>PVMK01155849.1_pt1 | contig 41487 bp, 38 predicted proteins | sample 1853481 | NCBI WGS metagenome assembly PVMK01 (sample SAMN08533507, study PRJNA380276) | Marine sediment metagenome, whole genome shotgun sequencing project.
TACAATTGAAGATTGCCTGAAAAAAGTGGAAAATCGATTTGTACTGGTTAACATGGTGTCCAAACGGGTGCGTCAGATCCGTGAAGGATCAGATTATCTCGTAAGCTCACCAAAGAATGAGGACATAGTGGTATCCCTGAGGGAAGTTGCTGCCGGAAAGGTTGTTTCTCAAAAAACCGATCTGCAAGAAGAATAGACTGATTCTTTGCCGAACGGACGTAACACATATAAGGCGTTGAACCGGGCAATGGGCAAAGCCCTGCATCGCTATCAAATGATTTCTAACGGCGATCGAATCCTAGTGGGGGTCTCAGGCGGCGCGGACAGCCTGACGCTTATGTGGATGTTAAGCGAACGCTTAAAGCGTGTGCCTATAAATTATGAGCTGTTCGCCGCTTACATTGACCCCGGTTATGAAGGCAGTTTTGGGGAATCCCTGGAATGGTATGGCAACAAAATAGGATTTTCCATAAGGGTTGAGTACACCGACTATGGGCCATTGGCCCACAGCCCCGTAAATAGAGAAAATCCCTGCTTTCTATGCTCTCGTTTGCGAAGAAAACGCCTGTTTGAAATAGCTGATGAGCTCGGGTGCAACAAACTGGCCCTGGGTCATAACAAGGATGATATCATTGAAACGTTTTTCTTGAATATATGTTATGCCGGCGAGATCAGCACCATGGTGCCCTCCCAGACCTTTTTTCAGGAAAGATTCACGGTCATTCGTCCCCTGGCCTTTGCCGATGAACAGCTAATTAGGAAGTTCGCCAAAGATCAAAAATTTCCAGAATTCATAAACCCATGCCCAAGTGCCAACACTTCAAAGCGCCAGGAAATTAAAACTTTTTTGAAACAGCTCTACCGGGCCAATCGAAAAGTGAAAGGAAATATTTTCAGGGCCATGAGCAATGTTAAAATGGAGTATCTCTTAAAATAGAGCTTTATGCCTGAAACTTACAACTCACAGTCACAACTATGAAGGACATCCAGAGTCAACCGGATTTTCGCAATATTCCGATCGATAAAGTTGGGATAAAGAATCTTCGCTATCCCATCACCGTTAGAGATCGCCGGGACGGTTTTCAGCATACCGTCGCCGCAATCAATATGTATGTGGATTTGCCCCATGACAACAAGGGTACCCATATGAGTCGCTTTGTCGAAATGCTTCACCTGCTGCGCCCCGATGTCTCTCTGGAAAAGTTTTCCGTTATTCTGGAAAATATGAAAAAGCACCTCAATGCTGCTTCCGCCCATCTTGAGATGACATTTCCCTATTTTATCGAGAAAAAAGCGCCCGTCAGCACATCTCCGGGCCTTATGGACTACACTTGCAGTATCAGAGGTTCCAGCGATCCGAAAGGCAAAATCGATCTCGTATCTGAAGTCGCGGTCCCCATATCTTCGGTCTGTCCCTGTTCAATGGAAATCAGCGACAATGGCGCCCATAACCAGCGGGGCGAAGTAAAACTGAGCACCCGGTTTAAAAAATTTATCTGGATGGAAGATATGATTGAACTGGTTGAAAGCTCAGCTTCCTGTGATGTTTTTTCGGTTTTAAAGCGGGTTGATGAAAAATCAGTTACAGAAAGGGCGTTTGCAAATCCGAAGTTTGTTGAAGATATTGTGCGCGATGTCGCCAAAAAGCTTAATGCGGATGATAATATCACCTGGTTTTCGGTGAGCGCCGAGAATTTCGAATCCATTCATAATCACAGTGCCTACGCCAGCATCACCTCCAGCTAACAAATAAGGCTTCCTAAAAAGCTCATCTGCTGCGTTGTGCAAATTTTTCGTCAGTCCGGCGTACGAAAAGTACGCCTCCTTCCTCAAAATTCGCAACGCCTTGCATATGAACTTTTTAGAAAGCCTTTTCAGTTTTTTCATATATAAATAATCCACCGGCTCCGCCGGTGGATTATTTATTTGAGGATTTGAAGCAACTGGTGCATGATGGGTTGGGTTGATTTGCCTCTGGTATTGACCATGACAACATACCGGTACCTGCCGCCGTTCTTGCTGGCGATATATCCGGCGCGGGTGTGGATGCCATGGAGAGTGCCGGTTTTATAAAAATCACGGCCCTCTTGGCGCAGCAGCAGAAAATTTGGTTCGAAGGCCTGCAGGATGCGAATCATTTGCAGGGCCGAAACCCTGTTTTGTCTGGCGATTCCGGAACCTTCAACGATTGTCATATCCTGAATCTGTAATTCCCGGGATGCGTATTCAACTGCCGCAGCAACGCCTTTTTCCAGGTTGCCCGGTGGGCCGTAAGCCTTGACGCCGGCGGAAATAAGCAGCTGGTTGGTGGTGAAATTGTTTGAATGCTCAAGAAGTTTAGCAATAATTTGGGTCAGGGTAAACGGTGAGACATATCGATAAATAAGTTTGTCCTGCGAAGGGATGACCCTTCCCAGCTTGACATCCCCGCTGAATCGAATCCCCCTCCTGCCTGAGAAAATGTTCAAAGAGTTTGCCGGCGTAAACGGTGGTTTCATTTTTTAGATGGGACAGCACAATCCTGCCGCTCTTCAAGTTCCTGACGGTTATTATTTCCTCGGCATATGGAAGCAGGGGCGTTTGGGATTCGGCACTGACGTAACCGGAATTGGTGTGCTTGAAGAATACGGTGTTGAAATTTACACACAACGCTCCGTTGGGGGCATCATACGGGTTGAGACGAAGAGCTGACGCCGGGAATGGTCAAGGGCTGGCTAAAAAAGGAGTCATCCACAACCAGATCGTTAACGATGAACGAACTGCCCAGAAGCGCGGCCAGAAGGCGGGAAATATCTCGGATGGTTTCTGAAATTAAAAGCGGATCGCCAAACCCTTTTATCTTTAAGTTTGAATGGTTGTCGATGAAAAATGCAGTTTGGTAACGATAGTCGGCCCCCAGGTAATGAAGGGCGACCAGAGATGTGAAAATTTTTAGAATGGACGCCGGTATTCGCTTTTGGGTCTCGTTTTTCGAAATAATGATTCTGCCGGCCGGGTTTACAACCAGGAGGGAATCCTCCTGACCGATGAGTGATATTAGTTTTTCGGTTCCGGTGGCGCCGCAACTTGCCGGGGTCCAGCCGAAGGCCAGAATCCAGATCAACACCAGAACTATGACAAGCGCTTGGCGACAGAAATCCAGCCGGGTAAGAATTTTCATGTTGGTATCGTTTTGATCGTTTATTTTGTTTGGATCGTTTTGATCCTTTTTTCAATCCGCATCCGCATTCCGAATTCAACCTGATCCTTCTTTCAATCCGCATTCCGCAAATCCCATTCCGAATTCAACTCTGGCTTTCCAGAATAAGGGTAACCGGCCCGTCGTTAATTAAAGCAACCTCCATCATGGCTCCGAAGCGACCGGTTTGGACGGCTATTCCCAGGCCGCGCACCTGATTGATAAAATATTCATAAAGCTCTGTGGCTAAATTTGGTTCAGCGGCTTGCATAAACGAAGGTCGCCGACCCCTGCGGCAGTCGCCCAGAAGCGTAAACTGAGAAACGACCATCATCTCACCGCCGAGCTCCAGCAGGGATCGATTCATCTTCCCCTTTTCATCTTCAAAAATTCTAAGGTTGGTGATTTTATTTACCAGATAGTCGGCATCGGAAGGACTGTCGCCATTTGCCACCCCGAGAAGAATCAACAGCCCCTTGCCAATCCGGCCTATTGTTTCATTTTCTGTTTTTACCGAGCTTTCTTTTACTCTCTGGACAACGGCACGCATAGTTTAGTTGATTGGTTGAATAGTTGAATGGTTAACTTGTTGATGGATTTAATACCTCGGGGTTATACTCAACTTTATGGTCGCTAAAAAAAGAATATCAAGTTTTGCGAGGTATTAAAACCCTAATTACTCCGCCCTGAAAAATAGCCATAACAGGGTTGGGTATAATAAATTTGTTTTGTGAAATTTGAAGAAAATATTAGAAGTTCGATCTAACAACTTACTTCAGTTTTCAAAGAACAATTTGCAACCCTGAATGTTCTATTTTTCAGGGCGGAGTAATTAACTATTCAACTAATCACCGAGTAGATCTGCAAAAGGATTATTAAAGGGTACTTTCTTTTTTCGGCCGGTTTGGGTCTGTGACTGCCGTTTTTGAGGTTTGGCTGATGGTTTCACTTTTTGGGAGGATTCGCCGGGAAATGCCTTCATTGAGAGAGCGATGCGGTTACGGTTTAGATCCACATCCATGACGGTAACCGCAACCTTTTGCTGCACCCGCACGACGTCCGCTGGATTTTTGACAAATTTGTCCGCAAGTTCGCTGATGTGCACAAGGCCATCCTGATGAACGCCAATGTCGACAAAGGCACCAAAGGCCGTGACGTTGGTTACAATGCCGGGGACTTTCATGCCGGGTTTAAGATCGGTAGTTTTTTCCATATCACTTGCAAAGGCGAATATTTCAAATACGTCTCGAGGGTCACGACCCGGCTTGGCCAGCTCGCCGATGATATCGTTTAAGGTTGGTATTCCGACCTCAGCCGTGACGTACCGGTGGATGTCAATTTTATCTCGCAGGTCTTTATTTTGTATCAAGTCGGTAACCGTGCAATCCATATTACGGGCCATTGTTGTGACGATGTGATAGCTTTCCGGATGCACGGCGCTTGCGTCCAGCGGATTTTCGCCGTTTCTGATTCTTAAAAAACCGGCACTCTGCTCGAATGCCTTAGGCCCCAGCCTGGGGACCTTCAGCAGACTGTCTCTGGACTGAAACGGTCCATTGTCTTCTCGGTACACGACTATATTTTTGGCCAGCTGTGGTCCCAGGCCCGATACATATGTCAACAGCTGTACGCTGGAGCGGTTAACGTCGACCCCCACGCTGTTCACACAACTGATGACGGCATCATCAAGGGATTGTTTCAGAGATGATTGGTCGACATCGTGTTGATATTGCCCGACACCAATGGATTTCGGGTCTATTTTTACCAGTTCTGATAGGGGGTCCATCAGCCGCCGGCCGATTGATATGGCGCCCCTGACCGTCAGGTCAAGATCGGGAAATTCTTCACGGGCGACCACCGAGGCGGAGTAAATCGATGCGCCGCTTTCATTGACCAGGACCACCTGAACCGGCCGTGCGAAGCTCAACCCTTTAATAAAGGTTTCGGTCTCTCTTCCAGCGGTACCGTTGCCAACCGCAATGGCTTCTATTTTGAAACGGTCTGCCAGATGCTGAATTTTAACTGCCGCCTCCTGTTGTTGTTTTTTCGACGCATGCGGGAATATGGTGTCATGGTGCTCAACATTTCCCTGACGGTCCAGGCACACCGTCTTGCATCCGGTGCGGTAGCCGGGATCTATTCCCATGACGCGTTTGGGTCCCAGGGGGGGGGCCAGCAGGAGTTGGCGCAGATTCTCGGAAAATACCTTAATGGCCGTGATGTCCGCTCGTTTTTTAGTGGCCAGCCTGATTTCAGTTTCCATCGCGCGTGATAACAGACGTTTGTAACTATCGAGCAGGGCGAGTTTTACCTGGTTTGAATCATCTCCGTCACCCTTTAAAAAAATTTTCTCAAGAACACCAATGGCCGCATCTTCCGGAGGCGCTATGGACATATTCAGAATATCTTCTTTCTCTCCACGCCGTATGGCCAGGATCCGGTGCGAGGGAGCGGTATCCGCTTTTTCTTGCCACTCAAAATAGTCCCGGTACTTTGAGCCTTCTTCCTCTTTGCCGGAGGCAACCCGGCTGTGGATGATTGCTTTTGAAAAATACAACTTGCGCAGTTCAGTGCGCGCCTGCCGGTCCTCATTAATGAGTTCGGCAATGATGTCTCTGGCACCTGCCAGTGCATCATCGATGGTTTCAACCTCTTTTTGAGGTTCAAGAAAATCAGCCGCAACCTTTTGAGGATCGGTTCCTGTTTGCTCAAATAGGATCCGGGCCAGAGGCTCAAGGCCTTTTTCCCGGGCCACCATGGCCCGGGTTCTTTTTTTCGGACGAAACGGCAAATAAATATCTTCCAAGACGGCCAGACTCTGTGCCGATTCGACCTTATTTTTGAGTTCATCGTTCAGATGACCGTTTTCTTCCAACGATTTGAGAATGGATATCCGGCGCTGGTCCAACTCAACCAGCTGCTGCAATCGTTCGCGTATAATGGTGATGGCCACTTCATCCAAACTGCCGGTGGCTTCTTTGCGGTAACGGGCGATGAACGGTACCGTAGCGCCGCCTTCCAGAAAAGATGCTACGGTATTGACCTGAGAATGATTCAAATCGAGCTCTGAGGCTATTTTTTTTAGATGCATTTCGGTCATTCATGAGGTCCTTTTGTTTGAAATTATCCCAAAATTGAGTAGGAGGTTCCGTAGAAAAATTGAACTGGATCATATAGTGGGGACTGGGAAGAAAGTCAACATAAAGAAAAGGGTTCAAAGGTTCAGGGTTGTATCAAGATAGGTTCAGAGGTTCAGGGTTCAAAGGTTCAGAGGTTCAAAGGTTGAACAGCGAACCGCAGGATCGCTTTTTTCGAGTTTCATTTTCGATCAAACTGGCCGCTTCGGCGGCCCGCGCCGGCGTTGAACCCAGAATCCTGAACTCAGAACCCTGAACCCAGAACCTTTGAACCCTGAACCTCCGTTAGCCTGTTTATTTTCTTGAAGAAAATTCGTTTTTGAGATATAAATTAATATATAGGCACTCAATATCCCGGGGAGGGGAATTTTTTGAGTACCGCAGATGTTTGGAGACGCCTGGATTTTGCACGAGTCGGAGGCTTTCATATGCAAGGCACTTAAGGGCGAGGCCATAGTGCACTATGCCGAGCCCTTAATAATGAATGGCGCTGTAAGCGCGGCCCGTAGGGTCATGGAAGCCTCCGGCTCGCCCGCAGGGTGAAAATTAATGAGATAAAATCGACCCTCTTCCTTTTTACTTATTAGGTATTTGGCTTTACGGCTCTAATTCTCACAACTTGCTGTTATTTAATATTATTCTAACTTCTCATTAATTTTCATGCAAGATTCAGGTATAAAATATTCATCTAGCAAAGGTCTCCTATAAAGGACGGCTCAATGAGATTTAACAATTGGTTAGGAAAGAGACTTTTGAAACGCCGGAGTCTGTATTACAAGCTCAATTTAATTTTTGGGCTCTTTTTTTTATTCCCCATACTGGGATATTTATTTTTCAGCATTAAGTATAATATTCTGGATGATGAATACCTGCCCTATTTCTTCCTAGGGGTTCTCGGCTTTTCATTTATTGCTTTTAACATACTGAAGAATCTGTTTGATAAAATAGCCAACATATCCCAGGCGATGTCGACGAACTATATCACCGCGCTGTCGGATAGCGAGGTCCAAACCGGAACGGACGAACTGCAAACCATTGTTAATTCTTTTACCACTATTGAAAGACAGTTCAGCAACACCTTCAAGATGCTTGAAAAAAAAGCATCTGAGATCTCCATCTTAAAGGAGCTTTCGGAGCTGTGCTATGTTACCTTCGATCCGGACGAGATCCTTTATGTTGCTCTGGAACGGGCGTTACTGTTAACCAACTCTGATCTCGGCTCCGTACTGACGCTTGAAAAAAATGGCGCCAAGTCATTTGTGGTCAAAGCGAACGTGGGCCTTAACAAATTTGTCAAGGTGGGGGATCGGATCGATTTTGAAACCAGTATTGCCAAATACGCGGTCATTAACAAATCTCCGCTGGTGGTGGAGGATATTGAAAAAGACAAGCGTTTCGGTCGCGCCAACATGGCGCATTACGGATCAAAGTCATTCGTTTGTATGCCGATTAAAACCAGCAAGGAGATTATCGGCGTTCTGACCATTTCATCCAGAAACGACACCAAAATATATACTCACAGCGATATTGAAGTTTTAACGCCGCTTTTAAGCAATGCCGCTTTTTCCTATCAGAACCTGCGCCTTCTAAAAGAGAACGAGCGGGAAGCTGTTTTTCACACGTTTATTGAAAAGATTTATAAACTTTTTAATTCCAGCTTCCGGGACAGTGAGCTTATTCGCGCCGTTCTCAATGAGATTCACAACGTTGTCGACTACGATTTTGCTGTTGTGATGATCAAACATGTCAGTAAACCGGATTATTTAACTATTTCCGAATTTATTAGCAGCCATCCATCGCCCATTGTCAAGGGAAACTCTTACTCTTACAACGGCTCACAGATTGAAAAAGTTTTTAGACAGGAAATTGCTCTGGTCGTTGAGGATCAGAATTTTGCAAACAACTCACTTGACCAGGCCCTCTTTAAGGATCACGGTTGTCAGTCCTGCCTTCTGGCACCTATAAAAATGGAAGGAGATGTGTCGGGAATCCTGGTTCTGGCCTCAAAAAAACGTGGATTATTCTCCGACGTCCAAGAGCTTTTAAAATGGACTGCCAACGCCCTTTCTCTGGTCCTGGAGCGCAACAAACTTTCGGCTGCAGTTGTGAGGCGCAATCAAGAGTTGGATACGATTCGACAAATCGGCAGTGCCCTGGCATCCTCGACATTTGATATCAGTAAGGTGCTAAAATATACAATGGACATGATCCGGGAGGTGATGAATGTAGAAGCCGGTTCGCTTCTTTTTCTGGAAGGCAACGAACTCGAAATTGCCGTTGCCTTCAATATAAAAATAAAATCAATGAAGAAGTTTCGATTGAAGCTGGGGCAGGGAATCGCCGGCTATGTGGCCGCCCGGGGAGAAGCGATTATCGTTAACGACACTGAAAAATCATCTCATTTTTTTCCGGTCATCGATGAGGTATCGGGCTTTATGACCAGCTCCGCCCTTTGTGTGCCCATGATATCTCAGGGTAAGGTAATCGGGGTCATCGAGGTCCTGAATAAAATTAATGGTGAATTCGAGTTTGATGATAAAGATTTGCTTCAGGCTATTGCTACTTCGGTCTGCATTGCCCTTGAAAACGCTCGCCTGTATAAGGAAACCGTTTCAATGGCCGAACACGAGCGCGATATGCGTCATATGTTTCAAAAATTTGTACCCAAAGAGGTCTTAGACAAAATTTTGCACGGCTCCGCCAACGGAAAGCCGATTATAGAAGAAATCAGAACCATTACTTTGCTAAATATTGACATCAGAGGCTTTTCACGTCTGGCCAAGCAAATTGGGTCTCAGAAAACCGTATCATTGCTCAACAGCTTTTTTTCGGTCATGGGCGGTATCGTTTTCAAGCACCATGGCATTGTCGACAAATACCTGGGGGACGGCTTCCTGGCACTTTTTGGCGCCCCGGTGGCAAGCACCAGTGATGCGGACAATGCCATTGCAGCCGCCTTCGAAATGAAACATTCCATTCCAGCGGTAAACAAATTTTTCAAGCAAAAACTGGGGGTCTCCGTGAATATGGGAATTAGTATTCACACCGGAGAAGTCGTGGTGGGCAATATTGGTTTTGATAAGAAAATGGACTACACCGTCATCGGTGATTCGGTGAATATCGTATTCCGGTTGCAAAACCTGACTAAATCTTTTCCCAATGGCATCTTGATCAGCGAAAATACCCTCCGAGCGGTGCGCTCGCGCCTGGAAGTCGCCGATGTTGAAATCTCCAGGGATACTGGGAAAAGAGGTTGGCGGTATGAAAGTATATCGGCTGTTAGACCGTCGAATGGAAAAGGAACGTCGAACAGAAATCACGGCGGTATCCCGGGCCAACTAGTGGTGTGTCCTCATCTATATGTAATTTATATAACGCAGATTGATCGTAACCGTTCACAGGTTCAGGGTTCAACGTTCAGGGTTAAGGACAAAGAAGGCATTAAAGACCCGAAGTTCTCGTTAAAAATGCTCATTTCCCAAATAATTGCCAATTTGGCTCCAAATTTTGGATTAGGCCTGATGAAACTGACGCTTTTTTCGTAAATACGTATCTCTTATGCAGTCCAGGGACGAGAATGGAACCTTGAACCCCTGAACCTTTGAACCCCTGAACGCTTACCATTTTTTTCAAGAATGAAATTGGTTAAATCCCAAATCCCAAATTACAAATAACAAATAAATCCCAAATCCAAAAACTCAAATCTTTCATTCGTCATTCTTCATTCGACATTATTCATTCCAAAATCTGACCTTGACAAATGGTTCCGATAAAATTAGGTTTTAGCAATTTACAAAGATCTCGAATTTAACCTGCAGTTAGTTGGAGGGCTCTAATGGCGCAGGATCAATCCGCTTCCCTGAAAGGACAGTTTCTGTTGGCGATGCCGAGTCTGCTTGACCCGAATTTTTATCAGACGGTTACCTGTATCTGTGAGCATAATGAAAACGGAGCCATGGGCATTATTGTCAACCGCGTTCACCATTCTTTAACAGCCAAAGATATATTTGAGGAATTAGCCATTGAAAATGTTCCCCGGCACGCAATCCATTCCTATTTATCTGGGTGGTCCGGTTCATGTTGGTGAGATTTTTGTGCTGCATGGCCCTCCCTTGAGCTGGCAATCCAGTCTGATGATCACACCTTCACTGGCTATGACCAACACCAGAGATATCCTGGAAGCGGTTGCCATGGACCGGGGACCCCGGGCATTTATTATCATTCTGGGTTGTGCCGGTTGGGGAGCGGGACAGCTGGAATCCGAAATAAAAGAAAATGCATGGTTGAATTATGCGATTTTTGAGGAAAATATTTTTGATATGCCAGTTGAATTGCGTTGGGAAGAAGTGCTAAAAAAGATGGGGATTAACCCGACCTTGCTTTCGGACACAGCCGGTCATGCCTGATTAATTCTTACGGCCGGTTATCCTTTGGCTTTTGTCTTGGCTTTAGGCTTCTTTTTTTTAAGGCAGACTTTGTCCTTTCTAACAAAAGCGCAAAGTTTCGGGTTATAGTATTCTTTGCAGTTTAGCGGATTATATAATGGACACTCAGGATGTTTTTCGGACATAAATCTCGTATTCCCTCCCTAAATTGGCTTCATTATCTGATGTAACTCTTTAGTAGCATAAAACATTAACCTTTACAAGGCATTAAGTTCAACAGCCAGTCGGAACAGAAGAGCGATGGACACTTACAGCACATTGAAAGATGAAATCCTGAAAATCAACCAGGATGTTTTGAAATTGTTCTCCACGGCCAAATCGATTCCCGGTATGGCGGATTACAGTTTCGGCGAATGGGAGAAAACCTGTGAATACCTTCCGGGGCAGATGGCCGAAAATACCATCCGGGTGGCGATTGTCGGAACGATTAAATCCGGTAAAAGTACATTCTTAAATTCGATTTTTAATGGCGAATATGTGAAGCGAGGGGCCGGTGTGATTACCTCCATCGTTACCCGGGTGCGCAATGCAGAGCGCCTCCGGGCCAAACTGTTTTTTAAATCCTGGCAAGAGATCAATACCGAAATTGAACAGGCACTGGTCCTGTTTCCGTCTGCGAACTGGCTCCCGGAAGACGGCCGATTTGATATCAGGCAGAAAAAAGAGCGCGAAAAATTGCAGCGGGCGCTGGGTGAACTGGGTACGGAGCAATTAATTACCCGGTCTACACGCAACCTCAATAATGTTCTATTGACTTCCTATCTTAAGGGCTATGAAACCGTAAACAGCTTTTTAGCTCCCGATAACGGCATTCAACTGTATGAGGATGATCGGTTTTTCGATCACAAAACCTTTGTGGGGGATGAATCATTGGCGGTATATCTGAAGGATGTGCTGCTTGAAATCGACTCCGACCATGTGCAGAGCAATATTGAGATTGCGGATTGTCAGGGCAGTGATTCATCAAATCCACTGCACCTGGCCATGATCCAGGATTACTTGTTGCTGACCCATCTGATTATCTATGTCGTGAGCAGCCGTACTGGATTGCGGCAGGCCGATATTCGATTTTTATCCATGATCAAGAAAATGGGCATCATGGATAACATCGTATTCGTGATAAATTGCGACTTCAGCGAACACGACGGCATCGATGACCTGCAAACCCTGGTGGGTCGGATTCGAGAAGAAATATCCATGCTAAAGCCGAATCCGGATGTTTATTGCTTCTCAGCCCTTTATAATCTGTTTTCCTCTCTTAAAGACAAGCTTTCTGATAAAGACCGCCTGAGGTATGAGTATTGGCAAACCGATCGAGATCTTACCGAATGGTCAAACAGCGAGTCGGCCAAATTTGAATCTGTCTTTTATGAACGCCTGGCGCGCAAGCGGTATTCTCTGCTGTTGAGAAACCATATCGAGCGATTAGGGGGTTATTTTATCCGGAGTCGGCGATTGGATCGGAATAAATCATGACGTGCTCGCCAACGATGCCGACAGTGCCAGGGAGATTTTGAAAAAAATTGAAACCCATCAGCAACGACTCAATCAGATCCAATTATCGATTAAAAAGACCCTTTCCGGAGCCATCCCTGAGATAAGAAAAGAGCTTCAGCGTGAAGTTCATCAATTTTTAGACCCGCAATCCGGCCCGGTTGCCAAAGATCTTCGAAATTTTATCCGCGCCTATATGCCGGACGCCGATAAATACCAAACAAACCTGGCGGACCTAGATTTTTCCCGGAGTCTCTATCTGCTGTTCCAGGACTTCAAACAGGCCCTTGCCGCCCATGTTACCGAGGTAATTAATCCCGAAGTATTGCGTTTTGTTCAGGACGGGGAAAAGCGAATCGAAGCATACTTTGCAGCGCTCATCATACCGTTTGAATCGATGATAGAAGAGGCCTACAATGAATTTATCGGCGAACTGGGGCGCAATTCCTCAATTCCCGACGGTAAAAAGGGTTCAGGCAATCCAGGGCCGAAGATGGATGCCATCATCCAGACCAGCGGCGTCAGTCCACCACCGCTCGTTGCCGCCTTGCACTATTCCGCCAAAGTTAGAACCGAAGCCATCATGCGATTGGGATTTTACCGGGCTTTGGGAAACATTAAAACACTGTTTAAAAAATCTTCCGATCATAAAGGTGAAGAAGCGCTCAAGGCTCTCAAAGACGCCGCCCGCCGGATTAAGCGCGAAACCGAGAAATCCGTGGCTTTTAATCTCAAAGATTACCGGGAAAACCTGAAATTCAGATTTTTTTTCAAGCTGGTCGAAGCGACCAGTGACGGCTTTGCCCAGGCCGTGCTGGATCGTTTTCAAGCTTTTTTTTCAGACCTTTCCGCAACCATCGAGCGAATCGGCACCAGCCAAAACGATAAAACCAAGGCCGTGCACATTTTGAATGAAATGGATCAGGCCTCCCAGGCACTGCAAGTGAAGGTGGATCAGGTTCGTAAGGAAATCGAAGAGGCTTCATAGACCGGATAAACCTGAAATCCGAAGCACGCCTGATCTTATAAAATTGGTCGAAATTCGAAACAAATACGAATGACAAAAATTCAAATGACCGAAACAGGGTCACGTCCCAAGATTCAGACTATCAATATTATTTGGGACATTGGAACTTTCGGATTTAGGATTTGTTTCGGATTTCGTGTTTCGGATTTCGAATTTCTTGACGAGCTGATATGAAATTGTCCATTATCAGATTAATTTTCTTTTAAAGGAGGATCTTATCCGAAAATAATTGCTATCCCTTAAGCTCGTCCAACCCCTCTTTAGCAAATTGAATGGAATCGTCAAGGGTCAGGGCCATCTGGTAATAACGGATGGCTTTTTCTTTTTCACCCATTTGACGGTAGTTGGCGCCGATGTTGGCATAATCGATGGCCGAAGAGGGATCCAGCACTATCACCTTTTTAAAGTTTTTAATTGCTTTTTCATGTTCTTTCAGCTTGAAATGGCAGAACCCCATCAAATTGTAGATATCCGTTCTCTCCGGATCCAGCTTTTCTCCTTTTTTCAGTACATCAAGGGCCTGGTGATATTCTTCCATATTTTTCAAAGCCTGGCCCAGATAAGAATATATGCTGGGAATATCCTGCTCGGTGGGTTCCAGCGCCAATGACTGACGAAAATAGGCAAGGGCCGAATCCGGATTATCGATGGCCAGATGGCATGCCCCCAGGTAAAAACTAATATAGTATGTATTGGGAAGTGCCTTTTCTATGGATTTCAATTGTTTAATAGCTTCCGCCGCCGGCCTGTTTTCAAATATGTGTTTGGCCGAAAACATGCCGACGCTGGTGCCCAGAGATCGTTCTCTGAAATGGGCGCCGGGTATAATGGTATAAAAGGCCGGTATCTTCAGTTGGTCGTGCATGGTATTTATCACCAGCGCCTGCATGTTTATTTTTTCAAGCGCAGCGAGGCAATTGAGGATTTCGGTTTTTAAATTGTTGTTTGATAGATCGGGCAGATCGCTGATATTCACTTCTTTTCCGGGGTTGATCACGTACCCGGCCTCCTCGAGGGTGGTAAACTTCGGCAGACCACTGGCGACATAGTTGGCATTCGTGTTGAAGTCACCGGCCAACTGGGCGACTTCCGTCAAGGTACGACTCAGGGCTTTTTGCGGATCCGGGGTGGTCCCTGCGGTCCAGACGATTTCGCTTAAGGCCGGAAACGTAACCGGGTCATAGGCCAGGGCCCCTACAGTGGGTATTCCGGTGTCCAGAGAGAAATCAGACAGATAGAGCTTTACGCCGGCGTTATTGTATTTTTGAAACATTTCAATCACCAGCGGGTCCGTTACCGATTCCGGTCGAATGGCGGCAACCATCAATTTATTCTGACTGATCAGTGATGAGGTATGTCTTTCAACGATTTCGCAAATTCCTTGAATCAAGGCTTCCTCAACACAGTTGCCGGCCGATGGTCCGTTGAATTCATTGATCGCAAAAAACCAGTCAAACGGTATCAGGACTTCCTTTTCCCGGGACAGATTGTAACCCCAGGTCCATTTGAGAGGCAGGGTTTCAAATATTTTACGGGAGGCAGGCAAGTCATCGGATTCGTCATGAACGGATTGGGCGATCATTTCAAAGGGAATGGCCTTGTCTTTAACGTTGGGATAAACATCGGTGAAAAAATTTTCCGGATTTTTGGCAAAATTAAAAAAGCTGAATCGTTCGGCCAGTTCCATCACGGCACTGGCCTCAGCCTGATCGGGGGTGCCGCCTTTACCCATCTGCTTTTTGGTACCGGTGACGGCGGCGGCATCTTCGCCACAGGTGCTGAAATATATCGGTATGTCCAGACGACCGTTATCAATCCGAAGGGCGCTTTTCAGGATGTCCAAATCAATTGTTTTTAATTTTTCTTTGAAACGTTTCACGGTTTCTTTGGGGTGCAATATTTTATCTTGATCCCTGGTAAAGCTCTTGTAGGCATCATTTAAGGTAACGCTGTGATTCATTGAGTTCCTCCTGTGTTTTTCAATTGACCGCTGTTTTTTGATTTGATATGGAAAGGTTTCACCTTCGTTATGTGGGGATGTAGCTCAGATGGGAGAGCGCGGCGTTCGCAACGCCGAGGTCAGGGGTTCGATCCCCCTCATCTCCACTTATATACCAACTTGTTAGGAAATAAAAGCTTCATTCTGACCTCCTTTCTCGGGTGGTTTGTCATTAGATGAACCACCCGTTTTTTATTCATTACAATTTTGGAGAAATGTTCTTGAAAAGTTCAGAAGTTTATGAAATTTCATTGATTTCTGATGAATATGGTTTATATTAAATCGAACCCGGAACCCAAGCCAGGAGCCTGTCAACCATCATGAAAAGGAAAGCCGAAGTCGAACGAAAAACAAAAGAGACCGACATTAAAATTTCTCTTAAACTGGATGGCCGCGGTCAGACTAAAATATCCAGCGGGATTCCTTTTTTTGATCATATGCTTACCCTGATGGCAGTTCATGGGTTTTTTGACCTATCCGTCAGCGCTGACGGGGATCTGGACGTCGATTTTCATCACACGGTTGAAGATGTTGGACTTGTGCTTGGCGATGCAGTCAGACAGGCCCTTGGTGAACGCCAAGGCATCAGACGCTATGGCCATGCGGTCACGCCCATGGACGATGCCCTGGCATCCGTTACCGTTGATTTGTCGAACCGTCCCTTTCTGGTCTACAATGTGCCTGAGACCGTCGCCGCAGGAATCCCCCTCAACCCGTCTCTGACCAAGGAATTTTTCAGGGCCCTGGTCAACCGTGCCGGCATGAATTTACATATTAATGTGGCCTACGGGGAAAATGACCATCATGTGGTGGAATCCATTTTCAAGGCATTTGGCAGGGCCTTGGATCAGGCCTCATCCCCGGACGGACGCGTTACAGGGGTGCGATCTTCTAAGGGGGCTTTGTAATCTGGCGTGTACGAATAAATCACCAAGTTTTGAAATTTATGGATACTAACCCGGACAAGCCGGAAAGTGCCTAAAATGCACTAAAGTGCCTAAAATGCCTAAAATTATGGTGTCGCTTCGCTCCGTCTTTTGTGTAAGTCGTTGACGCTGGCAGTATGGGAGGCCAGAAATCAGAACAATGAAATGACAACTTAGCGTGAGTTTCTATTTTCATAAAATAGATAGAATACATTTACCTGTCGAGAGCCTCTTGGCCGAACGGCTTTAGGCATTTTAGGCAATTTAGGCACTTTAGGCATTTCTTTGGGCAACTTGATTGTTTCACAAAAAGATCTTGCCATATAATGCAAAAAAATAATTTCTAAGATACTATTATGTCCCCAGCAAAAATATTGTGCCACCGGATCCTATATGGTTATCTTTGCTGGATTTCTAATCTTGGGTGTGTTTTTTGGCTGTCAGAGCCCGGTCCATGTTTCGCAACCACCGTCTGCGCCGTTAAATTTCGAAAAAATTCTGGTTTTACCGTTTAAAGACGCATCGATGACTGGGGGAGAAAGCCAGCATCCCCGCTGCCCGGTATGCGGCCGGGTTTTTTTCCCGGAGAGGTGGCTGACGAGGCCGCAATTTTTTTAACGGGTCAATTAGTTTCCCGGTTAAAGAGCCATACCAATTATCAGATCGTTTATACGGGACTTTACGACGGCATCGCTGACGGCATTGTATTCAGCCAACGAAACGACTGGGGCGGCAAAAAAGGCCTTGGCCGATCGGGGACGTCGCCACGGTGCGGATGGGGTGCTGGTGGGCTTTGTATATCGTTATAAAGAGAGGGTCGGGAAAGCTTATGGTGTCGAATCGCCGGCCTCGGTGGCTTTTGACATCCACCTTATCCGCGTGGCTGACGGGCGTACGATCTGGTCGGCTCATTTTGATGAGACGCAACAATCTCTGGGTGACAATCTCTTTAAACTCGGTTCGTTTTCTTTAGCCGGGGCGGGCGGTGGGTGACCGCTGAAGAATTGGCAAAGTCAGGACTGGAAAAAATTCTCGAGAAATTTCCCAAATAATGATTATCATACCTGCAGTTGATATAAAAAATGGTAAATGTGTCAGGCTTCTCCAGGGCCGGATGGAAGATGAAACGGTGTTCTCCGACGATCCGGCGGCGATGGCCCAAAAATGGGCGAAATTAGGCGCAAAATTGATTCATGTCGTTGATCTGGACGGCGCTTTTGAGAAGCGTCCGCAAAACATCGATGCGGTTAAAGCAATAATTGCCCAAGTTGATACGCCGATTCAACTAGGGGGCGGAATCCGCAACGAGCAAACCGTCCAAAAGCTGTTGGAAATGGGCGTAAGCCGGGTGATTATCGGAACGGAAGCCCTCAAAAATCCCCAATGGGTGATGCAGACCTCCAAGCGCTTTCCCGGTCAGGTCGTTGTGGGTATTGATGCCCGCAACGGTCGGGTGGCCATCGAAGGCTGGACCGAAACCACCCATACCCAGGCTGTCGATTTGGCCAAACGCTTTGAGGATTGCAGCGTGGCCGCTATCAATTTTACCGATATTTACCGGGACGGGATGCAGACAGGTCCCAATATTGAGGAGACCCGGCGCCTGGCAGAGGCTATCAGCATACCCGTAGTGGCGTCTGGCGGTGTCTCGACAATCCAAGATATTCAAAACCTGTTGCCGCTGGAAACCGTCGGCGTCGTTGGGGTCATTACGGGAAAGGCCTTTATACAGCGGAACGCTGGATTTTAAACAGGCGTTGTCCCTGGTGCAATCAGGGGCACACCGCAAAAAAGTCGAACAGGGATCAAAAATAGTTGAGTCGTTGCATTGCGCAGAAATACGGCGGCAGGGCTAAAAAACTTCTTGACAAAACCATTGTTGAGAATTAGATTTTCCGTTTAACTCAGTCGATAATTATTATTGGTTATTAAAGATTTTGCGGGATCTTTTTACTAAAAATATCGGTCAAAATTGATTCCGCTCGACCCTTCCGCTAATGTTTGTCTTGCCTGTTTCATAGCAATGGAGGTTGCTGTTATTGGCAGTTTTTATTCCTGAAGATAAAATTTCAGAAATCAAGAATGCGGCCGATATTGTGGATATTGTTTCAGAAGCTGTGGTTTTGAAAAAAACAGGCAAAAACCACTTAGGTCTATGTCCGTTTCACTCCGAAAAAACCCCATCATTTACGGTAAGCCCGGATAAGCAGATATTTTACTGCTTTGGTTGCGGCGTCGGAGGAAACATTTTCAGCTTCCTTATGAAACATGAAGGGCTTTCATTTCCGGAGGCTGTCAGACGACTTGGCAAACGATACGGGATCGACATCCCGAATAGACCACTATCACCGGATCAAAAAAGGAAAATCAGCGAAAGAGAGAGCCTTTTTGATATAAACCGCCGGGCCATGGAATTTTTTCATAAGGCCCTGGAAAACAGCCCTGGGGGTCAGGGAGCAAGAAAATATCTGGATAAGAGGGGCATATCTTTAAAGACAATTAGTGCATTTAAGCTCGGTTATGCCAGAGATGGATGGGATCATCTATTAAATTATTTTTTAAATAAAAGAGTATCGCCGGCGCTGCTTCAAAAATCCGGCCTTGTTGTGCCTAAGAAAAATGGCAGCGGCTATTATGATCGTTTCCGGAATCGGATCATTTTTCCCGATTTTCGATGCCAGCCTGCAGGTTGTTGGATTCGGCGGTCGTGTGCTGGATGATTCTTTGCCCAAATACCTAAATTCACCGGAAACGCCTGTTTATAACAAGAGTCGATCCCTGTATGGATTTCAACGGGCCAAAGAAAAATGCAGAGACTCAGATTCAGTATTGATTGTGGAGGGGTATCTGGATGTTCTGGCCCTTCATCAGCATGGTATTGAGAATGCAGTGGCGACTCTCGGGACCGCATTGACCCCCGACCATGTCAGGCTTCTATCCCGTTTTGCCGGCCGCATGGTTCTGGTTTACGATTCGGATGACGCCGGTATTCGTTCCGCTAAGCGGTGCATTGATACCTTCTGGAAGGAGCACGTTGATTTTCGAAGACAGGACGTATTCCGGGAAGAAAATGCAGACACCCATATCCTTGTGCTGCCGGCCGGCCACGATCCGGATACATATGTATTTGAAAAAGGGCCGGAAGTGTTTCTGGAAGCTGTCTCCCGCGCACCGGGAATTATAACCTTTTTAATGGACTGTGCCATTGATAAACACGGCTTGTCCACCGAGGGGAAAGTGCATATTATAAAGGAGATGCAGGAGCCTCTGGCAGCCATAAATGATCGAGTGGCACAGGCGTTGTACATCCAGCAACTTGCCGAACGGATCGGCATTTGCCGAAAAGGCAGTATCGGAGAGAATCGGCGATGTTTTGGCACAAAAGTCGAAAGCCGGGTCACCGGATAACCGGCCGGTTACTTTCGGCTGACCTTAGACACCCAATTGGTTTTACAGAATCTGCCGCCGGAATTGAACGACCGCGGCATGTCGATACCGGAAACCGCTTTGAGCGGCAGATCATTGCCATGATGCTTCAATTCTCTGATATTTTAGCTGACATAGACAAGCTGAAAGTATTGAATTATTTTCGAAAATAAAACACTTAAACACATCGGGGAATTGATTTTAAAATATACCCTAACATCAGGCGACCCAGGTTTCCGAACTGATGTCCCGGGTCGATAGCGAGGCGCAACAAATATTGATTGCGTCTTTGGCGATGGGAGATGAATCCTGGAATAGGAAAGGCTGTCTTCGACTGCTGGGTAAGTTTGTTGAAAGCGGGCAGAAGATTCGTGACAGTGGTTTACTGGAGGGGCAGATTAAAGCGGCAGAAAAAAGCAATGATCATGACCTGCTGTTAAAGTTGTTGAACCAAAAACAAAAAATGGCCGAACGCAGCGAAAAACAAAAAATGGCCATTTTAAGCGAGAAATGAAGCTTCCCGCAGAGGGAAGAACGAACCGTGAGACGATTATTGTTTGCTGCTGATAAATTGATGTACCGGGGAGGCATGATTTTATGGCCAGAAAATCTGCTGTAAAAAAAGAAAGCAGTCAGAAGACACCGGCGAAAGCATCCACCCAAAAGGTTGCTGCCAAAAAGAAAATCGCTAAAAAGCCCGTCAAAAGGCCTGTTAAAAAGACGGTTGCCAGGAAAAGCGCTGCGAACAAGAAAAGCGGTGATATGACAACCCCAAAAGCGATCAAAACGCTATTGTCCAAGGGCAAAAAACAAGGGTATCTTACCTATGACGAAATAAACGAGGCCTTACCGGAGGGCCTATTGTCTCCGGAGCAAATTGATGAGACCTTGATGCTACTTTATGCCAGCGACATTGAGGTCGTTGATAAAAAGCATCAAAAGAAAGTCGTTAAGCTCAAAAAAGCCAAAGAAAAGAAGGCGGTCACCAAAAGCTCTGCCGGTCCTGACTTTGGGACGGTAACCGATCCGGTCAAGATGTATCTTCGCGAAATGGGCCTCGTCACCCTGTTAAGCCGGGAAGGGGAAGTCGTTATCGCCAAAAAAATAGAAGCCGGTGAACAGGAAATACTTCGCGCCCTTCTTGAGAGCACCACCGGAGTTGAGTCTATCCTTGATCTGGGTGAAAACATTGAAGAGGGAGCGCTTCGCCCCAAATATGTTTTAAGAGATATTGACGAGGGCGATACCTACGCCGATGAAGTGGTCCAAACTGAAAGGTTTTTGGGAACCATTCGTGGCATTAAGGAAATCCATGATGAGAATATAAGGTATCGGGAAAAATTATTTTCTCAAAAAATGAATTCCGAAAAACAGCGCAAAATTAGAAGAAATATTGCCCGGCGCGCAAATAAGATTTTTGAATTGCTTAAGGACTGGCGCCTGGAGGCCAGTGTCATTGATGGTATGGAAGGAAAAATTCGATATCAAATTGGCTGGTTCGATGGGATGATTAAAAGATCCACCGAAAGTGCCGATTTATTTGATACATCAATTACAGAGTTGCGTGACAACTTAAAAACCAAAACCAAATTTGTCAAATGGGCCGGCGCGCGCAGTAATTTAACCAAAAATGAGCTCGGTATTCGATATGCGGATCTAAAAAAGATTGAGGAAGACAGCCAAGCTAAAGAAACTGAACTAAAGACCAACAGCCGTAGTTTAAAGCGGATTATGGCCAGTGTTGAAGAAGGTCGCTTCAGGGCCAAGCTGGCCAAAAGCGAGCTCACCAAAGCCAATTTGCGCCTGGTTGTCAGCATTGCCAAAAAATATACAAATCGCGGTTTGCAGTTTCTGGATTTAATCCAGGAGGGCAATATCGGTTTAATGAAAGCCGTAGACAAATTTGAATATCGCCGGGGCTACAAATTCAGCACTTACGCCACCTGGTGGATACGTCAGGCCATCACCCGGGCCATTGCGGATCAAGCTCGAACCATCAGAATTCCGGTCCACATGATTGAAACGATTAATAAACTTATTCGGACTTCACGCTATCTGGTTCAGGAGCAGGGCCGGGAGCCCAGCCCGGAGGAAATCGCGGAGAAAATGGAGATCCCCCTTGAAAAAGTTCGCAAAGTGCTGAAAATTGCCCGGGAACCCATTTCACTGGAAACCCCGATCGGTGAAGAAGAAGACAGCCATCTGGGAGACTTCATAGAGGACAAAAAGTTCATGCTTCCCTCCGATGCCGCTGTCAATATGAATCTTGCCGAACAAACCCGAAAAGTTCTGGCGACATTGACGCCGCGAGAGGAAAAAGTGTTGCGTATGCGTTTTGGCATAGGGGAAAAAGCAGATCATACCCTTGAAGAAGTGGGACAGGATTTCGCGGTAACCCGTGAGCGTATCCGCCAGATAGAGGCCAAAGCGTTAAGAAAATTGAGACATCCCACCCGCAGCCGTAAGCTGAAAAATTTTATTGATACATAATTCCGGCGGAGCCGGAATTATATATTTTCGATTATATGAAGACGCTTGTAAAACTATAATCAAGGTGCCGATTGACAAAACTTTAGGATAGCGTTAGTAATTTGCCCATTAACGGGCCCATAGCTCAGTTGGCAGAGCCACCGGCTCATAACCGGTAGGTCCCTGGTTCGATCCCAGGTGGGCCCACTCCGTTTTTAATTAGATTGCGATTGAGGTGTCGATGGTATGCAATGTTGCCTGATAGAAGATCAACTTTTTGGACGTCCGGGTAAATTTCCTAAATGGCGGCTTCGGGCAATGCAATGGGGCCATGCATACCATTGCGACAAGCGTGGGTTTTAAGACCCGCGCTTTTTTAATATCTTTTTTCTGGAAAGGGTCTGAACTTCACCTGGTTAGACCCAACCCGGCAAAGCCGGAATTGAAGATTTGTGGCATAAATCATGTGCAAACATGATGTGATTTCAATAAATAGGTACTGAGCTTTTTCCGAGACTAGGCTCGGAAAAAGCGGCCTCTGCGGGGCAATTTAAGAGCAGAGACTCAAGTGGCAAACGCCTGAAATGCCGATTGGATTGTTTTTCGTCCTCATCCTCATCCTCGTCCTCGTTCTCGTAATCGAAAAAATTGAGTTGGTGAAGCCCTTTGCCAAACGAATCGAGGACGAGGACGAGAACGAGGACGATATCCCAGCGAGATGAGTCTCTCCAGCATAATACCATCAGTTTCTGACAACATGTTGTCAGAAACAAGGCCCTAAGCACCTACATGTCCAGAGGGGATCATGGCTCCTAAAATATCAGATATTATTCGTGTCCTGAATGACATAGCACCACCATCGCTGGCTGAGGAGTGGGACAATATCGGATTGCAGTTGGGCGATCCGACCGGGTCGGTTAAAAAAATCTGGGTCGCTTTGGATCCTACTATTCAAGTCGTCAAGGCTGCCTGCGCTCAAGATGTTGATATGTTGATCACACACCATCCGCTGATTTTTAAGCCCATAAAAACCATCGATTTCCAGACGCCTTTGGGCGCAATCATTGATCTTGCCTGCCGGCATCATTTGACCATATTTTCAGCGCATACCAACCTGGACAGTGCCTGGGGCGGGCTCAACGATATTTTTGCCCATCGGATTGGACTCCAGGACCTGAAACCCCTGGCGGCGGGTACGGAGTCTAAGCAGTTTGATTGTGATAATGATCCCTTGGTTGCTAAACTAGGCCGGCCCGGCATCGGACGGGTTGGACACCTGGAGCATCGCACGGATTTAAAATCCCTGGCCCTATCGATTAAGAAAGTCATGGATCTTAAATTTATACAATATTCCGGTGATCCTGATCTATCGATTAAAACAGTTGCTATTTGTACCGGCAGCGGGTCAGGCCTTTTATCCCATTTTTTGGCTTCCGGTGCCCAGGTATATATCAGCGGTGATTTGCGGTACCATGATGCCAGGGATGTAGAAGCGGCCAAACTTGGTATCATAGATATCGGTCACTTTTCCTCAGAGTATTTTATCGTTAATGATCTGGCCGAACGGCTTAAAAGCATTGTGGCTGAATCTAGCTTAAAGATAACCATAGAAGCGTGTGACCTTGAAAAAGACCCCTTTGAGGTCATATTATAGGTTCTTGGGAATTATTTTTGTACATTTTGTGTCAAGATATTTTAATGTAAAAATTAAGTTACCCAAAGAAATGCCTAAAATGCACTAAAGTGCCTAAAGTGCCTAAAATTATGGTGTCGCTTCGCTCCGTCTTTTTTATAAGTCGTTGACGCTGGTCGTATGGGAGGCCGGAAATCAGAACAATGAAATGATAACTTACCGTGAGTTTCTAATTTCTATAAAATCGATAGAATACATTTACTTTAGGCATTTTAGGCAATTTAGGCACTTTAGGCATTTTAGCTCACAAGGCATTTTCCGGTTTATCCGGGTTAGGATAAAACATGACCGATCTTACCCCCCAAGACATTGCGGCCCTGGTAAATCTTCAAATGATCAATATTGAGACCGGAAAACTTGAAAGGCTGTTGCAGGATGTGCCGGTCCGAATCAAACGCCTGGATCAGCGATTCGAAGAATTTAGCCGCAATGTTGAGAATGATGAGAAAGTTATCAGTGAGCTTAATAAAAAATACCGTACCTATGAATCCGACATTCAATTAAATCTCGCTAAGATCGCAAAAAGTCAGGAAAAATTACGAGCGGTAAAAACCAACAAAGAATACCAGTCATCTCTAAAGGAAATTGAAGATATAAAGGCCATAAACTCGAAAATCGAAGACGAGATGCTGGAATTTCTGGAGCAAATTGAGTCTGCCGAACAGGCTCTAAATGAACGCAGGCAGCAATATGCCACAATAGTCGAAGAGACCAATCAGGAAAAGGCTTCCATCAATCAGGCCGCCGAGCAGGGTAAAAAAAAGCTCCTGGAGCTGGAATCAGACCGAGAGGTTGTCACAGCAGAGCTTGATGTCAAATTGATTGGTATTTTTAGACGCCAAATGATGAAACAGGGCGATGGTGTGGCCATTGTAGAGGTTAAAGATGCCGTCTGCCAGGGCTGCAACATGAATATTCCGCCTCAGATGTACAATGAACTCCAGCGGGGCAACAGCTTGAAATATTGTCCCAGCTGTGAGAGAATGATTTACTGGCAAGACCGAGATAAACGGTCGGAGTAATCCAGACGATCGCTGGACCCCTTATGGGTCCGGAGGAAAGTCCGAACACCGCAGGGCAGGGTGCTTCATAACGTGAAGTCGTGGCAACGCGAAGGAAAGTGCAACAGAAAGTATACCGCCCGGCACCCAAACAATCGTTTGGGTACCAGGTAAGGGTGAAACGGTGTGGTAAGAGCGCACCAGTTCCCCGGGTGACCGGGGAAGCTAGGCAAACCCCACCCGGTGCAAGACCAAATAGAGGAGCGATCGAGGGTTGCCCGCCCGAGCTCCCGGGTAGGTCGCAAGAGGTGTCGGGCAACCGGCATCCTTAGATGAATGATCGTTACCCGGTTCAGGGTAACCTGAGCCGGGAACAGGATTCGGCTTACGGGTTGCTCCGGCCGTTTTATCTGGCTGCTGGCTGAAAAGGGCATAAGGCGCAGGGCGCAAGGCATAGGGCGTAAAGGAAAGAGGTGTAGGGTATAGGGTGTCAGGAATTCGGAAGTTGGAATGTGGAATGCGGAAAATAAGAAAAGGTGCAAGGCGCAGGGCAGAGGGTTGTTGATCAGATCATAAAAATCTTTTTTTGCCTTCTACCTTACACCTTCTACCGTTTCTACCAGCGACCAGTACCCAGCGGGTATCGATTTCGGATTTCGGATTTCGGATTTCGGATTTTAATAAGGAAACTTTCGATTTCAGATTTCAGATTGGGGATTTCGGATTGAAACGGCAAAGTAAAGAAACAGAATGCATCGTCAATGGTTGATTAGGTTTATAGGTTAACTCAATCAACCCAATAAACTCAATAAACTATTTATGCCTTGCGCCTTGAGCCATTTTTTCCAGTAACCAGAGACCAGCAACCAGCATCGAGCATCCAGTATCGAGTTTCCAGTATCGAGTTTCCAGTATCGAGCATCGAGTATCCAGTATCGAGTATCCAGTGACCAGTATGAATGCTTTTGACAATAAAGTACGCATTTTTTCCCACGATTACTTGAAGTGTTGTCTCTACATAGCCGGCATGGATGACCCTAAAAATGGCTTCACCAAAAAGCTATATTCAAAGCTGATTTCATCTTCCATGCTGCTTGAGGATTTTTTGGATTTTCACGGTGCTAAAAATAATAAAGACTGGTATTATTACCGGGAACTGTCGGCAGCCGTAAGGCACCTGAGTCTTGGGGCTAACTTCCAAAAGCATTTGACCAATCGCCTGTTGTTTTATGACCTGTCTGATTACAAAGATTTTCAAAAAGATGGAGAAGTAACCCTTGAATTTTTAACCCAAGCACTGATGAAAATGGCGCCCATTATTTTGGAAGAGGCTCGACTTCATGACATTCGGATTCCGGATGATCAATTCAGCGATGATGATTTTCCGAAAATCACTACCAACGACCTTCTTTGCTATGATATTGATGATCAGGACAAAGATTTGCAGAAAAAGAACATCGTAAAAATTGCCAGTGAGTTTCTCAAGATTACCAAGGATTTTGATCAGCTTAAATTCTATGAACCTTACGAATATGAGGAAATGCTTGCTATCGTTCCTGATAAGGTCAATGAAGTTGAGATTCGGCGCTATGAGATGCTGTTGCACAGCCTCCAGTCTTCCTTTGACACCTATGTCATTCACGGCGGTTTTCGCTACGGCAATCGTAAACTGAAACAACTGCGGGGATCTTTCTCCGTGGTATTTCATCTACTCCAAATGGTAGGGCGATTGCTTCATTTTTATGAGCGTCATCTGCATGAAGCGGGCTATAAAAACACCTACAAAGTCGTCCAGGACAGACTGTCGTCCCTGATTAATCCGGGCACCCTGCTGGATCGGACCATTAATTATGGTCTTTTTTATGCCTGTCATTTTTTAACCAACGGACAGGAACTGGCACGTGAAATTCTCAATGAGAACATTGAGCGGGCTAAAATCAAGGTGGGTGTTCCGCAAAAACTCGGCTTCCACGCCCGGCCCAGCCTTCTGGTTGCCAAAATCGTACAATATTATGGCGGTCAGGTGGAACTGTGCATCGGTGATGACCGATTTGATGCCAGCAGTGTTTTGGATATTCAGTGGGCCGGAGGGAAAATACAAAAGGAGAGTCTCAAAGAAGTCGTATTCGAGGGCTATGCCCGAACCCTGAAGGATATTGAAACGTTGGCAAGCGTTAATTACGGCGAAGATACGATCGGTAAAGGGGTGCCGTTGCCTGCCGAGCTTAAGTATTTAATGTAACGATTGGGAATGACGATTGACGAATGAATATTGAAGATATTCTATCTATTTTAAAAAAAGACTGAGCAAGCCTACTCCGCAGAAAAGGCTACGAAGGCCACGAGCGATTCCACCCTTCGACATTCTGCGGTTCGACATTCGATATTCTGCGGTTCTGCGGTTCGCTTTTAACTTCGTGTAGTTTCACACGAGCGCCGCCTCTGGCCGCGAGCGTCCAGTCTGATCGAAAAAGAAACTTAGGTCTCGCGCTAACGTAGGGGCGGGGTTTATCCCCGCCCGAAAACCACTTTATTTCAATGTAGTTTCACACGAATAATTACCGAATCCTGATCCGCCTCCGGCGGAACACCTGAACACTGCTGGTAAACGTAATCATCCATATCACCCCTCTCTCCGAGCTGTTGGCTTTACGAGCCGGAAGCCGGTGTGGACCAAAGCCGGGCCTTTCCAATTTAGCCCATACTCTGCAAGTTTTAATAACTGTGACCTGATTGATTCATAAAGTCCATGTCCGTGCGCATGTTGACACGAATACTTCTTGTTCTTAGATTAGTGTATTCAAAAAGCGTAATCGTTCACAGGTTCAGGGTTCACCGTTCAGGGTTGTCTTGCTTCGTTTATTCTGCTCGTAGGCGAGCTCATACTTTTCGCCTCCCGCCATGACGGGGCAGGTCAAAGTCCACGAGTCAACTACCATCCCGTGCACTGCATGGGATGGCTTGAATCTTCCCGCCGGAAGCGGGGAAAGACAAAAGCGCGTCAGTCCTTTATAAATTGAACTTGCAACCGGGTGCAAAGCACCCGATTTGTGTGGCAAGAATTAATTCTTCGGATTTGACGTGAACCCTGAACCTCTGAACCTCTGAACCTCTGAACCTTGAACCTCTGAACCCTTGAACATAAGGAGATATTGATGATGCAAGACACGATGGATGCCCCCCAGAGCGATATGGCCAGCGATGCCTATCTGAAGCAGCTTAAAGCGACATTTGAACAAATGCCCAATGATATTGTGCTCTATCTGTTTACCGCCAAAGGACATGAAGACGCTTTCACCCATGCCAATCGTCAGGTGATCCGGGCCTTTCGTGAACTGAGCGCTAAAATTACCCTGCAGGAATATGATCTGGATCATGAATTGGCCAAAAAGTGGAATATTACAAGTTCTCCAACCTTGCTGATTGCACCGGAGCAATATTCCATTCGGTGGCTCGGCGCGCCCATGGGGGAAGAGGCGCGAACCTTTCTGGAACTCTTGATCCTGGTGGGACTGGGTAAGAGTCAGCTCAGTGACCAATCGGTTAAGGTCATTAAGAAAATTGATTCCCCCAGAAATGTAAAGGTGTTTGTCAGCCCGACGTGCCCCTATTGTCCGCAACAGGCGGTCAATGCGGTAAAAGCGGCCATTGAGCTACCTAAATTTGTTTCTCTTGAAATTATCGATATCCAGAGTGAACCGGAGATCGCCAATCAATATGCGGCCCAGAGCGTGCCTCAGGCGTTTGCCAACGACATCCTCCTCGGGCAGGGTGCCCAGCCCGAGGAAGTCTTTGCTCTCTCATTGCAGAAACTTGAGCCCCAGACGATTTTTATACCGGATAGCGATGCGGAACTGGTGGAAACGGATTTGCTCATCGTTGGCGGGGGGCCGGCCGGTTTGACCGCCGGCATTTATGCCGTCCGCAGCGGGCTGCGAGCTGCCGTCGTTGAACGCGAAGCCCTTGGCGGACAAATTGCCACGACCCCGATTGTTGAAAATTATCCCGGCTTTACTTCGGTCGGGGGTAAGACACTGGTGGATATTATGGTGAGTCACGCCCTCCAATACGTTCAGATATTCCAGGGAGAGGCCGTCGTTGATTTGCAGCCTGACAAGCCCATTAGCGTGTTGACCACTCGCCGAAAATTCTTAACCAAGTCGGTGCTATTGGCTACCGGGGCCACCCATCGGCATCTAAATGTTCGGGGTGAATCCCGTCTTTCAGGTCGCGGCGTCAGCTATTGCAGCACCTGCGACGGCCCGCTGTTTAGAGGCAAAAAAGTCGTCATGGTGGGCGGCGGTAACAGTGCCGTGACAGAGGCGCTGCATCTTTTTCACATGGGAGTTGATGTCACCTTAATCCACCGGCGGGATAAATTGCGCGCCCAGGATTTTCTGGCCAAGCAGCTTGCAGATAGCAATATACCGGTGCTGTGGGATACCGCAATAAAGGAAATCAGAGGAGAAGAGCGCGTTGAGGAAATTCTTCTTGTAAACAAAAAAACAAACCAAACCGACACGTTCAAGACCGACGGTGTATTCATCGCCATTGGTTATTCTCCGGCCCTCGAGTTGGCTGAAAAATTGGGTGTTGAGGTAAGCGAGGACGGTTATATTAAACACGATGGGAAACACCGCACCAATGTACCCGGCGTATACTCGGCCGGAGATGTTGAAGGGGGCTATAAACAGATTGTTACCGCCTCCGGCCAGGGCGCCGGGGCTGCCATGAGCATATTTGAAGATCTGATTAATCCCTTCTGGTTGAATTAAAAAACGGTTGCGCGTTGCGGGTTACGGGTTGCGGGTTACGGGTTGCGGGTTACGCGTTGCGAGTTTTTCGATTGGGGATTTTGGATTTCGGATTGAATAGAATTGACTTATTTTTAAAGTTAATTACGAGGTCTGGAATTATAAGTTTCATCCGTTACTATTTTTAGTGGTGGGATCGGCTTTCCAGCCGCGAAGAGGATCTCCCTTAAATGGGAATCGCGGCTGGAAAGCCGCTCCCACAAAACAATTTTTTTTTCATCCTTATACGGCACTATAATCCCAAATCACAATACTCAAATTCAATCAATTACCTGCTTAAATGACGTAGCTCCGGGGTGTTATGAAACCGAAAAATGGGTATCCCAACCAACCGGTAGTCGCTGTGGGTGCCATCGTTTTTAGAGATAACAGGGTTTTACTTGTCCGCCGGGGCCAACCGCCATCCCAGGATCTGTGGGCCATCCCCGGTGGCCGGGTGGAAATCGGCGAAACCCTTCAGGAAGCTGCTGAACGGGAAATATTGGAGGAGACCCATATCACCATTAAGGCGCTGGATCCGGTTTATACATTCGACTACATTGAACGGGACGGATCCGCAAGTGTCCGTTATCATTATGTCATTGTTGACTTGATGGCCGATTATGTCGGGGGCGAACCCCGGGCCGGAGATGATGCGGCTGACGTGCGCTGGGTTGCTGCCGAAGAACTCGATGATCTGAAAGTCAGTTCAAAAACCGTGCATCTTTTAAAAACACATTATAATTTTGGAATTTAGGCCCCTAATTGGAATAATTTTGTATTTAATTTCTTATGTGTGGTTCCGGTTGATTCGGGTTAGGGATTCAGAGTTCAAAGGTTGAAAGATATAGCGGTTTAAAGGTTAAGGCGTGTTAGTTCGTAATAAACCCGATTTCGACCCGACGATTTTTACGCCGGCCGGCCTCTGTCTTATTGGTGGCGACGGGATTTTCAGGACCCCGCCCAAAGGTTTTGATTCTGGCGGTATCCACTCCTTTGCCGGCGAGGTAGGTTTTAATCGTGTTGGCCCTGAACTCGGAGACACTGATATTGTAACTGTAACTTCCCGTTGAATCGGTGAAACCCTTGATATTGATACTGACTTCGGGACTGTGCAGCAAATAGTCGGCAATTTGATCTAACTTTTCAAAAGACTGATCGGGAAGCTCATTGGAATTGTGATTGAAATAGATTAAAACTTTTTCTTCCTGAAAAGGAAATGGGACCGCAACCTCTTTTTCAAGGGATGCCTGGGCTTGATCCTTCTCGTTGACGGGGGGTTTTTCTTGAATCTGTTTTTCCCCGGCACCTTTCTGGGGGGGCACTTCTTTTACCGGCGCCGCTGCTTTTATTTTTTTGGTCATGACATGGGTGTTTTTAGCCGCGTCTGATTTTCGGGGAGTTGCCCCTATATATTTCTGGGGGGCAATTTCCTCCATAGACCAGCGGGGTGAATCTTCCGCTTTTTGATTGACGAAAAAATATACACCGAAGACAACCAGCATGCCTATGGCAGCAATGATACTCGTCTGTTTGATTTTGGAGGGCTTTTACGGTAGCGGCCGTTGGCCGTTGTTTTTGAGAGGCCGGGTTGTATCTCCGACTGTTGTCGTCTTCGGGTTCCAGATCAACCGGGATCTGAAGCTCGCGTTCACATTCCTTTATCACTTTTTTGTCAATTATTTTCAAATCGGAAGCATAGCCGGTCAACAAGGCATGATCACAGATGATATTGATTAAACGCGGGTATCCACCGGAAAAGGAAAAGATTTCACGGACGGCATCTTGGGCAAAAATTTCTCGAGTGGCACCGGCGATCTTCAGTCGGTGTTCAATATATTTGTGGGCTTCCGGCTCTGTCAATGGATTGATGTGGTAGCTTACGGTAATTCGTTGGCGGAGCGCTCTGTTTCTGTCTTCAACTAACATTTCATTGAATTCGGGCTGGCCGACGAAGAAAATATTGATCAATTTTCTGTTCTGCAGCTCAATGTTGGACAGCAAACGAATTTGTTCCAGCAGTTCATGATTTAAGCGCTGGGCTTCATCAATAATGAGCAGTACTTTTTTGTGGTCGGCATATGCTTGGTGGAGGAAACTCTTCAGATAAATGAGAAAGGCTCCCTTGCTGTCAAATTTTTTGTTCATTTTGAATTCGACCGCCAGAAAGTTGAAGAAATCCAGACTGCTTAATCCCCGGATCCGGAATTTTGGCTACGATGGCTGCAACATCAATCATCTTTACCAGGCGATTGATCAGAGCCGTTTTGCCGGTACCGACATCACCGGTTAACAGCAAAAACCCTTTGTTCTGCATAATGCCGTATTTCAGGGTTGCCAAGGCTTCCGAATGCTTTTCACCGAGCCAGAGGAAGCGGGGATCTGTGGTTATCTGAAACGGCATGGCCTTTAAATTATAATAGGTTTCGTACATATTTTATTATCTCAATACGCCGCGACCGAAGTAAAAATAGATAGTCAACCAGAGAACAAAAAACAGGATAATATATGCGGTTCGCTGGCGTCCCAATTTCTTACGATTTTTATCGATTAAATTTGCAGAATTTTTTAATTCCCGTTTTACGATTTCCAACTCATTGAGCAGATTTTTCAAATCTCCGGTCTCCGAATAATTAACCAGACGTTGAGATTTGCGCTCAAAATCTCTAACATTAAAAGCATCAAAGGCAATTTTCTGTTTTTCGGTGATATAGGAAATTTCATGAATTTCTTTTGCTAGTTCCGAGGTGTAGAACTGTAAATATGGATTGACTTCAGGTACTTCTCCCAGCTGTTTGATTCTTCTATCAATTCCCTCATTCAACTCTGCGGATATTTCGGCAAGTAATCTTTCCTGCTCCGTGATGGTGGTTTGGTTTTTCAGCAAATCTTCCCCGCTGAGCGCCGAAATAAAAAAAATTAAAAATGCGGCGCTTACACAGCTGGTCACCAATTTTAGTGCCACCACCACGTCTCGATTCAAGATGGGCATAATTCCGTGTTCCTTTCCAAGTCAATCAGTTGTAACCTTTGAACCCTGAACCCTGCTTGTGGGGTCGAAGCCCGAAGGGCGAAGTCTCAAACCTGGAACACTTCAGTTTATATTACAACACAATTGCAATCAAATGTAGGGGAAATATCAAAATTTGTCAATGACACGCCGGGAGCTTCCAGGGTAACGTCAAAGTCAGCTTTTACTGATTCACCTAAATTTCTTTATTTCAGTTAGTTATCTAATTAAATGACTTTACCCTGCGGGATCCGCCGCCTTCCGGTCCCTCAGGTTCTGATGGATTTGCTTAAGATCGTTGGTAGCTCCCATGCTGGCTTTAACCCATTCGGGAGAGCACTCATATTTTTTGGCCAGGGACTGTATAGCTTCTTTGTAACTTTTGTGTTTTGAATTCTTGCCGGTCCAGTACGGAAATGGCCTCCTTGGATTATAAAAAGCAATTTCGGCGCTTTTAATGGCTGCCGGTTGAGCAACAGGCACACTCTGATTTGATTGCGGATTTGCCAGGTTGGTGTGGATTTGTGCCAGATCATTGCTGTCACCCATATGGGCCTGAACCCACTGCGGTGTAGATTTATATTTTTTTGCCAGCGCCTGAATTGCTTCCTTGTAGCTTTTATGTTTGGAATTTATGCCCGTCCAGTATTGAGCGGGCCTTCTGGGGTCATAGAAAACCGGGCCAGTGCTCTTGGACTGCGGAGGTCTGATTTTTTTTTCGGTGCTAGCTTTAGGGGTGGTATGACCGACCTGAGGTTTTTTATCAGCCGGGGGTGTCTTTTTTTTCCGGGTTGTCGATACTATTCTCAGCACATCATTTTTTTGATAGCTGATTATCCATCCGGCGTACTCGCATTTTATTTCGCCATCCTCCTCCCAGGCCTTCTCCTGACATATCGTTTTCATGCCATCTTTAAAATAGATGATATCAGCCTTGGCTGGTAATACGATGAGGCCTGCAAACAGGCATGCCGTAAAGAATACTTTCACCCTTGGCGATTCCTATCTTCTAATGGATATATGTGTTTGGGATTGAAAATAGTTTTGTGAGGTCGTTGCCGGTTTACCGGATACTGCAGGTGCTTGAATCGTATGACGGGAAATACCACTCAGGCAGAGGCCGTCGTTGATTTTTGACATCCTTTTCATGGCTCCTCTCAGAAATGCTGCGTCTTGTCCGCCAGGACACCATTATTTTATTCCGGTTGCGGCTGTTCTTCCGGCAAAGGGGTGTCTTTAAGTATGGCTGCAACAACGCGCAACATTTCTTCGCGATCGATGGGCTTGGTTAGCGTGCAGGCAGCCCCCAGTTTTTTTGCGCCCTTAAGATACCCGTCAGGTTTGTTAAGACCGCCTCCGGACATCGCTATAATCTTTACTTCCGGAAACTCTTTTTTCAAATCGATAATCATCCCGATTCCGTCTTTGTTCGGCATTATCAGGTCAGTGATAATCAAATCAGCCGGATTTTGGCGGTAGACTCTGATTCCCTCGACACCATCCGGCGCTTCAACAACTTCATAGCCATCACGTTCAAGCATGAGTTTGAGCATAGAACGAATTTGGGGTTCGTCGTCTATGATGAGGATACGTGCCATAACCTGTATTTCCTTTCCCGTCTATAAAAAAATACACCAACATCAACCATCAATTAAATCATAACTTTCCGTGTCTTTCAACATTAAAAACAATGACTATCGAAACATTACTTGACACTTGGCGGGATATATGTTCAAGTTATGAACGTTCAATGCGTGAACACTTTAGTTTTTATTAAATTTCATATAGTTACTCGTTTCTGATGATTTGCATTCAGCTTTTAATGTAATTCACCGGGCGGAGCTGTGGAGAATTGACGATTGCGCGTTGGTGGCTGGTCACCGGCGGCTTAAAATAGACAGAATACATTCAATCGAAAATATTCAATCATTAAACCTACACCCTGAGCCCTTATATGAAACATAATTCCGAAGAAAATTATTATTATTCGATCAAACCGACTGCTAATGTAGGGCGGGCCACCGTGCCCGCCGATATTGGTCGGCACGGTGGCCGACCCTACGTTAGCGCAAGACCAAAGTTTCTTCTACGATCAGACTGGACGCTCGCGGCCAGAGGCGGTGCTCATATGAAACTTCATGAAATCCAATGCCATTTTCGTGAAGTTTTGCACGAGGTTTCAGAGTTCAGAAGACAGAGGTTCTTGAATTCCGAATTCCTGACACCTTACGCCTTGCGCCATATGCCTTACGCCTCATACCTTAAACCCTCTACCCTAAACCTTACACCTTCGGCATGGACCCCAAAGACATACGTACCTTAAAAATCCTGGAAAAGGTCGACAACGACGTTGTCCCGAGCCAAAGGGATCTGGCACGGGATCTGAATATTTCCCTTGGGCTGGTCAACTCCTTTATCAAGCGGCTGGTCAAAAAGGGATACTTCAAGGCCCGGCATGTTCCCAAGAACCGCATGCGCTATTTTCTGACCCCCGAAGGCGCTTCCGAGAAAACGCGCTTAACCTACGAATATATACAGCATTCATACAATTTCTATAAGGAAGCCCGTCAAAAATTGCGTGATCTTTATACCGGCTTAGAACGACGGGATGTCTCATCCATTGTATTTTACGGAGCCGGCGATTTGGCTGAAATTGCCTATTTATCCCTGCAGGAAACCAATATTAAGTTAGTAGCGGTTGTTGATGATGAGAAAAAAGGAAAACACTTCATGCGCCATATCGTCGAGCATCCCGATCGATTGGTTGCCCTTGCTTTTGACAAAATACTCATCACCTCCCTAAATTCAAAGGAATTTATTTGCCAAAGGATTGCCGCTTTGGGACTACCCGAAGGATCGGTGGTTCAAATTATGTAATTCACCAGGCGGAGCTGTCTTCAAAGAAAAAATTACGGAGCTGACATATGCCAACTAAGAAATCATTATCCAACAAGCCCCAGGATGTCCGGCAAGACGAAGGGGAGTATTCAATTTGTCCCTCCGGCGAAAAATTTGCCCTGCCCACGGCAGACGAATACGCCGAAGAATTCGAAAAGGTACAAAAACTGGTCGAGGAACAGCGGCTTAAAAACAGAGAGATTGTCGTTGTAATGGGCGTCGGATTTGTCGGATCTGTCATGGCGGGGGTCGTTGCCGATTCAGTGGATCCCGACAGCGGGCAGTCCACAAAATTTGTCATCGGTATGCAGCGGCCATCGACCCGATCATTCTGGAAAATCCCCTACTTAAACCGGGGAATTGCTCCGGTGGAAGCAGAGGATCCGGAGGTGGCACCGTTAATCCGGCGCTGTGTTTTAGACAAGAAAACGCTTCTGGCCACTTTTACCTATGATGTCCTTAGCCTGGCCGATGTCATCGTAGTGGATGTTCAATGTGACTATCACAAAGAGACGTTTGGTGATGTCAAACAGGGACATGCGGATATAGCGGCCCTGGAAAGCAGCCTGAAAACTATCGGCGAACAGATTAACCCCGACTGCCTGGTGTTAATTGAAACCACCGTTCCTCCGGGAACCACCGAATACATTGCCTATCCGATCATAAAAAAGGCCTTTCAAAAACGAGGCCTTGAAGATTCTGAGCCGCTGCTGGCCCACTCCTTTGAGCGCGTTATGCCGGGGCGCAATTACGTATCCTCGATTCGTGATTTCTGGCGGGTGTGCAGCGGCATCAATGATACGGCGAGGCAGCGGGTGACAAAATTCTTGAGTGATGTGATCAACGTGGACCAATTCCCCCTGACCGTTCTCGATCGGCCCATCGAAAGTGAAACCTGCAAAATCGTGGAAAACTCCTATCGAGCCTCGATCCTGGCTTTCCTCGACGAATGGAGCGTGTTTTCTGAGCGCAACGGTGTCGATTTGCTCAAGGTCATTGAGGCGATTAAGGTACGGCCCACCCATTCCAACATTATTTTTCCGGGACCGGGCATCGGTGGTTACTGCCTTCCGAAGGATGGCGGTTTGGGAGTGTGGGCTTATCATACCCTGATGGGATTTGAAGACGATATCTTTAAGATCACGCCGCTTTCCATTGACATTAATGACAGCCGCGGGCTGAGAGCCACGCAGCTGGTGCGCGATGCCCTGCGCAACATGGGCAAGATTGTTGCTGCCTGCAAAATAGCGGTTTTGGGAGCCTCTTACCGACAGGATGTCGGTGATACGCGCTACAGCGGGTCAGAGGTTATCGTCCGCAAACTGACCGAAATGGGAGCGGATGTCGTGGCTCACGACCCCTACGTCAGACATTGGTGGGAGATGGAAAAGCAGGATACCTATCCCGCGCCCGGGCACTCAATGGCCCGGTTTTTCCGCAACCAGGATAAACTCAGCGAAATGCGCATGACAAAGACGTTAGCCCAAACGCTCCAAGGTGCCGATGCCATGGTTATCGCCGTTCGACACCATGATTATCTTGCCCTGGACCCGGATCAAATCGTCAAAATGGCAGCAAAACCTCTCGCGGTAATCGATTGCTTTGGGATTCTCGATGACGACACCATCCGCCGCTATTTTGAGCTCGACTGTGAAGTCAAAGGACTGGGTCGCGGCCATGTGAAACGAATTAAGGATGAAGTAAGGTCACAAAAGAGTTCGTAAGCATGGGTGAATTTTCAGAAGCATCGGACCGGAATTCACCAACTATTTAGTGCAATATAATTACATCGACTTTTCTCTCTGTGCTCTCTGCCTGTCGGGTCGTAGCTTTTAGCGAAGCCTGATGCCTCAGTGGTGAATTCTATCAAATAAGGAAATTAAAACGTGCAATTTATTGATCTGGCTGCCCAGCAAAAGAGAATTCGAGATAAAATTGAAGCAATATTTTAGCCGTTCTTGACCACGGCAAATACATCATGGGACCGGAAATTAGCACTCTCGAAAGTCGCCTGGCTGAATATGTTGGCGTAAAACACGCCATCGGCTGTGCCTCGGGTACCGATGCCTTGCTGATGGCTCTGTTGGCCTGTAAGGTCGGACCCGGAGACGCCGTTTTTACGACTCCGTTTACCTTTATTGCAACAGCGGAAGTTATCAGCCTGCTGGGCGCCGTTCCGGTATTTGTAGACATTGATTCCGAAAGCTTTAACATCGATCCGGCCAAGCTTGACCGGGCCGTCTCGGCTCTCATTTCGAATGATTCTGATATCCACCCATTACCCGTTACCAACTGCCCGGCGAAGTCCGACGCCGAAGGACGAAGACGGGTACCCATTACCGATTACCCCCAAAGGCGTGATCGGCGTCGATATTTTCGGCCTGCCGGCTGACTACGCGCGTATCGGTTCAGTCGCCGAAGAACACGATTTGTTTGTCATTGAAGACGCGGCCCAATCCTTTGGAGGGCAACTAAACGATACCAAAGCCTGCTCATTCGGCAACATCGCCTGTACCTCTTTTTTTCCGGCCAAACCCCTGGGTTGCTACGGCGATGGCGGAATGTGCTTTACCGACGATGATGAATTGTCCACTGTCATGGAATCGTTGCGGGTTCACGGCAAGGGTGACCATAAATACGATAATGTCCGCATCGGGATTAACGGCCGCCTGGATTCACTGCAAGCCGGCATCCTTTTAGCCAAATTTGATATATTTCCGGAAGAAATAGAATTACGCCAACAGGTTGCAAATCGCTATGCGACGTTGCTGGGCCCTTTCTCCCCAATAAAGGTCCCATCAGTCCCGCCGGGTGCAACCAGCGCCTGGGCCCAATACTCGGTTCTTGCCACCGATGAACCGCAGCGCACTGAATTACAAAATAATTTAAAAGAGGCCGGGATCCCCACCGCCATCTATTATCCACAGCCATTGCATTTGCAAAGTGCATTTTCTTCTTTGGGCTATAAAAAAGGTGATTTTCCAATTAGTGAAGACTGCGCCCGGCGAATTTTCAGTTTGCCCATGCATCCGTATTTAACAGCAGAAGAACAAAAGAAAATAGCTGACGTGATAGGTAATAGTGACAAGTGACGAGTGAATAGTGACAAGTGACAAGTTGAGGAGGGGATTAAAATGGGGAAACCACATCATAAATTTTCTTAAGTCAAACCAGGCAGAACCATTGCTGCAGGAACTTGAAGAAATTTCGAGAATGATCATTGGCCTACAGAACTCTTTAAGACGTTCTAAATAATCTTTAAAACTTGTTACTCGTGACTTGTCACTATTTACTCGTCACTCGTTACTTGTCACTCGTTACTCGTCACTCGTTACTTGTCACTCATCACTCGTTACTTGTCACTATTTACTCGTCACGCATTACTGGACACTTGTTACTATTCACTTAAAGGCGGTTGGAGAAATAAATGAAAAAAAACCCCCTATCACCCCTTACCCCTAACCACTCACCCGGGGCTGAAAGCCCCGCCGTCGCCGTCATCGGCGGAGGTTACTGGGGAAAAAACCTGGTTCGCAATTTTTATAATCTCAATGCTCTCAAACTCATTTCTGATAAGAATGAATCCATTCTGTCGAACTTAAAGGATCAGTTTAAAGGCATTGATACCTGTCTGGCACTCACAGATGTGCTCGCCCGGGAAGATATCGAGGGAGTCGTGATCGCAACACCGGCCGAAACCCATTTTAACATTGCCAGAGAAAGCCTTCTATCCGGCAAACATGTCTATGCTGAAAAACCTTTAGTGCTGCAAGAAGAAGAGGGGCAGGAGCTCATTGATTTAGCAGAGAAAAATCAACGTGTTCTTATGGTAGGTCATCTTTTGCAGTACCATCCGGTCTTTGTGCGGTTGAAAGAAATAGCCCAGGCCGGAGAGTTGGGCCGGATTAACTACATCTATTCTAACCGACTGAATCTGGGAAAGATACGGCGTGAAGAAAATATCCTGTGGTCCTTTGCGCCCCACGATATTTCAATGATCCTGACGCTGGCAGGTGAAACGCCCGAAAGGCTCATCACCACCGGCGGCAACTATCTGCATCAAAAAATTGCCGATGTCACCACCACCCACATGGATTTTCCTTCAGGTTTGCGGGCCCATATTTTTGTCTCCTGGCTGCATCCTTTCAAAGAGCAGAAACTCGTTGTTGTCGGTGATAAGAAAATGGCGGTTTTTGATGATACACTTCCCTGGGAAGATAAACTTTTATTGTATCCCCATCAGATTAATTGGAAGAACCATATGCCGGTTCCCACCAAGGCGGATCCCGAAAGAGTGGACATCACACAGGAGGAACCTTTACGCCAGGAATGCCAACACTTTTTAGACTGCATAACCAACGGCACAAAACCCTTAACGGATGGAGAAGAAGGGCTCAGGGTTCTTAGAATTCTCAACGCCAGTCAGGCCTCGCTGAACAGCAATGGCCGCATGATTGCTTTGGGAGTAAATAGTGACAAGTCACAAGTAACAAGTTCTTCAGGATATTCAGGTTTTGACTCGTCACTTGTCACTCGTTACTCGCAAACTGATTGCTTCATTCATCCCACTGCTGTTATCGACGACGATGTCAGCATTGGTTCCGGGACCAAAATCTGGCATTTTTCCCACGTACTTTCCGGCTCTAAAGTAGGGCAGAACTGCAATTTCGGGCAAAATGTTGTCATCGGTCCGGATACCACCATCGGCGCTAACTGTAAAATTCAAAACAATGTTTCCGTTTTCAAAGGGATCACCCTCGAGGACGGCGTTTTTTGCGGTCCTTCCATGGTCTTTACCAACATATACAACCCTAGAGCTGAAATCGGCAAGATGGATCAGGTCCGCCCCACGCTGGTAAAAAAGGGCGCCACCATAGGTGCCAACGCAACCATTGTCTGCGGTGTGACCCTTGGACGCTATTGCTTTGTCGGCGCAGGAGCGCTAGTCAACAAAAATGTTCCCGATCATGCCCTGGTTGTCGGCAACCCCGCCAAACCAATCGGCTGGGCCTGTGAATGCGGTGAACGACTCACTGAAGATTTAGAATGTCTTGCCTGTGAGAAACAATACAAAAAAAGCGCTGACGGCCTGTCGGTATGGAATTCTTAAAAAATTTCGATTCTGATCTAAAATCAGCTTTAAAAGCCCAGCTGCGAGACCTCTGGACCCACACATCCACAGCCATTGAGGGCAATACGCTTACCCTTGGCGAGACAAAATTCGTGATTGAAGAAGGTTTAACCGTATCCGGCAAGCCTTTAAAAGATCATCACGAAGTTGTCGGTCATGCCAGGGCAATAGATCTGGTTTATGCTATGATAGGCAAGGATGAAATCAAAGATACCGACCTGTTCGATCTCCACCGAGCCGTTATGACCCAAATTGTTGTCGATGTGTATCAGCCTGTGGGTGGATGGAAAAAAGAGCCTAATGGGACATATTTTTTTAATGAAGATACTAATGAACAGGATTTTTATGAATATGCAACACCGGAAGATACACCGGCTTTAATGGCTAAATGGTTAAAAGAATTCAATCAAAGGAATTCTGCGAAACATTCACGGGAAAAAGCCTTGAGTGCCTATGTTGCGTTGCATGTATCTTTGGTAAATATTCACCCCTTTTTCGATGGTAACGGTCGCATGGCCCGCCTGGTGTCTAATATTCCGGTTTTAAAATCAGGTCATCCTCCTATCGTCATCCCGTCCGAAAGGCGCAGAGATTATATCAATATCTTGGTCAAATATCAGCTTGAAGCTGGGTTACCCAAAGCGGATAAAAAAATAGTTTTAGATGGTAAAAGCATGGGTGCATTTAAGGCTTTATGTTCTGAGTCCTGGGAACAATCTTTAGATCTGGTTGATCGGGCCCGCCAGCGCCAGACCTCCCGCGATACTGGAACAGAATGGGGTGCAAAAGAGGTCTTAAAGTGAGGATGAACCTTCAACTTTTAAAGAACTGGCACTACTTGAAAGTATAAAGTTATGACT
>PVMK01114182.1_pt1 | contig 41470 bp, 33 predicted proteins | sample 1853481 | NCBI WGS metagenome assembly PVMK01 (sample SAMN08533507, study PRJNA380276) | Marine sediment metagenome, whole genome shotgun sequencing project.
CCCTGTTGATGATCTTGTCATCAATATCAGTGAAATTCCTTACATAGGTCACTTTATAACCGCGATACAGCAGGTACCGGTAAATCATATCAAAGGCCAATGCTGATCGAGCATGACCTATATGGCAGTAGTCGTAGGCGGTGATACCGCAGACGTACATTTTGACATGATTGTCAGCCAGCGGCTTGAGCTCAGTTTTTCCGCCGGTTCGCGTATTATATATGTATATAGACATCTTTTATTCCACTTTAGGCTCAAGTATATCTTTACTTCAATTCTTAAGATGGATTCCTGTTTAATTAGACTTTGTCTTATATGCAACAAAGACCATCTGATGGCAATGGCATGGATCAATTTTTTCAAGCAATGGCTGCAGGAAATTAGGAAAAGGATAGAGACCGAATCCATAACCTGTTACCTTATCAAAACCGACACTTGTTAAATAATCCCGCAAGACACGATAACTGAAAACAATCAAATGCCTGTGAATCGGGGTATCCCCTTCCGTATCTGGATGCAAGCTTTCAGAACTGACCTTGAATATCTCTTCTTTTTTTATCAGTTTGTCAGAATCAGGATGCGGTCCACTCGATGGCATCTTACCCAACAGGACTAAAAATGCTGTGAAGTAGGTGCTGATATTGGGTGTTAATATTACCAGCAATCCATCATCTTCCAGTGTCCTGTAACACTCTTTAAGATACCTGCAGGGATTTATTAAATGCTCAAGCACGGATAAGGCGAAAACGCACTTGAATTCCCCATCAGGATAGGGCAAGCCTTTATTCAAATCACCCTGAATAATGTTAAGGCCTTTACCAGATGCTTCGTTCACCGCATCAGAGTCCCATTCGATACCATAATAATGTTCTTTTTTTATACCGATTCTTTCAGAAAGAGTTTCATACTTTCCGCCGCTGTAGGCACCGCAGTCAAGAACTCTTCCCCCTTCTGCAAGAGAACCAGCAATCACATCAACTGCAAGACCATAAGCCTCACTCATTGTTCTCTGATATAGATTTCTGAAGTATCGGTCAAGCATTTATTCCAGTTGTAAATATAAGATTCACAAACAATAAAAAATCTTTCTTTTACCTAATCCATCAACTACTTCTTCATCCAACCCTGCAGTGCGGCAACAATCTTTTCGGCCTGTTTGCTGCTGGAAATGTTGAATTTTGATTTCGGCATATATTCACCATGGAGTTTCTGATACCTCCGGATTGCATAGTTGTCATCACTATATTCTTTTTTGCGTTTATCCCATTTCTGATATCTGAAAAGTATTGTCGTCCAAGCCCCTTTGGAAAGAATCTCCTTGTCCAACTCCTTGACAATTAAAATTCCGTCTTCTTCATAATCCATTGTGATATCATCAACATCTGAAGCCATGCTTTTCTCCTGAAAATATTTTTACGTTGCAAGCATTCTTTATCCAGCTCAAAATTAGCACGATACAATACAAGGAAAGAACGGTTTGGGCAATATCAAGCTTTCCTTCGCCTGATAAACTTGTCAAGTTCCACCGCCAGTAAAATAGTGCCGGAACTTATGACAATGAGCAGCCATTGGTCCCAACTCAAGGGCACTGTCCTGAAAATATACTGCAGCGCCGGTACATACAGAACTGCCAGATGGGCAAAGAAGGCGCCGATTATACTCACAAAGAGAAAAGGGTTGGAAAGTGGGTTCATCTTGAAAACAGAAAGTGTTTCGGAGCGGCAGTTCAAAGCCTGGTGGAACTGAAAAAAGACCATGGTGGTCAGCGCGACACTCCTGGCGCTCTCAACAGGGACACCGGAACTAAGCTGCAGATAATATATTATGAAGGTGCCAAAGCCCATAAAAGAGCCCATAAGCAAAGTTCTTTGTATCATAAGCGATGAAAGGATCCTTTCGCTGGACGGACGCGGTTTACGCTCAAGAACGTCCTTCTCGCCCGGTTCAAATGCCAGGGCCACATCCTGAAAGCCGTTGGTGACCAGGTTGAGCCAGAGAATCTGGGCCGGCAGATACGGCAGGTGCAGCCCGGCAAGCATGGAGGCAATAATGGTTATAAGTTCTCCAAAACCGCAGGAGACAAGAAAGATGGTGACCTTCTTGATATTATCGTAGACAATCCTGCCCTCCTTGACCGCTGAGACGATACTGGCAAAATTATCATCGGAAAGCACAATATCTGCAGCCTCCTTGGCCACATCAGTTCCGGTGCGCCCCATGGCAATCCCAATGTGCGCTGCCTTCAAAGCAGGGGCGTCATTCACACCGTCGCCTGTCACTGCCACCACCTCTCCCTGCTTGATTAGCTGCTGCACTATACGCAACTTATGGACTGGCGCGACTCGGGCATACACCGATATGGTTTTAACGCTGTCATAAAGCTGCTCATCAGTCATCACCTCAATCTGCCGGCCTTCAAGGACCTGCTCACTACCTGAACCAATACCTATCTGGCCGGCAACCGCACCAGCTGTTATGCCATGATCACCCGTAATCATGACCGTGCGAATGCCAGAGTGTTTACACTCCTTTATAGCTTCTAAAACTTCCTGCCGGGGTGGGTCAATCATGCCCTGAATACCCGCAAAAACAAGGCCGCTTTCCACATCCGCCTGTGAAATCTTTGTCGTTGAAGCATCGACCTCTTTATAGGCCATACCCAGAACCCTGAGACCCTGTTTGGCAAAATTTTCCGCAACCTGGGCAAGCTTGTCCCCGAGATCAGCCTCAACTCCTTCATGCATGGCAAAATGTATGATTTTTTCAGGAGCGCCCTTGGCAAAAATAACTTTCCTGCCCTCGACTTCATGCAGAGTTGCCATAAAGCCGCGCTCCGATTCAAAAGGGACGATGCCCAGCTGTGGATAGCGCACCCGTTCATCTTCCTCCAGCAATCCACCCTTAAGGGCTGAAACAATGAGAGCGCCTTCGGTAGGATCTCCATCAATTTTATAATCTCCATCCTCCTGGTAGAAATCCGCCTCATTACAGAGCAGACCGATCCTTAATGTCCGTAAAAGTTCCGAGCATGATGCCATATCAACCTGTTGAGACTCATGGGTGATACTTCCCTCCGGCTCGTATCCGATACCTGAAATCTCATATGTTCTCAACCCATCAAACACGAGCCTTACGGTCATCTCATTTCTCGTAAGGGTTCCTGTTTTATCAGAACCTATAATCGTAGTGCTCCCCAGGGTCTCCACAGACGGAAGCCTTCGTACGATTGCGTTCTGTCTTGCCATGCGATTCACACCAATGGCCATGACAATGGTGACAGCAACCGGCAACCCTTCCGGAATGGCTGAAACAGCAATTGTCACTGCGGCAATAAACATCTCACTGAATTTTTCGCCTTCATAAAGCCCAAGAGCAAAAATAAACAGGCATATTCCCCCTACGGTCCAACTGAGAAATTTGGCAAAACTATCAAGCTTATGTTGTAACGGGGCCTTGCCAAAGGGAACCTCCTGAACCTTTTCAGCTATATCACCGATAACCGTACGCCTGCCGGTTTCGACCACAACCCCCCTGCCGCGGCCGTAAACAACCGTGGTTCCCATAAAAACAATATTTTTCCGGTCTCCAGGGGTCAGGTTCTGCTCTGTAAGTCTCTCTGTCCTTTTATCCGCAGGCAGTGACTCACCTGTAAGCATTGACTCATCTAAACGAAGATCAAGCACATATAGCAAGCGCAGGTCAGCCGGTACACGCATTCCTGCCGCCAGATACACTATATCTCCAGGCACCAGTTCACTGCTGGGCAGTTCCTTTTCATGGCTGTCCCGTAACGCCCGTGCCTTTGCCTGCACCATTTTTTTCAGCGACCGAATTCCCTGCTCTGCCTTCACTTCCTGGATGAACCCTATAACGGCGTTCAGTATGACAACTGCCAGAATGACAGACATATCAATGTATTCATGCAGGAAAAAAGTAGCAACAGCCGCAACCAGAAGGACATAGATAAGCGGGCTCTTGAACTGGTGCAGCATGATAGAAAAGATTTTGATCTTCTCTTCAGCAGCCAACACATTCGGGCCTACCTCTGCCAAACGCTTATGGGCCTCTTCACTCGAAAGTCCTGCCTCAGAACCATGAAGCAGGTCAAAAACCTCCTGAACTTCCAATGTCTCCCATCGTGTGTCAGGCATTACCGATTTCTCCATAAATTAATGAGGGTTCAAACAATTTTCAGATAAAGGGGACATCCGGCGCTGAATGAAACAACTTTATATATGTCTTAATTGTTCACTCTTCACTCTTCATTCTTCATTCTTCAATTAAACCAGGTGAGCGAAGGCCTCTTTGATTTCAGGAAACTCAAAAACAAAGCCATTCTCAAGCAGTTTTTTGGGTATAACTTTCTGTCCTTTAACAAATACATCGCTGAATTCACCCAGAACACCCTTAAGCAGAAAAGCCGGTACAGGTGGTAGAATGACAGGCCTGTGCAATGCCCTGCCAAGAGCCTTTGTCATTTCCCTGTTGGTGACCGGATGCGGTGATGTACAGTTGACAGGCCCTGAGATTGTTTTGTTTTCCATCAGGTATAAAAAAATATTTACCAGATCAGGGAGGGAAACCCAGGAAAACCATTGTTTCCCCGACCCCAGGGGACTTCCAATGCCCCACTTGAATACGGCAAGCATTTTGCTCAAGGCCCCACCATCCTTGCCAAGAATCACCCCTATACGGCACAGAACAACTCGAGCTCCATTCTCCTCTGCCTTTATTGCTTCAGTTTCCCAAGCATTGACAACTGTGGCCAGGAAATCATCCCCCGGTGCACCACTTTCATCAAGTTCTTCATCATCCCTAAAACCGTAATATCCCACTGCAGATCCACTTAAAAGAGTAATCTTTTTATCTGCATGCTTTGCAATCGCATCAACGATATTGCGTGTTGTGAGAATGCGGCTGTTATAGATTGCTTCTTTATTCCTGGTATTCCAGGGTTGAAAAATAGAGGCCCCGGCAAGGTTGATAACCACATCATGCCTGCCTATCTCTTCCTGCCATGAACCACTCATGGCAGGATTTCCTTTTGTATAGGACAACCCGGCTCTGATGATTCTGTTTTGCGAGGACCGTGACAGGATAGTGACCAAATGACCTTCAGTGAGCAGTTTTTCTGTCAAGGCTGCTCCCAAAAAACCAGTACCACCAGTAATAAACACTTTCATGTTTATCTCCTATTTTTCTAAAAAATCACCACCATTACACAGTAATTGTGTTAAATTGCACAGTACACCTTCACCTCTGATTTTTCAAATTTCATATCCTGCACCGCCCCAATAAGCAGCCTTTTCATCCGTTGGATTTATTGAGAATTTTTCCTTTTTTTCATTTGAAATACATCATTTTTTCACATCTCAAAAAAATAGTTAGTTACTGAAAACCGCTACACGCAAAGGCTTGGAAGCTTTTTTATTCTTTTTCAATTATGTGTTGATATCCTATACCACATTGTGGTACATTGAAAAAGTTTTTTGATTGGCATAAATTTGGAGGGGCTCCAACGATGGATGATAAAGAATTTTTGCGTGCCCGCAAAATACTTGGAAAAACACAAAAACAACTCGCTGAACTATTAGGTTCATCTATTAAAGCAGTGCACAGCTACGAGCAAGGCTGGCGCACGGTGCCGGCGCATGTGGAGCGTCAGATATTCTTTCTTCTCGCCAGAAAACGCGGCTCTGCCAGCAATGCCAAAGCTTGCTGGACAATAAAAAAATGCCCCCGGAAACGGAAAATGCAATGCCCGGCCTGGGAATTTCAGGCCGGGAAACTCTGCTGGTTTATTAACGGCACCATTTGTGAAGGTGTGGCACAGCAGAACTGGAAGGAGAAAATGAAAATATGCAGAAAATGTGAAGTGCTGAAATCTTTATTGGAATAATGACATATAACAGGCAGGCGGGGAACAGCTCTCAGCAAGCAACCTCCAAACCTCTAACTGAAAACAACCATGCGACGACCCATAAACACTCCAGATAGTTAGTCCTGTGTGTTTAATCTCTGTGTTGCTTATCTGGCTATTGACCAGTGGCCAGATTGCCTGCCGAGAGCTGTTCCCTGCCTGCCTGTTTTTTTACCCAGAAATTTAATCGTACCATAAGAGGAGATTTAACATGGCTCTGAAAAAAGATAAACATTTCAATACCAGAGTCATCCATGCCGGACAAAATCCAGAAGAATGGGAAGGATCAACCCTGCCCCCCATCTTCCAGACCGCCTCCCATGCCCACCCGACTGCTGAAAACCTAAGCCAGACATTTGGCGGCAAGACCACTGACCATATTTACATGCGTTTAACCAACCCGACAAACCGGGTCTTAGAGCAGAAACTTGCTGCCCTGGAAGGTGGTCAGGCAGCTGTGGTCATGTCTTCAGGCATGGCGGCTGTTACCAATGCCTGCCTGGCGCTCTTACGTGCCGGCGATGAGTTTGTGACAGGCAACTCCCTTTTCATGTCAAGCTATGTGCTCTTTGCCAACATATTTAAAAAATATAACATCACTCCCAGGTTAGTAGAATCAACAGACATGGCTGCCATTGAAAATGCTATTAATGACAGGACCAGATTCGTTTACCTTGAGACCATTGGCAATCCCAAAATGGATGTTCCCGACCTGGCTGCCGCTGCTGATATAGCCCATCGTCACGGTCTTCCCCTTCTGGTTGACAACACCCTGGCAACACCTTACCTCTGCCGTCCTCTTGAACTGGGAGCCGACGTGGTTATCCACTCAACAACAAAATATCTCTGCGGCCACGGCAATGCCACAGGTGGAGCAGTCATTGACGGTGGTACATTCCCCTGGGCTGATTCAGAACGGTTTCCTGATTTTAAGCCCTTTGTTGACCGCAAGGGTCCGCTGGCCTTTACGGACAAGGTCTGGCGTGAACACCATATTAATTTCGGGACCACCCAGGCCCCATTTCACTCCTATCTGACCATAATCGGACTGGACACCCTGGCTCTCCGCATGGAAAGGCATATGGAAAACGCCACGGCTGTCGCCCAATACCTGCGCGGGCGCTCTGAACTATCCTGGATCAACTATCCAGGCCTTGAAGACAGCCCTTCATATAAAACTGCAAAAAAACAGTTTGAAGGCAAAGGATTTTCCGGCCTGATGGCATTTGGCCTGGGGGACCAGGAGACAAGTTTCAGATTCATCAACAACCTGAAAATGATCTATCATCTTGCCAATCTTGGTGACTGTAAAACTTTGGTTATCCATCCATACTCCTCCCAGTACCTCTCCTTTGATGAGCCGACCCGGCAGAAGCTGTCGATCCATGCGGATCTTGTCAGACTGTCAGTTGGAATAGAAGCGGTTGAAGATATTTGTGATGACCTGGGGCAGGCGCTTGATAATCTATAGCTGGCAACTGGCAGCTATAAGTTTCCCAATACAAGAAAAATATGGTCTTTTGTCTTTTTGACATTTGAAAGGGTTCAAGGTTTCCAGGGTCCAAGGTTTCAAGTGAAAAATAATACAAATGATACGGATTAATTTTTAGTTAAGTAGACTGCATACTAAAATAACAGACAAAAATTAAAATGAAAAATTGCGCCTAAGAAAAAAACTCTGTAAGAAGTAAGTCAGATGGCAATCGAATCAGATATTATATTCCCTCGACCCCTTGACCCCTAGAAACCTTGAACCCTTTCTATAAACCATGAGCGAATATATTGAACATGATGAAAACGGAGTCTCTGTTGGGCTCGTAGAGAAAAAACACTTCACCTTTGCAGAGCCCCCTGACTCAATGGCCCTGGAAAGCAATGCCAGCCTCGGCCCGATTACCATTACCTATGAGACACTTGGCACACTCAACGAGGACAAGAGCAATGTTGTCCTCATTCTGCATGCTCTTTCCGGTGATTCACATGTGGCAGGATATTACAGCCGGGAAGACAAGAAGCCAGGCTGGTGGGAGATTATGGTCGGCCCGGGCAAAGGCATTGATACGGACAAATATTTTGTCATCTGCCCCAATATAATCGCCAGCTGCATGGGCTCAACCGGCCCATCCTCCATCAATCCCGACACCGGAAAGCCATACGGTTTTGATTTTCCAGTAGTCACCATAGGCGACATGGTAAAAGCCCAAAAAGCCTTGCTGGACCATCTCGGTATCGAGAAAATCCTGACAGTAGTCGGCGGCTCAATTGGCGGCATGCAGGTGCTTGAGTGGGCAGTACGCTATCCTGATATGGTTGTTTCGGCCATCCCGCTCGCCACGACAACCAGACATTCTGCACTGGCCATCGCTTTTAACGAGGTTGCCCGCCAGGCCATCATGGCAGATCCCAATTGGAACCTGGGGAAATATTACGACTCTGCCAAGCCTGACCTCGGCCTGGCCCTGGCCAGGATGGTCGGCCATGTCACCTATCTCTCTGATGAAGCAATGCGCCGTAAATTCGGTAGACGCCTGCAGAATAAAAGTGATTTCTCTTTTAATTTTGATGCGGACTTCCAGGTTGAAAGCTACCTGCGCTACCAGGGCCAGAAATTTGTTGACCGTTTTGATGCAAATTCATTTCTGTATATCACCAAGGCAGCAGACTATTTTGATCTTCGCAGGCAGCATGGTGGTGGTTCTGAGGTTGAAGCGTTTTCCAAGACAAAGTCAAAATTTCTGGTCATATCCTTTACCTCGGACTGGTTATATCCGACATACCAGTCGAAGGCCATGGTCAAGTCCATGAAAAAAAATAACCTTGATGTAAGTTTCTGTGAAATTGAGGCGGAATGGGGGCATGACGCCTTTCTGCTTCCAAATGAACGTTTAGCAGCATTGATCAAAGGCTTTCTGGACCACAACTTTTCCGAGGTGCGGAAATAAAATGACTCAAAAAGCTGACACAACATCTCTGGAACTCAAGCGTTTTGATCTGCAGATTATTGCATCCTGGATTAAACCAGGCTCAAAAATATTGGATCTTGGCTGCGGTGAAGGCGACCTGCTCCTTTATTTAAAACAGAATAAAGGGGTCAATGGCACAGGCATCGAAAATCGTGAATCCAAGGCCGCTTTGTGCATCGCAAAGGGTTTATCCGTGCTGCAGGGTGACATCAATGAAGAGGTGCTTGATTACCAGGAAGACACCTTTGATTATGTCATTCTAAGCCAGACACTGCAGCAGGTATATTACCCGGAAAAGCTGCTCAAATCTCTTCTTGTAATAGGCAAAAAGGTAATCGTCAGCTTTCCGAACTTCAGCCACTGGTCCATCAGAATGCAGGTGCTGATGACAGGACTTGCTCCCAAAAACGAACAGCTGCCCTATGAGTGGTATAACACCCCGAACATCCGGGTCATTACCTTGAAAGACTTCAGAAAATTCACCCGGGGCCAGGGCTGCACGGTCCTTAAAGAGGTGGCAATCAACACCCATCATCATGATACCAAGGGACATATTATAAACTTTTTGCCGGATTGGCGTGCCACCTATGGAATTTTCCTCATAGGCAAAGGGGATAAAAAATGAAAAGGAAAAAAGATTTTAAATTTCTCAAATCATACAACCAGTGCGATACAGCTATTGAGCCGGCAACTCTGCTCTATGACAAAGTGCCTGCCGTGGTTAAAAAATTGATAAAACTGCTGGAAGATAAGAACTCGTTCAGTCATGTCGAACCTATCCCGATTCCATCCAATGAGTCTGTGGTGGAACTGATTCATCAGGCCAGGCGTATCCTGTTTCCCGGCTATTTTACCCACACCACCCTGGCACAGGCAAACCTGGAATATTACCTGGGCCAGGAAACCACCAGTTTCCTGGAAAACCTTTCTCGCCAGATAATCTCAGCATTCCAGCATGACTGCTTCCGGCTCGACCTGCCGTGCACGAATTGTGCTGACCAGGGACATGAAATTGCCTTAAAAATCGTCCAGAAGTTGCCGTCAATCAAAAAACTTATGGATACAGACATCAGGGCAGCCTTTGAAGGCGATCCTGCAGCCAAAGGATACGATGAGATCATTTTCAGTTATCCGGGAATTCTGGCCATCTCCATTTACAGGTTGGCCAACCTTCTGCATAAGCAAAAGGTACCGGTCATACCCCGCATCATGACCGAACACGCCCACAGCCTCTCCGGTATTGATATCCATCCGGGAGCAACAATCGGCGAAAGTTTTTTCATTGACCACGGCACCGGTGTCGTTATTGGAGAAACGACTGAGATAGGCAATCATGTCAGACTTTACCAGGGTGTGACACTGGGTGCATTATCCCTGCCAAAAGACGCTGGAGATCAGTTTCGATATAAAAAAAGACATCCAACGATTGAAGATGATGTAATAATATATTCTAATACCACAATTTTAGGAGGGGAGACCGTCATAGGTGCACGGTCGGTTGTTGGCGGCAACATATGGATAACAGAAAGTGTGCCGCCTGACACAAAAGTCCTTCTTAAGCGCCCGGAACTCATTTATGCCGGCAACGGCAGAAAAAAAATGCGGAAAAAGGGGAAATAACCATGACCGGAATCATGACGGATATTTCAGGGGTTGTTGGAAAAACTCCCCTGGTCAGGCTGAACAGAATATCAAAAGGACTCAATGCTACAATCCTGGCAAAGCTTGAATTTCAGAATCCCCTGGCCAGTGTAAAAGACCGTATTGGTGTCTCCATGATAGAAGCGGCGGAGAACCAGGGGCTCATCCATCCCCATACCACTATTGTTGAGCCAACCAGCGGCAACACAGGCATTTCCCTTGCCTTTGTCTGCGCTGCCAAAAAGTACCGACTGCTCCTTACCATGCCCGAAACCATGAGTGTAGAGCGCAGAGCCCTGCTTCGACACCTTGGAGCGGAACTTTTTCTGACTCCGGGCAAAGAAGGCATGAAAGGTGCCATTGCAAAGGCAGAAGACATTCTGGCTCATAACCCCCAGGCTTATATGCCAAATCAGTTTGCCAATCCGGCAAATCCTGAAATCCACCGTAAAACGACTGCTGAGGAGATTTGGAGCGATACGGAGGGCCGGGTTGATATCCTGATTTCCGGGGTCGGTACCGGTGGTACTATTACCGGAGTTGCAGAGGTCATCAAGTCCCGCAAGCCTTCTTTCAAGGCCGTAGCCATAGAACCTGCAGATTCACCGATTCTTTCCGGCGGTAAACCCGGTCCCCATAAAATCCAGGGTATCGGTGCCGGATTTGTTCCCGATGTATTAAATATCAACATCATCGACGAAATTGTCACAGTTACCAATGAGGATGCCTTTGAGACAGCCCGGCAGGTTGCCAGACTTGAAGGTATTCTCTGTGGAATATCATCAGGTGCAGCGGTTTGGGCAGCAATGCAGATAGCAGCACGTTCGGAAAACGCAGGAAAGCAGATCGTGGTCATACTGCCTTCGACCGGGGAACGATATCTGTCAACCGATCTCTTTATTAAAGAGGAGCGGGGAACTATGGCAGCAGCAAAAAAACCTGCAGCCGGGAAGACAGTTCCTAAGAAAGCGGCAATCAAGAAAACCACTTCAAAGAAGGCAACTTCTCCAAAAGTGGCAGCCAAGAAGACCACTGTTAAAAAAGTAGTCCCAAAGAAAACTGCAGCCAAAAAGACAACGGCTAAGAAGAGCACTGCAAAGAAGGCGACACCAAAGAAAACCACTGCTAAAAAGGCAACTCCGAAGAAGAAAGCAACCGGCAAGGCAAAGAAAAAGTAATCCGCTGGAATTATTTGAAATAGTTCATGCCGAACTGTTACTGCTTTATTCTGTCAAAACAATTCTTTCGCCACTTCCTAAACTCCTGGAATATTGAACACTCCCATTTACTGCAGTGTCGGGCATATTAAACACAATAGCTTCATCAGTGATTCTCTCTATTGCTGGAGAGCTTTATCCATTGCTTCCAGCCTGTCATCACCAAGGTTCTGAGTGTTGCGGGCTTTATCCATGGGAGTGCGTATCTTTTTGACCGCCTTCTCTGCTACCTGGTCGGTCATCTGTTCGATCCTGCCCTTTTCCTCAATTTCCCCGGTCTGCTGCTCATCATTTTTTGTGCAACCGGCCGGCAAAACCAAAACAAACCAGATTGCTGCAACACCAAAGAAATAATAGAGAGATTTTTTATGTGTCATTTTCCCTTTTCCCTTCATTCTAATTTCATATCCCATCTCACTCATAAGACAATCTTCGGTTAACAATATAATAACAAATCCATTATTGTACTATTATCTGGATAGCGGCAACCTCCTGTGGCATCTTGTCTGCTTTACGGTATAAGTACATAAAACGGTTGACTTCGGGTAAATCCTCATCCTTTGCCAGATCCTTGACAAAGGGATAGGAGACCGGAGTGAAGAGCAGCCTTACAGTCATAGTAAAAGGGCCATTATGTCCCGAGGTATCAATCCTGTAGGTCACCTGGTCCGAGCCTCCTGTAAAATCATCATCAGTAATCGCCCTGCCGAAGACACCTATATCAGAAGGTACAGCAGTCTTGTCGAACCCGTTTGGCAGCAGCCTGTTATCCTTGGCATACATAGCAGCACGCAGGAGAGTATAGGTTACCTCATTGTCAGTGTTAAGCATGACCCCCTCGTAGATCTGGACCTGTCCTGGCTGAGTGATCTCATCATAATGCTCCTCATAACTCTTGCTGTCGCGATCAGCATCGCTACCCTCAATACTGCCGTCAGCAAGGGGTTTGCCCGATTCAAAAACCACCCTGCCCGGATGCATCCTCCACCATCAGGTGTATCCAGGTTCTCCGGGTTGGAATACCTGAGGGGAATTTATGCCCAACTTTATTATCTACCTTAATTTCTGCTGTTATCTCATTACCCCGATGCTTGAGGCCGACTACTGATAAGCTGGCGGTTTCTGTCTGCAGCTGACGCATGGTACGTTCCTTGGTGTCCTCTATTCCATCAGTGGAGGCTGAAATCTGCAGACTTCCAATATTGTCCTGCAGGATATTGAGCATGAAAACATTGCCCCCCACAAAATGATGCTGGGAAAAATGATCTTTGGGCTCTGTTTCCGACGGGGCCCAGCGGGCAATTTTAACACCACCGGCCTCTGAATGCGGCATATGGCATTCCTGGCAGATCTTGCCCTGGCCGGGATTCTCCCCAATATCATAACGGTTTTCAGCGTTTACGCCAAAATCACTGTATTTCCACTCCAGATAAGGAGTCTGCTCCGGGAATTCACCAACCACATTTCCCCTGTCCATCCACAAACGGGGTATACAGGGTATGGCAGACGGCACAGAGGGCTGAATCATTCATCTGTGAACCAAATACCGGGGTGTAACCGACACTCTGCTGCATTGTTTTCTGCACCGGGTCTTTATAGGGGCCGAAAATCTCCCTTTCAGGCGCTTTTTTATTGGTATCAATGATAAATTTACCGCTGAAACTTTCCTTCCGGCCTAAATTCTCATCCTGGACCTGATGACAGAGCGAGCAGGAAACCCCGTCCATGGCAGCAGCATGAAGATCGTTTGCAGGACTCAAGAATCCATTATCCAGCATGAGTCTCTCAGCACCCTGCCTGTACGCCTGGGTCCAGGCCATTGGCATATGACAGGTAGCGCATTTTTCCTCTATAACCTTTTTCAGGCCAGGATTACGCTTTACCTCTGAGCTGACTTTTGCCAACCAGAGAGGGTCTTTGGCTGCATTAGCCATCATTGTCGAACGCCAGTGTCCCGGAATCGACATATCGTTACCCGTACTGTCAACAAGGAGTTCATGACAGACAGCACAACGGGAGGAACCTATAAAATTCTCTGTTTCAAAAATTGCCAACCCTCCCCCTGGGCCTGGGATTATTATTCTCCGGCCTGCTGTAATAGTTGGTGACATCAACCACTTTGGCATCATCTCCTGCCTTGTCGATACTTACCGGGGCGGGTGCCGCTCAAGCGAAGCTTCTGGTGTACCCCCGGTGCCTGCAGCACAGGAAACAAGCAGACCTGCAAATAAAAGCAATAAGAGCAGGGTGATGAGATGGACGGCCTTATTTTTTCTGGATACCTGTCTCCCGGACATAGTTGGCTTCCTCCGCTGGCAATTAATCCTTGCTGTTTTTATATGTTTTCAAGATAAGCTTAATTATTTGTCTTAATGCAAATCTTTGTCAATCCATTAATGAAAAAATCATGCACAAATTAATTCAGCGGGACTGTTGCAAACAGTTAAATGAATTCCATAAAATAATGCCAAATGTTGCAAAACTACGTGGTTACAATTATTTTTTTATGCTAAGAATTGACTTCCCGTTTCTGTTAATAAATTAACTGGTTCATGGGCCTGTTAAGATCATATTTGCCAAATATCTTTGGCCTGTGCAATGGGCTCTTTATGATTACCCTCTATTTCAAGAAAAAACTTCTTCATGTTTCTGGTCCTGTTTTTTCAGACCTTTGCCGCTTTCACCTCCCTGGCGTCAGAGACAGATTCCCAGAGAGAAAGCCTCGTAATAGGCCTGCTGCCTGAGATGAACATATTCAAGCAGAGAGAGCGATTTGAACTCCTTGCGCCCTACTTGAGCAAGCATTTGGGAATTGAAGTTGAGCTTAAAATGCTGAGCTACGGTAACATTATTGAAAAATTCAAAGAGGAGGAAATTGATGCCGCCTTTCTCGGCTCCTTTACTGGGGCCCTGGCCATCAGCCAGTTAGGTGTTGTGCCCCTCGTCCGACCTATCAATATGGACAACACATCAACCTATCAGGGATATATTTTTGCCAGAAAGGACAGCAACATTACATCAGTGGCCGACATGAAGGGCAAATCCCTGGCCCTGGTTGAAAAAACAACAGCCGGATTTGTCTTCCCCATAGCTTGGCTCAAGCGACATGGGGTTGATGATATCAACACGTATTTCAATGAACAATTTATTTCCGGCAGCCATGACAGGACAATTTCTTTGGTGCTGAACGGTAAAGCAAATGTAGGAGCAGCAAAAAGCACCATTTATGAAAACATGCGTAAATGGCAACCACGGATTGACAGAGAACTCATTATTTTGGCAAACTCACCAAAGGTCCCATCCAACACCTTTTGCGTAAATAAAAAGTTTGACCAGCAATACCGAGAACAATTAAAAGACCTGTTACTGAACCTGCGAGGAGACCCGGGAGGCAGAGAGGTACTCAAAAAACTGGGCGCAAAACGGTTTGTAGAAACCGGCAGGGACCAATACCAGCCAGTATTTGACCTGGCAAAAGAAGCAGGCATAGACCTGAAAAAATATGCCTTTCAGAGTCCCTGAATTGTAAAGAATCCCGGCCCTAAGGGTCGGGTTTTCTTGAACGAATAAATTATAGAGAATGACACAACTCTTCATATGATCGGTTAATTCGATGAGAAAATACATTATAATATCTTTTGCTCTAATTTTTATATTTGCCGGGATAGGTTCGGGTGTATCGCTTTACCACCTGCTGAATACCACCGCAAATCTCCGTAATCTGATCAGCCTGCATGAAATTGGAGACGTCAGACAGGCACTTTCTTTCAATTTCCAGAAGATTCAAAGTTATACTTTCTCTTCCCAGGCTTACTTGACTGAAAATATTGATGAGATCATCAACAATGCCAAAGAAGTTAATCAAACCCTAATACGCTGCAATGAATGCCACCACAAACCTGAAATAGAAGCTGAACTCAAGGGTGTGGAAGCAATGGTCCAGGATTACCAGGAACAGCTTTCGTACCTGATCACTACTGTCACGGAAGGAGAACTCCGCCGTGAACAGCAAGGTATAGTTGCTGACCAGAGCAATTTAATCCTTAGCAAAGTACAGGATATGGTCAACAGGGCGGCATCTACGCTGAATATTGAAACATCCAATGCAATGAACAAGATTGAAGGGTCTTACATCATCCTGGGACTCACCCTGATCTTTACCTTTCTTGCTGCTCAGGTGGTGGCGCATTTTCTAACCAGCCGCATTACCAAGCCGGTTAATAAACTGCTGAATGCAGCAAACAGGATTACCCAGGGTGAACTGGGATACCAGATCGACTACAAAGGACTCGGTGAATTCCAGGCGCTCATCTCGACCTTCAACAAGATGAGTGCTTCACTGGCCCGGCAGGAGGATAAGATCCGGAATACCATGAAAAAGCTGCACCAGCTTAGTCATATGTCCCTGCCGCTGCATACAGCTCTCAATACGTCAATAATTATCAATTATCTGCACAAAACCATGAATGATCTTATCGTTGCAGAGTATGTTGGCATAATGCTGCCTGAGGAAAACGATGAACAGTATGTTCTTCATCTTTTCGATACCAGTGCAAAAAACAGAGAATCAAGTCATATCACATTTTCCCAGAACGAGATAAAAGGGGTTTTCGATGATCACAACGGCGAGCCTCTGCTGGATAATTCCATGCAGAATAAAAACTGGCCCTTTGCGGAAAAACCTGAAGGAGTTGAGTTCAACAACCTTCTGCTTACCTGGATGGTCATCGAAAACAACGTCACCGGCGCCCTTATTGCCATCAACAAAAATGAAGGGGGCTTTAACGAGGAAGATTCAGAAATTGTTGGCATTCTCGCCAACAACATGAATGTGGCGCTTGATAATATAGGACTGTTCAACAACCTGCAGCTGCAGATGGTTGAACAGAAAAAAACCCAGCGCCAACTTTTAGAAGCGGAAAAGCTCACAGCCCTGGGAGCCCTGGCAGGTGGTATTGCCCATGACTTCAACAATATCCTCTGCGGCATGATCGGCTATGTTTCCCTGCTGAAAAGAAATCACAACCCGGAAGACAAAGATTTCAAAATGCTTGATACCATTGAAAATGCCGGCTTCCGGGCAGCCGACCTTACCAAACAGCTCCTCACCTTTTCACGCCAGGAAGCACTGGATCACAGACCCATTGAGGTGAACCCGCATATTGAGAACATCGCAAAACTCCTTGAGAAAACCATCAGTAAACTTATTACCTTCAGGCTTGAACTAAAAGAATCCCTGCCTCTCCTCTTAAGTAATCCCGCCCAGCTGGAACAGATTGTCATGAACCTCTGTGTCAATGCCCGTGATGCCATGCCCAATGGTGGTGAGATCCTGGTCCAGAGCAAACAGGTCCACGTTGACCAGACATTCTGCGGGCAGCACTCTGAAGCCAAGCCAGGGGACTATATCAAGCTCACCGTTACCGACCAGGGTGAAGGTATTGATCAGGATATCCTGCCGAAAATCTTTGACCCTTTCTTTACCACCAAGGATTTCGGCAAAGGGACCGGCCTGGGCCTTGCAATGGTATACGGTATTGTTAAAAGCCATAAGGGATTCATCATTGTCGCAAGTTCAGCAGACAAAGGAACAACTTTTTCAGTGTACCTGCCGTTAGCGGGTTTTATAGAGGATGAAGAAATCCGACCTGCTGTCTCGGATGAAATGATGCAGGCCGGCATACTCATCGTTGACGACGAGGAGTTGGTGGCTTCCATGCTTGCCGAACACCTCCAGAATCACGGCTGTCACACCTTTCATGCCGGCAACGGCGAAGAAGCGCTTGATATCCTGCAGCTGCATAAAAACGAGATTGATGTGGTTATTCTCGACCTTAATATGCCGGTGATGGACGGCAAGACCGCCTATGGAAAAATGATTGAATTAAAGCCGGATATCAAGGTTCTGGTGGCCTCTGCCTACAACATGAACAACTCGGTGGATGATATACTGACAAAAGGCGCCAACGGTTTTATCCAGAAACCATACAGAATAGATAATATAGTATTAAAGATCCGGCAGGTGCTGGCAAAATAAAACAAATTATGAAGTGAGGTTTAAACTAACTTTCCTTTCATACTTTATGGCATAATAATTGCTTAATAATTAAAGAGTATAACTTATACCATTTTGTTTAATAAAATATTCAGGTAAACAATTTTTCAGGTTTCACACAATGTTAACCGTCAAGGCATGGCGATCATGCGGATTATCACTCACGCCATAGACAGCTTTACTCCCTAGCGGAACAAGCCAGCGTTTAAAAACTCCCTCACTGTCAAGCACCAGAACCCCTTTGGCTCCTCCTTTTTTATTGCTGTATCCGGCAATGTAGATTACATCACCGTTATTCCCCAGTGCTACCCTGTCAGGGTTATAACTGTCAGCATCAGGCATTGTTGAAATATCAACCTTACCTGTTTTAAAAAAGGCTCCGTTGAAAATAGTCAGACGTCCCCGGTTTGTTCTTTCTGTATCAATCCAAACAACGTAAACTCGGCCGTCACGGTCCACTGCCACATCCCTAGGGCTTATAATCCCCCGACCGCTCCCCAGTGTGGCTGTTGGGAAGTAGTTCTTGTCATAGACAAAGATAGTCGATTCACCCTTTAAGCTGGACGCTACCACGAACAATTCTTTGACAAACTTATCAACAAACACCCCTCTGGGATAGGTAATCTTACGGCCATATTCATCGGTTGCAAGTATGGCCACGACCCTGGCCGGCTCAAGACCCTGCGGGGTACCCTTCTGTTGAAAAACCGCTATGAGGTCTTCAGCATCATCAACTTCCCGGGAGATTGAATCTTCTGCATCAGCCGGAGCCTGATACTGGCTGTCAGCCTCAGTTTCCTGTTCCTTTCCAGTTACGTCCCCTTCCCTATCTTCTGCAGATTCTTCATTAAGGGTTTCTTCATGAATAGGCTGTTCCGTCAGGAGTTCATCAGCAATGGCAACAGAATAGAATAGAAAGGAAAAGAGAAAAACACAGAGCAGGAAAAATGAATAAGATAATGTCGCAGTTCCGGATTTCATTGTTGACCAAAGGAGAGCAATAACAGGAGGGCAGCTTATGGGAAAAGCTGCCCTCCCGGGGATATAATCAAATAACAGCCGAAGATACTCTACGGTAGTGATTGCAATCAGCGTGCCGCAGAACCTTTTTAAAAGGACAAAGTCAATCAGTGTCGGAGTATAATCATCCCCTCTGCCCCTTACAAGATTTTAATGCAATCCCCGTCGATCATGGACGGGCAACGTCATGGGCAATACCATGGCAGTCGCCGCATTTCTCAAACTTTTCATGAATCTTGGCACTGTGGGGCTTACCATGGCAATCCTGGCACATAGGTAAATGTCCGTGCTTGGGATGGCACTTGGCACAGGTAAAAGCAGAGTGCTTTGTCTGACGCGCCTGCAGCAGCTCATATGCATCTTCATGACAGCCGGCGCAGACCTCCTTGGCCTGGGTAAGGGGATAGGAGATCTTCAGCGGGGTATGCACCGGGATGGCAGGCCAGGCAGTCAGGGGTGTCCAGTACTGCCATGGGACTATGGTTCTCGTGGCATTCCGAACATGCCGGGATGCGGCCATGTTTTTCAGAATGGCAGGAGGAGCATTCCTGCTCCGTATGCATGCTGACCTCATTCTTCAGACTGGCGACCACGTAGGAATGACAATGTTGGCATTTCCCTTCAAGGTCAGCAGGATCCGGGATGGATACCAGCGGCTGGTGCGGGTTGGTATGACATGCAAGACACTCCGTCACCGGTTCGGCAGAACCGTGGGGTGCATCATGACAGCTGGAACATTTGGGCATGATTTCCGCGTAATTGTTGCGTCGAGGGTTATAGGCATGGAACACCTCGTGACACTCGGTGCAGACTACACCCTGATGCTTTGCACCATTATCCCGCAGCCATTTAAAATGGGATGTATGGCAGCGGGCACACTCCTCCAGCGTGAGCGGCTTTAATTCTATTAACATCGCCTCCAGATCATATACATTGCCGGCAGCAGGTTCTGCCGCAACAGCTTGAGTAGATATGAAAATAACCAGGAGCAAAACTGCTGACAGGGTCACACAAACAACGTATGACAAACCGGACTTTCTTTCAGTAAACATGCTTTCCCTCTTCTCTTTATCCAAAAAAAATCTCTGAAAATTAATAAAAAAAATGGCAGGAGAGTCAAAAAATAAACTCTCCTGCCATCTGCTTCCTTATTTACTTAACCAGGAAATGCGCATCCATATGACAGTCAAGGCAACTGGGCATTTTCTGATGCATGGCAGGTGAATGCGGCTCACCATGACAGGTCCGGCATTCGGGCACATTCGGGTGCGAGCCGCGGTGACAGAAGGCACAGGTAAATGTCTGATGTTTGGTCACTGTCTGTTCCATCAACTCGCCGATCTCTTCGTGGCAGGCCACGCAGAATGCTCTCGGCGTTGTCATGGCATAGTTAATCTGCAGCGGATGGTGGGCAGGATGGCAGCCAAGACAGTCACTGATCACCTGGCCCTCGGCATGGGGTTCATGGCACTTGGAACAATCCGGGATCTGGCCGTGTACCTCATGGCAGAACGTACAGGATTGCTCTGCATGGGCGCTCTCATAGTTGACGAAGTCCTGGCCGGGTCCTTCATGGCAGGTGAGGCACGGTTCCTTTATATCATCTCCAAGTTGCAGGTTAAGAGGCTCATGGGGATTGGAATGGCAGGAAAGGCAGTTCTCCAGTTCAAAATGGGACCGGCCTTCATGGCACATCGAGCATTCCGGTATGACATCTTCCCCCCAGGGAGGATGCTCGCCATGGCAATCAAGACAGGTAACTGCTGTCTGGTGCATGCCGCCGTTACTTGCTATTGATGCCGGTGCATCCACATGGCACTTGACACAGTCCGTCACATCAAGAGAAACCAATTCCGCCCTTGCCTCCTGGGCAAAAGCAGTCACCAATGCAGCTGCAATGACTGCCGCGCATAAAAAACCAAACAGAGAATTCTTTTTCGTGTCCATCATCTTTACCATCCCTTTCTCCTGCAGAAAAATTAACCTACCATTCGAACATTGTATCAAAAAAAAATGAATGAAGTCTCATTATCAAAAAAAGCAAGCCTTTGTCAAGTGTATATAATATGCATTTTTCTATATCAGACAGACTCATTCGGTCTATCGCAGGGCATCCCGGGTAATTTTGACAGAGTTACACTGAATTGCCCGTGGCAGCATAGAGAGTTCAGGGGCGACTTTCTTATGACGTAACATGGGTGATGTAACGTCTTCATCTCAATGCTTCAATATGATAATGAGCTTATGAATCCGGAATTAAAAGTATGATTAACCCGGAGTGCTTACTGGGAAGAAACCGGCAATATTGCAGTGATCTGCAAACATTAAGTGATCTCCAAGACCTTTTACAGAAAATAAAACGGTATCCACTACATAATATTCGATGGAGGTTGAAAGTACGTGAATACGCACACTCGGCTGAGAAACGCAGACAAAAACAAAAGTATAAAAAGGATTTAAAAACTCAGAAAAATGAACCGATCTCTGTGAACTGCATACATTATACTTGCCTGCCCATAAAAAAAACTTGAGCCCACCTGCCTCGGTGTATCATTGGGCGGCAACTTCCCTTGAAATCAACTGTATAAAATCAACAAAAATCTCAGCAGCCTGGAGTTGCATATAATCTTCGTTTTCCTCCTGATTATCTTCACTGGCAGCCCCATGAGCATCTTCTTTAAGGTCATCAAGGCTCTCCAGCAAAGGTTTGTTAAAATCCCTGCGCAGCTTGTTTTCCAGTTCCAGACGCCATTGATCAGCCTCCTCACTTTCTTTCCTCCGTTTAGATTCAGAAAGAGAAACCTCTTTTCTGCTGCTCATCTCCTCAAAACGCTTTTTCCTTTCAAGGACATAATAATAATGGGGATTCAATTTCATCCTGTTCTTATATTTTTCACGCAGCCTCGGCAGCAGATCTGCCATATCATAATAGGTCTGATAGGGTATTGAATTTATCCTGTCCCAGGCCATGACTTCGGGCAAGGAACTTTCCCCGATATCTTCCACATTAAAAACATCGGGGTATTCCAGATCCGGGATCACCCCTTTATTCTGGGTGGACTGGCCCGAAATACGGTAATATTTTGCGGTGGTGGCCTTCAACTGGCCTTTTGGTAAAGGCATCAGGGACTGAACCGTGCCTTTACCAAAGGTTTGGCTCCCAAGGATTATACCCCGGTTGTAATCCTGTATTGCCCCTGCAAAAATCTCGGAAGCCGAGGCACTCATACGGTTAACCAGGACAACAAGCGGTCCTGAATAGACCAGTTTCGGATCATGATCTCTGATGATATCCAGGCGGCCGCCGGCACTGCGGACGAGAACCGTGGGGCCCAGTCCTATAAAAAGGCCGGTCAGGCTGTTTGCCTCCTGCAGAGAACCGCCTCCGTTATCGCGCAGATCAATAATGATACCTTTGACCCCTTCAGCCTCTAACTCCCCAATAAGTTTCCGCACATCTTTTGTGGTGCTCTTGTAATCCTGATTACCGGCAGACATTCCTTTAAAATCCGCATAAAAAGTAGGAATATCAATAATACCGATTTTATAGGTGTCAAAATGTCTTTTAATTTCAATAATTTCCTTCTTTGCTGCCTGCTCCTCCAGTTTGACCTTGTCACGCACTATCCTGATAACCTTTGTCTGGTGCTCATCTTCAGCATCTGCCGGAATAATTTCAAGACGTACCAAGGATCCCTTGGGGCCCCTTATTTTGTTGACCACCTCATCAATGCGCCAACCAACAATATCGAGCATTTCGCCGTCAATACCCTGGGCGACTCCGACTATACGGTCGGCAGCCTTCAGAAGTTTGGATCGCTCTGCCGGCCCTCCGGCTATCAGACGCCGAACCCTGGTGTACTCGTCCTCGGTTTGCAAAACCGCCCCTATACCCTCCAGCGACAGGCTCATGTTGATATTGAAATTTTCAGTCCGGTGCGGTGAAAAATACTGGGTATGGGGATCAATTGAGAGTGCCAGGGAATTCATATAGAATTCAAACACATCATCATTACTGTTCTGCATAATACGATTGAGCTGATTTTTGTAGCGCTTAAGGAGTGTTTCCTGGATTTCTTCAAGAGATTTATCTGTCAGCTTCAGGGTGAGCACATTATTTTTTAAGCGTTTTCGCCATAACTCCTGCATGGCGGTTTCTGAATCCGGCCAGGGAATATCCTTGCGATCCAGCCGCAGGGTTTCATCAGTATCAAACTTCAAATTGTCAAACCCGTTTTCGACCTGTTCAATTATGTCGGTCAGCCGCTCAACCACTCTTTGCTGGTACCTGTTATAAATCTCGAAACCCGGGGCCAGATCATCTTTTTTAAAAGCTTCGTCCAGCTTATAACGGTATTTTTTCTCAAATTCCTCAATATCCCCGGCATAAAAATAACTGCGCGCCGGGTCCAGTTCATCAAGAAAACGGTCGAGCACTTTGGCAGACAACTGGTCGTCAATGGAGACCTTCAGATAATGCCGATGCCGGATAAGTTTAACAATATCGTCATTTATTTTTTTCTGTTCTTTTGTGGGAGTCAGCGTTGTGAGCGTATTTTCTGCCGCCGGAGTGGTTGTCTGACCTGAAACCTGCCCGGATATACCCCACGTAAGACAGTAGAAAAAAACTGCTGAAATTATTACCTTGTTAAATATTTTCATAGTACATCTGTCCAGATTGAGTGTTTCGATTCATGAAGTAAAAAAAGATGGCATAATCTACTATAAGACTTTTAATCAGTTTTCTATATATTCTTTATTTTTTTCCGTATCATATTTGGGATATTTTAAAAATCATCCACGGCCTTTTGGCAAACAACCCTTAGAAAGAATGCCCGGTCGATTTACGCCAGAAGATTCTTCTACCCTAAATATACAAAAGAGTCAAAATCCAGTTTTAGGCTTGCAGCAATTCTCTATCCTGGCGTATATATTTCACACCAGGATTGATATAAATAAATAACTGCCTTCTCATTATGCCCACAACAAATTATAAGTCCACCCGCTTCAGCACATTTAACCTTGCCGAGAATCCTCTCAAGGGCTTCAATCTCATTGATGCCAGTGCCGGAACCGGTAAAACCTATACCATCTGCGGTCTGGTTCTCCGCCTTCTTCTTGAAAAGGACCTCAGCATCGAGCAAATCCTGGTTGTTACCTACACTGAAGCTGCCACCGAAGATCTGCGAGTCCGTATCAGGCAGAAACTCCGCCAGGCCCTTGACGCTCTTATCAACAGAGAAAGTGACGACGCCTTTCTGCAGGAGTACCTTGGCCGGATTCCTGATACCGTGGAAGCCGGAAAACGATTCAGCGACGCCCTGCGAAGTTTTGACGAGGCTGCCATCTTCACCATTCACAGCTTCTGCCAGCGGATGCTTCTTGAAAACAGCTTTGAGAGCAACACCCTTTTTGATACGGAATTGGTAGCTGATGACTCATATCTCATACAGGAGATTATCGAAGATTTCTGGCGCCGGAATTTTTATCAAAGTTCAGTCCTTTTTACAGAGTATGTCAGTGATACGCTCAACCCAAAGCTTCTGCTTGACTTTCTCAAAGCTTTCCTTCCCAGGCCGTCACTCAAATTCATCCCTGCCGTTGAACCTGAAGCAGGCTGTGATAGCCTCCCGGCTATCGAGGCTGAATACATTGAAGCGTACAGGGCTGTCTGCACTGCCTGGGAGTCTGCCAGCAGAGAAGTCAGTAACGACATGCTCGACTCAAATGCGCTCAAGCGAAACATTTACAGGAAAAAGAAAATTCCGGAACTGTTGTCGGGGATGGAGGATATGGCAGCAGCCTGCAGTCCTTCCCTGCACCTGTTTGATACATTTGCCCTCTTTACCGGCAGCAAGATACTTTCCGCCACAAAATCAAAGGAAATCCCCAATATATTGCCGTTCTATGAAATCTGTGAAACTCTGATACAGGCACATTCCAACCTGTCGGGCCGTTATGACCGATGTATCCTGGCTCTAAAAAAGAAGCTGGCCGACTCTTTCCATCATGAATTCGACCTGCGTAAAAAAAGGGACAATATCTTTTCTTTTGACGATCTGCTCCGCAGACTCCATGACGCTTTTGCAGGACCTGGAGGACCGGCTTTTGCTCGCACAGTATCGCAAAAGTACCCGGCGGTCCTGATTGACGAATTTCAGGATACCGACCCATTACAGTTTGAGATTTTCTCAGCAATACATAAAGAGCAGTCCCTTCTTTTTCTCATCGGCGACCCCAAACAGGCAATTTACAGCTTTCGGGGAGCTGACATTTTCACCTATATGGATGCTGCTGCATCCAGGCCTCTTTCCCACTACACCTTGGGTGTCAATCACCGCTCAACACCTGAACTTGTAAAGGCGGTTAACACCTTATTCAGCAGGAGCCGCAAACCTTTTATCTTTGATGCTATTCCATTCCAGCCGGTGTCCTCAACCCAGAAACCGGAGCCTGAACATTTGCTCATCGATGGCAGGAAGGAAGAGCCTTTTATTTTATGGCATCTGGACACCCAGCCGGCTGCAGAGGCAACTGCATGTTCTAAAGATAGAAACAAGCCCAGATTAACCAAAACCGCTGCCCGGCGTACTATCATTACTGCAGTCGCCTCCGAAGTTACAAGGCTGCTTGCTCTTGCTGCAGAAAACAGAGCTTCTCTTAACGGGCAAAGACTTCATCCGGGAGATATTGCAATTCTGGTGCGAACAAATGATGAAGCCAGAAGAATGCAGCAGGCCCTGGCAGCATGTCAGGTGCCCAGTGTCCTGCACAGCGGGGATAATTTGTTTGCTTCCGAAGAAGCCGGGGAAATGGCGCTGCTGCTTGGAGCAGTTGCAGCACCGCATAACATACGCAAAATTAAAACCGCGCTCCTTACCCGCTTCATTGGCCTGCAGGGAAATGACATCGAATTGTCCGGGCCTGCAACTGAAAAAGTTGTTGAACACTGGCTGACACAATTCAAAACCTATCATGAGTTATGGAACCGTAACGGTTTTATACAGATGTTCTGGACCATAATGGCTGAAAACCGGATACGCTCAAGAATGCTGGGTTTTGAAAACGGCGAGCGCATCCTCACCAACATCCTGCACCTTGCAGAAATTCTCCACCAGGAAGCCAGTGAACAGGGCCTGAACATGACAGCACTGCTGGGATATCTGCATGACCGGCTGGCAGGAGACCAGGCTAAAACCCCTGAACATCAACTGCGGTTGGAAAGTGACGCTGACAGGGTAAAAATCGTCACAATTCATAAGGCAAAAGGCCTTGAATATCCGGTTGTCTTCTGCCCATTCACCTGGGAAGGCACACGATTGACCTCAAAAAAAGGCTGCATTTTCCACCAGCCCGGCAAAACTGCAAACAGGACTGAGCTTATCTTTGACGGAGGTTCCCCGGAGCTGGAAACACACCTGCAGCTCGCCATGGAAGAGGAAATGGCTGAAAACCTGCGACTGCTCTATGTTGCCGTTACCAGGGCTATTCATCGCTGCTATCTTGTCTGGGGGCCAATCAAGGGAGCTGAAACCTCCGGGCCCGCCTACCTCCTGCATCAGGGACCTCCAGATTGCCAAAATACTGCTACAGATTACCAGGCTGGTAACAGTCTTATCAGGAAAACTGCGGATAGATTCCTGAAGTTGTCAGGCAGTGAATTCCTTGCTGATTTGAAAGAACTTGCTGCTGCTTCAGAAGGCACTATTACAATATCTTCCACCCTTGAGATTCCCGGCGCCTATCCATTGCAGACAGTGGAAGAATCCGTTTCACTCAAGCCCCGGAATTTTACCGGCTCAATTCCTGCTGACTGGAAAATCAGCAGTTTTTCATACCTGACTTCCTTTAAATCAACAGCTGAAAAATTCACTTCAGTTTTTCAGGAAGTTATGCCGGGACAGGATGAATCCCCTGCACTGCAAAATCTGAAAGAAGAGCAGGATGCCCAAAACAACGAAGAGAAAGAATATGATATTTTTTCCTTTCCCCATGGCACCGGAGCGGGAATCATGCTGCATGAGGTGCTGGAAAAGGTTGACTTCAGCGCAATTAATCAAACAGCAACAGATAAATTTATTTACGATAAACTGCTCTCCTTCGGATATGATCCGGCCTGGCAACCTGCCATAGTTGAAATGCTTGTCAACCTGAGCAGGGTTATTCTGCATAAAAACATTCCGGGCCTGACACTTTTCAGTATTCCCCTGAAAAGTTGTCTGCATGAACTGGAATTCTACTTTCCGCTCTCCAGGATAACCCCTGGGAGTTTAAAAGATATTTTCAGCCGCAACATTTTAAAAAACACATCTGCCATCACCGGATCTCTCATGGAGCAGCAGCTCGAACGGCTGACATTTTCTCCTGCCAGGGGATTTATGAAAGGATTTATCGATCTTGTTTTCGAGTTTCAGGGCAAATTCTACCTGGCGGACTGGAAATCCAACTACCTTGGCTCCCATGTCCGGGACTATCAGTCTGACAGATTGCATGAGGCGATCTATGGGGGATTCTATTTTCTGCAATACCATCTTTACTGTCTCGCCCTGCATCTGTACCTGAAAAACCGTTTACCCGGATATTGCTATGAAACTCATTTCGGCGGAGTATTTTATATTTTCTTACGGGGTGTCAGGAAAAACCTGGGACCGGATCACGGTATTTTCTATGACCGGCCCGGTTCGGCCATGTTGGAGAGTTTGACGGAAACCCTTGTTGCTGAAAGCAGCCAACAGAATTCAAAGGTATTCAACATATGACGCTTATAAACAGGGCTCATACCTGTCAGGAACTCCAGGCAGTACTTGCAGACAGCAGCCTGTTTTCAAGCCTTGACATCCATTTTGCCGATTTCATGGCAAGACTGGCGAAAACAGGATCCCCTGAAATACCCCTGGCTGCTGCACTTGTCAGCTGCAAAACGAGTCAAGGCAATATCTGCCTTGACCTTGCAGAGTATGCGGGAAAGGTTCTAGCCACACAGGCCCGTGCAGAAGGTGAACAGTTTACCTGTCCGACTTTTTCCGACTGGACAGATCATCTCATAAAGAGCACCGTTGTCGGGCAAGGTCAGGGAAATACACCCCTTGTTCTTGACCAGGGCGGCAGACTCTATCTGCGGCGTTACTGGGAATATGAAAAAAATATTATCCGTTTTATCCAGGAACGGGCTCGTACTGTTCCACCTGAGATCAATTACCCAGGGCTTGCCGAAGATGTGCAGAAGCTGTTCCCGCCCCTTTCCACCGGAAAAACCGACTGGCAGAAAATTGCTGCCATAATGGCAGTCACCCGGTCATTCAGTGTTATCAGCGGGGGGCCCGGTACCGGTAAAACTTCAACCGTGGCCAAAATTCTTGTCCTGCTGCTCGGTCAGTATGAAGACAAACAGAAATTGCGCATTATACTGGGCGGCCCAACGGGAAAGGCTGCTTCCCGCCTGCAGGAGGCAATAACCTCAACTGGTTTATTGCAGGACAAGACAGATATACCCCAGGCCACCACATTGCATCGCATGCTCGGGTCCATACCCCATTCTCCTTATTTCAGACATAATGTTGAAAACCCTCTTGCTGCTGATCTCATAGTTATAGATGAAGCCTCCATGGTTGACCTGCCTTTGATGGCCAAACTCATGCAGGCAGTGCCATATTCAGCCAGGCTAATTCTTCTTGGCGACAGACATCAGCTTGCTTCTGTGCAGCCGGGTTCAGTTCTGGGCGATATCTGCCGCTCAGAAAATATGCACTGTTTTTCCAATACGTTCTGCCGGCGAATTTTGAAGATTTCAGGTGAAACCCTGCCCCCTGCACCAAAATGCACCATAGATGTGTCATCTTCCGGTCTGCAGGACTCGTTTGTTGAACTTGTCGACAATTACAGGTTTTCAGATGAAAGCACCATAGCCAGGCTCAGCAAGGCTGTAAAAAAGGGCGATGGGGATGGAGCCATGGAACTGCTGCTTGCAGAAGACGATAACCAGATTTCCTGGTCGGATATTCCTGCCCCGGCAGAGCTTGAAGAAAAACTGCGGGACTGGCCCGGATTTTCGCAATATGCATCAATGCAGCATACGCAGGAACCGGATGCCTGTTTTGCAGTTATGGACAATTTCCGTATCCTTTGCGGTCTGCGCCGGGGACCGTATGGTATGGAGAAAATAAATACCCTTCTGGCGCATCAGCTTGCCGCCGGGAGCGCTCCGTTTTCCCAAAGATCCTCTCATAAACATGCATCCTCTTTCATAGCAGGACAGCCGGTTATGGTCACCCGAAACGATTACAACCTGCAGCTTTATAACGGGGATGTCGGAATTATCCTGCCGGATCCAAACAGCAAAAACGCATTACGGGTTTTTTTCAGAGAAGAATCAGGAACAGTCCGGGATATTGCCTTAGCCTTGCTTCCTGACCATGAAACGGTTTTTGCCATGACGGTCCATAAGAGCCAGGGATCGGAATTCGCCCGGGTACTGCTCATCCTGCCGGACCAGGACTCCCCTCTTCTGACCAGAGAACTGCTTTACACAGCCATTACCAGAGCCAGAAAAACGGTGGAAATCTGGGGCAGAAAAGAAATATTTGCCGCTGCAGTAAAACGCCAAATCACGAGAACATCAGGATTGGCCGAAGCACTTTGGGGTGGGGACAGGTAATATTTATCCTGCAATTTCCGCAATAATAATTTCCTGCAAAGGCCGCTTAGGCACGTGATGTACCTGGTCAGCATCACGCCAGTACTTTATATCACCTCCCGCTTCCTGCTCATCGAGAGAAACAACTTCTACAGGCTTGCCCAGTGCTATAACCAGGAGAATCTGCAGGTGATCATCGAGTTGCAGAACATCCCGCAGCGCAGGTGAAATTGAAGCGATGCGGCAACCGCCCAAGCCTTTTTCAGAAGCACCGAGCAGAAGATTCTGAGTTGTAATACCAAGATCACAGTCCGCCTCATGGCTCAAGCGGGTATCAAGCAGGCAAACTATATAAGCGGCGGGACGCTCCCCTTTTTCAGGCCCGGCCCACTTCTTTAAGTAACCGGCCCATCCAAGATGCGGGAATATTTTCGCATTAAATGCCGGTGCATTAACCAAGATATATTTTACAGGCTGCACATTTCTGGCGGAACCTCCTAAACGGGCCAGGTCAACAAGATAACGCAGGGTCTCCATATCCACCGGCTCATCCTCTTTAAACCGCCTGAAACTCCTCGTTTTACGTACCAGATCATAGAGCATACTTCGTTCCTCCGGAACAGTTACAATCAAACTGCTGACAAAATATTTGAACCTTTTTTACCTATCCTACCACAGGGTATTTTCAGGAGCAAAAAAATATAAACTCTACGTTCAGCTATTATTTTTTAAAATTTTTTTTTCTTCTCTTGTAAAATTTCCTAATAAGTTGTTTTAATTAATATTGTCAGAATCGTAGATACGCGTAGACTTCGAGATAAGCACCCTTTAGGGCATAAACACCCTTTAGGACATAAACACCCTTTCAGGGCACTCTTTTTAGTACCCCCTCGGAGTCTATCGCTTACCTGAGGGGTATAAACTCCGACTTCGAAACACGATTACGAAACGAATACCGGTTGTAAGTATTTGATTTTAGCAGATGGCGTTATCCGAGTTTAAACTTTACGAATACATCAATATTTCAGTGAAAATCTTATGGGTGATGTAATACAATTTTTACGATGGCAGGATATAGTTGATATTCTGCTGGTATCGTTCATCATCTACCGCACCATTCTTCTCATCCGCGGCACACGGGCGGTACAGATGCTGATCGGCATCGCTGTTCTTATCGTCATCTATTTCGGGGCCAGAGAACTGGAACTGCTTACTCTCTATTGGCTGCTCCGCACCCTCCTGAGCTCCATTTTTCTTATCATCATCATCGTCTTTCAAGGGGATATCAGGCGGGCTCTTACCCAGGTCGGCAAAACACCGTTCTCCAAAACATATGATGATGCACTGCAAAATACCATTCAGGTTGTTGTAGCCGGTTCACGCTATCTTTCCAGGCGCAGGATCGGCGGCCTCATAGTCATTGAAAGGGAGACCGGCTTAAGGGACTACATTGAGTCAGGACACAAGGTTGATGCCAACCTCACCACAGAGCTGCTGGTGAGCCTTTTTTTACCCTCCTCACCTCTCCACGACGGAGGGGTCATCATCCATAACAACCGTATTCAGACTGCAGGCTGCCTCCTGCCTTTGACCAAAAATCCATATATCAACAAACGCTACGGCACCAGGCACCGGGCCGCCATAGGACTTTCCGAGGAAACCGATGCCGTTATTGTGGTTATTTCTGAGGAAACCCAGGAAATTTCATTGGTCCAGCATGGTTCTATAACCACTGTTTCAGATGAGACTGTATTACTGAATAAACTTGAAGAAATATTTATACCACGGGAATCTCAGCCGCAAATATGGAAAAACTGGTTCGCCAAATAATTGCTAAAATCTCCTCTTACCGAAGGCCGAAAAACTGGGTGCTGAAACTGGTCTCCCTGTTCTTTGCCCTGTTTCTCTGGTATTTCGTGGTTGGTGAGGACAAGGTGGACATGAATGTCACCCTGCCTGTAGAAATTGTCAACCTGCCGCGCGATCTGATTATTTCCAACCAGTTCAAAAAACAGATCGAGGTGACAATCAGCGGCCAACGCAGTCTTATTCGCGGTATAACCGAGCAGCATATCAGCAGGTCTATTGATCTTTCAAAGGCAACTCCCGGTACTATTGTCATCCAGAATGACCCTGATTCCATTTCACTTCCCCGCGGCCTGAGCATTCTGCGCGTGCAGCCGCCCACCCTCACCCTCTTGCTTGACCGGCTGATACAAAAAGAACTGCCCATCAAACCCATACTCGTGGGTAAGGTTCATAAAGATTTCAGGCTGGACTCGGTGACAGTCGACCCACTGACCCTGAAAATAAGCGGTCCGCAGGCAATCCTGGATCAGGAGGAAAATCTAACAACCCTTCCCGTCGACATTAATGGCCTGAGCGAATCTACTGTTAAACAGGTTTCACTTGCCTTAAAAAATGAAATTTCAGACCTCATCGGTGAGCCTGTGGTTGCTGTCCGACTAAATCTTTCTGCCTTGAAAAAGGAAATGAAATTTACTGATATTCCCATAGACTTTGAGCATGATAAAGGCAAACAGACAGAGATGATTTACCGGTTGTCCCCCCCAACGGTAAGTATAAAAGCTGAAATCCCCCAGGGAATGATCCGGAAACCAAACGGTTTAAAAAGTCTTTTTCATGCCAAAATCAGACCTGAAACTCTGCAGCCCGGCAGTTTAAAACTCAAAGTGCTCGTTGAAGCCCCAGCACAAATTAAAATTATTTCAGTGTCGCCTGATACAGTGACCCTGAAAATCAGCGAGACCAGAAGGCTCAAAATCAAACCATGAAAAAACTTTTTGGAACAGACGGGGTGAGGGGGGTTGCCAATACCTATCCCATGACCACCGAAATTGCCATGCAGCTTGGCAGGGCTATCGCCTTTCTGGTCAAGAAACAGGTGCTCGACAAAGAACATAATCCAAGAATAGTTATAGGCAAAGATACTCGCCTGTCAGGCTATATGATCGAGAATGCCCTGGCCTCAGGCATTTGCTCCATGGGTGTCAATGTTCTTCTGGTGGGCCCCCTCCCGACTCCCGGCATTGCCTTTATAACAACCGGCATGCGGGCTGATGCAGGGGTGGTCATTTCAGCTTCGCACAACCCCTTTCAGGACAATGGCATCAAAATCTTTTCAAAAAGCGGCTTTAAACTTCCAGATGTTGAGGAAGCTCTTATAGAAGACCTCATATTTTCAAAAAAAATGGACTCCTTGCGGCCTGTTGCTGAAGAGGTCGGTAAGGCGGCCCGAATTGATGACGCCAAGGGCCGTTATATAGTTTTTCTTAAAAACACCTTCCCCAGGCGTTACACCCTGGATGGCATCCACATTGTGCTCGACTGTGCCCATGGGGCCACGTACGGCGTCGCACCCCATGTTTTCGAGGAGCTCGGGGCCAAAGTAACCAGCATCGGGGTACAACCAGACGGCAAGAATATCAACCATGAATGTGGAGCGCTTCATCCAGGCGTTATGGCGGAAATGGTTCGCAGGGAAGGTGCTGATCTTGGCATTGCACTGGATGGCGATGGCGACCGGCTCATTGTAGCCGATGAAAAAGGAAATATTGTAGACGGCGACCAGATAATGGCCATATGCGCTGAAGAAATGCTTGAACGGCAAAAACTTGCCAAAAACACCCTGGTGGCAACCGTTATGAGTAACCTTGGTCTGGAAATTGCCATGCAGCGTATGGGAGGACAGCTTGTCCGTACCCAGGTGGGTGACCGTTATGTTGTAGAGGAGATGCTGCGGAACGAATATAACTTTGGCGGAGAACAGTCAGGGCATCTCATTTTTCTCAAGCATAATACAACAGGCGACGGCATACTGGGAGCTCTGCAACTCCTTATCGCCATGAAGAAAAAAGAGCGTCCCCTCTCCGAACTGACGAAGATCATGGAGCCTTTTCCCCAGGTGCTGCAAAATGTACGTACTGCCAAAAAGCTTGCCATTTGGAAAAGATACCCAGGATTTGCTGAAAAAATTGCCGGCCTGGAAAAAAATCTCGGCGCCAGTGGACGTATTCTGGTACGTCCATCCGGAACTGAGCCGGTTATCAGAGTTATGGTAGAAGGCGAAGACGAAAAGCTGATCAATACCATGGCCTCTGAACTCTGTGAGTTTATCAGCAAACAGGAAGGCAGCTAGCCCGCATATTCCATCCTCTTCATTGTAAAATTCCCGGCTATAGGCCCAGTTTGTCGAGGCGCATGATCTGATATTTCGCCTCCATGGAATCAGAATCTATCGTCAAAATTTTTCTATAGGTACTCCGGGCTGCCTCATATTCCTTTTGCTTCAGGTACAATATTCCCAACCTGTTCAGGACTCGCATATAATCGGGATCAATTCCCAGGGCCTGATCATAAGAATGAAGGGCTTTCTTTACCTCGCCCTTCATTTCATAGGCGATACCCTCATCGTAATATGAATGGCTGAAATTAAGAGGCTTAAAGACCTCAATGTTGGCAATAGCGAAACCACATGCCACTATGATCAGGCTTGCTCCAAGTTTTCGCCAGTGGGCCAGGCGGAACTGGCTCTGCAGCATAAAAAGTCCATAGCCTGCCGACAGGCAGAAGAGCGGCACAGCAACCATTCTGTAGCGGGCAAAAACATAGAAAATAATGACAGAAACCATATAGGCAACCTGAATGGAAAAAAAGAGCAAGGGGCGCTGCTCTCCTCTCAAACATCATGCCCAGAAGCCCCAGTAAAAAAAAGGGGGCCAGCAGACCAAAACTGATCGGTAAAATCTGCAGGATCTTTGAATAACGCTGATGAAAATAAAAGTTGAGATTATCTGGAATTTCATAATTATTTAGAAAAAACAGCAGTTTTTTACCGGTGAGCTTCAGTTCTGCCATAGGGATTGCTCCGTATAAAATCAATACCCTGCTGCAGCCAGTAATGGGATACCTCTGCTGGTCTCAGCGCTCTGCCGGATATTCTCTCAGCCTCTTTTTTGAAATCTTCCTGTTCGTACAGGGGGTCAGCCCGCACAAACGGCAGCCAGATATAGGTACCGTTTGCAGCAGGATTATGACCGATATAAAAATTCTGCCCGGCCTGGGCTGTTGTCAGGGCCAATTCATTGCCGACATAGTAGTTCCTTGCAACCACAGGCCCCAGTGCAGACAACAATCCGCCCAGAATGAGGACGGTCATGGCAAGACGTTTCCTGAGCGCTGCATCTGGATTCACCAACACAATCAACAGGATCACAGGGAGAATGAGAAGAAAATTTGCCCTGGTTAGACAGGCGAGACCAAGGAAGAATCCTGCAAAGAACTGGCCGGGACCGACATCATTCAATTCTTTGCGGAGAAACAAGTAAATTGCCAGGGTAATAAGAAAGGCGGAGAGTGTAACCTTGAGAAGCAGCCCGTCAAAATAAATTGCAGGTCCGTACAGCCCATATAATAATCCCGCAAAGATTCCGGCAGTCCTGCTGAAAATCTTATTACCCAGCAGGACAAGCAGCATGGAGGTACTGGCGCCCAGAAGAGCCTGGACTGTATAAATCCAGAAGAAATCCCGCCCGATCAACTTGTAAAAAAATGCCAGGAAAGTATGGATAGAGAGGATCCTGGTAAAAAATATCTTTGCCCAAGCCAGCCATACTCGACAATACTTTTAGCCCAGCGGTCATAACCACCGAGATCACCCGGGAAAATTTCAAAAAAAGGGCTGCTTTTATAAATTGCAGCGATATGAAGGAAACGGAGTATAAAAAGCCAGAATAAAGACTGCGACCGCCCATATCAGTATTCTCTGTCCTTTGGCTTCATGCATATAGGCTGTTTCACTTGATTCTCCAGCATTCTCATCAAAACCCTGGTGGAGAAATGAGTATGTTTTCTAAAATATGATCATGTGAACATTGCCACGGATATCTACAGATACGCCCTCACCTGAAATCAATCACCAGCATAATCTTACCGTTATAAGGTGTCGCGCTACTCCTTAACACTTTCCATGGCTTTGCGGAAAGCTTCTGCAGACCTTTCTATGACCGAGTCTTCAACACAGAAAGCAAGCCTGAAGTATCCGGGTGCTCCAAAACCCTTTCCGGGTACGGCAAGGATCTTCTGGTCCTGAAGCCTGCTGACAAACTCAACGTCGTCGGCAATCGGGGATTTCGGAAAGACATAGAATGCCCCCTTGGGTGGCATAAATTCATAGCCGGTATCTGCGAGAATTTTGCAAAACACCTCCCGCCTTCTTGTATAAATGGAGTTATCAACCGATGCACCCTGCAATTCAGCTACAACGCGCTGCATCAAAGCAGGAGCATTTACAAATCCCAGAATACGGTTTGCCAGGGTGAGCGCCCCGACCAGAGGCAGCTTTTCATCAATTTCAGGATGAAGAGCGATATAACCGATCCTTTCCCCTGGAAGCGAGAGATCTTTTGAATAGGAGGAAACCACTATGCTGTTGGGATAAGCCTGCATGATACTCGGCACATCATTGTTATCAAAGACTATCTTACGGTAGGGCTCATCAGCAATAAGAAAGATGGTGCCGGAGTATTTCTGTGAAGCCGTGGACAGTACTTTTCCCAGTGCGGCAAGGGATTCCTGCGAATAGATCTGTCCTGTCGGATTATTGGGGCTGTTGATAATGATTGCCTTGGTTTTTTCGTTGACAGCTGCTTCAAGAGCCCCCAGGTCGAGATCAAAGGAATCGTCAGTGGAAACCACCTTGCTTACTCCCCCATGATTGTCGATATAGAACTTATACTCCACAAAAAAAGGAGCCAGAATAATTACCTCATCTCCCGGGTCAAGCAAGGCCTTCAAGGTTACATTAAGCCCTCCGGCAGCTCCGCAGGTCATGAGCATTTCATCTGCAGAAAGCGTTACACCCTGTTCAATTGAAATACGGGCCGCCACTGCTTCCCGGACAAAGGGATACCCTCCGTTCGGCATATAGGCATGGGAACCGGGACTGTCCTTTTGAGCGAGTTCCACAAGTGTTTTCTGAAACTCTGGAGGCGGGCTCAGATCAGGGTTTCCGAGACTGAAATCAAAGACATTTTCAGCTCCAAATTCTGCCTTCAGCCTGGCTCCCTCTTCAAACATCTTGCGGATCCAGGAAGAAGTTTGGGCAAATTCATTCATCTTTTTTGAAATGGCCATTTTTCCCTCCAATAGATTGTTATTTTAGTAAAGTATTGGTTCTTTTTTTTCCGCTACTGGGAAAATTTTCTTTTCAGATATTCATAGGCATTATTGATCTCTTTCATTTTTTCTTCAGCAACTTCTTTAAACTCCTCTCCAAGATGCCCGACCTTATCCGGATGATATTTCATGCTCAGCTTACGGTAAGCCGCCTTGATTTCAGAAAAACCGGCCTCCGGGGAAAGTCCAAGGATTGCATAATATCTATCCTCGCCAATTTCTTCAGCTTGTGCCGCACCCCTGTACCCGGCTTGATATTTTGCTTCAGTACTTCTCTGGTCATAGGCGGAAATTTCAAGATATTCCCGCGATATTCCTGGCCAGCTGTAACTCTGCATCCGCCACCTTATCATTGGAATAGAGGACCTGGTAGATCAACTCCAATAATATAAGCCTGGGCTCATAGGCAAATTTCTGCCTGAATTCCTGCAGCAGTGATTCAATGCTTACGGTAGAGACAAGTGCCTCTTTGATCAATTCCTTGACCCAGTAAAGCTTGTTCTGTGAGTAACGCAGGTTGTACTGAAAGAAATGTCGAATTGTTTTGACTTCATCCCTGGTCACCGTCCCGTCAACCTGTGCTATCTTGACCAGGATATTAACCAGCAGAAAGACGAACGTGTTGTGGGTTTCGGTTTGAGACTTCTCATAGGCACTTACCTGGCGCTTCATATAATAAGTGAAGGCCCAGAAAGCTGCTATGCCGCTGAACATAAGGAAAAGAACGCCAAAGACAATCAGGCCGAGAAACTCGAAAAGCAAAGGGGCTCCGCCGGCAATAAAAATCAGCAGGAGAATAAGAAGAAGGCAGCCGCCACATCCGGGCTGTTCGTGTCGTCGATATTCCATTGTTTAATAGCCGGCAATAATCATGTTTAAAAAAGATTCTTTTTCGTATTATAGCTGCTGCGCAGATCCATTGGCAAAGAGGGCTTCAACAAATTCCCCTGGATCAAAATCACGCAGGTCCTCAAGTTTCTCTCCAATACCTATAAACCTGATGGGTATATTAAAATCATGGGAAATATTCACCACAATGCCTCCCTTTGCGGTACCGTCCAGCTTTGTCAGGGTCAGGCCGGTAAGACCTACTGCCTCATTAAAAAGTTTAGCCTGGGAGATACTGTTCTGCCCGGTAGTCGCATCAAGGATGAGCATAATCTCATGGGGTGCGCCGACCATTTTTTTAGCGATCACCCGTTTAATCTTTTTGAGTTCCTCCATCAGGTTTACCTTTGTATGCAGCCGACCGGCCGTATCAATGAGTATGACATCAAAATCCCTGGAGGCTCCATAATCAAGGGCATCATAAACAACTGAAGAGGGGTCAGCCCCGTACTCTTTTGCCACCACATCCACACCCACTCGTTCACCCCACACCTTTAACTGTTCAATAGCCGCAGCCCGGAAAGTATCTGCAGCCACCAGCAGAACACTCTGGCCGGAACGCACGAACTTGTTAGCTATTTTACCAATTGTGGTTGTCTTGCCGACGCCGTTGACGCCGATCACCATAATGACAAAAGGGCCTTTTTCAGGCATCTTCATTTCTGCCGCATCATATCCTTCAAAGAAGGTCAGAATCCTCTCCTTCAGGGCCAGCTTTAAGGCCTTGGGGTCTTTAAGTTCCTGTCTTGATACCTTGGAGCGGATTTCATCAAGCAGGTCAAGAGTTGTATTAACCCCGAGGTCGGCTGTAATTAAAATCTCTTCAAGTTCATCCAAGAGCTGGGCATCAATCTCTTTCCTGCCAAGAAATAGATCATCGACCCTGCTTACCAGAGAATCCCGCGTCTTGCTTAAACTCTCCTGAAGACGCTTGAACAATCCTTTTTGATTGTCCTGTTTTAAGGCTTGTTCTTCAGATTCAGCAGCTTCACTTATTACGTTTTCCCGGGCCTGATCAACCCCGGCTGAAACTTCAGTAACAGCCTCTGCAACTTCAGCTGTTTGCCTTTCTTCTTCCAGAATTCCATCACTGACCGGAATCGTATCTTCCTTGATTGTTTTTTTCTTTTTAAACCAGCCTAACATCTGTTACTCCATTACATTTAATGTCTAAATCTTAAAGACGCTTAAAAATACAGTGATTCTGCCTACAAAACCGACAGCCATGCAAGCCCTGCCAGCAGGTAAAAAACTGTATCCAGGTAAAACTCAAGTTTGGGGCCCTGGCTTATCTTGCCCCTGTTATACAACAGGGTTAATCCAATAATATATACTATTCCCGGCAGCAACCAGAAACCTGCCTCTGACATAAAACCAAATAGCGGCATAAGCAAGAGCAAAACAAGCAGAAGCGCCATGATAATATTCAGGATGAACAATGTTTTTTTCTCACCGATGCATACCGGCAGTGTCTCCCTTCCGACAATCCTGTCTCCCTGCACCTCAAAAACATCAAAAAGCGCATTTCTGACAAAAACAAGGAGCATCACAAAAAAGAGTACCACAAAAGTCAACAGGCCCGGGTTCTGGGAGTCACTCCAGGCTGGTATAAGGGTTGTAACAAAGGCCCAGGCAACCGCCACCAGGAATGTCTTGGAACCGGGAATCTCTTTCAGCCCTCTTACCCTGATATTGGGAATCAGTGATTTAGGAATAACCTGCACACTATAGAGAATCCCAAAAATGCTCATGCCTGTCAGGAGGAGAAAAGGCCTTACCCCATGCTCAAACACCAGCGTCAAAGCAAATGCCAAGGACAAGGCTAAGGTGATAAGGAGCGGCCATCGATACTTTTCATAAAAAAGTGCCCGCAGCGGATCACTAAACTTCTGTAATTTTCTATCGGTAAAGCGATTCAGGTTGTGCATGGCCAAAAGATAAAAAAAGCTGATCAGAAAATGACTTGGCTTGGGCACATTATTCTGTAGTATTTCGGCTGTATAGGTAAGAGCACCACCCGCGAGACTGACATATACATTTGTAGCCAGCAGAAACCAGAGTAATTTGCCGGCAACCTGCTTCAGCTTTCCTTCACCTTCAGCGGGAATGGCCTCAAGTATCCTGACCACCCTGCTTATCATCCAGGTAGGGGTTGATGCTCCGGCTGTCACTCCCACACATTCATATTTTGCCAGTCCACCAAGGTCGAGTTCATCTTCCGTTTCAACCAGAAAAACCGGGCATCCCATTCCTTCGGCTATTGCAGCCAACCGTTGAGTATTGGCGCTGCTCTTGCCTCCCACCACAACCATTGCCTCCACATCCTCACAAAGACTGCGTACCTCTTCCTGGCGCTTATGGGTTGCATCGCAAATGGTATTAAACACCTTGCCGCCGGGAAACCGTTCCAGGATTATACTGCTCAGTTCTGCAAAGACTGTTTCATCCTGTGTTGTCTGGCTTACTATTATATAGGGAGAATTAAGCTGCAGTTTTTTGACATCCTCCCGGTTGCTGACAACCTGCCCCATACCCCCGGCAAAACCCATTAACCCTTCAACCTCAGCATGATTCCGGTCACCGATAATAACGGTACCATACCCCTGCTTGAGGTATTTCCTGATAATAACCTGAACCCTGACTACATGGGGGCAGGTCGCATCTTTAACCGTGGCACCTGCCATCTTGAGTTTTTCTTTCTGAACAGGGGGAACACCATGCGCCCTTATTATAACCGTACCGGACTCCTGCGCAGGAACCTCCTGAAGCACCTTCACACCCCTTTTGCTTAAAAGGTCGAGAACCTGGGGATTATGAATCAACGGGCCAAAGGGTGGAGACACCGGTATCCTCCTTTTGAATAACATCCAGGGTTGTTTCCACTGCCCTCCTGACCCCCATGCAGAACCCGGCACTCTTTGCCAATATTACTTTCATTTCATTTCAAACAGCATACTTGCAGTTCAACCAGAATATATTTTCTCCTGCTCAACATAACCTGTAATTTAAACCAGCTTAGTGATAAAAATGTTGCATACTAATACAAAAACTGCAGAATTAAAACTACCGGAATGTGTCATGATGTATTATCAAGAATAATATAAAAGGTGAACAGTTCCAGTTTTTCAATCCATAGCACACAATATTTTCTACGCTTCAAGGGTATCTTGAATAATGCCTGACATCCGACCATTAACCCTGGCCGACAGGAGTTTAGTCACAGAGTATCTGCACAGGTATCCTCCTGATATCTCTGAGCACACCTTTACCAATTTATTTATCTGGCAGCCTTCCAGACCAATTTTTTTCACAGAGATTAACAACTCCCTTGTTTTTCTTGTGCAATCAACAGGTGGCGGGAGGGAATACCTCCTGTATGGCCCCCCGGTTGGCAATATCATCATACCGGATATCATAGCAGCTTTTGACGGTGGCGACGGCAGCGTCATTGGTGCTGTCCGCATTCCAGACCTGAATACAGAAAATCTTCCTCCTGCAAAATATGCAGTGAATGCAGACCGGGGCAATGCAGATTACGTTTACCTGGTGTCAGACTTGGCGGAACTTGCCGGTCGACGCTTCTCAAAAAAACGCAATAAAATCAGACAGTGCCTTAATAAACACCTGTGCGAATATGTCCCCATAACCCCAGAACTCCTGGCAGAATGTGAAACCATGCAGGAAAACTGGTGCAATACCAGGGATTGCGGCAAAAATCCCGGTCTATGTAATGAGGCCAACGCCATAACAGAAACCTTTGCCCATTTTGAGGATTTCGGACTTCTCGGTGGTGCTGTCAGGGTTGATGGGATAATCCAGGCGTATGCCGTTGCAGAAGAATTACATCCCGGTACAGCTGTCTGGCATTTTGAAAAAGCAATGGCAGATATACCGGGTCTTGGCCAGCTTGTTAATCAGTGGTTTTCCAGGTATGGA
>PVMK01128804.1_pt1 | contig 41463 bp, 42 predicted proteins | sample 1853481 | NCBI WGS metagenome assembly PVMK01 (sample SAMN08533507, study PRJNA380276) | Marine sediment metagenome, whole genome shotgun sequencing project.
CACCATGCCGGCCGGGAACGTGTACAGCAACACGAAGAACGCACCGGCCATCAGGTATAGCCGCCGTGCCTGTTGTTGTTGCAGATCAGCCGACAACGACGCGTCGCGCTGCGACCAGGCCGCCAATAGCGTCAATGCCGTCATCAGGATTGGCAACAGATTCAGGTGAGCCCCGAAAAACGGTATCGCCCATGGCAGGCCGAGCCAACGATCCGGCTTCGCCAGGTCCGCGATCCACAAGTACGCCGTTCCATCGAGCGCAAAATTCTCACCGAGCATGTCGAATGCGGCAATGAACACCGGGATCTGGATCAAGAAACCGGCCAGGCTCTTGAACGTATACAGCGGATGCACGCCGAGTTCCCGATAGACGGCCAGCGTCCGCTCGTGCGCGTCCTCGCCCTTGAACGTCGCCTTGATCTCGTCGAGCTGCGGCTTCAACAGGCTCTGGGTCCGGTTGACGTCCTGTTGCCAACGATCGGCGACATACGTCAGCGGCGACATCAGGATCTTGACGCTGAGTGATAAAAGAATAATGGCGAAGCCGTAACTGCCAAGCAACTGAACGAGCCAGCCCAGCAAGATCAACAAACCAAAACACAGCATTCGCAACCAGTCCCACAACGCCGCAAACAACATGCCACTCAACTCCGGTGCCGCGGCGTTCAACGCGGACCATTCCACCGGCCCCGCATAAATCTCCATTCGCAAGCTGCCACCGGCAGTGCCGGGTGCAAACACCACCCGCGGCTGATTCGTCGCCACCTCGTCAATCGCGACCCGAATCGACGCATCCAGTGGACGGGCCACCCAGGTCCAAAAGCGGTTGCGAATACCGGACCATTCGCCGGCAGTCATTTCAAACGCCGCGTCCTCCGGCTCCTCGGCATCCAGCGTACGCTGCCCACCACCGGCCATCCGTATCGGGCGCACGCTGCCGTAAAAGCTGGCCAGGCCAGACAGTTGTTCGGGGATAAACGCGAGGCCGTTGGTCAACTCAATCGCGGCTCCGTCGGGTAATTCAAACGCGACCTGAATTTTCCGGTCCGAGTTCGAAAACGTATACCGCTGCGTCAGCGCAAGACCGGCCGGATTGGGCTCCGACCGAAATAACACCGTGAACGTGCCGGTGCCGCGCTCCAACTCGGCTGAGTACCTGAGTTGCTGCAACAACCGGGTTGCATCCGGATCATCGGGCACCACCGGTCGAAAAAACCCGGTGGCGGTTCGTGGGTCTAAAAAATTCGCTGTCCGCGCAGCGTCTGCCCCACAGTTCGGCGCACAAAGCGACCAACCCGACGGAAACGCGCTCTCGGCTTCGAACGCGATATCGAAATGGCCAGTTTTGACGCTGATAGGCTCCACCGCCCAGCCGGGAACAACGGCAACCGTCAGCGCCAGAATTACGGCCAGTGGAAAGCTAGCAGTAGGTTTCACCGGTAAAAACGCCGCATTTCCAGCATCGCCTCCTGCATGATCCCGGCATTGAGCTGCAGATCAGGGTCGGACCGGTAATCGGACCCAAGGACTTCGATAAATCCACCGGGATAGCTCACGACTAGCTGATCGGGTTCAACGATCGCGTGCGCTGTGTAACTGCCCGCTATGACCCAGTCCCAGGACTGTTGGAGGAACAGATTCCGGCCGCTGCTGTAGTCACTGGCCGGGTTGCGACAGCCGAATACTTCCTGCAACAGCGTTGGCGGCAGATCGTGGTGAGAACTGCGGTGCCGGAATACCGCGGACGGTTTGCCCGGCCAGCGCAACATCATCGGCGTATGCAACTGTGCAGCGCTGAAGTTACTGGCATGGCCGATGTAACCCAAACCGTTGTCGTCAAACTCGTAGCCGTGATCCCCCGTGATCAGAACGATAGTTCGCTCGGCCACGCCGGCGCTTGCCAGGCCCGCAAGCGCCCGGCCGACCTGTTCGTCGACAAAGCCGAGGCCCAGCTGATACTCCCTGTGGCGTCGCGTGACTTCGTCTGCCGCCGCCGGCACCGGATCGGCCCTGGCATCGGTCAATTCAGCCGCCTGAATACCGGGATCGTAATAAAGAAACGCAAAAAACGGGCTGGCCGGATCCTGTTGCTCAAGCCAGGCATTCCAGTCTCGGCTGACATCACTGTTTCTTTCGGCCATCGTTCGTTCAGCATCTTCCGGCGGCAGGCCGGACATACCGGCAAACACCGTGCGATCGATCTGTGACGGGCTCCCAAAACCAACTGCACTCCACAAGCCAACCTCGTAGCCTTGCTCCCGAACCGTCTCCATAAATACCGGTTCCCGCTGCAGCCCGTAAAACGATTGCCAGTACGTGCTGGGCAATCCGTAAAACATCGAGAAAATGCCCATCCGCGATGAATTGCCGCCACTGAAGTGGTTTTCAAAAACCAGGCTCTGGCTGCGAAAACGCGCAATGTTAGGCGTCTGGCGCTGCGTAATCCCGTCCGGCCGTAGGCCGTCGATCAATATGATCAGCAGGTTCAGCTGGCCTTGGGTAGTCGCATCGCATTGCATAGTGGCCAGCGGATAACGCAGGTCCGTTGATTCCGGCGCACTTGCTTGGCGCATAAGGCGGCGCTGTTCCACTGCCGCCGGATCGAGCAGACCCAGTCGGGTCAAAGTCCGCTTGGCTTTCATCGGGAAATACAGTGGCAGGGCCCGCGTAAAACTGGTCACCGGCGCATAAGCTGTCGCATCGGCCCAAACGTGGATGCTCTGCCCGGTCACCCAGACAACACTGAGCCCAATGGCCAGCCAAACGCCCGGCCGACCGTTGGGACGAACGGAAAAACGTGGCCAGGTCGCGCCGGCCAGCACCGACTCGAATACCAGCGCCACGATCAGCACCGTGCCGGCCAGAACCCAGGTCAGCGGCTCAAAAATCACCATGGTCAACGCGCTCAGGTGAAAGCGGTACTGCGTAAAAATATTGGTATCCAGCACGAGCAAGGCCAGGATTACGGATGTAACCAGAACGGCCACGGCCATCGTTAAACGCTTTGCCGGCAGCACCAGCGCAGCCGTCGTGGTGAGCAACATCAATGGCAACATGCCGAGCAACGCGAAGTGCGTCAGGTAAACACACACGAGGTAAATCGTCGCGGGGATGCCAGCCGGTATGCCGAACGCGACCAGGTAACGTAGGCCGATTAGTGCATACAGCACGGCATTGATGACGCCGAACCAGCCGGCCCAGCGCAGCAAATCACGACGCATAACTTTACGAGACTCATTCATTATTAATCTCTGGGCGCTGATCTTTCGATGACGGCATCCAACGACATCAGTTCGTTACGTTGGCTGCAAACTGGCGCGCCCCGGATTCGCGAGCCATCACTGCGATCGCCTCTGCAGCGGCGGCCGAACTACTGCCGAGGTTAAATACTGATTCCTCGCGCAGCTTGCGGACGTTTGCACGGAACGCGTCGGGATCGGACAACAGCCTGCGGATGGCATCCGGCGCCCGTTCAAGTTCATCCACTGCCAATATTGCTCCTATCCGGTCACGAACCAGCGATTCGAACGGCTCGATGCCGATTTCCTGCCAGGAATCATTCCGCGCCTTGGGTGGCACATCGATGTACAAGACCGGTTTTTCCAAGCCCATTCCGTAATCCATCCCGGCGCCCGACCATTCGGTGATCATCAGATGCGAATCGAATAGCGAGTCGCTTTCGCCCATTTGTTCGACCAGCCGGAACCCAGGGCGGTCCTTATACTTGTCGACGATCTGATCGATAATTTTGGGTGTCTGCCAGCGCGTCTGATAGTGCGGCCGCAGCGTGACCTTAAAACCAGCATCCAGCAGAATTCCAGTCAGCTCCACGCCGAAAAGGTTCAGGATCGTCTGCTCACCCCACGATGGCGCCAGTAATACGTGGATATCTCCATCATTACTGGGTGCCGGCGGGTCTCTGCGCTCCCCGATCAGCTGCTCAAGTCGATGATAGCCGTGTTCCACCAGTTGTTTGGGCGCCAGCTCATGCAATTCCTCGCGTCGGCGAATTTCGCGCGCCTGGTGCGGGCCGGCGCACAGTATTGCGTCGTAGTGATCGTAAGAATCCGCATGGTCCGCCATATGCGCACTGATTAATGAGTGAAACATGAATGCGTAATAAACCGGGTGGATCGAACGCTTGAGCTGGAGATTGCCCAGATCGATCATCGTCATCATCATGACATCTGCGTCCAGCCACTGGAAACACATCGTTCGAATCAACCCGCGACCAATGCAATACGCACTGAGATTAGGGTTGCCCTGCACCAAACCAGGGTCCGTGAGATCCGAGGTCAGGTAGCAGACAGTCTCACCGAGCCGGCCGGTCAGGTGGTCAATGATTGGATCGAAATGGTGCCAGTCCTGCCCGCTTTCGGAATAGATGATGATGCGCCGGTCCCTGCGGGGCAGTTTTTTGTAGGCGCGATACTGACGCCAGTATTTGATGCTTTTATACACGTTCAGGATCAGTCGTCAGACCAGCCTGCAAAAATATAGCTTTAAGCCGACAGGCAGGAAACTTTTAACCAGTGCGCTGCACGCTGGGCCGCATCATGGTTCGCCAGCAGAACCCGGGTCGGCGGTTTCGGCCGGTTTGGTACCGACGTTACGCCGGGCATCCCCGCGCCGAAACACGGACTTCAGCTTGTACCAGTAGGTCTTCAAGGCCAGCCCGACCGTGGCGAGTACCCCGAGGACAGCGGAAATGATCATGCTGCCGGTACTGGGATCGAGGTACGCGTAGGCCGGGGACGCGAAACCGGTCAGCGCGACCGCGGCGGTGAGCAGGATTGGATATTTTCCCATATTTTTCATGTAGTTAACCTGACAGGCCATCGTATGCTGGCATCGCTGGACACCTGACAGGGGCTATTATTCATCATCGGGCCCGAAGCGCAATGTCCTGTGGCGGCGGAGATTTGTCCGAACTGCCCACGCAAGCCACGCGTTGGACGGCCGGAGCAAACCGCGGGCATTCTGCGATAAGTTGGGGCAATCTTTTGCCAGAAGGAACCACACTCAGCCTAGCGGAGAAGAATAATGACCATGCGCATGCTCCAGACGTCGTTCATCAATACGCCACCAGACGGCGAACTCGACCTGGACGATCCGGAAACGAACTTCATGGCGATGCTGAAAATCCGTGGCGATCTCGCTGAAAAGGATTTCTTCTTTGGCTTTCCGGGAATCGCCTGGGCAATGGTGCCGCAGGAACAGAATTACCGCTGCTTCAAAACCTTTGGCTTCGGTGCAGCACGCATCGAAAAACATCCGGAGGGCTGGCGCTACCATAGCTGCGAGGTGTTGCTCTACATGGACCCGGACACCGGTGAAATTCTGAGCGAATGGAAGAATCCGTTTCTCGGGAATCGCACCGTCGAGGTCATGCACATTGCTAACGACCCGGTCAACGGAATTTTTTCGGTAGATGGTAGTGGAGTGTTGGCTGCACCTTACCCATATGTTGCGTATGGCGACGACATCGTTTTCCAGTGGGACTTCTATATCTTCCGTCCGGGTGACATGACGCGCGCGGAATACCCGTTGTACTCGGCCGGCGACATGGAACAGCATGCCGAATTGTGGGGCATACACGGCCGCAAAAGTGATGTGATCAATCCGGACATCACCTCCGGACAATGCGTAATGTCGTGGTCCCGCGTCGCGTCGTGGCTGCCGTTCATGGAAATGGGCAATAAGCCAGGCCAGATGATCTTCCAGAGCCAGGCGCTCAAACTGATGGGAGGTCCGCAGGATCTGCCAAGATACGTGCTCGATTACCTCGAGAAAAACTATCCCTCGTATCTGTCTGCACCGACCGAGTGGAATGGCCCGGAAATGCGGAGTTCTTACGAAGCGTTCAGAGAGAAGGTAGAAGCTAAACGCGAAGCCGGCGATTGATGGCGGCGATCGTATCAGTCTAAGAAACAGCTGCGATTACGGGTTCAGTCAGCTTGCTGAAGCTTCGGGTACACCTCGGTTCGGGCGCGTTCTAATTGCGCAGCGTCGTCGATCTCCGTCCACACCAAACCGTTGATCACCGGGCAGGCGATCGCCCAGTTGTGCGCGGCGGCAACCAGGCCATCGGTCTCGTAGTCAAACCACAAGGACTCTTCGAAGTGATCCTCGGCAATGTTCAGCACCAGGCCGTATAAGCCGCGGGAGATCTTGGAGATACCGACCAGTTCACCGGCTATACCCGGACCAAGTGCTTCACGGTACTTCGACATGCTGACCAGCATGCCGTCCCGGCTTTCAACATAGACCTCGTCACCGGCGCCGGTTGGCCCGGACAACAGGATAGCGTCTGGCTGCTCGAAACCGATCAGTATATCGAGTGCACGCGGTTCGTAGATCAGGTCCGACTCCAGCAACAGGAAGGATTCATCCTCAAGCTTTCGACGCGCACAGAACAACGAGTACAAACTGCCCGAATTCTCGAATTCGGCGTTGTGTACCGTTTCAATCAGCTGCGGGTATCGGGCGGCCAACTTTTCATAGTGTTCCGAACCGTAACCAGTGACGATGACGATCCGTTCGATCCCTGCATCGGACAAACGCTGCACGGACTCTTCAATGATCGGACAATCACCGAGCTCGAGAAAACCCTTGGGCCGATCGGTTAGTTCGCCCCCGAGCCGGGTGCCCATGCCTGCAGCCAAAATCACGGCGGTTTTCATCGGGCAGCCCCGGAAAAGCATGCGTCCAGCGCAAGGCACAGGCGCTCGAGGTCTGCATCCGTGATATCGCCCATGTGCGCGATCCGAAATATCCGGCTGCCGAGGTCGCCCTGGCCGCCATATATAACGAAGCCATCCTGTTTCAACGCATCGTGGACGCCGCCGTAGGTCCAGCCGTCCGGTAATTCGTACGACCACAGCACCGCCGAGTACTCATCTCTGGGCAACAAGGTAGTCACGCCAAGGCCATCGAGGCAATCGGCAATCGCGTCGGCACGCTTGCGGTATTCCTGGCCACGGGCCTGCCACCCGCCCTGATCGTCGAGTTCGACCAGCGCCTCCTGCAACGCAAATACGACCTGCACGGCCTGGGTAAACGGCGAAGCACCGTCAGCGTGTTGAGACCGGTGGTATGAATTGAGGTCGAGATAAACACTGCTGGCCAGCGATTCACCGCCATTCCACAGCGATTTGCGCGCCAGCACAAACGAAATTCCGGGGACGCCGTGCAGGCACTTGTTCGCCGTCCCTGCCACCGCCGCCAGGTTCCACGCGTCCGCGTCAATGGCTTCGGCGCCGAAACTGCTGACGCCGTCGAGCAACAGCTTGAGGTCGCGCTCGCGACAAATTTGGCCGAGTCCGCCAAGGTCGTTCAGACGGCCGGTCGTCGTTTCATGGTGAACCGTGACAATATGCGTGATGCCATCTTGCTGGTCGAGGATCCCGGGCAATTGTGTCAGGTCCATCTGTTCCAGCCAGGGAACTTCGGCGACGAAATGCGGTTTGCCTTGCGCCGCCAGCATGTCCGCCATCCGTTCGCCATAAACGCCGTTGGCCAATACCAGTGTCTCGGAATCGCGGGGTGCAAACGTGTTCAGCATCGCCTCGACAGACGCTGTACCGGAGCCGGTCATCATCACGGCATCGAACGAGCTTTCCATGTCGGGATAGACCTTCGCGAGACGTGCATTAATGTCCTGGGTCAGTTGGGCAAATTCCGGTTCTCGGTGACACCAGTCTCCGCGAGACAGCGCGGCGCGGACGCAGCTGGTCAGTGTCACCGGCCCGGGATTCAGCAATATCGTTCGGTCCGCCATCGCCTTGCTTTAATGCGTCGCGTTTTCAGCGCCCAGGAACTTTCGCAACCGTACCGCGACGTCCGCCGGTGTAATCGTCGGACGAGATAGCTTCTCGAATACACCCGGGAAAATCGGCACGTGCAAAAAGCTGAGTGCCTCCCTCCGCTCAGCGATCTCCGCGGACAAATCTTCCGGTGTGGCCACGCTAAAGGTGTGCGGATAACCGCTCGCAGCGGCAATTGCGCAAAAGTCGATGGAGTGGGACACCGTCGCCTGTCCACCGGTGGACTCGTGTATGCCGTTATCCAACAAGATATGCAGCAGATTCGTCGGGCGCTCATGACCGATGGTGCACAGTGCCCCAAGATGCATTAATGCCGCCCCGTCGCCATCGATGACGATAATGCGCCGGTCGGGGCAAGCGATGGCAAGTCCCAGACCCAGGCTGGACGCGCATCCCATCGAACCGACCATATAAAATTGGTTGGGACGATCCTCGCAGGCATACAATTCTCTGCCCGCATAACCAGTCGTTGCAACGATGACATCGGCAGGAAGGCTCGCGGCCTGAATCGCCCGCAGCATGTCCTGGCGTTTGCCGGTGGGCACCAGCGGTGGAGCCGAATGCGAGACGGGACTGACCGGATTCGGCTCCGTCTCAAGCTCAGTGGGCGCAACGCTGCCCTTGCGCATGACCAGCGCATAGGGCCGGCTGTTGGACTCCATGTGGGCAACCGCTTGCGCCAGCGCCGGCCCGATATCAGCCTCGTTCGATGGAAAGTACGCCCACGGGATCTGCATCATTTCCAGCAGGCCGGTCGTGATCTCGCCGATCAACTCGTGTTGCGGTTCGTCCGGTGCAGCGTCCGGGTCTCCACGCAACGTCGGAATCAGCAACACCGGAACCTTGAACGGATGCGTCAGCGACGTCAGCGGGCTAACCGCATTCCCCAGCCCGGAGTTCTGGAACATCGCCACGCTGCGCAGCCCACCGAGTTCTGCACCGGCCGCGATAGCCACGGCCTGGCCCTCGTTTGCAGCCCCGACATAGCGCAGATCATCCGAATCGATGACGTAATTGATGAATGGTTTGAGGAATGAACAAGGGACGCCGGAATACAAGCCAAAGCCGTTGTCCCGGGCAGCCTCGATGAAACTCCGGGCTTCGATCATGTAAAGCGGCCCGCCGCGACCACATCCTCCAGGCTGTCGACATCCAGCCAGTGACCTGTCGTATAAACCACCCGAATCTGTTCACCCTGCCGAACAAGTTCACTCAGAACATGATGTAGCTTTGCCCGGCGATTCTCGGGCGCAGCTGCCATTTTTTCGACGGCCTCCCTGAAGCGGGGAAGTGCTTCTGCCCGGACCAGCAGCAACCCCATCCACTCGCCATGAATTTTATTTTCCGGAATGTCCTCTGCGGCCTGTTCGAGGATTATTCGACTGTAGAAGTTATTGCGTGAATGCGGCTCGCTGCAACGAACATAATCGGCTGCCCTGCCGCGGTTCGCTGAATCCTCCCATTCGGTGTCGACTGCAATGACAAAGTCATCGTCTTGCTCGATCAGTAATTCCAGCATGTATCTTTTGAAGATGACATCGCCAAACGAAGTAAACAGGTCCTGGGAGTCGCCGGTATCTGCTTCCAACGCCCGCGCCAGCGACACCAATTCGCTAGTGTCCGCGTATTCCGGGTTGTCGACGTAAGTCAGTCCGGGCAAGTCGATGGCATCACCAAGGTACCCGCGCACGACCGTGATCTGCTTGATGCCCACGGCGTTATACGCCGACACGATGTGACCCAGCAGAGGTTGCCCCTGGATCTCAACCATCGCCTTGGGACGGCTTTCGGTCAGTTCACCAAGCGCGGATCCCCTCGAGGCAGCCAGCACAATGACTCGTGCCGAATCGCTTTGCCGCGGAAGATATAGTTCCTCGGCCGCCTGAAGTTCCGATGTACCCTGCAGCCGAAAGATCTCCGATACCGGGACAATGTGATCCTCGACCGACCGGAGGTCTTGCTCGTTGGCCAGAGTATCCGCACACGACTGCATGGCGTCAATCGCTGCGCGCAGCATGTGATTGGCCCAGATGGCCATCGAGAAACCGGCATCCCGGAACACGTCTGTCGGTGTCGCGTAGTATTTCGTAGGCACAATCACGACAGGACAGCGGTCGCCCCATTCCCGTTTGAACGCCAGCACTTCGACGGGCTGGCTGAGCGCACTGTGAATCAGGATGCCATCGGCGCCGGCAGCATGATAGGCCTCGGCGCGTTTTAGCGCCTCGCCAAGCCCCCAGCCGGCGATAAACGCCTCGACACGGGTAATGATGCTGAAATCGTCGTCCCGTTGAGCATCCTTGCCGGCTTTGATCCGGCTGCAAAACTCGTCGATTTCGGCCAGTTCCTGCTTGTTCCCGTCAATAAAACTATTGGTCTTCGGATACAGCTTGTCCTCGATGCAAACGGCGGCGACACCGCGTTGCTCGAGTTTCCGGACCAGCCGCCTGACATTGTTGAAGTTGCCATAGCCGGTATCGCCGTCAAGAAGTATGGGTACGCTGCAGGCGTCCACCATGAATTCGAGCATTTCCAGCACCTGGGTCCAACTCGCTTCGTTGCTATCCCTGACCCCGTATTGTGCCGACATGCACAGGCCACCCGCCCAAAGCGCTTTGAAACCGGCCTCTTCGCCGATCCTGGCGCTGACACCGTTATGTGCTTCGAGCAAGAACTCCAATTCCCGACCTTGCAGCAGCCGCCGAAAGCGCGTCGCCCGGCTGCTGCCTTCCTGCCCGGTGGAGCCGGATTTAACAGTGGATTTGGGTTTAGCACTCATCAGACGCGGTAGACGTACTCTTTACCGGCTTCCCGTTCGATATCCGGCGGATAACTTTCACGCTTGTCGGCGTAATACTGTGCCAGGTGGTCGCCTTCGGAGGCTTTGTTGTACGTGTAGTAGAGCACGCGTCGCGGACGGTCGGTATTATTCGGCCCGGAACGGTGGGGTGCAAAAGAATCGAAAAATACCGCGTCTCCCGGCACCGCCTCGACCGCTATGAAGTTGGCTCCGGCAAACTGTTCCTCGGTCAACGGTTCCCACTCTTTGCCGATCAGGCCGTGCTCGTGAAACCCGGACGCCAATTCCAGGCAACCGTTCTCCTTGGTACTCCGATCGATCGTAATCAGGGCCGTAATGTGAACACTGGCGTACCGCGACCAACCGGCCTGTACATCCTGGTGGGCCTCGAAACCGCTGCCCCCCGGCATCTTGTAATTGATCTTGTCCTTAAACAACACTGCCGGCTCGCCAAACAACTGACCGCATACACCCTGCATCTTGTCATTGGTGGCGAGCGCCGTGAATTCTGCATGGTAGGGCAGCACGTTCTCAATGCGATTCAGTATCCGATGCGAACGGCGCTCTGCGGTTTCTTCGAAATACATCATGTGCTGTCCCGGGGTCTCTTCCCAGTTCTGCACCTGCTCCGCCCAGGCGCTCACCTGTTCGATCTCCGCGGCACTAAAAAGCCCTGGGACCACGACGTAACCATCCCGCCGAAATGCCTGAACCTGCTGCCCGGTGAGCACACCATCGGTGGTCCCGGCCTCTGCGTACCTCGGTATCATGCGCTAGCCTCAATATCTCGAAATGTTTGAAAAAACCTTTTCTTGTCCACCAGGGACGGGACTTCCGCCACATCCGGCGGCTTACCCCCTCGAAAATGCCTGAAAACCCGGTCCCCGTCCAGTAAGGACCAGCCCGGCTTGGGCCTGCCTTTCACATCGTTGGCCGTTTGCGAACTTGCTTGCCTAGAGTTGCGGGTCTTCCTTCGCATCGCGGATATCGCCCGCATAGCGTTGGCCGTCGCGGATCATCTCGTCCAGACCGATCAATCCATTGACCTCGTCGAACAAATACATGCGATCCAGAAACCCGGATGTCGTGCCGTCCGCTTTTAGTGCCGCAAGGTAGTCCGTGCCGGCCTTGGCATTGACCCGAAGCATCGCGCCCGGATAAATCACCAGGCTGAATCCCAGGTCGCCAAGCTCATCCGCCGGCAGTAAGGGAGTACGTCCACCCTCCACCATGTTTGCGAGCAATGGCAGTTTATCACCAAACTCCTGGCCTATTTGTTGCAGATGTTCGACGCTTCGTGGCGCTTCAATGAACAAAACATCCGCGCCGGCTGCAACATAGGCGTGACCCCGTGCGATTGCCTGATCAATACCTTCGGCAGCGAGCGCGTCGGTACGCGCAATGACTATCGTGTCCGCATCTTGGCGTGCATCGAGAGCCGCACAAATTTTGCCGGTCATTTCCTCTACGGTGACCAGGTTTTTTCCGGCCAGGTGCCCGCAACGCTTGGGTGATTGCTGATCCTCAAGCTGGATAGCTGATGCACCCATGCGCTCGAGTAAGGCGACGCTGCGTTTCACATTTAGCGCATTGCCGTAGCCGGTGTCTGCATCGACGACCAGCGGCAGTTCGATGCGCTCGCGAATTCTCGCCACTATGTCGGCCACTTCGGTCAGCGTCGTCAATCCGAGGTCGGGTCGACCGAGGCGGGTAAACGAAACGCTTGCACCACTTAAGTAGACGCAATCAAAGTCGGCCTGCTGGACCAGCAATGCGGTCAACGCATCATAGACACCGGGTGCAATCACGGCTTGCGGGCCGGCCAGCAACTCTCGAAGTTTTTTTGCGGGGCTCATCAGGGTGCTCCTTCGGTTGCCAATCGATGCTTCAGCCAGGGCATCAGCCCGCCCGCCTGAATGATCTGCATCAGGTGCTCGGGAATTCCGTCGACGGTGTAGCGCTGCCCCGAGTTCCTATTTTCGATACTACCGGTGACCGGGTCCACAGCAAGCACGTCGCCCGGATCGATATCGGCGGACTGCGGAAAAAACAACGCCGGTACACCGAAATTCAGCGCATTGCGGTAGAAAATCCGGCCGAAGGATTCGGCCAGTATCGCCCCTACTTTCAGGTGCCGGAAAGCCAGCGCCGCCTGCTCCCGCGCCGAGCCGACCCCGAAATTGTGCCCGGCAACGACGATATCGCCCGGCGCGACGCTGGCCGCGAATCCGGGATCGACGGCTTCCAGACAATGACGCGCCATTTCTTCCATCGAACTTTTAAAGTACAGGCCGGGCGCCATCACATCCGTGTTGATTTCGTCGCCGAATACCCAGGCCTTGCCTGTAATTACATTCATACAAGAAAACTCCGGGCTAGAGTCACCAACGAAACCGCATGCAGGCAAGCGTTGTGGGTCATTCCAGCATCTCGCGAGGATCGGTAATCTGCCCGGCCACGGCCGATGCCGCAACGGTGTACGGCGATGCCAGGTAAATACTAGCCGAGTTGGCTCCCATGCGGCCCTTGAAGTTACGGTTGGTCGAGGAGATGCACACCTCCTTGGCGGCCAGAATTCCAGCGCCCAATGCGGCGCAGGCGCCGCAACCGGTAGACAGCATGATCGCCCCGGCGGCCGTAATAGTCGCGAGCGTCCCGTCCGCCGCAGCTTTAGCCATGATTTGTTTCGACGCCGGCGCCACCAGCAAACGGGTACCGCGGGCGACCTGCCGGCCGTCGAGAACTTCGGCAACCATATGCAAATCACTCAGCTTTGCGCCAACACAGGCGCCGATATAGGCCTGATCGACTGCGACACTGCCAAATTCTTCCACTGCTGCCGAGTTGGCGGGAGAATGCGGCGCCGCAACCTGCGGTGCAAGCACGTCGGCTTTGAATTCATGGGTCTCCGTGTAGGCGGCGTCCGGATCACTGTTCCAATCCAAAGCATCGGCTGCCGGTTCAGTGCCACCCGAACGTATTGCTGCGAGTGTCGTTTCATCGGGCTCAATGGAACCGGTTTCGGCGCCCAACTCCGCGGCCATATTAGTCAGGACCATACGTTCTTGCATCGACATCCTGCGCACGGTGTCGCCACCATACTCGACAACCTTAAAAGCGTTATCCATACCGAGTTCACGACAGAGCGTCAGCATGACGTCCTTGGCAACAATGCCCGCTTGAAATTTTCCGTTCCAGTTGACACGAATCGTTTCGGGCACCTGCAGCCAGATTTCGCCGGTGACGACGACGCCGGTCATCTCGATGGCGCCAAATCCAGCCATGTAACAGCCAAATGCCCCACCATTAGTCGAGTGGGAATCGCCGCCACAAACGAACATGCCCGGCTGCAGCATGCCGTGCTCGGCCAGGATCACGTGCCCGATACCTTCCATGTCAAAAAACTGTTGGATACCAAATTCGTCGACGAATTCCCGGGTCAGCTGCAAGATCGCAGCTGATTCGGCATCCACCGCCGGCACAAAATGATCGCTGATCACGACGATCTTATCGGGGTCCCATACGCCGACGCCGAGTTCTTTCAGGCGCGGCCAGATGCGGCGCGGGCCACCGGAATCCAGCAACATCGCCAGGTCAACCTGGCAGGTCACGATTTCGCCAGGCTGCACTGTCGCCTTGCCGGAAGCCCGGGCGATGATTTTCTGGATCAGTGTCTGGCCCATCAGCACTTTGCCATCGGTTTGAGGATCGCGGCCGGGCAGTTCACGCGGCCGGGTAACAGCCGGCCAGAGTGGCTTTTTGTTTCGCCAGGGCCAGAATGATGTCGATCGTCGGCGTTGGAATCGCGTGCAAGCGCCCGAGTTCCTGAACGGCGCCAACGATAGGATCCAGTTCCAGCGACCGACCAGCTTCCAAGTCCTGCAACATCGATGTTTTGTGTTCTCCCAAAGGCCGCGTTGCCTCCAGCAGCTCTGCCGGGGAAAGCGGCACGCTAATCCCGAGTGATGCGGCCACCTCGATGCCTTCCTGCATCATACGGCACAGCAGCCGGTTTACTGCCGCGTCGTTGATCATCCGGCCGAGGCTGCTGCCGGTCAACACGCTAACGGGATTGTAACTGGCGTTTGCCACCAGCTTGGTGCAGATGCCGGTGCGTATGGAACTCTCCAGCGGTGCCTCCAGCCCCGCAGCGACGAGTTGAGCCGCTATGGATTGGAGACGTGGCGTCTGGTTTCCATCCGGCTCGCCCACTGCAAAGCGGTTGCCGAACTGGTGTTCGATAACGCCAGGCTCGACCACCCGGGCAGCCGGATACACCACACAGCCGATGGCACGTTCCGGTCCGATCTGATTCCACAGGCCGCGGCCTGGATCGACAGATTCCAGGGTCACGGATTCACTGCCCTGGTGGCCGTAAAAAAACCACCACGGCACACCGTTGTAGGCGGTAACGACCGCGGTGTCGGGACCCAGCAACTCCGTGATACCGGCCGCTGCCGCCGGCACCGTGTGCGACTTCAGCGTGATGAAAACCACGTCCTGTGGACCAGCCTCGGCGGGTTGGTCCGTGCAATTCACCCGATGGTTTTGCCTGCTATCGTTTTCGATCAGCGTCAGTCCGCGGCTGCGAATCGCTTCGAGTTGCTTGCCGCGGGCAATGCAGGTGAGTTCTGCATCACTATCGGCGAGTCTCGCGGCGAGATAACCGCCGATCGCGCCGGTGCCGAAAACACAGACCTTCATGACCGGCGTGTTCGGATTCGCAACGGGTCAGTCCAACACGCCGTTGAGCTTATCTGCGATCTTCGCGACCTTGGCCGGATCGGCCATGCTGACTTCCTGATACTCGCTGAACCGTTCCGGCACCTTGATCGTTGCATCGATTCCCATTTGCTCGCTGGTAACCGGGAATCCGTGGTGACCCTTGACCGCCGACGGATCGAGCACCATCGCCTGACCGGACTGATTGATGATGGTATCGCTATATGGTTGAACCCGCGTTGCGATCGCCCATTCGATGGAATTCATATCGTAAGGGTCGACGTCCGGGCCGACGACGATGACGATTTTCGCCGTCCGACCCCAGCGCCCCGCCGCGCCCCACACCGCATGCAATATGAACTTGCCGAACTCCGCATGCGGTTTACGGGCGCCATCGACGCTCAGTTGCACGATATAGGTCATGTTAGGCGTGACGACGACATCTTTGACTTCCGGAATCTTGCGTTGAAGATCGCTGAGCACTTCGCCTTCAACTGGTAGCAGCGCAATAAAATTGTGGTCGAACGGAGGAATCATTTCCATCGTTGCATACCACAGCGGATTTTTACGGTGAGTGATGCGAGTGACTTCCATCATTGGAAACACCTGCACCGGGTCGTAATACCCCACCGGGTTCGAGTGCCAGCCAATGGTTTCCTCCTGGTCGGGAAGAAAAACTCCCTCGATAACGAACTCGGCCGTTGCCGGCACTTCGAGGTCTACCGTATCGCATTTGACGAGGTCGACCGGAGCACCCCGCAACCCGCCCGCAAAGCGGAATTCGTCGTGCCCGAAAGGCACGCCGGTAGCCGCAGCCATGTGGATCGCCGGGTCGCATTGGCAGGCAAACGCGACTTCAAGCGGCTTGCCCATCTGCACCGCCTTCGCCAGGTGAAAACCGATGTGGCTCGCCGGCGGGTTCCAGAATGCAAAAACCAGCAACTGCTTGGTCTGACGCTCCTCGGAATAGGAACCCCCGGTCGGATGTGATGCTTTCCAGAACTGACCGACCCGATAACAACCGACGTTTCGTTCGCCGGTCTCCGGATCCTTGGTGATTCCCAGACCACCTGTTATATACGAAGCACCCTCTTTACCGAACCAAACGTGCGGCAACTGTTTATCAAGGGCAATATCCGCTTTCTCGATAACAACGTCCTTACAGGGAGCGTCGTCCCGATCGACAAGGTTTGGATCCAGCCATACCGATTCGTCCGCGAGAATCTTTGCATGCTTGGCCTTGCTCTCGAGTGGATCACGGCAACCGATCGTCATGGCCGTGCGTTCACGTGTTCCAAAGGGGTTGAAGATCAGCGGGATGTCCGGCGTGTTGTAGCCCTCGAGATTCTGCAGGATCAACGCTGGCCCGTCCCGTTCTGCGAGATACCTCATCAACGACTGCAGCTCGTTGGTACCCAACTCTACGTTGAACGGTACCTCGACGCGCTTGAGCTGCCCGTCTTCGTCGAGCAGGTTCAAGTATTCACGAAAATCTTTAAATGCCATCGGGTCTCACTCCGGAACTGATTCTTATTGCTGTTGTACAAGCGTTGCGCTCGCGGCCTCACCATAGCATGTCTGGTTGATGTCAGCAGCCCGCCGGAATCAGCCCCAACCCACCGCAACACCTGTAACTTGCGGGCCGATGCTCGTCTGTTAAAATTCCCCGCGCCAGTCAATAACAGGAATAGCTCATGGCCCACAGTGATAGGAAGGTTGCGATTGTTACCGGCTCTGCCACCGGCGTCGGTGCCGCCGCTGCCATTATGTTGGCAAAGAAAAACTGCAACGTGGTCATCAATTACACGCGCAGCAAGACGGAAGCTGAGGAAACTGCCGAAACCTGCCGCACGCACGGAGTCGAAGCCCTGGTGCAGCAAGCCGATGTGTCCGACGATGACGCCTGCCGGCAGATGACTAAAGCTGCTGTCGATGCCTGGGGCCGGATCGACTACCTGATCAACAACGCCGCACGTACCAAATTCAACCCGTTCGAGAATCTCGAAGGCGTTACCAAACAGGATTTCCTGGATATCTACGCGGTCAATGTCGTCGGTCCGTACCAAATGATACGGGCGGTTGAACCGCATATGCGCAAGCTCGGCAAAGGCTCGATCGTCAACGATTCATCCATTGGCGGCGTTACCGGCATCGCATCCTCTATACCCTATGCCGCATCGAAGGCGGCACTGAACCTGATGACGAAATCGCTGGCGCACGTACTGGCCCCTGAGATCCGTATCAATACCGTCGTTCCGGGGATGATCAATACGCGATGGCTGCGAGGCGGCCTCGGCGACGACGCCTACCAGGAGATGCTGAAGAAATCCGAAACGGCACTGCCGTTAGGGCGGGTGGCCGAACCCGAGGATATCGCCGAGGTGTTGGTCTGGTTTCTCGAAAGCGCATCGCTGGTAACCGGTGAAACGCTGATTGTCGATAGCGGCACACATCTCGGTCGAATACCGAGCTTCTTCAAAGGCGAAACGAAGTAGGACAGCTGTCTTTGGCAGCTAAGCGGCGTTATAAGGATCCCGGCACCAAACTTTCCGCTATAACTCGTACTCTTCTTTGAACCCGAAGCCTTTACGGTTGTCGATGAAGCGAATCCAGGTCGGGCTAATGCGGTAGAAATTCGTCGCCTTTAAACGCTCGGCGATGGTTTCCTCATGTTTGTCTTTTGGCGACGCGTACAACGCATCGATTTGCGGAAATTTCGCCAGGTACAAGGCCAGCGCCTTGGCGCGGGCCAGGCCAGTAACAATACCGGCCGAGCCTTCGATTTGCAGGCCCCGCACATCGTGCCAGTTATCGCAGTCCGGGTTGACCGTAGCAACGACGTGTTGATTCTGCTCCACGTCACGGCCGTGACGGGTTCGATGATCCGAGACGAAATAGAGGTTGAGCTTTGCGTCACTGGCAAAAAACACTGTCGCTGCCCAGGGATTCCCGTCACTGGAGGTTGCCAGGGTCAGGGTGTTGTGCTCGTCCATGAACCGGCTGACAGTCGCCCGGTCCGTTTTGTTCACCCGTTCTTGGCCGCGTTATTCGCGCCTTCCCACCGTTTTACGAAGTCACTGTCCAGGTCGAACAGATCCAATAAACGACCGGTCGTATGATTGATAATGTCGTCAATAGTTTCAGGAAGGTTATAGAACTGTGGCATCGGTGGCGCAATGATTGCACCGTTCAGCGCCGCTTCGTGCAAAAGCTTGCAGTGCCCCGCGTGCAGCGGCGTTTCGCGGGGCACTAATACGAGGCGGCGGCGCTCTTTCAGAACCACGTCGGCAGCGCGAACGACCAGCGTGTCGGCGTATGACGTGACTATTCCGGAAAGTGTCTTCATCGAACAAGGAACGACGATCATGCCACCGGTCTTGAACGAACCGCTGGAAATCGTGGCGGCGAGATTGTGGTCATTGTGAACGACATCTGCCAGGGCCTCGACATCCTTGACCGCCCAGTCGGTCTCGATGGCAATATTCAGCTTGGCGCCGTTGCTGATAATCAGGTGCGTTTCAACATCCGGAACCGTCTTGAGCACTTCCAGCATACGAATGCCGAAGATGACACCGCTGGCGCCCGACATGCCGACAATCAGTCGCATCGCAGGCCCCGGATCCGGGCTGAAACTTTATTTGCTGGCTGCATTTGCTGCGTGTGTTTGTTCTAAGCCGGCTCCATTAAATACAGACCGGAGCCGTGCTGCAAGGGCGCAGGGGCTTCGCATCAAACCATGTGCACCCTTCGGCCACGGTGTTGAGCAGGGGTTCCGGGTTCCACGGAGGCCTTCAGGCGGTAGTCATCGCCAATGTCCCCGCTGCCGTGAAAATACATCTCTGTTTCGCCATCGATGTTGCGTAGGCGTTCCCGGTATTGGTTCAGCAATTCGAGCATGGCCTTCTCGCCAACGAACGGGATGCCGTGAGCAATATTCGGCTCCAGCACCTGGTAACCACACAGCGCCAGAACACCGGCATGTATCGGCCACAGCACGCGCTCCATGTCACCGTTCTTGCCGTCCGGTAGAAACGCCGCCGCCGGAGCACTGGCCGTAAACGACAGCATCGCGCGGCGGCCGGCAAACACACCATCGTCCCAGGTGCGCCCAAAATCATAGGTCACACCAAACGCAAAGACTCGATCGATCCAACCTTTCAGGATGGCCGGCAATGAAAACCACCACATCGGAAACTGCAGGATCAAAAAATCGGCGGCCAGCAACTTGTCGATTTCAGCCTGCACCTCCGGCGCAAACGAATCGGTTTTGGCTGCGTGGGCCTGCTCGTGGCCGAGATTGAAACGTTGCGGGTCCAGACGTCGTGTCACATCACGTGGCCCTGCGACGGCATCGAAGTCCTGCGAATACAAGTCCGAAACGACGACCGTGTGCCCCTGATTGGTGAGAGTTTCGACGGCAACGTCCTTTAAGGCACCATTAAAGGACCGCGGCTCGGGATGGGCGTAGACGATCAGGACATTCATTGGTTTTGCTCTTGCTTTAAGGTGCGCGTCGCCGAAAGCATGCCGGAAGCGCGGTTTGAATGCACCCTGCGCCAGCGAGACACATCTAAGTGATTGTCCTGACTCACATTAATGCCAAAAACTGCTGAGCCAGCGGGCCCGGCGACGGCAGCAGAACGGCCGAAAGCCCTGACCGGTCCAGGAGTCAGTAGATAAATTCCGGTGTTGTCTCGAAGGTGTGAAATCGGCTGGCTTCAGGAGTGTGATCGACCGCACATTTCTGGCGTAGCGATGGGGCTACAGTCAAGCGCAGGAAGGAACTCTGCGCGGAATATCAATGGCGATTTTCAAAAACTTGATCAAGGGGGCCAAGCGAGCCACGGGCGGCAACCCAAGCCCTTTGCCCAAGAAAATTCGCACGGTCAGTCCACCCGGGCAGCGCAAGGCGCGCATCGATCCGGAACCGCTGCCGAAAGCGCCGGCAGACTCGGAGGTGCCGGATTACGGTGCCGATGGCCTGTCGCTGGAAGGTGACGCGGCACCCGAGGACAATCCTTATGGGACCCATTCCTGGGAGATGGACCCGGAAGCCGATACGCGACGCTTGAAAACGCTGGCAATCGACCCGAGAACCGAGAAACCCGATTCGGATAATCCTTACGAAAACGTCGAGTCGCGCCCCGGCTGGAAAAAATAACCGGCAGCGGTGTTCGCCAACCCCGCAGCAAGGACCTCACGCCGCTGCAGCGGGCGTTTCAAGGAAGACTCATGCACATCATGCTGTCTTCGCCGCGTTCTTCGACGCATTCCTGGCGGCGCCTTTCAAGATCTTCCGGCGTTAACTCTGACGTTCCATCGAGACCTGTTTCCCGCTCCAGCTGATAGACACGGAATTGCAATTTTTCGATCTCGTTCCGGAGTTCTTGATTCTCACGCCGTAGCTCGGCCGCGGTCTGTTCCACGTAGCCGCGGTCACAGGCACTCAGCGACGCGATCGTCAGCGCAGCGCTGACCGCTGCAATCACCGCGCCGGAGGATTTCGGCCGCGAACCGAATGGATCTGAACTCGCCATGCAAAGCATGCTGACGCCTGTCGACCAAAACCGCAATGCCTGGCAGGTGGAGGCTCCGTAGATCGCGTCCCCGGCTCAATCTTGTTCGGGGCGAAAACAACGTTCAAAAATTTCCACGCTGCAGGTATCAAAGTGGTTCACGCCCTCAAGCGGCCAGACGCGATAGTACGGTGTCCCGTTCCAGTCGGCCGCCCGGCGACGGTAGAGGTAACCTTTACCAACCTGATAACCCTCCAGTCCGGAATTGTTGCAGGGCTTGTAAACGCATCGACATTTCCTGATCACCAGAAATCTCCATTCCCCGTGATGCACCGTATTCGGGTGCACGAGGCAGTCCAGAATGTCGATAACTATGGAGATTGATCGGTCCGGGTTCCTGTCCGGACAGGTCACTTTGTTGTCCGCCGGCGGATGAATTCCGACGCACTGCAACATGACGCGCAGAGTGCCAGTCATTCCTTGCCGACGGGCCAATACCCCCCCTCCCGGCGGTCCCACTTGTCCCCAAACCGGTACTGCACCTCCAGGATCGCTGTATCCAGGCTGCCCTGGTAGAAGTCATTCAGCGCCAGAAGCTCCTTGTCGATAAAAAAGGACTGATATTCGAAACGCATATGCACGTGCTTCGACAACGAGGCCCCGACCCCGACACCCATCAGCAGGTCCGTGCCGGTGTCGTCCAGATTGCGTGTGATGACGGGACCACCGCCGACTGGTGTCAGCACCTGGTTGCTATCGGCGTCCCAGTACGACAAACCGATCTTGAAATAGACTTCCCAGCGCTTCAGGAACGGGAGTATTGCGAGCCCACTGGCCTGGTAGGCCGAGATATCCAGGGAGACGTTCGTGTCGTATAAGCCCGGGACTTCCGGCAAAAAAATTGCGGAGTCACTCCATTGCGGACTGCCACCATCGAGATAGCCCAGTTCAACTGCGAGGAAATCGTTGAACCGGTAACCGGTATTGATGACGAAGCCGGAATCGCCGCTGCCATCGTCATACTCACCGTAAGGGTTGTCGGCCTCGCCGACACCCGTGTCGGCGAAAGCCAGGCCCCCTCCTGCGTACCAGCCACGCATTCGACGCAGCTCAACCTCTACCTCCTGGGCATTCACAACCCCGCAGGCCAACATAAGAACCACAGCTGTGATCAGTATGCGCATGATCCCCTACCTCCAACCGCGCGGCGCGGATTTGTATTCGCAGCTTCAGCGCGGACTTCGTTGTGGACGAACGATCGGCTGGAAGTATGGGGCGGTGCCTGATAACTGTGGCTTACACGTGGCTTACAGGTGACTTACGGCTGCTTGCGACGGCGCGCCACGGCGCTTCATGCGGGCAAAAAAAAGCCCCGCGATGTGCGGGGCTTTACATAAAGAACGTTTCGGCCGTGTTACGGCTGCGTCGCCGCCTGCAGCGGCTCCGCCGCGCTCACTTCCGGCGAAACACTGATCGTAATGACCCGATCGTCGTTCCACGGGGACACGTCGACGTTCACACCCAACACTGCGGCATAGCCTTGTAGTGTCGGGATCGTGAATTGTTCGTGGATCTGCTGTTCGGTGATCGTGAACATGCCGCGCTTGGTGCCGGCCGCCAGAACTTCCGCGTACGGGGAGACGTACGAAATTTGCAGCGCGGTCTTGGTGAAACCGTTAGCCACAACCATGTCGCGGAAACACGAGGCATCGGTCATCGAATTCAGCGCCATCGCTGCATTTCCAGTCTTGCGGATCAACTCGCCACGTCGCTGGAACAAAGGCGTCTTGATCTTGATGTCGTGCGCCACAGCTTCTTCCATCATGCCTTGGTCGCTCAGGAACTGCAGCCACTCGAGGTCGCGCTTGACCAGCGCATCATTGGCCCGGTGCTCATACGACGCCTCGATATTAAAAGTTCTGACGACGTTCGTAATGGCTCTGCCGAACTCAGCCTCGCGCCCGGCCACCAGGTCGTCCGGCAAGCCGGCTTCAGATGCCAGGATCAACCCCACGGCCTGACCGATTTCTTCCTGCCTGGACAGCATGGTGCTTTCCATCGACGCCAGCTTCGCTGATGCCGCGTCCATTTGTTCCATGACCCTGATCATGCGCGCCTCGTCCTCGGCGCTGCCAGCCTGCGCTGCAAAGACGACGAGCGTCGATGATGCCAGTCCAACCAATACGGTCAGAATTGAGCGTGCGTTCATAACTTACCCCCGGTTTTCGTGATGCCGCCTGGGCTGCCCCGATGGTGCAGCCGAGGCTCATGCTATGCAGCATACTCCCTCGCGGCCGCCACACCAATGCGGGCGACGGGGCTCAGGGAAATCAAGGAAATTGAGGAAGTTGCACCGAACCACCCGGGATCATGCATCCAGAATCGGGAATGGGCGCTGCCCGGCGCCGGCGGTCGCAACGGGACGTGGGATTTGGCTAGCGGCGCCCGCTTTCTTTGACCGGCACCACCATTTCCAGTGTCTTCTCCATCACCGGCTCGTCTGCAGCCTGGTCTTCGGGCTGCTCTGACGACTTGGCTCCGCGCGTGCGTTGCATCTCGATTCTGCCGTTGAACGTGGCGCCATTGTCGATGCTGATTCGCGGCGCAAATATATTGCCGCTGACGTCAGCCGTCTTCGTGATGATCACCGCCTCTTCGCTGTGAATGTCGCCTTCAACGGTGCCTTCGGCAATGAACTGCAACGCCTGAATATCGGCTTTAACCTTGCCTTGTTCGCCGATGGTTAACTTTCGGCGCGGAATGGCGATGGCGCCTTCAACCGTCGCCTGAACTATCAGGTCCTCATCGGCCGATAAAACACCTTTGAACCTCAGGGTCGGCCCGAGCACGCAAGGCTCTTCGGGCACGCCCGCCTGATTGGCAGCTTGTTTGCTTTTGGATTTCTTGAACATCGCTAAGCTCCTGAATAACGCACTTTGCAGGAAACGGCCCACCACGGCCGCCGTACTCCAGCCACCCTACCTGATTCCGAACCGGATACAAGTACAGGGGTCGGTATTATGGCAAATTAACTTAAGCTATTGAAAATAATCAATATACAGGTTAAATCATGGCCCTGATTCGGGCCCGGCAGGCGTTACTGGCCGGTCAGCGGGCCGCCTCCAGTTCCTGGTTAAACGCCTCGACATCAAACTCCTGGATGTATTTTTCCAGGTGCCCGATCTTGTAGCCGGTGAATACGACCCGTTCGAGCACCCGGGCGCTGCTGGCTCCAGGACCCGGGGCCTCGGACCAGGTGGTGACCTCGTCAGCGGTGTGCAGCGGCATGGCAATCGTCAGGTGACGGCTTTCGCCGGCGGCAGCACTGGCAGACAGCACCGACAGACCGGGCCGTTCTTCCCCAGCCCGCCGGACGTACAGATGCAGTACGAGTGGCCCGGTAGCCGCCACGCCGACGACAAAATCGACCGAGATGACCCACATGCCCGGACAAATGGGCTTAAATACCGCACCGGTCCATTCGCCCAACGACAGGTTGAAATGACGCGAACGCAATGACCGGCCGTCGACGGTGCCATTCAAACCGGTTTCATTGTAATCAACCCGCTGCGGGCCGCCTTCGTGGACCAGGTCCCGCGCGGCGAACGTGAAACCCAGAATTTCCTCTGCGCAGCGCGCGTTCATCTTTTCCGCCGTGATCTTGCCGTCCTCGATCAGGCCAAAGAACTTCGCAAAGTCCTCGTCGGTGAATTCTTCGTCGGCAAAGGACTGCGCGAACACCACCGAAGGCACCAGCAGGCTCAGTAGCAGCGCTGCGGCCATTTTCCTGAACATGTGCGGCATTCTTTTGTATTGCTTGGTCGTGGTGCCGGGAAGTGGATTCGAACCACCGACCTGCGCATTACGAATGCGCTGCTCTACCAACTGAGCTATCCCGGCACGCTATGCGGCGGAGTATAGGCAATGGCCTGGGGCCAGGCAACGCGGCCTGCGGCCGCTCGATACCGGCGGTTTTATTGAGTCAGCGCTTGTTGCGCAGCCGCACGATGACCTCGACTTCCTGCGCCTCGGTCCCCGGCGGCAGGTCCGGCAGACGGCGCACTTCGATTTCGGACTGGCCGATATCGGTCAGCTCGCCGGTGTCGATGTTGTAAAAATGATGGTGCGGCTCGGTCGTGGAGTCATAGACCAGCCGGCTCGGATCCACGGCCACTTCACGCGCAATGCCATGGCGCGAGAACAGGTTCAGCGTGTTGTAAACGGTCGCTTTGGAAATCCGGCTGCCGCGCTCTCGCAAATCACCGAGGATCTGCTCGGCGGACATATGCGTCGGGGACGCCAGCAGCAACATGCCGATTTCCATGCGCTGGGGCGTTGGCTTAACGCCATGGTCACGCAGCCGCGCCTCTACCGTTGCTTTCAGATCCACCGATCCTGACTCTGATTAAATCCGCAATCCGGCATTGTAGCGACCCGCGCTGAGCCGTGTAAACGGTGGTGGCTTGGTGTGAAACCGTTCAAAGTCTCCGATTACATTGCTGGGCCCGATACGACAGGCAGCCTACTCTGCACGTTCTTTAGTCGTGACAGGACACAGCATGCATCGCTGCGACGGAATGACTGTGCTGGAGCTGCTGCTGGTTCTGGGGATCGTCGCGATTCTCGCGCTAATCGCCGTGCCCGGGCTGGGCCGATTCGTCGCTGATCTACGCATGACAACAGCGGTCAATGCGTTCGTCCACGCCGTCCACCTGGCACGTCAGGAAGCCCACAAGCGCGGCACGACCGCAACCTTATGTAAGAGTGCGGGCGAATTACAGTGCGATGCACATGCTGACTGGTCCGATGGATGGCTGGTGTTCATCAACCAAGACCAGGACGACCCACCCTACGTCGATGCTAACGAGACCGTGTTGCACGTGAATTCAGGATTTACCAACGGCCGTATCAGCGCCAACCGCAATTCGTTTGTTCTGCGCGCATTCGGTAAACGATCCACCAACGGTACGCTGGTATTCTGCAACCGTGCGGCCAATGCCTTGCCACGTGCGGTGATCGTCAGTTATTCCGGCAAACCTCGCATCTCCGATACAACGGCCTCCGGAGCAGCGCTGCGATGCGCGCCGCCAGTCTAACGGAACCGCTTGGCCGCACGGCCAGCCCCCGCCGCACCGGGTCCGGCGGGACGCTGATCGAAGTTCTGGTGGCAATGACCGTCATGTCCACCGGCATGCTCGGCGTTGCGGCGCTTTTTAGCGAAGGCCTCAAGTCAGGTCGCTTGTCCCTGCACCGCATCACCGCAGTGCAATTGGCGGTAGACATGGCGGAGAGAATCCGCGGCAACCCGGGGGTGCCGCATGCTTATGGCAGTGCTGCGCAAAATCTCGGCTGCGCCAATTCCGGTATTCGCTGCACACCCAACCAACTCGCCGCGGATGACCTGTTCCGGTGGCAGCTAAATATCAAACGGCAACTGCCGGTCGGCGCGTTAGGCACAATCCTGCAAACCTCGACCGCTAGCGGCAACCGCTACCAAATCAACGTTGCCTGGCCGGACGGCGGTTTTGCCGCCCCGCTGAATTACGCGCTCGCGGTTCGGGTTGCGGCGACCACAAGATGATGCCTGCGACTCGTACCGACTGCGGAACCGTCGTCAGACAACCCAGACAATCGAAGGGGGTTACGCTGATCGAACTGCTGGTGGCAATGAGCATCGGATTGGTACTGGTGCTGGGGAGCGTAACGCTGTATGCACGCAGCAGGGCAACGTATCAAACTGCAGAAACCCTGGCCGCAATGCAGGAGACTCTGCAATTCGCCCTGGACACGCTGGAACGGGATATCCGAATGGCGGGTTTTTGGGGACAGCACAGCAATGGCGCCATCATCACCGTGACGGGCAAAGTTGCCGTTCGATGCGCCGGTAAGGATGTGACGGCCTGGGCCTTGGATTTATCCAACCCGATCTCCGGCGGGGGCAGCCGCTACGATATTCCCTGTGCAGTCTTCGCCGCCGCTCAACCCGGTACCGATACCCTGACGCTGCGGCGTGCCAGCTCGCTGCCGGTAACCCCACGGTCCGGAACAATACAGCTTCACAGTGGCCGGGCAATCGGACAGGTATTCAATGATGGCAGTGTGCCGCCCGGTTTCCCTGGAAACCCGAGCACCCACGACATCAGGGTTCATGCCTATTACGTCGACCGGCGTTCTTCGCTTGGTGAGGTGCCATCGCTGCGGCGCCAAACCCTGACACACGGAGGCACTATCCACAATCAGGAAATCATTCCCGGCGTCGAAGCCTTTCGGGTCCACTTCGGTGTGGATGCCGATGCCGACGGTTTCATCGACAGCTACGTCGATCCTGACGATCCCATACTGCTGGATGACGCAAAAATCCTTTCGGTCAGGGTGTGGTTAATGGTCCGGGCCGAACAACTTGAGCTGGGCTACCGGAACACGTCGGCTTACGCGCCCGCTGGCCAATCGTTACCGATTGTGCCGAGTGATGCTTTTCGGCGCGTGGCGATCTCGCGTACCGTTTTGGTCAGAAACGCCGCGCGTTGACTACCGTGACCGCTACGTCTGTGCGCCCGACCGGACCGGGTACGGCCCTTCCCGTGTGCCTGGTCTTTCTGTTGCTGCTGACGGTACTGGCGCTTGCAACCGTTAGCACGGCAACACTCGAAAGCGCAATGGCGGCCAACACCCAGCACATGGTCGACGCATTCTATATGGCCGAGAATGCGATCGAGCGCAGCTTCGAGGCGTTTATCGAAGATCCGGGATTACTTAGAGACAATGTTCCTTATGTGATTCGGCGTACCGGCGTCGCAGGCCGGGGCGCGTATGAGGCAACGACGCAGTTCGCCGAATACGGAACACAGTGCACCGCTTCCAACAATGAATTGATGACTCGCTTATATTTTGATGTAACCGCGAGAGCATTTGCTGCCCGCAACGCGGTTGCGCATCATACCCAGGGCTTCTTCGTTTGTCGGCGCGGTATTGCCCCGGTCTCGTCAATCCGCTCAAGATCTGATCGGGCCTGCACCCCAGCCAACTGCCCAGGATTGCCGGCCGAGAATATCCCGGTCCGAACCTTCTGGACCGACCACGGCGATTAATTCGATTGCGGGAAATCGCTGGCGCGGCGGCCGCCGCGTTTGCGCTCGAGGAAAAACCCGTCGAAAACAATCAGGATCACGCCGATGGTGATCGCGGAATCCGCAACATTAAACGCCGGGTACTGCCATTCACGGTAATAGAACAGCAAAAAATCAACCACGTGACCGTACATGACGCGGTCGATGACGTTGCCGATCGCACCCCCGAGCACCAGCGCCAGGCCCCACGCCAGCACCCGGTGATTCTGCCTGGGCATGCGCCACTGCCACCAGAGGATCCAGCCGCTGACCACTATGCCTAAGCCGATGAACAGCCAGTGCTGCCAGCCCGAGGCCTCCGACAGAATACTGAATGCGGCGCCGGTATTGTGCCGCCGCACCAGGTCGAAGAACGGCCAGATAGCGATGCGCTGATACTCCTGCATGTACATGACCACCAGCGCTTTGGTGAGCTGGTCCGCCAACAGCACCGCGCCGGACACCCACAGCCATTTAAGTGACGCGCGACCGGCTGGCTCCGGGCGCTGGCGTTGGTCTCGACGGTCGTCGCTGTCAGTCATCAACACACCTTATATATATAAGAGCAAAACATCGGCTTGGCCGCGCCGATATCAACATGAAACATGGCGTCACGCATAGACACGCGTCTCACCGGAGCCATCGACGTTACCCGCGCAACGCGCGCAGATTTCCGGATGAGCTTTGACGCTGCCGACATCGGCTCGCCGGTGCCAGCAGCGGATGCACTTGGGATGCTCACTCGGGGTCACGGTCACCCAGAACCCGTCGCCCGCAGCCGCATCAGCCGTGCGCTCGGTGGCTGGCTGCACGGCGGCTTCCGAGGTAATGAACACGAAGCGCAATTCATCTGCCGGTTGTTCCAGGGCGGCCCGGATCTCGCCGTCGGCGTAAACCGTAACGTCGGCTTCGAGTCCCGAGCCGATGTTGCCGGCTTCGCGTGATGCTTCCAGCGCCTTGGACACGGTATCGCGCACGCGTATCAGGGTGTCCCAGTCGGCGACCAGATCCTGTGACTCCGGCAGTTCGTAGAAGGTACTGAGAAAAACCGAGGCATCCCGTTCCCCGGGCAACAGCGACCAGATTTCTTCCGCGGTAAAACTTAAGATAGGCGCGAGCCACCGCACCATGGCCTCGCCGATGTAATACATCGCCGATTGGGCTGAGCGTCGCGGGTGGCTGTCCGTCCCGGTCGTGTACAGCCGGTCCTTGATGATGTCGAGATAAAACCCGCCCATATCCACGACACAGAAATTGTGCAGCTGCTGATAGACGCGGTGAAAGCTGTAATCGGCGTAAGCCGCCTCGATCAAGCGCTGCAATTCCACGGCCCGGTGCACTGCCCAGCGGTCCAGCGCAACCATGTCGTCTACGCCCAGCGAATCCGTGTCGGGGTTAAAGTCATGCAGATTGCCGAGCAGAAACCGCGCGGTGTTACGCATGCGCCGGTACGAATCGCCCATGCGCTTTAAGATTTCGTCAGAGATGTTCATTTCGCCGCGGTAATCGGTAGCAGCAATCCACAGGCGCAAGATGTCAGCGCCCAGCGTATTCATGATCTTCTGCGGCCCACCGAGATCGTTGCCGAGCGACTTGGACATCTTGTGTCCTTTGGCGTCCACGACAAACCCGTGGGTCAGGACCTGGCGGTACGGCGCCCGTCCGTGCATCGCGACCGACGTCAACAGCGAGCTCTGAAACCAGCCACGATGCTGGTCGGAGCCTTCGAGGTATAAATCCACCGGGTCACCGATCTCCGGTCGGATCCGGGACAGGCAATGGTGCACGACACCGGAATCCATCCACACGTCCATGGTGTCGGGAACCTTTTCGTAGTCTGCAGCATCGTCACCGAGCAATTCTTCGGCGGGCATGTCAAACCATGCGTCGATGCCACCCGACGCGACTCGCTCGGCCACGGCCTCAAGAAGCCGCGGCGTGTCCGGGTGCAATTCCCCGGATTCGCGGTGTGTGAACAACGGGATCGGTACGCCCCAGACACGCTGTCGCGAAATACACCAATCAGGCCGACCGGCAACCATGCCCTCGATTCGCTGCTGTCCCCAGTCCGGGATCCACTCAACGCCGGTAATCGCGGCCAGCGCCGAGGCGCGCAGGCCATTCTGGTCCAGGCCGATAAACCACTGCGGCGTGGCGCGAAAAATAATCGGGGTCTTGTGTCGCCAACAATGCGGGTAACTGTGCTCTACCGGTTCCTGGTGCAACAGTTTTCCGTGCTCGGACAGCAGTTCGATGATTTCACCGTTGGCCTTATACACGTGCGTGCCACCGAAACGCTCGGTGTCCGGCAGATACACGCCGCGACCGTCCACCGGGTTGTGCAGCGGCAGATCATTGGCGACACCGGCGGCGAAATCGTCGTGGCCGTGGCCGGGCGCCGTGTGCACCGCACCGGTACCGGCCTCCAGCGTCACAAAGTCGCCGAGAATGATGGGCACCTGCCGGTCGTAAAACGGGTGCTGTAATGCAATCCCGGCGACGTCCGCACCGGGAAACTCGGCCAGGACCGTCATCTTTGCCGCGCCATAACGTGCCAGCGCTGAGTCGGACAGGTCTTTGGCCAGTACCAGGCGCTCGTGCCCGCCATTAGCCTCGATCTCCACCAGCACGTACGTGATATCGGCTCCGAGTGCGACGGCCTGGTTAGCCGGCAGTGTCCAGGCGGTAGTCGTCCAGATCGGCACCGACAGTGGCCGTTCGTTCGTGTCGGCGAGCTCGGGGTAGTTTGCCAGGCGCGCATAAAATTCGGCCGGGTCGGTCACCGAGAAGCGCACGTCAATCGCCGGCGAAGTCTTATCCTGGTATTCGACCTCTGCCTCGGCCAGGGCAGAACGGCAGTCCAGGCACCAGTGCACCGGCTTGTAGCCGCGGTACAGGTGCCCGTTGGCGACAATTTCGGCGAACGCGCGAATTTGTTCCGCCTCGAACGCAGGGTCCAGCGTCAGGTACGGCTGGTCCCAGTCGCCCAGGACGCCCAAACGGATAAAATCATCCCGCTGTACATCAACCTGGCGCAGCGCAAATTCCCTGCACGCCTGACGAAAGCCGGCCGCATCGAGTTTTTCGCCGACCTTGCCTTTCTTTTTCTCGACCTGCAGTTCAATCGGCAAGCCATGGCAATCCCATCCCGGTATATACGGCGCATCATAGCCGGCCAATGTCCGTGACTTGACGATGATGTCCTTCAACACTTTGTTGACTGCGTGCCCGGTATGAATCTCGCCGTTGGCATACGGTGGGCCGTCGACGAGAACAAACTTCTCCCGGCCTTTGGCTTTGGCTCGAATCTGCCCGTAGAAATCCTGTTCGCGCCATTGCTCCGCCATCTTCGGTTCGCGCTGCGCCAGGCCGGCACGCATCGGGAAGGTCGTTTTGGGCAGATTGAGGGTGTCTTTGTAGTCCGTCACGGCAAGAAAGTCCGGTGATAGTGTGGATCAGGCAGCAGTCAGAATCTCGCGCGCCTGGGCAGCGTCGACGTGCATTTGGACCTGCATGCTTTTGAGATCCGGAAAGCGTTCTTCTTCCCGAAGCTTGGCCACAAAATCCACCTGTATGTACTGACCATAGATGTCCCGATCAAAATCGAAAATATGCACTTCGAGCAGCGGCTCTACGCCGTTGACGGTCGGGCGCGTTCCGACGTTGGCAACACCATCGAGCAAGTCGCGGCCCAGCCCTGCCACCCGCACGGCGAAAATTCCGCTGACCGGGCTCAGCTTGCGATACATTTTGACGTTGGCGGTCGGAAACCCCAGCGTCTTGCCCAATTTTTGCCCATCGACCACACGCCCCGACATTTGATAGTGGCGGCCCAGCAAGCGCCGCGCACGGTCGAGTTCACCGGTGGCCAGCGCTTCCCGCACGGCGGTGCTGGACACGCGCAGGCCGTCCTGCACCACGCTACCGACTTCTTCGACGGTGAAGCCGTGCCGGGACCCGGCGTTGACCAGGTCCGCGATCGTGCCACTGCGCCCGCGCGCAAACTGGAAATCGTCACCGACAACCAGGTGGCGTACCCCGAGCAGCCTCACCAGCAGGCGCTCGACAAACACATCGGGTTCCAGCGACCCCAGCGAAGCTTCGAAACGCGGGCAATAAAACCAGTCTATACCGGCTGCATCAAGCGCTTCGAATTTTTCACGAAAGCGCATCAAGCGCGCGGGCGGCACGCCCTTGCTGAAATGTTCTTTAGGCGTTGGCTCAAACGAAAACACCAGGGACGGCAGCGACTGCGCTGCCGCTTCGTCTAACAGCCGGCGCAAAATCAATTGGTGGCCCAGGTGCAGTCCATCGAAAACCCCGATGCTCGCCACACTACCCGGCAGCAGCGACTGACGGGAGTCTCCCGGTCTTCGAATAAGATTCATGCCCATTAGAACTACGAATAGCGCCGCGCCGAGCGCGTATTGTAACAACGCATCCACCAATCATGCGGAGTGGTCGAAAGATTTGATACGGAAGTCGGCAGCCCGAACCCCCATGGCAAACAGTGCCGCGACGTAGGCCGTCGCTCCTCCGAGCACCGCTGCTGTCAGCCACAGGCATCGAATCAGCACGCTAGCTTGCAGCCACAGGTCAAGTGGCGGCAGGAAATAAATAATCAGTGCTGTCATCAGGGCACAGGCCACGGCGACATTTAATAGCAACCTGAACCAGCCAGGGGTTGGCCGCAGTATGCCCTCCTTGTAAAGGCCACGGTACAACAGGCCGGCGTTGACGAATGCACTGACCGAGGTGGCGAGCGCCAGCCCGGTGTGGGGACCCGCCGTGCCGCTGCGGACCCACGGTACGACCAGTGCGATGTTCAAAACCATGTTCAACGCCAACGCAATCAAGCCAATCCGGACCGGTTGGCGCGTTTCCTGGCGGGCGAAATAGCCGGGTGCCAACACCTTCACCAGTGTGAAGCCCAGCAATCCGGCCGCATAAGCCATCAGGCTCAGACGTGCCATGTTGACGTCGTTGGCATCGAACAAGCCACCATAGAAAATCGTGGCCAGGGCCGGGCCGGCCAGCACAAACAACCCAACCGCCGCCGGCGCGGCGATGAATATTGCCAGCCGTACCGCCCAATCCAGCGTCGCGGTAAACCGTTCGGTCGACTGCGCCGCGTGCTGCCGGGACAGGTTCGGCAGGATGACCGTTGCCAGCGCAATACCGAACACGCCCAGCGGAAACTCCATCAAGCGATCCGAGAAGTACAACCAGCTGATGCTGCCGGTCACCAGAAACGAAGCAATCAGCGTATCGAACAATATGCTGATCTGCGCGACTGACGAGCCAAAAATAACCGGCAAGGTCAGCCGCACGATCTTGCGTACGCCCGGGTCACGCCCGCCCCATCGGGGCACCGGCACCAATTGCACGGCTGACAGAAACGGCAGCATGAATAGCAGTTGCACCAGCCCAGCAACAAATACGCCAATCGCCAAAACAATACCCGGACGGTCGGAGTGTGGCGCGATCCACACGGCAAATATGATCAACACGATGTTCAACAACGCCGGCACGAACGCCGGCGCGGCAAAACGGTGGTAGGTATTGAGTATTCCCCCGGCCAGCGCCGTCAGAGATATAAAGAACAGGTACGGAAACGTGAACCGCAACATGTCCACGGCCAACGCGTATTTGTCGGCATCTTCGGGTGCCGGCGACCAAAGCCAACCCATGCCAAACACTGCTATCAATGCCGGCGCGGCAATGACGCCGATCGCGGTAAACACGAACAACACCAGCCCGAGCGTACCGCTGACCCGGTTGATCAGTTCCTGTACTTCGGCGCGATCGCGCGTTTCATCGTATTCGGCAAACACCGGCACAAACGCCGCAGAGAATGCCCCCTCGGCGAAGAACCTGCGGAAAATATTCGGAATTTTGAACGCAACGAAAAATGCGTCCATGACCAGCGAAGCGCCGAAAAACCGGGCAAAGACAATGTCCCGGACCAGCCCCAGGATCCGGGACAGGACAGTCATGCCGCCGACCGCGACGGTGGACCTGAGCAGGCGTGGCGCGGGCGCGTTGGGCCCGTCTGGCTGAGCGTTGTCAGTCATGGCGCGGCAAGTCTAACCCGCATTTTCGCGATTTGCCTGTCGCCAAGACACCGGCGCGTCGCCGGTCGCCCGCGCCGGGCACCGCGCCTTCGTTGCGAAGTTGACAACGGTCGTGCGACAGCCAAGAATACGCGGCTCCCGGGCTACGGCCCGGCAGCGCAAATATCGATACAAAACAGGACAAGCAGTTGCCAAACATCAAATCGGCCGCCAAGCGGGCCCGCCAGTCGGAACGCCGCAGGCAACACAACATGGCCCTACGGTCGCGCATGCGCACGGCCATCAAGAAAGTCAAGAATGCAACCGCTGCTGGCGATGCCGAGCAGGCCGCCAGCCTCTACAAGGAAGCCGTACCCGAGATCGACACGATGATCAGCAAAGGGATCATCCACAAGAACACGGGGGCACGCACCAAGAGTCGGCTGAGCAAGGGCATCAAGTCCCTCGGCGCCGACTAAGCCTACCGCGCCGGGTTGGCGCGTCACGTATTCTGATCGTCGCTCGCCGCGGCGGCATCCAACTCCTCGATCCGGTTCATCAGGTCGCCAGTCAAGCGCGTCGTGCCTTCGCCGGTCAGGCCACTGATGCGATAAAGCGGGCCGGACCAGGCCAGGGCTTCGGTTAAGCGCTGTTCGGCTGCCGCCACCTCCGCCTCGCTTAGCAGGTCGATTTTGTTCAGCACCAACCAGCGCTCACGCTGCGCGAGTTCGGGACTGAAGCGCTCAAGCTCCGCCAGAATCGCCTTCGCATCGTCGACCGGATCACTGGTTCCGGGCGCCGGTGCAATGTCGACGAGGTGCAGCAGCAACCGCGTCCGGTCCAGGTGTTTCAGAAAGCGGGATCCCAAACCGGCGCCGTCAGCCGCGCCGCCGATCAGCCCGGGTACATCGGCCATGACGAAGCTGCGATACGCTTCGACCGCCACCACGCCCAGGTTCGGGTACAGCGTCGTGAACGGATAGTCGGCAACTTTCGGCCGGGCTGCCGATACGGCCCGAATCAGTGTCGACTTGCCGGCGTTCGGCATACCGAGCAAACCCGTGTCGGCCAGCACGTTCAATTCCAGGTGCAACGGCCGCCGCTCGCCGGGGGTCCCCGGTGTCGAGCGCCGCGGGGCCCGGTTGGTGCTGCTCTTGAACCGGGCATTGCCCTTGCCGCCATGCCCGCCGGCCGCGACCAGTAACTGCTGCTGGTCGCCGGTGATGTCACCGATCAATTCGCCGGTATCCCGTTCATATACGCGGGTACCGCAGGGCACGTCGACCGTCAGGTCATCACCGCCTTTGCCGCTGCGATTGCGCCCGGCGCCTCCTTCGCCTGTGCCGGCCTTAAACTTGCGGGTGACCCGAAAATCCGCGAGCGTGCTAAGGCCGGCCCTTCCGACGAGAAACACACTGCCTCCGTTTCCGCCGTCGCCACCATCCGGGCCACCGCGAGGAACGTATTTTTCACGCCTGAAACTGACGCAACCGGACCCGCCGTTACCGGCAATGACAGAAAGCGACGCTTCGTCTACAAATTTCATTTTTTGCGGAAACCGTTGTTCTGATGCCGAACCCTGCGAACCAAATCCCCGCAGTGTAGCCGCGCTGGGTCATGGCTTACACATGAGAAACCGGCACCGCCGTGGTCCATTTCAGTTCTTCCATCGAGAAGCTCGAACTGATGTCGAGAAATTCGACGGCGTTAATCAGGCGTTTATACACCCGGTCATAGTCTTCGATACTCGGCAGCACGATGCGCAGCAGGTAATCAATCTCACCGCTGAGCCGATGTGCCTCGACAATCTCGGGTATGCCGAGCATGGTGTCGCGAAAATTGTCGAGCCACTCCTTGGAGTGGTGACTGGTGCGAATCGCGACGAAGACCGTGATACCGACATTCATCTTGGCGCGGTCCAGTAACGCCACGCGGCCACGAATATACCCTTCTTCCTCGAGCCGTTGAATCCGTCGCCAGACCGGGGTCGTCGTCAGCCCGATGCGTTCCGCAATCTCCCCGGCCGTATACATCGCGTTTTGCTGCAATAGTTCGAGAATTTTACGATCCTTACTATCCATAGAATATTCAACCACGATTATTGAAAAAAGTAGCATATATTACCTAATTTTCGGCCACCCAGTGCGGCCGCCGCGAATTTCCTTCGCCGCCCGCCGGCAAAAAAAAGCCCCGCGCTGCGGGGCTTTTCGGTTGAATTCGTTCGGACTCAGGCGTCGTCGGGCACGATGCTGACGTACTGACGATGTTTCGGCCCATAATGATGAAAGCGCACCGCACCGGCGACCTTAGCAAACAGCGTGTGGTCACGGCCGATACCGACATTGACGCCGGGATGAACTGGCGTCCCGCGCTGCCGGACGATGATGTTGCCGGCCCGAACCTGCTCGCCGCCAAAGCGCTTGACGCCCAGGCGTTTGGATTCTGAATCGCGGCCATTGCGGGAGCTGCCCGCTGCTTTTTTATGTGCCACGCCGATTACTCCTTGCTTGCTTTACCGGCCGACTTTGCGGCCGTTTTCTTGGTCGCCTTTTTCTTGGCAGTTGATGTCTTGGCTGCCGCCTTTTTGGCCGGGGATTTCTTGGCCGTTGCCTTCTTGGCTTGAGGCGGCGTATCCGCGGCCGGTTTTACGGCCGCTTTCTTCTCTGCACCGCTGGCGATCCCGGTGATCTCCAGCAAGGTGAAATGCTGGCGGTGACCGCGGTTGCGATAGTAATTCTGCCGGCGCTTGAACTTGATGACCTCGATCTTTTTATCTTTGGCCTGGTCCAGCACCGTGGCCTTGACCCTGGTGCCGGCAACCAGCGGATTACCGATCTTGACGCTGGCACCGTCACCGACCAGCAATACCTCGGCAAATTCGACTTTGTCGCCCTCGGCGGCGTCGAGCTTCTCCACTTTGAGCGTATCGCCTTTGCTGGCGCGGTATTGCTTACCGCCTGTTCTGAATACGGCGTACATCAAGGTCTCCGTCGGGGCCCCGGGTTGGCCTGAAAAGAGCCGGAATTCTAATGATTCAGGCCGCCATAATCAATGGCTTAGCCGCCACCGGCGGTCGGGGCATCGCAATATATCGCGTTGAGCATACCAGCCAAGCGGACGCCCGCCTGGACCAGGCGTACATCGATGATGTCCTGGCTCGCCGACAGGTAGCCGGGCGTCAGCTGCACGGACCCATCCGTGCCCGGCCAGCCATAGGCGTAAACCCTGGGCCGCAGGTTCTGCGATTCCACGGCCCAGGTCAGTGGCCTCGAAGCCTGCCAGGACTCAACGTGGCCGTCCGCCAGCGGTCCGATCTGTTTGGCGTATTCCAGCGGTTCCAGGTTCCCCTGCAGGATCAGGTAACTGTCCCACAGCACGTGCAGGTTGGTCGATTCGTCGTCCACCCGCACGTTGATGCGGTTGCCACCCTGATCCTGTGGCCGGCCCACGTGCAGCGGCTGATGCAGGTCCGCGACGAAATGCGTGAGAAAGCGCAGCGCCTCGGCCTGCGTCTCGCTATCCAGCGACTGGTCCTGTAACTGGCGATAGAATTTGTCGATCGCCGTCAGCACATCGCCTTGCGGTGGCCGCCGTCGATTCGCAATGGACTGTTTGTCACCGATGTTCAGATAATGCCATGGCTTGGCCTTATCCCATGCCGGATCGGACCGCAGCTGGTCGGCCCAGGTACCGGTCTCACCGAGGCTGTAGCTGCCCATCAGCGGCTTGATGGCCCCGCGGGTCCCGGTACATAAGTGTTCATCAGCGACATACCCGACAATCAGGTGGCCGTCGGGACCGAAAGCAGGTGCTGCCGTCGGCGGGACAATCAGCGCCAGTGCCACGCAGAGTTTTACAGGGCCTCTCATCAAAGGCATTATCGTCTTCAAGATGCACCTCGTACAGACACAGACCGGCGGTTTCGACCTCGAGGGAGTTCGCGCACTGCTCGACGACGACTGGCCGGCCATCAACCGCGAAATCCAGTCTCAACTCAAAAGCGACGTCGCGCTGGTCAATAGCGTGGCGCATTATATCGTGAGCAGCGGCGGAAAACGCTTCCGGCCGCTGCTGGTCCTTCTGGCCGCGCGTGCCTGTGGCTATACGGGCGATAAGCACATAATGGCCGCGGCCATTATCGAGTTCATTCATACCGCGACGCTGCTGCATGACGACGTCGTCGATGATTCCAAGTTAAGGCGCGGCCAAGACACCGCCAACAGCGTGTTCGGCAACGAGGCCAGCGTGCTGGTCGGTGATTTTCTGTATTCGCGATCATTCCAGATGATGGTCCAGGTCGGGCAGCTACGCATCATGGATGTCCTGGCCGATGCGACCAACGTCATCGCCGAAGGTGAAGTGCTGCAATTGATGACCTGCAACGACCCGGACACGACCGAAAGACATTACATGGAAGTGATCTACCGCAAAACGGCGAAGTTGTTCGAAGCGGGTGTTCTGATCGGCGCAATTCTCGCCGGGCAAACGCGGGCAGTCGAAGATGCCCTGGCCAGTTATGGCCGCAACCTCGGAACCGCCTTTCAACTGGTGGATGATGCGTTGGACTACGATCCGAATGCGCGTGAACTCGGAAAAAACCTGGGTGATGACCTGGCCGAAGGCAATCCAACCCTGCCGTTGATCCACGCCCTGCAGCATGGCAGCCCGAGCGAACAACTGTTAATTCGCAAAGCGATCGAGGTCGGTGGACTGGAGCGCATCGACAGAATCGTCGAAATCATCGAGACCACCGGGTCACTCGCCTACACGGCCAATCGGGCACGCGAGGCGGCCGATGCGGCGATCGCCGCACTGGAACGGTTACCCGATTCCAACTACAAAATCGCTTTAGTCGAACTGGCCGAATTCGCCGTCGAACGCCGCAGCTGATCCGAAGATCAAAACGGCCGCCCGATAAATAGATACAGCGCAGAATGGCCGCCCTCGGCATAGCCTCCGGCCAGGTACACCGGTCCGATGATTGTGTCCATGCCGGCGAATACTGAACCCGCCAGCAGGCTGTTCGAAAACGATATATCGCTGGAATCCTGCCAGGCGTTGCCGAGCTCAAGCGAAGCGCCAAGAAACAACGGCGTATCAAGCAGCCCGCGCAACAGCTTCATACCGAAGCGTTCGTAATAGATTATGCGGGCCACGCCAGTGTAACGGCCCGACAATGAATCGCGCGGAAAGCCTGACAGGTTCAGGAATCCGCCCGTCAGTAACAGGTTCTGCAGGCCCGGCGCCTGGTTGAGCTGCGCCTGGACATCGAAAGCACCGATCAGCGTCCGAGGTCCCCAGCTGTGGTTGGTCGAAAAACCAGTGAGCAGAAAATCGATATCGGCCTCGGAGCCGAGTGACTCGCGCTCGGCCAGCCAGGTGATGTCGGCCCCGGTACCGAAGCGCGGCCAAAATGGATTGTCGATGGTGTCGTAGCGGAGCGACGCAAAAAACCCGCCGGTATCAAAATCCAGCGGCGGCCGGGGGTTGCCGATATTGACTGTGGTCTCACCGGATCCGCGTGATAGTCCGGCCCGGACTTCGGCAACGTTGCCGAGCACCCGGCCGACTCCCAAAATCGCCCGGTAGTCGGTCACGCGAACCTGGCTTTGGATTTCGTCGCCGACGAACGAATTAACGTTGCGTTCCACGTAGCCAATCGACGGTTCAACAAACCAGCGCCCGCGCTGATCCAGCGGCTGATAAAACTGGGTCGACAGTTGCTGGCGTTCGCCGATGCGTATCACGCTGCGCCACTCGCCACCGAGGCTATTCAACTGTGTCCAGGTAAAACTGGCTGCAGCTGAAACGGCGCTGTTACCGTCCAGATCATCTTCAACATTGAGGCCGAAGCGCCAGAATTTCTCACGCGCCCTGTCTTCAATGACAACGATTTTCAGTGTGGCGCCGTCTGGCCCGCGATCGACAGTGTAGTCCACCGTGCTGAATAGCCCCATCGCAAAAATCTCGCGCAGGTCTTTTTCAAGGCGCTTCAAGTCAAGCGGTTGGCCCAGTTTCTGGGTCACGTGCACATTGATCAGCCCATCGGAGACTTTTGATTGATTCTCCAGGTCAATCGCAACGATGACGGTATCCTCGGCCAGCTTCAGTGCCTTGTCGGCAACAAATTGTGCATACGCCGCCTCGCCGAGACTCAGGTGAGCCAGCCGGGGTGCCGCGGCCTGCGTGGCCTCCTGGCCGGCTATAGCGGCTGCAACCAGTCCAGCGAAGTCCTGTTCCCCGACCGGTTCCGCATCCGGCGCAATCAAAATGTCTGAATCATCCAGCAGCGCAAGACCTCGCGCCATGCTTTTCTCCAACAGCATGTTGCCAACCTGGTCCAGGACCGCGAAAACCGTGTTGACTCCAGCGGCGTCAAGTTGATGTACGGGTAGGTCGATGGCAATGACCACGTCCGCACCCCATTCTTTTGCGATATCGACCGGCAGGTTGTTAACCAAGCCGCCCGAAATCAGCAGACGGTCCCCCATCGCTACCGGCGGAAAGGTTCCGGGGTCTGCGACGGTTGCAAGAATCGCCTGGTCCAGCGATCCCGAGGCCAGATCCACTTCCTCACCGGTCAACATATCCAGCGCTACGCCTCTAAAGGCCACCGGCAACTGGTCGAAGTCGTCGATGTCCTTCGCATCGAGCGTTGCGCCTGCCAGCAACCATGCCAGCTTGCCCGTCGAAACCAGCCCGGTCGGTCCCTGCTTCTGGCCGTCCTGGATGCCGACCCGGTACTTGATCAGAAAATCCTGGTCGTCCTGCTTACGGCGGAAGGACATATTCTGTCGATCCGATCCCGGGTCAAAGATCTCGATCCAGTCGGTGCTCTGGATCAGCGCGCCGATCTCGTTCGGCGCCATGCCAGCGGCATGCAGACCACCGATCAAACCGCCCAGGCCGCTGCCGACGATCAGGTCGATCGGTATCCGTTGCGTTTCCAGTTCCTTGAGGACCCCGAGATGGGCTACTGCATGGGCACCGCCACCGCTCAAGACGAGTGCAACTTTTGGTCGGTCCGCTGCTGTCGTTGTCGGCAATTCATCGTCAGCAGCTGCTGAACCGCACATGAACACGAGACCAAACACGATCGGCCACAATCGTCCGACAGTCCGTCGGATACAGATATTCATCGGGATCACCCCTTGCCGCGAATCGGATGTTGGAATCTTGTAACGGGCGCCGATGAATCGCAACCTGCGAAATGGCCGAGGGCAAGGAGAGTTGACTATGCCGAAGGAGCCCGTGGGGAAACGATTCCGGCAACAAAGGGGCTGTGCCATAATGGCCGCCCGCCGCGACGGTCAGTCAGCCAACTCGCGGCATCGGAAAACGCCGGTTGGGATTAGGCTGAACTTCCCGGGCAGCCAACCGTTATTCGATCAAGACCGGCGTTTCACAAATCGGGGTGTAGCTCAGCCTGGTAGAGCACTG
>PVMK01188983.1_pt1 | contig 41463 bp, 45 predicted proteins | sample 1853481 | NCBI WGS metagenome assembly PVMK01 (sample SAMN08533507, study PRJNA380276) | Marine sediment metagenome, whole genome shotgun sequencing project.
CCAGGACGCTGAGAAAAATCAGCACACGCTTCAGGGTGCTGCCCTCAATAATCCGAAATGCGCCCAAGTTGACGAGGAAGTAGACCAGCAGCGACGTTGCGCTTCCGAGAGAGGCATGGTGCAACTCATATGGCAACGTCAGGAATACAGCATGCGATTGGACCAATGCCCCGGAACATGCAAACCGTATACCCGTCTACCAATACGGTCAACTCATACCTTTATTCATCGCCCAAAAAGAAACCCGCCGCAGCGGGTTTCTGATACTAATCTGGATCAATTAAGCTCCGACTATTCCTGCTGCTCATCCAACCCATATTCCTTGTTGATCGCATCATAAATGGGCTGAATCACGTCGCTCATATCGTACCGGCCATTGGCGATCATGTCCGAATAGGGAATCCGGGTACTGGCATCAGGCAATTGCGGTTTCTCGGTTGCCGGTGGCGGCCAGACGTCTTCATCAATAATGGCCATGCGCACCCGAATATCATCCCTGGTGATATTCCACACCATGTAGTCCTCCGAGAGACTCAGGGGACCATCATAGGTAGTCCGGACGCCGTCATAGATCGCCCCCGTGGTGTCGAAATCCTTAAAGAAGTGATAAGCCACCGCCATCCGTGGCTTGATGATCGACATCATCTTGCCAAAGGCTTCAGGTGCTGTGTGAATCTGGGTGCCTACCGCCAGCGCACTCTGCGGTGTAAACTTGAACTTGTCGATCATGTCGGGCACCGAGATAAAACACTCGTGGATAGCAAGATCGGCACCCTGCGCATACTTGGCAAACCATTTATTCGGGTAGGTATCTCCCCCAAACACAAATTTGAAGTCGTTCCACTCGACGATGAAACTTACCGGGCCATCCAGTGAGTGAATCGCGGGGATGGAGCGAATCGTCACGCCGTTTTCCTGATAGACGACCGCATTCACAGCTGTGTAATCGAACGCGTTGGCCTCGATATGGTAGCCACGCGGATCAGTGAGTCCCTGGCGACCATCGATATCCCAGGTAAGCGCTTTGCGCAGATGCTCGATCGCATACTTCGTGCCCCGCTCCGGTGTCGCGCCACTCGGGCCCCAAACACGTAAAGGTTTCTGGCGGCCGGCCAAGGCACCGCCTATGAACAACGCATCAAGATCACCGAAGTGATCGGTATGCAGGTGACTCAGAAAAACCTTATCAAGAAAATTGTAAGGTATCTGCATGGCAGCTATGCGTTCTGCAGAACCGGTGCCTAAATCAAAGAGAAACTTGTCACCATTACCCAGTTCGAGCAACCAGCACGATGCCGCCTGTTTCGGCCGCGCCGTGGGCATGCCGGTACCACAGGCAATCAACCGCATCTCGTCCGGCCCAAGATCTTCACTGTTAGGCGCGTAGAAATCGCGGGCCCGGGCTTTGACCGGTGAAATAGCAGGCGGGTTATCAGCGGCAATCGCCGCATCTACCAGCCGCAATTTATGACCTGCCCGATCAGCGACATTACCCCACTGATAGGCAACCGTGATCACGGCGCTCAGCGATATGAAAACGAATACTTTTTTGAATACAGATATCATTATTCTTCTCCCAATAACATGCTCTTGCTTATTTTATGTGGCTGCCACCCCTAAATCAGTGGCCATATTAAAGATGCATTTCTACTCTTTCTTAGCAGCACTACAGGCGTAGAAAAGAGGAGTCTGAAAGAATCCATTCGCTACCCCCTCTTTCAAACGCCAACCGCTGGCTCAGCAATACGGCAATCAGAATGCCCAGGTGTAACCGACCACAGGCCCCTGCTGCTCCATATCCCAGGTGTAGGTTGGCGCATTGTCGTAGTCGTTCTTGTAATAGCGGTAGCCGAGATTGACCGCCATGGTTTTGCGGATCCGGCGATTAAACATGACCAGAAAGTTATAACCCGAGTCTGAGTCGCCCGCGAATGCAATATCACCGCGAGCAGTTAATATCCACTTGGCGCCCAGAGGATAGGTGGCCCGCACACCGGCAAACCAGTCCGTCCAGTTATCTTTGATATCCAGAGGGTCCGGAAAACCACCCTCAGGTGCCGGCGGTGTACCAATAACCCCTAGACCACTCACTTTCAGTTTCTGATTGTTATAACGGGCACCTGCCAGCAACTCCCAGTTGCCAGTGACCTTGTAGGCACCCCATGCCTCAACCAGCCAGATATCAACATCGATTTTTGGCTGCACCGGTAAGCCCTCGGGCTCTGCTTCGAGCGACACATAGCTCGGATCAATTACGAAGGCCCATTTGCCTCGGTGAAACTCAGTATGCAACGCCAGAGCCATATTGAGATTACTTAGAATATCGCCAAATGAAGCCTCAATCGGAGTCCCGAAGGATTCACCGTCGAGACTCTGGGCCCATAGATAGGGTGCGAAGATGATTTCCCAATCAGTGTCGGCCTTGTCGTCACGTATCACACCGGCTGACGCCGAGGCTGACAACACCAGGGCCCATAGAATAGCTTGAAGTATATTTTTCATTACCCATCCCCGAGTTTGATTCCAAACCAAGTCCTGCAACACCCGATATTAGGCGCATACTTGCATGAATGCCAACGGTGGGAATGCGTATAGAACTGGGCCCGCAGCAACGCACTTGCGTTAGCAACGATAACCGAAAGTATTAAAGGCCCCCTAAATAGGCAGGTCAAGCGGACCCGCCAACTCAGTTTCCACGATCGTACCGGCAGGTACATTAATACTCGCACCCGACGTCAGGATCGACGCGCCCACGCCAACCTTGGCACCGGTTTTTGCACCGGAACTGCCGCCAATGAGGCCACCGATAGCAGCAGAACGGGCAGTACGCCCTACGGACCTGCCAGCTTCATTACCGGTTTGGGCCTGCAAGCCGATGGTAGCTATTGGAAATAACTGATCGTCCAGCATGATGTCGGTGAATGTGAGCGTCAGCGATGCCGACCCAGCGGCACGACCTGATTTCTTGGATTCTACGACCTGACCATAGAGAAATGCTCCACGCGGAGCGAGCGTCACGCCATCAACAACTAAAGCCCCCTCCAGCTGCCCTTTAAACCGGTGCCCGGCCTTGTGCTTATTCGAATCTATCGAGTCCGTCATGCGAATGACCAGACGTGTGCCGGCAGGCACTGTTTTGGTATTTGCAGTAACACTGCCAGCGGAATTAATGGCTTCGTCGCGAGTCGCTACACCGGAACTCAGGTAAATCCCCACTACTTCACTTTCAGGAAACGCCTCTATCCCATCACCCGTATCGAACATGATGATGTTGTTGCTGGAGCCCACGAGATCACCTTCCAGCAACGTGCCATCAGCAAGCTCGAGCGTATCGGCTTGCAACCCCAGGGAAACCAGGCCGCATGCCATCGCAATCGTTATACGGAAATTATTCATCGTCATACCTTTTGTTATTCTAATTGTCGCTTTGCTGCCAAGTTACGCAACAGCATCTGCGTCATTATCCTGGAATAGGATACCCAATTGCACGGGCTTCAATTTATTCTGCAGGCTGCCCCGCAATAATAATTAAGAGGGGGCCGGACAAACTGATCGCAGCCTATCATGGCCAGCGAGTGCCACCAAATTGCCAAGTGTACCCCACCATCGGACCGGCAATCTTCATATCCCACAAATAGTGGTTCACACCACTACCCCTTTTATACTCATTGGCGTAATAGCGATAACCCAGATTCAACGCCATGGTTTCGCCAAAGCGACGGTTAAACATCACGATCCCGTTCCAACTGCCTGATTCTGAATCACCTGCCACTGCATAATCACCGCACAAGTTTAAGCGTCCATTTCTGGCCCAATGCCGTTGAGTAACGTGCGCCTGCAAAAAAGTCAGTCCAGTTTTTATCGACGGGGTTACCACTAAGAATAGGCGTGTCTGGGTCTATGTCCCGCACCTCAACATCTATGTCCTGAGACTGCCAGCCGATACCACCCAGAAGTTCCAGACCCGGAGTAATCAGAGATGTGTCGGCTCCAACCTGGAGTCCGCTGCGTAATAACGTGCACCCACCAGCAGGTCGACCGACTGTGTGGCAAACGGGAAACGATAATAACCGTCCAGTTCCGTCTGCAGGTAATCGAAATCCAGCTTGAATTTCTCGCCGGTGTTGGCCAGCTGCGGCCGGCAAAAGAGGGAGGTATGAATAACCCTTCTTCATCAACAGCTGTTTATAATGAGTTAGTAGATTCTCACCCGGAGCTCCTCGAACCGCTTTTTAGGGGGTTCCACTACAATATACGGGGTAACGGTCCCCTTGGAGATTATCGGGATATCATGGCTCATCGCGTGCCAGTATTCAGTTATCACGATGGGCAGTTAAGTTGCCGCTACAATCAAAAGGCGATACTTACCGCAGAGGAATTACCCAACGTAGAGCCATTGACGGACCTGGAAAAGAATGCGATCAATTGTGTTGCTGAGTTAGCGATGCGTGATATTTTACGTTTTGATATAAGTTTGCAGTCTGAGGATCTCATGTTACTCAATAATTATACTGTTCTCCATAATCGTGATGAATTTGTCGATTTTGATAAGTCTGAGGAAAACGATTACTATTAACGATTACTATTAACGATTACTATTAAGGAAGCGGATTAATCTTGATGATCCTCGCGAGTTGACTTGAGATTTTGCCGATCATTACAACACAGGCCCGAGAATAGGGCCGACGATACATCCGGAGAACGCGAAAGATAATTAAAGCATTGGATGGCGTCTATTTTATTATTGTATAAAGCCTGCTGTTCCTTGCGACCAATCTATCCAGGCTTTTTGTGTAGATGGTGAAAAATAGTTTTATGCCTGCATCTGTCTGGATTTAATAAGTACTCAACCTATCAGTATATTTTAAAAGAGGCAGTAGCCATGTCGGCGAAGAAATCACCTAGATCAGCTGAGATGCACCCGGGCGCAGGTTTTAGAGTACGCCTGAATATCAACCGTCCAAAAAAAGAGACCATCGAACAGTTTCTTCAGTTTCAAACGCCGGATATATCGGATATTTTGAATCGTCTGTATGCAATGAATACAGGCATCCGAAACTTATCCAATCATCAATCAATGTGCGGTCCTGCGTGCACGGTAAAAGTGTTCCCCGGTGATAATCTCATGGTGCATAAAGCGCTCGATGTGGCCAAACCGGGTGATATTGTAGTAATTGATGCGGGTGGCTCACAAAATAATGCAGTTCTTGGAGATTTGATTGCTTCAAAAGCTAAGCACAGAGGGATCGCTGCATTTGTTATTGATGGTTTAATACGCGACCTGCCGGATGTACGCGAAGTAGGTTTGCCAGTCTTTGCTCGTGGCGAGACGCCTATCGGCCCTTTGCATCGGGGGCCGGGTGAAATTAATTACCCTGTTTCCTGTGGTGGTATCGTAGTAAACCCTGGAGATATTATCGTTGGTGATGAGACCGGTATTGTTGTGGTCAGGCAGGAATTTGCAGAAGAAACACTGCAGCGTCTTTATGAGCAAAAAACCTCCTTGGACCCCTATGTAGCCAGTGTTAAAAAAGGTGAGTTTTCCAATGAGTGGGTCGACAAATATCTTGAGAGCAATAATTGTAAAATTACTGACGATTGATGTTAGATGAAGTCGAAATTAAGGAGCAGAACTGTATTAGCAAATCGTAATCGCCAACCCTTGGCTCCGGATTTATTTCGATTAGCAGCCCTGCAAAGGATGCCGCCAGGCAACTACCACCTGAAACTACCGCCCCCCAGTAGCGGCCCCCAGAACGTCATATCCGACTCGTAATTGTCGGCACCCTTGTCGGTTTCGTATTTCACCCGCAGCGCACGCAACCCACCAGTAATAGACACATGCTGCCGGCCAAATCTGGCCAAGCTCAAACTTAGCATACACGGTTGATATCTGTCTGCGGATAAAACTCAGACCATACATGCCAAAACATGCCAGCTTTAAGCCTTTCCACACGTGACAAGCGGCCCTGGTCGGTGTTGCCAAAAAAGTCGACATGCTTAATGGGGCCTCCAGTGTCGTTGTACCAGGCACCCAGACTCTCATAAACGGGATCCCAGGCAAGCACGATATTGCGCCCGCCGATCTCGGTGTTGATCAGACTACCGTGCTCGACAAGAAAATCCTGCGTGAAGCACACAGCATCATCGCCAATGTCTATACCCCATATATAGGTCTTCGCCGGCAACCGATCATCATGATGAGACATGTTGTCCATGATCGGTAGTGCTTCGTTATGCTGGCGGGCAATGCTGGCAGAGAACAACATCTCGGTCATCAGGTCCAACAAACGCAACAGCGGGTTTGCTGAAGGCTTGTTCAGGAATACCGTGCCATCCGGGTAGGCTTTCTGGAACGAACGGAAGCTCATGCGGAAGCTAGGCCATGGCTGCATCGCCGGCCCACCGGGCGCGTCGCGTTCGCGGCGGCCATAGATCTGTTGAATGGGCTCATTGGTAGTGTTGTCACGCAGGATCAGGTTGTTACCGTGTTGCGCGAGCACTTCAAGCGCACATAGCTCGCCCTCAATCTCAGGGATATACCCCAAACCCAGATTGGCCATCGCACAGTAAGTCATGATGACGTTTTCCCCAGCCAGCCCGTCTTCGTTACCGGCCAGGTGCGGGCGCATCAAATGACTGTCGGGATGGGCACGTGCAACGCCATTATTCTCAAACACCACCACGCTGGCCGCCGGTGCCAGCGCGGCTCGCGCTTCCTCCAGGCTGTAGTACTTTGCCGTACTGCGCTGGTTGCGGAGCCCAACGTGCACCCATACCCAGGGAAACATATAGAGAAATGCCAGCAGCACAACCATCGGCCAGAACAACCAGTTAACGCCGCCATCCAAATCAAAGTACGCAACCACCATCAGCGCGATGGCAGCCCCTCCGATTGCCAGTAAGCGATACTCATTGCGGATAAAGCGAAGCATATTTTCCCGCTTTACTTTTATGATCATCTGGCTGACATCGCCGAGATCGCGAAAATAAGTGCAGCCGATGACCAGCGCAACAATCAGGCCAATTGTGAAAAGGATGTGTCCGATCATTTGTACCGCGTTCCAGTAAATCTCTGCTTACTTTAACTCAATTGAAATCGCCAGGCCGATACCCTCTGGTGGTTACCAGCGAAACGTTACACCCACCAAGGGGCCCCACACGGAAATATCCAACTCGTAATTGTCGGGACCTTTGCCGGTTTCATATTTTACCCGCAATGCCCGCAACCCACCGGTAAAAGACACATGCTGCCATGGATGCCAGTCGACCACAGCAACCGCCTGTGCCGACAAGTCTGAGCCAATGCCGAAACCACCCATATCACCCCGCAAACTTGTCGCCCATTTATCACTGATATCCCAGTTCCAGCGCACCCCCACTAATGGGTCGACCCAGCTTTCATCGGCCACATGTGAAGTCGGCTCCAACTCAGACTCAGCAGCGTAATAGCGCGCACCGACCAGCACATCGACCGACTGCGTGTCGAACGGGAAGCGATAGAAACCGTCTATTTCAGTCTGCAGGTATTCAAAATCCAGTTTGAAGTTCTCGCCGGTGTTGGCCAGATTCACCCAGACCACATCAAATATAAATCCCAACCGATCGTCATAGACACCTTCAAAATTAGTGGAGAATGCACCCTCGAAGCTAAAGTGCACGGGCGGCGGATCAGTCGGTGGCTCGCCACCACCACCGCTGTAACTCTCATTAAGCTTAATGTTAATTGACCAGTAATACAGGGGGCTCAAGCGCCAGTCCCAGCCGGAACCTTCGCCAGCGAACGCGACGTTACCCGACCCCAATGCCAACATTGCCACAATCAGATGCGGCAATAGCCTTATTCTATGCACCGTTATTCACCGTCAAATGAGGCAACGGTCAAAAATACCACTTTAGCTCCCCGCCGTAGGTGCGCACCCACGTGTAAAGGTTCGGCAAACCACCTTCATCAAAATAGAAGGAGCGCTTCTCCCAATAAATGTCCAGCTCGAGATTGTTTGCGAAGCCCTTCAAGTAACCGTTACGTACTTGGGCTTCACGCGCCGTAGGGTGCCCTCGCGACGGGTTGCTAAGCGTAAATCCGTTTACAAAGCGGCCGGTGAAATAAATGCTGCCGAACCGCACATGATCGACCGCAGCGTCCAGATAGATTCCCGCATACGCGTTAGAAGCTTTTGAATAGGCCTTATTGCTTGATTGCGCCCACGCGTAACCAACGGCACCCTGGGCACCCAGATCGAATGTCCAGTTCGATTGGGGCGAGGGTTTGTATTCACCCACACGACCGGCCCGAAAAAATCCAAGCTCCAGGTAAGAGTCGACCTCAAGCGCATCATCGGACACATAGCGTGTCGGCCCGATCTCGAGCAGATCACGCCGGGCCTGCCACTTTTCCTCAGATTTCTGACCCGGGTCCCACATTTTGGCCCACGGCGTTATACCCAGACCAATGTACTCAAGGTCTTTACTGTCAAAGCCATAGCGCAATGCTGCATCCAGAACGCCGCGATATTCAGTGGGTAACGCGGGAATTTCGCAGCACAATCGTTTCTGATCAATCTCCTGCTCTTCCGCGTGAAGGATATAGCGCCCTTCCAATAGCAGCTTGGCACCTTCGTATTTGTCCTCATCGGGCATCTTGGATTCATAACCAAGCCCACCCGACACGTATTGGGTGTCATAAAGCCATTGTTCGGCAACTGCAGTAGATACCAGCAGAAACAGCCCCGACAGAGCAATTAAAAAAGATGAAATATAGCGATTCATAACAACACAGCCTCCTCCGCAAAACGGAAGTGTACCGCAGTGTTAATACTGCTTGAGGACTTAATCCATATCGCCTGACATGGGATGTGTACGAACAACGCTAATACGAATGATGCTAAAGAAAATCAGGCTCTTAGTACAAACCAGATAGCCGGCTATACTCGCCCACAGGAAAGGACAACGGATACATATAGCCGATAATTGAAACAGACCTTAGTGAATGGTCTGTGAACATGGAACATTAGCCAGCAACTCCATCAACAGAGGCTCTGCCATTTCGCTCTCAAGCCACTCCTGCAGTTCCGGCTCGCCAGATTTTTGATTAATAGCGATTAACTGCCGGCAGGCATGCATTGCCGCCACGGTTAAATAAGCTTCCATTTCTATCCTCCTGCAATAAACTTGCTGAGGCCAGCAAACAGCCTCAGCTATAGATTCACATGTTAAATGGAGGCTTCAGCCCTTTTTTCAAGGGCCCAATCCAGGCATGAAAACTTATAAACCAGTACTGGCCGAATACGTCAGGTATTAATGAAAATGCTTGCCATCGAAAAAAACTCAGCCTTTCAGGTATACCGTACAACCCAACAGGCACACCCTATCACTTTGATCGACTGCAGCCATTAGTCTATTCAGCCACTGTAAAACTCAGTGACTGATTCATTAAAACAAATTTCCTAAATAGGTGATTATGTTGTGAACTAATTTGATCAATTACGGATTTTAAAATAATTTTTTTGTGATCCAGGTCACAGTAAGCAAACCAATACCGCGCCTGCCCTATGTTTCAGGATTTTAATTACGGCATTCCACCGATTTTGTGACGCGTTCTATAGCAGCAAAAATGTGAACCAGGCACTCTGACATCGTTGTTGAAGCGAGTAGTGCCAAGATGAAAAAATTTACGATACTTTATTTGCTGCTGTGTTTGAGCCTTGCAGTGCAAGCTGCACCTGCCGATAAAGCCGATAAAGCTGATAAAGGTAAAAAATCACAGGCCACTGAAGTTTCAACCCCTGCGGACCCGAAAGCTGACAAAAAGGCTGGCGGCCCGAAAGCTGATAAAAAGGGCCCAAAAGGTGACAAAAAGGCAGGGCCGTGGCGAGCCAACTGACCCCAAGGATCCAACTGATGCCTTGGCAGCACAACTCCGACATACGGACGCACTACTGGAAGATCCTGATATTATCGGCACCGCCGTAAGCTGGCAGAAAAATGGCGATGCCATTATCAAAGTTTATGTAACACGTAAAGGCGTTGATGTCCCCACCTCTCTCGACGGTGTACCCGTTAAGGTCCAGCGAGTTGGCAGAATCTATGCAAGCAGCATTCCGTGCGAGGCACGCCCCGGCAATGAGGGCTGCAATGCCGAGACCGAAGCGGCTGCGCTGGCACAGGATGGTGGCATTGACGGCGAAGCGAATAGCCAGCGCGACTGGCAAATGCGACCGGTGCCCATAGGTGTATCCGTTGGCAGTTCTGATGCAATCGCAGCGACACTGGGCTGCCGGGTCAGCCGCGGCTGTCACAACTATGCGCTTACTAACTCACACGTAGTGGCTGATACTACGGCCGAACTTACCCAGCCAGGTGCTTATGACGGCGGCATGCAACACGAGGACGCGATTGCTTCGCTCTTTGAGTCAGTGCCGATTGTTTTAGGCACCGGTGCTGAAGTAGCCAACCGGGTTGATGCAGCGATTTTTCGAATTGATAGCAACAAGGTGGGCACTGCTACTCGCTCTAACGGCTACGGCGAACCCCGCTTCGAGACACTGGAGCCCGCACTGAACATGGGCGTTATGAAATACGGACGCAGCAGTGCTATGACCAACGGCTATATTGATGCAATAAATGCAACGGTTATCGTTCGGTATCCCTCTGGTGATGCTCGCTTTGTTGAACAGCTAATAATCCGGTCAACAAGCAAAAAGATAGATTTTAGTTTGCCAGGCGATTCAGGTTCACTGGTGGTTGCATCAGATGGTGATGATCAGCGCAAACCGGTAGGACTGCTATTCGCATCTGGACGCGGGATCAGCGTGGCCAACCCGATAAATGATGTGCTAATTGAACTTGATATCGATATTGATGGTGGAATATAAGGGGCCCGTACTCCCACTCATTATGGCAACAACCCTTGCCGCATAAGTCCTTCACCAATAGAACTCGCTATCAGCTCATGCCCGGAACCATTCGGATGCCGATCGTAGCGGCTAATCTGCAGTTTGCGCGCGCTCCTTAGACTCTGTAGGAAAAATCTGATTAGCCAACATCACCTTTATGCCTAACTGCGATGCCTGCTGCAATTGTGCCTGTTCCATTTTTGGGCCCAGGAGAAATAGCCAAGAAATATGACGACGATGGGCACATCATTCTTGATCTGTAAATCAGCTAGTTCATTTAAAGTCCGCTCCAGTTGAGCCAATCGTAACTTATTCATAGCCGGATCAAGACGGTCCCTGTCATCTGCAGGCTTATCAACTGACCACCCCAATAAATTGCCAAAGGCTCTCAAAGCATAAGAATCAAAAAACGGATAGGCCCGTTCAGGTAATGTTTGATTTTTGTCAGCCTCTTCCCAAAAAAAATTTAATGTATATCCTGTTATCGGGACTACAATCAAGTCAGGATCCCATTCCTTAACTTTATGCCGGACCGTAGCCACCAATTCACGCAGGCCGTACAATTCAACACCAAAATTCAGCACCTCAATAGTTGGATTAGATTTTTGCCCGTTTAACTGGCGCTCCAGAACTGCTGGCCAGGCCTCATCTGGCTCTACACCAGAACCCATAGTCCAGGAACTTCCGGCCACCGCAACTCTGAATACATCTTCCGGCTTAGCACGAGAGTATTCCTTATCTGCCAGGCCCGCTGAATTTGTCGCGAACCGCACACCTCTGAACCAGCCATTCAGATCAGGCTTAAGCTCAAAAAATAAATCAGGGAATTCAGATAATTGAACAAATTCTGATCGCATCAGCGTGTTCATGCTGTTAGCTAAAACAGGATTGAGCCCCGCAGCAGGGCCGACCGTATAACACCGGTATGTTATTTCGATCATGAGGAACATGGCGAGCACAAACACACCAACTGCAAGAATTTTTTTAAAATATAGCAACCGACAACCTAATAACGATAAAATATTAAAGAAGCAATAATTGGCTAAGCAATAGCCTCTGGATCCAACTGGCAATTAAACCTTAATTATATATATCAAATTGAGGTCAAAGCAGAATATTTTTCTGCCAAACCACTAAGCGGGATCATTACCGCGTTAAAATATGTTTGCAAATCACTCCCTGTCACTGAGTATTCTGGTATGAAACTATTTAACTTTAAGCGCGCTCCCAATCCGCGCCGCGCAAGAATAATCATCGCCGAAAAAGGTATTGATATACCTTTAGTGCCGGTTAACTTGTATGCGAAGGAACAATTGTCGCCGGAATTTCTTGCGATAAACCCTGCCGGCACACTTCCGGTACTGGAAACAGACGACGGTACCTACCTGACTGAAACCGTCGCAATTTGCCATTACCTCGAGTGCCTGCAACCCGAACCACGATTACTCGGTAAGGGCGCCACCGAGCAGGCACTGGTGCTCCAGTGGAATAATATTGTCGAACAAACTGGCTTTTTTGCCATAGCCGAAACACTGCGCAACTGGTCACCAGGATTCCGCGATCATGTATTCCCGGGGCCGGTAGCCTATCCACAGATCCCTTTATTGATTGACCGTGGCCGCAAACGGACTGAGCAGTTTTTTGATCGTATAGAACAGCGTCTCACTGAGACTAAATATCTTGCAGGTGCCAACTACAGCCTGGCGGACATCAGCTTGCTGGTTGTAACAGATTTTGCTGCCTGGGTAGAAATTGAGCCCAAATCTTCCCGGCCGCACCTGGCACGCTGGTACGATACCGTCAATCAACGGCCAACTATCTGTAGCTAGAATTTACACACACCCTACCAGCCGATGAAAATTTACCTGCGGATTCTTGCATGCATTTATGCGTTCGCAGCCTGCAAGCATTTTGCCAACATGCTTGGTTTTGGCGAACTCCCCTGGCTGGATGCTCCGCTTGCATGGCAAATCTCTGATATCGCCTACGCAGCGCTGGATTCGGTCGCAGCTATTGGTTTGTATCTGCAAAAACGCTGGGGGGTAGCTGCCTTTTTGCTGGCTGCGCTATCAGAGATTCTGCTGTTTACACTGGTGCCTCACTGGTTTGTGCTGCGCCCGGAACACCTGTCACTTCTGCGCGGTTTCATTGTCTATCATTTTATCGCAATAGGCATCTGGTACTGGTTATGGCGCCGCAAAGCCTGGCCAGGCTAAACCACATCAATCGCACTCATCCACTTATACAAGTCCCGGGCTACACGAGTCTCGACACCTGCCAGACCATGGTCAATATTGGGATACCAGATCTCATCAACGCGGGGTGCATTTACCGCCGCTGCCTTAAGTTCCGCAAAACGGGCTTCGTCGTTGTAACTGTCATCAGTGCCCGATAACAGCAGCAATGGAACCCGTGCATTTGCAATGTGATCAATATTCCGGCTATCAGCTTCCGGCCCCCACCACGACAACCAGCTTGCAGCTCGCTGTGTCCGCGAAATCGCGCAGCCGACTTACTCGGCGGTGGTTGACGCACATCAATATCAATCAATTTTTGCTCGCCTTCACCGTTCGCAACGGCGGTTTTCGCCTGTTCTACAGCGGCCAGGTAGGGTCCATCACCAGCCGCCTGGCGAAACCAGTCCGGGCAATCGGCCGTCGGCATCAAATGAGCTATGGCTGCAACATTTGGATGCTGCCGAACTGACTGGTATCTGCCCACACTGATACTGCCGATACTCGCACCCGCCAGCACAATTTTTTCGTAACCCCGCTCGACCAGTAAACTGACCCAGGCATCTATATCAGCAACATCATTTTCCAGCATAGAGGTCTCATGCCCTGCCCAACCACTGCGCCGCGATTCAACAGCCAGCACCGCAGTACCCGTTTGCGCCAGCACCGGGGCCAGCTTAAGAAACAGTGGGCTCAGGGGTGAACTGGTCAGCCCATGCATAAGCAAGGTTGCAGTTTTAACCGGTTTACCATCTGCCGGCGACCACAGCAGACCAAACAGTGCAGCACCGTCTGAAATAGTATCCACTCTCTCGAAGGGCGACTGAGATATAAGCTCAGCACCTTGTCGCACAGCCCAATCTACAAGGCTCTCCGCACTCTTGCCCGGTTCCAGCCGCAATACTTCTCGCACTGCCCCACTCTGTGCCTCTTCCAGAGCCACCGGCAAAGCCTGTTCAACGGTGATAACGCATAAGGGTGCAGCTGAATCCTGCAGGCAACGCTCCAGACTTGTCTCAGCCATGGGGCCCCCACCAACTAAGAAAGGCAAGTGAATTCTGCGTAATTGCAGGTGCATTGTGCGGAAACAAATCGATACGCACATCCATGCCCGCACCCTGCCTGGCTGCAATGCCTGCATTGCCGACGGCAGCATCATAGGCCTCTTTACCAAGCGTATTGCTTAACCAGTCGGCAGGGCCCGGCAGCGGGTTTAGCCAACAGATGCCGCCAACACGGCTGTCACGCTGCCTGGCCGTGTACATCAGTGCACTCAGTCCACCGATACTTTCACCCACCAAAAAAACCTGATTGAACCCGTTGGTACAAAGGTAATCAATCGCCAGCTTGATATCCTGAAGGTCTTGATCTGGCATGGCAGCCAACTGACCCTCCATACCCCGACGCCGCAAGCAAAGGCTAAGAACACCAAAACCTTTATCAGCCAGTTCCGGGCCTAATTTTGTCGGCAGCGGATCATAGGGATAACCACCCCAGCCGTGAATGAATACAAAAGCCGGGGCAGGATGACCAAGGTGATGGCCGTCCGGCAGCCAGAGCATCGATGCTGCCATCGGGTTGAACCCGCCTGAACCTGGTCCTGCATCGGTCCACACATTGACTAAATGGTAACTACTCACATGATTATCCTTGGTGATTATCCTTGGGCCTTGCCTGATTTTCTGGACAGCAAGATAGCAGCTAACTGCATTCCAGCCACATCTATTCCCACACTCGGCCCTGCATCAATTAGAATCCATCTTAAATTACTCTTTTTTTCCCCTTTATTTTGTATTTCAGGCGGCCACACAGGCAATGTCAGCAGCAATCTCAATCACGGACCCTAAAACAACCGGCAAACTGCAACGCGCTGCAAGTTATGCTTCGCTCAGTGTCGCAGTCACCCTGGTAGTGACCAAAATCTGGGCCTGGCAGGCCACCAGTAGTGTCTCCATCCTGGGTTCACTGGTCGACTCTTTTCTGGATGTTCTTGCATCGGGCATTACCGTCGTTGCCATCTACTATGCGCTCCGGCCCGCCGACAGCGAGCATCGATTCGGCCATGGTAAATCTGAAGGCCTTGCAGCACTGGTGCAGTCTTTTGTCATTACTCTGTCAGCCATCTATGTTGGCTTCGAAGCAGCTGAACGGTTCGCCAACCCAAAGTCGATTGATAACCCAACCATCGGCATAGTCGTAATGGGCATATCGATTGTTCTGACACTCGCTTTGCTAAGCTTCCAACAGTATGTGGTGCGTGCGACCGGTTCAATGGCAATCGCTGCGGATTCATTACATTATCGCGCAGACCTGGCAGTCAATCTAAGCGTCATTATTGCTGTCATTCTGGCAAGCTGGACAAACTGGTCGCTAATAGACCCACTGATTGGATTTGGTGTTGCAGCCTATATCATCTGGAGCACCTATGGCATCGCAATCAGTGCGCTGGATGTTTTGCTGGATCGGGAACTGCCGCCAGAAGAACGTGAGCGCATTCGTACCATAGCTTTAGACCATCCCGATGTTCATGGCTTTCATGATCTGCGCACACGCTTCGGCGGCTCGCAATATTTCATCCAGTTTCATCTGGAGCTGACACCCGAAACGAGTTTACTGGACGCACATCGAATAATGGATAAGGTGGAAGATGATATCCGGGCCATCTATCCGCGCTGTGAAATTATTGTGCATACAGATCCCATCGGTGTTAACGAAACGCGCGATGGATTCGACTGAGTTGACCAGCCTTAATCGGGATGGAATTTTTATGAAACCCGGTACACTAATAACAATACAGGCGACAGCTAACATCCATTCCGCCAGCACAGGCTAAATAGAAAGCTAATAATTAATTGACAAAATTAAAACAACATGTTGTTTTATCAATAAATATCATTACAGCTGTGGTACTTGTTTCCTGCGCAAAAACAGTTGAGGTGACGACTGACTTCCCACGACCACTATTGGAACCCTATCCCTTAGTCGCGGGCGTTCGCTATTCTCCAGAACTCACGGACTTCATCCATACCGAAAATCCGGAACTCCAGCCAGAATGGACCATCAAACTGGGTACAGCAAATTTGCAGATGTTCCGCGCTTTACTCAATGGAATGTTTATTCAAACCATTGAATTAGATGCAGATACTCAAGCACCTGTAAATCCGGAAATTGATTTTATAATTGAACCCAAGCTGGAGGAAGTGGAGTTTTCGGTACCACAGCAGTCTGGATCAGACCAGTTCGTTGTCTGGCTCAGATACAACCTGAAACTACTCCAACCTGATGGTCAGCTTATTGGAAACTGGCGCATTACCGGTTACGGGCAGGAAGATGAGGGTGATTTGGGAATGGGCTCGGCAAACGCCATGAAAGATGCAGCCATTACCGCGCTGCGCGACGCGGCAGCCAGTATAGTAGTTGGCTTCACCAAGGCACCGGGTGTGGAAGAATATATATTAACCAGAATTGATAGGCCCGACGAAGCCTTACCGGAGGTTGCTTTACTTGAGGATGGCGTGCCTGACGACCCTTTAGCTGAGGACCCTTTAGCTGAGGGCCCTTTAGCTGAGGACCATTTATCAGCGGATCCTTTATCAGAGGACAATCTAATAAAAAGTCATGAAACTGCAGAAGATCAAAGCTGAGACACACACCGGGCAGCAACAGACCAGCAGTCCAGGCCACGCCGGAATTTATGTATTGCTGCTAAGTGCAGCCTTAAGTGGTTGCATGACCACCCGCATAGAACATGTAAAGGATACATCTACAGGCATAGAAGCCGGCGAGTCTATAGTCATCTTCGCCAGCAGCTACCACACATCAAACCCGGCCGAAGATGACCTGATCGAATGTGTGACAAAGAGGGTACAAAGTGGTTCAGGCAAACTGCAGGTGCACCCGGAAGCTGAATTTCGTGATGCCCTCTTCCCCTGGCTGGAACCACGCACCGCACCACGAACTGCCGAAGACCTGCCTGAACTGCTTGAGCGCCCCGGGGTCTGGGAACAGGTCCACGAACGGGATATTCGCTATATAGTCTGGATCCAGGGAGACACCGAAAGAACCAGCAGCGGCGGCAGCTTGTCCTGTGCAGCTGGTCCGGGGGGTGGAGGATGCTTCGGCCTGGCGTGGTGGGAAAATCTGTCGGCCTATGAAGCAACAATCTGGGATCTGGAGGACGGCACTCGCGCCGGTAAAGTCAGTACCAATGTAAATGGCACATCGGTGATACCCGCCCTGGTCATTCCGGTACCCCTTATTGCACGGACTCAGGCGGCAGCCTGCAAAGGATTGGCCAAACAACTGCAAAGCTTTATCACCGAATCACCTCCTACAACCTGAATACGGCCTGTTAACACGTCTGCCTAAGCAAAGTGTGAACTGCGTCACATTCCTGAGCCCCCCTGAATCACTATCATGGTGGCTGAACAGGTGTAACCAATAAGCAGGCACCGCAATAGTGCCTGCCTAATAAAAAATTTACACCCATCAGGCATGTCGCAACACCCTGGTGCGCCAAAATACGGCGCAGAAAACTAGTCGCAGTTTACGAATAAAAGCGGACACAAATAATAATGATGAGCGATGATATCGACCCTGATTCCAAAGATATTGATTCACTGCTTCGTGAAGATGCAACCCAAAGTCACACAGACCAAAGTCACACAGATGATAGCGGCCTTGGTAATAACTCCAGTTCGCTACTGGACAACAACCCGCCAGCACCGGCAAAACAGACACAGGTCGATCGCCTGCTTGCTCGCTCCACCCAAATAAGCAGCAATTTGCGGCAAGCATATAAGAGTATCCGTGACACACAAAATACAGTCGATATCGATCGTGATGCATGTACTAAGCTAGCTGCAGAATTGGAAAACTGGGATCGACTCATCGACGAACTGGAAGAAATTTGCACCAACCTGATTAGTACGACAGCAGTTAAACCGGTCCAACGAAGCCCAGCTATAGTCAAAGAACTGACCGAAAACCCAGACCCGCGTGCCGGGCTGGTGGCAAAAATTGCAGATGAGTACGCCAAAATTCATGCGCTGAAGTCTGAACTGAAGCAACTGGATGCATCTATCAGCAAAGACTCAGCCGAAAATCACGCCGATACATCAGGCCCAGACAGGATATCGGCAGCCCAAACTGCCGTTGGTCAGGGTCTGAACCGTTTAATCATTGCAATTACAGACCAGGGTAATCTGAAATTTCCGCTGCACAAACACATCACGACAATTGGTCGAGCCCCGCAGAATGATATCCATATTCGTTCACGATTCATCAGCCGCTACCATGCCCGTATCGTATGTGATGAGGGTGGCGCAATAATCGAGGATCTCGATAGCAGCAATGGAATAGCCATCAATTCCCATCGCGCCAGACGCCAGCCGCTTTGTAGCGGCGACCTGATTGACCTGGGGAAGACCCAGCTCAAATATATAGACCTTACAGAAGGATCACCGGGCGAAGGTCAGGCCTGACATAGCCCTCCAATTAGCGCTTGCAGCGCTTTAAATCAACACATCGCAAACGATCTTTATGCGACAATCCGCACACAGCGTCAGGCTCCGGATGCCTGGCAACCTAACCCGGAGTTAGCGGATGAATTATCGATTTAGGCGCTGGATTGTCCTATTGGTGGCCTGTGTGCTTCTGGTCCCTATACTTATATATATTTCAGGTTGGCTGCTCGTTGGCCCCTATGAGGGCGAATCCGGGTTATTCGGGCTGGTTACAAGTATCTATGGCGATGCACTCACTGGTAGCCTTTCAACCTGGTTTTTACTTTTATCCCCTATGCTACTTGTCCTGATATGGTCAATCTGCGCCTGGATGCGCAGCAACATAAACGGCTGGATAGCTAAAAATATTTGAATCCGCAGCGTACTATACCTGCCTTATGTTTAATCGAAGCTGCGTGCACCGCGGCGGAGTGTGTATGCTCTAGCCAGGTTGCTGATATCCGAAAAATAATTACTCCGGTTTCAGCACCTTTACTGAGGCCAGTAATAACGCCCGGCCAGAAAAAGGCCGAGCCACAAGCCCGCCATGGGCAGATGCCGCCACGACTTCTGCTTTAGCGAACCAAAGAAACTGAGCCCTGCAAATACGGACAGCACGAAAAATATGGCGGTACTCTTTAGCAGGCTATCAAATTCAGCAAGCAACCGAGGGGCTTCATCTTGCAAGACCCAGAAAACAAAACACACGATTCCAAGGCCAAAACTTATTGAAAATACAGTTCCCAGCAAAATGCCGATGAGGACGGTAAATGGGCCAAAATTGAGGTCTTCCAGATCTTCCTTAGGCTGCTGCATGGCTTTGCTATGATTATTCCTGATTTTTGCGACATTGCAGGTATAGTCTGTCTGAATAGTGGCAGAAAATGAATATGTAATTTAAAGATATAAACCAGATGACTCATACAATTATAAAGAACAGGCACAACGCAACAGGCCCCATACTGGCGAGCCTTGTACTGGCGCTGCTACCTTGCGTCAGTTTTGCACAAAGCGAAACTACAAATGCCGAACCCGTAATACTGGAATCCAGTCAGCGCCATTATCAAATAGCTCGTCTGGTCACTAAACTTTCGGAACGGGCGCATTACGCCAAAACACGCATCGACAATGATTTGTCTTCGATTCTGCTATCCAATTACATCGAAGGCCTGGATATAAATCGCAGCTTCTTTATCCAGCCTGATATCGATGATTTTCAGCGCTACCGCTACAGCCTCGATAATTCATTGCGCTCAGGTGATATGGAGCCGGTATTTAATATTTTTCAGGTATACCAGGTTCGTACCGCTGAAAATTATGCATACGCAATTAGCCTGTTGCAGGAAGAACCTGATTTCAGCATTGAAGAAAGCTTCGTATTTGACCGGACCGAAATGCCGTGGCCGACTGATGAAGATGAATTGCACGATATCTGGCGCAAAAGAACCAAGAATGACATGTTAAGCATGATGCTGGCTGATCCTGATAAACCCTGGGAAGAAGCTGCTGAAACATTGATTAAACGTTATGAACGTTTTCTGAAGCGCATCGACTCACTCGATTCAGATGACGTATTCGAAGGCTTTATGAATACCTTTGCGCGTACGCTGGACCCTCATTCCAGCTACATGTCCCCGCGCCAGTCTGAGGAATACAGAATTCAAATGAGCCTGTCCTACCAGGGTATAGGTGCATCACTGCAACTTGAAGATGATCTGGTCACGGTCCTCAATGTTATTCCCGGGGGGCCCGCCGCTATCGATGGCAAACTCAAAGCTACAGATCAGATTATCTCGGTTGGCCAGGGAACTGAGGGTGAGTTGGTCGATGTAGTAGGCTGGATGCTCGATGATGTTGTCCAACTCATTCGCGGCCCTGCCGACACAACTGTTCGCTTGCAAATTCGCCCCGGCTCTTCCGCGCCGGGAGAAAATGAGCACGTACTGGCGCTGGTCAGGAACAAAATAAAGCTAGAAGAACAGGCTGCAAAGAGTGAAATTCTGGACATCAATCGGGATGACGATAGCTACAAAGTCGGTGTTATTGAAGTGCCAAGTTTCTATCAGGATTTTGATGCCCGTAGTCGTGGCGAAGCCGATTATGTAAGCACAACACGCGACGTGGAACGCCTGATAGGCGAACTACAGGAAGAAGGTATCGAAGGGCTCGTACTCGATTTACGCGGTAATGGCGGTGGACATCTTTCAGAAGCGACCGCGCTTAGCGGGCTTTTTATCCGTAATGGCCCGGTCGTTCAGTTACGCAATACTACCGGGAAGATAGAAGTGCTGGAGGACCCTATTCCATCACAGGTATATGGCGGCCCACTCGTCGTGCTGGTGGACAGATTCAGTGCATCAGCCTCCGAAATATTTGCCGCAGCAATTCAGGATTACAACCGGGGAATCGTCATCGGGCAGCAGACCTTTGGCAAAGGAACGGTGCAAAATCTTTATGTACTCGACCAATATGCACCACGCTCGCAGATCGATGGCCTTGGTCAGCTAACGCTGACTATAGGCAAGTATTACCGGGTCACCGGCGGCAGTACGCAAAATCGCGGCGTCATACCCGATATTGAACTCCCCTCGCTCATAGACACCAGTGTAATTGGCGAAAACACCAAACCGCGTGCATTGCCCTGGGACCAGATTGATGCAACCCGGTTCAGAGCTGATGCAAAACTGGACAAACAGCTATCCGTGCTTAATCGCGACCAGATTCAGCGTTCTTCTGCTGACCCCGACTTCCAGCTTTTACTGGAAGATATAGCGGTGGTTGAAGAATTGCGCCAGCAAAAAGCTGTTTCACTCAATATGGAAACACGTAAAACAGCGCTGGAAGATCGCCGCACCGCGCGCCTGGTTCGGGAAAATAATCGCCGTGAAGCCCGTGGACTGGAACCTCTGGAGTCACTTGACAGTATCGATGAAGAGGAAGTGCCTGATGTACTTCTGAATCAGGCTGCCGAAATATTGACAGATATGGCAACGATGACTAATTCTGAAGAGAATGCGGTGCTGAGTCGAGCAAACAGGCTCTAAGTTACTCAATTCAGCAGTGCCGCATAAACATCCCAATACTCATCAGCCAACACATTGATATTGACTGACCCGCACGGCTTGCCGTTAGCCTTAAGCAAGATGATTTTGTCCAGCACTTCGGCGCTGGGAATAGTGTCGGCATCATTCCGATAGCTGACCAGTGAACCCAGATATTGAACTCTTAGCTGAACCCTGTCCTGCAACTTCCTGTCAGCTTCAAGCAAGCCTATACGTTCTTCAATATAGCTGCTCATACTCTCGCAATCATGCTTGTCACCATAGCGTATATCACTTAATCGACGAATATAGGCTTCGCGAGCTTTTATCGATATTTCCTGATCAGCAAAATGCAGATAAAGCTCCTGAGCATAAGCAATAACCGTAAGATTAATCGAACGCTTTTCCTCTATATCCAGACCCGCAAACTCGGGCGGAGATGCGCTGGACCGGGATTGAATATCTTCAGTCAGTTCCCCCAGACGCATAGTAATCGCCCTGCGTTCTGCGCGCAGCTTCCCGATCGCAGAGGTTAATTGACGGCGGGTGAAAAAGTTCCAGAAGCCCTGACGCTGAGTCCGCTTTTCACGCAGCATATGTATTTGACTGCGCAGTAACTCTCCCGACTGATTTATCTCACCAAGCTCACTCTGGATTCCTGTCAGGGATTTATACAATTCACGCCGAAAACCAGCCACATGCAGGCGGTATTTTTTGTCGTGATGAACCCTGGATAAGTCATCAGAAACTGAAGCAAGACGTTCGAAACACCTGCTCCAGACAGCGCGCAATTGATAGTAGGTTACCGAAGTTGCTGCTGTGGCCGGGCTCGAAAGCATTGCCTCAAGCTGCTCATATCGTTGCTGTACACGCAGTTTAAGGGCCTGCTCATGCTTAAGCTGGTCGGAAAGCTGATAGATATCATTTCGTAGCGAGTCGAGTTCTTTCTTTAACTCAGCACGGTTCCAGAACAACTTTAGAAGTTGCTCTTCATCCTCCGTATTGCTGCCTCGTCTCGAAAACAGCTGGGTCACCAACGTCGCCATGCCACCGAAACCTCACTCACAAACCAGTGCTCATGAGCCGGACACACGCCGACTCGTGCCACGAATTTAGCGAAATCCGGGCAAGCAAACCTTGACCAAATCGACAGTTCTTAGAATAAATTCAACTTAAATCAGTTATTTATGAGGTATCTACGGGAAACAGGTGCCCCTGATCCAGCAGATAATCCAGCCATTTGTTTAGCATGATATTTCGCGTCCAGCATTGATCCAGAGGGCGGCAGAAACGGCGACCAAGCTCACGGAGCAACTCGTGATGATCAGCATTTATCCAGCCTTTCACCTCAACCATACGCGCATCGAAATAAACTTTGGCCAGTAAATCAGGGTCCGCAACATGCTCGTTACGGTTATCCTTGTCATCACTTTCAAACAAGTAGGTCAACCTGAGATGGCAGGTATATTTAGTCCGTTCTTCGATTAGCAGGTGGAGATCGCAACCATTATCAGAATGCGACAGATGATGCCCGGAGCATTCCGGCAAGCTATGCACTAATTGATTAAGCTTGATGTAATTAGCCTCATACATGACCATCAGCCCACCGAAACTACCCGGATGGGCTATACATTCTGGCAATATATAGCTATCTACAAGCATATTTCGACTATATCACAGAGAATATTTAACGCCTTTGGCCAACATCACAATATAGCGGTAAGAATAATTGAATATACACCAGGTACATTGCCAACCCTTTTTAGATCAGCGTCCCGGCACTGCAGGCCTGCGCAAGAAAGTTACTGTATTTCAACAACCCCATTATCTGGAATGCTTCGTCCAGTCGATACTGGACACGCTTAAACTTGAAAAAGGCGCCTCTCTGGTTGTTGGTGGAGACGGTCGATTTTTCAACCGCGAAGCCATACAAACTATTATTGCCATCGCTGCAGCTAACGGTATAGGCAAACTTATTATTGGCAAAGGTGGATTGCTATCTACCCCAGCGGCCTCAAATCTCATCCGGGTTCGAAATGCTGCTGGCGGAATTATTCTGACGGCCAGCCACAACCCTGGGGGGCCTGCTGGCGACTTCGGCATCAAGTTCAATACATCATCAGGCGGGCAAGCCCCTGAACAAATGACAGATGCTGTTTTTGAGCGCAGCCAGGCTATCAATGGCTATCAGACAGCAGATATTCCCATCGTGAATCTCGACACACTTGGCCGCTTGGATCTGGGTGAATTACAAATCGATATTGTGGATCCGGTAACGGAGTACGCAGAATTAATGGAAGAACTGTTCGATTTCGAACTTATTAGATCTGCATTAAAGAAAAATATCCGGCTGCATTACGATGCACTCAATGCAGTAACCGGCCCATATGCACGGAAAATTTTTGTAGATATGCTGCAGGCACCGGCAAGCAGTATTCACAACGCGACTCCTCTGGAAGATTTTGGGGGGCTGCATCCTGACCCTAATCCGGTAGATGCAGGACATCTGGTCGATCTGGCCTTTTCGGATAATGCACCAGACCTGATAGCCGCATCGGATGGCGATGGCGACCGGAATATTATTCTGGGTCGTGGCATGGTTGTATCACCCGGGGATAGCCTGGCCATTATGCTTGCCAATACAGCTGTCGCACCGGGTTACAGAACCTGTGTTGCAGGCGTTGCGCGCTCAATGCCTACCAGTCGGGCAGTCAATATGGTGGCTGATGCACTCAATGTCCCCTGCTACGAAACGCCCACCGGCTGGCGCTTTTTTTGTAATTTGCTGGAATCCGGCGCGATCACATTGTGCGGTGAGGAAAGCTTCGGCACGAGTTCTGCACATACGCGAGAAAAGGACGGATTGTGGGCTGTTTTATACTGGTTAAATATGATGGCGGCACTAGACCAGTCAGTTGATGAAATTGTGCGCAAACACTGGCAACGGTTCGGACGTTGCTATTTCCAGCGGCGTGACTATTTCATCCCTGACACTGACAATGGCAATGCGCTAATTCACTATCTGTCAGCTAATATTGATGCTCTGGCTGAAAAATCAGAATATGGATCACAGATTGAATCGGCCGATATATTTACCTATACAGATCCGGTAGATGGCAGTATTTCTGCTAACCAGGGGGTCAGAATTTATTGTGCTGATGGCGGCAGGATAGTATTTCGACTTTCAGGGACCGGTACATCCGGAGCAACATTGCGGGTATATCTTGATCGTGTGGAAAAAGACCCGGCAATGCTGGGAATGGAAATCTCACTTGCGGTCGGAAAGCTTGCCGATATGGCAGCAAATATTGCGCGTATCGAGCATTTTACGGGGCTGACAACACCTACGGCCATAATCTAAAAATCTGGCTTGAAATCAGGGCCTGATACGCCTTTCTACACCTGTATTGGCGAGTATCGTACTGGCGAGCTCTTCTATTGATGACTTAGTCGTATCCACATACTGAATCTTATACCGCGCAAACATGGCTTCAGCAGCACGAATCTCGAAACTCACCTGCTGCATCGTTGAATACCGGCCGGTTGAGCGTCGCTGTTGGCGAATTTGCTGCAGACGATTAGCCTCAATCGTTAACCCATATACCTTGGCCAGATTTGGCTTAAGAACGGCAGGTAATTCACCGGATTCAAGCTCATCTTCCGATACGGGATAATTGGCGGCGTACACGCCGTAGGTTAATGCAAGATACAGGCAGGTTGGTGTTTTTCCCGATCGGGATACGCCAACCAGTATAATATCTGCCCTGTCATAATCCTGCGTTCGGGAACCATCATCATTATTTAATGCAAAATTGGTTGCATCTATGCGCTGATCGTAGCGGAGCGTATCAATCAGACCATGTGCACGCCCGGCCTTATGTGATGATTTAGCGTGCAGCTCCTTTTCCAGTGCGGGCAGAAAGGTGTTAAACAGATCAATTAATACGCCTTTTCGAGGCTTGAATCGCTCCCGCAGATTATCCTGCACCAGGGTGCTGAAAATAATAGGCCCCACGCCCTCCGCCGCAGCCCGGTCATTAATCAGCTTTAGCGCCCCATCAATCTTGTCAATGGTATCCAGAAATGGCAGAGTCACGGAATCAAACTCACTGCCTTCAAACTGCGTGAGCAGACTATGGCCAAGAGTTTCGGCGGTAACGCCGGTCTGGTCTGAAATAAAAAATACAGCTCTGCTAGTCATAATATTTTATTCTGATGCAATAGACGCAATATTAGGTCCGATACCATTTTTACCTGCATTATTAGTAAGTCTTTCATTTCCTGCTTCAACACACAAGGAAGAATCTGTTGGCTCTATATGTAATACCGCTGGATCAACTGGGCCTCAGTGATCTTGAAACCGTCGGAGGCAAAAATGCCTCACTGGGCGAGATGATTACCAATCTGTCTCAGGCCGGTGTAAATGTGCCGGGAGGATTCGCAACAACGGCCGATGCTTATCGCAAGTTTTTACAGCATGAGGGCCTTGCTGAACGGATTGATGAGCTCCTGCAGAAGCTGGATGTCGATAATATCACTCAGCTAACCAGCACTGGAGCCCAGATTCGCGAGTGGCTGCTCAATGCCCCTCTGCCTGATGAAGTACACGCACAGATCGTGACTGCATGGGAATCTATGAGTGCCGGGCAGGATGACTCTTTTTCGGTGGCAGTTCGGTCATCCGCGACCGCAGAAGATCTGCCGGATGCTTCCTTTGCCGGACAACAGGAAACCTTTCTTAATGTGCGGGGGCTCGACCAGTTATTACAGTCTATAGTCCAGGTTTATGCATCGCTGTATACGGACCGGGCAATTTCTTACCGCGTGCATCAGGGCTATGACCATCACGACGTTGCCTTATCGGTAGGCGTACAAAGGATGGTCCGCAGCGACCTGGCATGTAGCGGCGTAATGTTCACTCTGGATACGGAATCCGGGTTTCGTGATCTGGTTTTTATCACTGCTTCCTGGGGATTAGGTGAATGTGTAGTACAGGGTGCGGTTAACCCAGATGAATACTACGTCTATAAACCCGCTTTACGGGCTGACCGGCGGGCCATTATTCGCCGCAATCTGGGCAGCAAAGCAATCAAGATGATTTTTGATGACTCGCCCACAACAGACGAGTTCGTCAAAACTATCGCCGTAGCGGCTGAGGATGCCAATCGTTATTGCCTGAGCACCGAAGATACCGAAACGCTCGCGCGCTTTGCCTTAAGCGTGGAAGAACATTATGGCAGGCCAATGGATATTGAATGGGGCAAAGATGGCACAGATGGACAACTCTACCTGCTGCAGGCCAGACCAGAGACCGTTCAAAGCCGTGCCGGACAGTCGATACAGCGATACACACTAAGAAACAAATCAGACATCGTCACCTCTGGCCGCGCAATCGGACAACGAATCGGTTCAGGCATAGCAAAAATTGTGGCCAATGTTAACGAAATGGATCGTATTCAAAGTGGTGATGTTTTGGTTGCCGACATGACTGATCCCGACTGGGAGCCGGTCATGAAGCGGGCCTCAGCTATCGTTACGAACCGGGGTGGCCGAACCTGCCATGCCGCAATTATTGCCCGGGAACTGGGTATTCCGGCGGTTGTCGGCTGCGTTACCGCAACTGACGACATCAGTGAGGGACAGGCGGTTACAGTTTCCTGTGCCGAAGGTGACGAGGGCTTTATTTACGACGGACAGCTTGACTTTGAACAGCAGCAAATTGAACTGGATCAGTTACCCGAGATACCGGTCAAAATCATGATGAATGTGGCCAACCCTGATCGGGCCTTTTCATTTGCCAACATCCCCCATCGTGGTGTCGGCCTGGCCCGTCTCGAATTCATAATTAATCGCATGATCGGGGTTCACCCCCGAGCCTTACTGGAATTTGACAGCCTGCCGGATGATTTGCAGTCGACTATCAGACAACAAATGGCGGGTCATGATGACCCCGTTGATTTTTTTGTAGACAAATTGAGTGAAGGCGTTGCCTGCATTGCTGCTGCTTTCGCACCTGAACCGGTTATCGTGCGCCTGTCCGATTTCAAAACAAATGAGTATGCCAATTTAATCGGCGGTCAGGCTTACGAACCGCATGAAGAAAATCCCATGCTGGGTTTTCGTGGTGCTGCTCGCTACCTCTCCCCTGATTTTCAGCCATGCTTTGAACTCGAATGTGCTGCATTGAAACGCGTGCGCAACGAAATGGGGCTGACCAATGTTCAAATAATGATTCCGTTTGTTCGGACGGTCACTGAGGCAAAAAGGGTAACCGAACTTCTGGCAAGTCTTGGTTTGAAACGCGGCGAGAATGGCCTGCGGATTATTATGATGTGTGAGCTACCCACCAATGCGCTGCTTGCAGACCAATACCTGGATTACTTTGATGGCATGTCGATCGGTTCAAATGATATGACCCAGTTAACCCTTGGGCTGGACCGCGACTCGGGCCTTATAGCAGAGCTTTTTGATGAGCGCGATGATGCGGTCAAAGCCCTGCTAAAGATGGCCATTGATGCCTGCCAGGCGCGTGGGAAGTATGTGGGCATATGTGGTCAGGGACCATCTGACCACCCCGACCTGGCGGCCTGGCTGCTGGAACAGGGAATCGAAAGCATGTCACTAAACCCCGACAGTGTGGTCGAAACCTGGATGTTTCTTGCCGGCAAGTCTATTTAACCGGCATATATGCTGAGACAGGCGAAGCCAGGCTCTGACCGGCTATATATACCTATCGATTCTTGATCTGCCGGACATTAGCTGGCAAAAATAATGCTCTAAAAATCACTCCAGGAAGATTTTTTCTTCCAGCTGATACGAGGAAGAATCAAGCCAAGCAACAAACCCAGCATCAGCACAGCACCACCAACAAGGAACCACTCTCGATTAGAGCGGCTGCCCAGCCGCTTGTTTTCTGCTTCAAATAATTCCATCTGCTGATCACTTTCCACCAGGCGCTTTTTTAGCTGCCTGTTCTGATCATCAACCTGAATCGTACCTGCCGACAATTTCGTTACACGGTCCAGTTGTTGCTGCACCGATGAACCACTTGATTGCAGCTCTGCCACCTGATTCTGAAGCTTTTGTCGCTCTCGTTTTAGCTCAGATATTTCCTTTTTCAGCTCGGCTGTCTTCGCTTCACTTTTATTTAAGCGAGCCTCTATATTTGGTAACAATAATCGAGCCGTCGGCCTGCGTTTCAGATAACGTGATAAAACCCAGCCTTCGGTACCGGCACCAATCCGAACCTGCGTATAGCCAGCCGCCTTATCTTCAGCAAGAAATTCAACCTTCGTGCCGCTCTTGAGCTGGCGCACTATGGATTGACTATTACTCTTCCCGGTACGCATCATAACTTCAAATTCATCGGTTACCCAACGGTCCTCTGCTTGCGCAACAGGAATTGCCAGAAGCAGCAGCACGGCGAATAACAACGCTGTTTTCACCCTTATGACCCCGACAGGTATATTCGATTCAACCTTCACTGTTAAACAGCCTCACTCAATTCAACCAGATGGGACTCTAGCACAATCGGAAATTCCGTCGACATACCAGAGGAGACCTCCCGGTTCCCAACCTTCAGCAGCTATTCTTGGCAGGCTCCGTCACCAGAAAATGCTCCCGGTAATGCCGCAATTCTGCGATGGAATCACGAATATCATCCATGGCCAGATGCGCCGAGCCCTTCGAAAATCCGGCTGAAACAACCGGTGCCCACATAGCAGCCAGTATTTTCAAGCTGCTGACATCAAGATTGCGATAGTGAAAAAATCCTTCTAAATCAGGCATTTCACGCGCCATAAACCGGCGATCCTGACAAATACTGTTACCGCACATAGGCGAAGCACCTGATTTCACCAGGTCTGCAAGAAACCCCAGCGTCTGTTGCTCAGCATCAGCCACGCTAAAAGAGCTCTTTAACACCCTGTCTACAAGACCAGATTGATTATGCTGACGGGTATTCCATTCATCCATACCATCCAGCACGTCTTTAGTTTGATGGATGGCTACAACCGGGCCTTCGGCCACAATATCAAGGTTTACATCAGTAACGATTGTTGCTATCTCAATGATAGAATCGTGATTCGTATCCAGACCTGTCATTTCGAGATCAATCCATATCAAACGATCTGCCTCTACAACCATGCCCTGTGCCCCGCAGCTTCAAAAATGATGCGTCATTCTAGCACTGCCGGACGCGTACGACTTTTTCCTGAACAGAAATAGTAATGACCGAATCTTCTGCAAAAAATTCCGCCCTGGTTATTGCAAGTTATGGCCGCCGGGGGATTCTGGCTAACCAGGACGGCATTGAGCACAGATATATCTTGAAAGGCCGCAAACTTCGCGTAGTCTGCGGCGATCATGTAACCTGGCAATCGGTCGATGGCTCGGCTGAAGTGCTCGTCACCAAAATTCTGGATCGCCGTAATGTTCTGGAGCGACCGGATTCACGCGGTAAGCATGAATTGATCGCAGCCAATCTGTCGCAGATAGTAGTTGTCCTGGCCCCCGTACCCGTGCCCGATTTCTTTCTCGCGGACCGCTATCTGTGCGCAGCAGCGATTCAGGGTGCGGATGCCATAATCAACTGGAATAAAATCGACCTGAACGACAGGCTACCCGAAGAAATTAATCAGGAACTGCTCGAATACCAGGCACTCGGCTATTCGGTCTGCTCCACGTCAACAAAATCCGGCACAGGTATGGAGTTGCTTGAATCTCACCTGGCCAAGGGCGTCAGCATGCTGGTAGGTCAATCAGGCGTCGGTAAATCAGCATTGATTAACCGCCTGATTGAAGACGCAGATGTCAGAGTAGGTGCGCTAAGCGCAGCGAACCACGAAGGCCGCCATACGACTACTGCATCCTTCATGTATACCCTGCCCAACGGTGGCAAATTAATCGATTCGCCGGGCGTGCGCGAATTTGCACCGGTAATTCGTGACCCTAGAAAAATTCAAAATGGATTCATAGAGATACTTCAGCTAGCTGACAGCTGTCGCTTCACTGACTGTCAACACTTGCGCGAACCAGACTGTGCGGTTAAACAGGGGTGTGATTCAGGGAAAATTTCTGTGCGACGCTATGAAAGCTACAAGCGTCTTTGCAACACGACTGCTGCACTTAAATAAGCAGAGTGCCCGGGCACACAAAAAAGATCCAACAGAAAAACTGCTACTCCACTTCGAGTAAACGACGACCAGAAATTGCACGTGACAGCGTACTCCGATCCACGTATTCCAGCTCACCACCAATCGGCACACCATGAGCAATCCGGCTAACAGTCACATTATTTTTCTGCGCCAGGGAAGCAAGGTAGCCTGCCGTCGCCTCACCCTCAACAGTTGAACTCGTGGCAAGAATAATTTCACGGACCTTGCCGCCTGCTATCTGCTGCTCAAACAAACCTAACCCTAACTCCTCGGGACCTATACCATCTAATGGTGATAAGCGGCCTTGCAATACAAAATAGCACCCATTGAAGACCGCCGAATCTTCCACGGCAAGCACATCCGCAGGCGATTCGACAACACACATGAGCGCTGCATCCCGTTCAGATGAAGCACAAATCCAGCACAAGGGATCTTCCGCAAGCATTCTGCATTGCTCACATTCACCAATACGAGCTAGACCTTCAGTTAATGCTTCGATAAGTGCTTTGGCACCATCCCTGTCGCGCTCGAGCAAATGAAATGCCATACGCTGAGCCGTACGTGGACCAACCCCGGGAAGGCAACGTAACGCCCCCAGCAATTGCTGTAATACAGGTGAAAAGGCCATTAATCAGATAGCTGCCACTAAAAGGGCAGCTTCATGCCCCCTGGCAACCCCAATCCAGCAGTCATACCTGAATATTTTTCCTGGGTAGTCTTCGCCACCTTACGCAACGCATCGTTAAAGGCAGCAGCCAGAATATCTTCCAGCATATCCTTGTCTTCACCAAGTAATGCATCATCAATCTGGATGCTGCGGACTTCATGACGACAGGTCATGGTCAAATGAACCATCCCACCACCGGCCTCACCCTGCACTTCCAGGTTGCCCAGCTCTTCCTGTGCATCCTGCATTTGGGCCTGCATTTGCTGGGCCTGTTTCATCAAATTACCAAGCGGGTTTTTCATTACAGCCTCTCTACTAAACTAATTCTTCGGGTCAGCTACTTTGCCGGAACCCTAAACCTTCTTAATTCTTGCGCTCGCTCACAGGCCGAATAGAATCCTGTTCAACCTCAGCGCCAAACATATCTACAAGATCACGAACATTCGGATCATTCTGAATCGATTTCTGGGCCGCCTGTATTTTCAGTGCAGACTCATCAGCCTCACGTTTAGCAACGGTCTCAATACCTCCGTCGACCACGGTGATTTTTAATTTCATACTTTCACCAAACGCATCCTGTACGGCACTGATCAATCGCTTCTGCAGCTGATCGGTCAGCAGATGCTCACTCATACGGTTAAGCTTAAGTTCAATTTCTTTTTCGGACCGACTACCGAGCGCACAATTATCAGCAAGCTGACGCACGGCCCCCTTCAGCTCCAAAGACTCGACTATGGCGGGCCAATCAGCATCCGCCGATGGGGCCGGTTTCTGCGCCTGGCTTGCAGCTGGCCGGCTGGCAGCACCCGCGGTTTTGGGCGGTGCTGCAATAGTAGCGGGCCCACCCCGTGAGGCCGCTACAGGCTCATTGCCGGCAGGCTGAAAGGCGACCATGCGCAACAGAGTCATTTCAAACCCAATTCGGGGGTCAGGGGCCAGATTGATGTCACGTCGCCCCGTAATAGCGATCTGGTAATAGAGTTGCACCCGTTCATCATCGAGTTGTTCGGCAAATTCACTCAATACATCCACATCAGCGTCTTCATCCAGACTCCCGGCACCGGCAAGCTGTATAACGGCAATTTGCTGTAATACGGTCGCCAGGTCGTCCAGCACTGACTCATAGTCCGGCACCATTTCCTGTAGCGCACGTATCTGCTCCATTAAAGCCACTGCATCACCAGCAGCCAGGCAGCGCAACAGATCATTGATATGCCGCTGATCCATACTCCCTAACATTTCAGCCACTTCTGCATCGCGTACCGCATCACCGCCAAATGCCACAGCCTGATCCAGCAAACTCAGCGCATCACGTACGCTACCCGTTGCAGCCCGTGCAATTCTGGTTAACGCGCCTGCATCCGTATTAATTCCTTCCGCCGTGCAGATACGGTTCATTAGCTCGACGATTAATGTGCTTGGGAGCCTCTTGAGGTTGAACTGTAAACAGCGTGACAAAACCGTAACCGGCAGCTTCTGTGGATCAGTGGTCGCCAGCAGAAATTTTACATGCGGCGGTGGTTCTTCCAGCGTCTTCAGCAACGCGTTGAAAGAATGATTCGACAGCATGTGCACCTCATCGATCAGGTATACCTTGTACCTGCCAGAGGTCGGGCTGTACTGGACGTTCTCCAGTAACTGGCGCGTATCATCGACTTTGGTTCTGGATGCTGCATCGACCTCAATCAGATCGATAAACCGGCCTTCATCGATACTGACGCAAGCAGCACATTCACCACAGGGCTCCCCATGTACGCCCGTTTCACAATTGAGTGCCTTGGCCAGAATTCGCGCAACCGTCGTCTTACCCACCCCGCGGGTACCGGCAAACAGGTAAGCGTGATGCACACGATCGCTTTCTAGCGCATTGACCAGCGCCCGGACAATATGGTCCTGCCCTGCAACATCTGCAAATTTTTTGGGCCGCCATTTTCTGGCTAGTGCTAAATAGCTCATTTTCTTAAGGTTTCCGGAAACTATCGGCTAATGTTATAAGCCCGGACATTTAAAAAGCAGAAAGGTCCACGCCAGCCACACCCCGGCGCCCGGCACCCCCGTTACCGCTGCTCCCTTCCGGGCCTGACGGAGTTCACGGTTGGCCGTCGCGAGGGGACCGGCGCAGACCCAGACCAAAGGGTATGCGGTGTTGCCGCCGTGAGCAAGCCTCCTGAAGTCTTCTGGATACCTGTGAAACATACTTATTGCACAGCACATGAACTTTGCAAATGAATAGAAACTTTGCCAGCATGGATAACTCTCACAGATAGAACGATTTACTGGTTCAACTCCATGCAACTGAATCTATATATGTCGGTTAACTTCCGGGCCGCGATCAGGCTAAGCCTGTCCCTCGCCATTGCACTCTTAGCAGGCGCCTGCGCTAGTCAAACCAGTGTTTCTTCAAGTTGGCACGACAAAAGCCCGGCCCATTCAAAATTTGAGAATGTGCTGGTGGTCGCTGTCACTGAAAATACTGACAGCCGCCTGAGCTTTGAAGATGCCGTGGTTTATGACCTGCGCGGCCCCAACACACAAGCCTGGGCAAGTGCGCGCGGCATGAAAGCAAACGAGGACATCAATGAAGAAAATCTGCGCAAACTTGTAGAAGAAAAGCAGGTAGATGCCATCCTGATAACCAAAGTGACCAGCATGGAAATTAAACCTGTTGAGGTCGGCGGACGGACTGATGTTATCGAAAACCAGCAGGACACGGGCATGGGGATGGTGCCTCAGCGCAGGAGCGGTACTGTATTTCAATACGACTATAATGAAACGGTGGAACCTGTTTATACCACTGCTGAGTACACGACCGTTCTCACTACAGATGTATACAGCGTGGCCAGCGGCGAACATGTGTATACGGTTGTATCAACCGCGACCAAGCAAGAAACATTGAAAGATGTTATCGATGTCTTAAGTGACGTCATTGCCGAACGGCTCCGAGCTGACGGAGTTATACGCTGAGCCTTGTTGTGCTGCGCGGGATTGATGGCTCGCTCCGCGAGCCACCCCTGCGGGGCTTCGTCGCTACGCTCCTCGTCGCCCTCCCCGCTATCTGAGTTGCTGCGCAACTCATCTATCGGACCCGGGTCGAACGAAGGGTTCTGGAATTCAACTCCTTCTCCGCCAGGTATAAAAAAAGGCCCCTTGCGGGGCCATTTTTATGGGTGGCGGAGAAGGAGGGATTCGAACCCTCGATACGCTATTAACGCATACACGCTTTCCAAGCGTGCGCCTTCAGCCACTCAGCCACTTCTCCATTTCTAAACTGTTTAATCCCTGCTTCAGTTCGCATCACGATCCTGATAGTCAGGTGGTTCAATCAGACAGGGGTCGCCCTTGGTCGTCGGCTCTTTCCGCGTTTCGCCGAAGGGGACCTCCAGTCGGTTTTCATCTTTGAGTGGTTCCAGATCACTCGGGACCCTGACACGCGGGCCAATTGTGGCAGTCTGATATTCCTGTGCTTTATGGCACTTTTCCAATTTATTTTTTGGCCCACTGCAAGCCGTCAACAGCAGCAGACTAAGACATCCAGTCAGAATAAATCTACGCATGGATCAGTTCACCAATAAGCCAGCACGTGCCAATGCGGCCTCAACCGCTGGCTGACTCTGTATCGACAAGGAGACTAGCGGTAGCCGGATGCCATCACCCACCAATCCCATACGCAGCAGAGCCCATTTAACCGGAATAGGATTTGATTCGATAAACAGATCCTGATGCAAACCTGCCAGCGGTTCATCCAGTTGTAAGGCTAAATCAGTATCGCCTGCGAGTACCGCTTTGCACATTGCAGCCATGGCCTGTGGTGCAACATTAGCTGTCACCGACACCACACCGTGCCCGCCAGCCAGCATAAATTCACGCGCAGTCGGATCATCACCACTATAGAGCCCAAAATCATCACCACATAGTTGCCGCAGTTCTGCTACACGACTAACCTCGCCGGTAGCTTCCTTTATTCCAAAAATCTGCGGGTGGTCTGCCAACTCTGCCACCGTCTCTGGCAACATATCGACACCGGTACGGCCCGGCACGTTGTACAACATGACCGGCCGGGTTACTGCATCAGCTACCGCAGCGAAGTGCCTGATCAGGCCTGACTGCGGAGGCTTATTATAATAAGGCGTTACCACGAGAAAACCATCAACGCCAAGCTTATCCACTGTCCGCGACAGTTCTATCGTTTGTGCAGTCGAATTAGACCCGGTCCCGGCAATGACAGGGATTCGGCCCGCAGCATATTTTACCGTTGCTTCGATGACCGCAACATGCTCTGGCTTTGTCAGGGTCGCAGATTCACCGGTTGTACCGGCGACAACCAGGCCGTCCGTGCCTGCAGCAATATGCAACTCAATCAACTGCCCGAGAACATCAAAATCGATGCTCCCGTCCGATGTCATCGGCGTGACTATGGCTACCAAACTTCCCGTAATCATGAATGTGGCCCGGCTAAAGAACGGCGATGGTACGTCTGGCCACTCCGGTTCGCAAGCTGAGGATCCTCTACCGGTTCCTGCTACCCGAACCCAGGGGCTTGTGCTGCTTGATGCAGCAGAAATTCACGGTACACTTCTCGCCCCACCCGGAGAAGGCTAGATCAGATATGGAAAAACTACTTGCGGTTACGGCAATTGGCGCTGACCGGACGGGTCTGGTGCGCGATGTGAGTCATGCCATCAGTTCAGCGGGTGGCAGCATCCTGCAAAGCCGTATGACAACTCTGGGCCAGGAATTTGCCATGATGGTACTCGTCTCGGCAAACTGGCATGCAATCAAGAAGGTAGAGGACTCGCTGTCCGAATTACAGGCGCGAGCAGATCTCACCCTGACTGTCCGGGCAACGGAAGAACGCCAGACACCAGCACCGGCTGCACCCTACAGCGTAGATATAGTTGCAATAGATCAGGAAGGAATTGTTGCAGGGCTCGCCACTTTTTTTGCTACACGGGAAATCGAAATTGCCGACCTGAATACTCGCCAATACAATGCTGCACACACCGGCGCAGCAATGTTCTCAATCCAGATGGCTATAAGTATACCTGCCACTATTCATCTGGCCACTTTGCGCGAAGAATTCCATGAATTCTGTGAAGAACAAAATCTGGATGCCATTATCGAGCCCATACAACGCTGATTTATAGCCTGGCTGCTACCCTGAAATGACAACATATACACAATACAACTACTAGGGATCGCTATATGAGTACCGCACAATTAGGCAAAGTATTACCGGCACTGAAACTCCCCGCTACCGGCGATCAAGTAATTGATTTGAAATCTTTGCGTGGGAAAAATATTGTTGTCTATTTCTACCCCAAAGACAGCACGCCCGGCTGCACAATCGAAGGTCAGGATTTCGCATCAAATCATGCAAAATTCAAACGCCTTAATACTGTCATACTAGGCGTCTCACGTGACACGGTCGCATCGCATGAAAAATTTCGTGCCAAGTATAACTTCCCCTTCGAATTGTTGTCAGATTCAGATGAGAAGGCCTGTTCTATCTTTGACGTAATCAAGGAGAAGAATATGTATGGCCGTAAAGTTATGGGCATCGAACGGAGCACTTTTTTGGTTAATACTAAAGGAAAACTCGTGCGTGAATGGCGGAAGATCAAGGTGAAGGGACACGTTGATGCCGTGCTGGCGGCCGTCCGGGATTTATAAGTTTTTGCGATTCATGGCTATTTTCAGGGTCTCCGTTGGTCATTTTTTGGGTCCCGTTTTTTTTCGTTTTGGGATGCTTGCGCTCGCTGCAACCACCGTACTTATTGCGGCACCAGCAACCGCTGATACAGACGACCTTCCAGATATTGGCAGCCCATCCGATGCAATTCTTTCTCGCCAACTCGAATCACAGATTGGCCGACAGATTTACTACAACCTGATTCAATCAGGCACTGTAATAACCGACCCTGAAGTGCAGGAATACATTCAGGACCTCGGTATGCGCCTCGTTTCACATGCCGGGATTAATGGCCAGCGTTTTCAGTTTTTTGTTGTCGACAGCCCGGTTATTAATGCTTTCGCCTTACCCGGCGGTTACATTGGCGTCCATACCGGGTTGCTGCTTGCAACAGCCACCGAAAGTGAGCTCGCAGGTGTTCTTGCACATGAAATCAGCCATGTTACTCAACGGCATATTTCCCGCGCCGTCTTTGCCAACCAGCGAGCCAGCACCATTTCTCTTGCGGCAATGCTGGGCGCAATCCTGGTCGGGGTAGCAACCGGTGCTGACCCGGGCCTCATTCAGGGTGCAGTTGGCGCTGCACAGGGAATGTCCGTCGAACAGCAAATTGGCTTTACCCGCAGCAATGAAAAAGAAGCTGACCGGGTCGGAATTGGCCTGCTTGCCGATGCCGGCTTTGATCCGAGCGGCATGCCGAACTTCTTTGAAACAATGGGCCGATCATCGGCCTCCCTTAGTGAGAACAAGGCCCCGGAGTTTCTCCTGACACACCCTGTCTCAACAGATCGTATGGCTGAAACCCGTGATCGTGTGAAGAACTACCCAAAAATTGAGGCAGTAGACTCCAGTGGGTATTCACTGGCCCGTGCGCGAGTAAAATTATTTACCTCCAGCCGGCCTGAGGTCGCAATGGAGTATTTCCAGGAAGAAAGTACTAAACCTGACAAGGTTGGTAGCCTGGAGGTAGAGTACGGAATTGCACTTACAGCATTAGAGCTGGGCAACTACGAGGAAGCTGATAAGCGCTTTTCCAGTCTACTCGAGAATAATGAGGATGTTATTCCGTTTTATTCAGGAATGGGTATTGCACAGGTTAATCTGGACGAAAAAGAAGCTGCACTGGAAACTTTTAAAAAGGCGATGGATCTGTTCCCTCGTAACGTTCCGCTAACAGTACGTTACGCCGAGACACTCATGCGTTATGGCAATGCAAATGAAGCCCATGATATTTTGCTGGACCTTCTCAACCAGGTACCGCCCACGCTGGAACAAATCAGACTAATTGCATTGGCCGCCAATGCTGCTGGCGATACAGCCGATGCACACTACTACATGGCCGAATATCACGCGATGAGTGGCAGCCTGCGACCAGCCATAGATCAATTACAACTTGCACTGGCCACACCCGGACTAGATAGCGTACAGCGCGCACGCTTTATGGCACGACTGGAACAGTTTCAGGAATACTTGCCGACCCGAGCAGACAAAGGAAAATCACGCGACGAGCGTGAGAACTAATTAATGGAATTAATGTTTATTATCAGGGACTTATGTCGCACCTCAAATCTGGTTAAAATTTCATTGTTGAGCCTGGTATTGCTCCAGTCCGCCTGCACCTCAACCAGTAACACCACAAAGAATATTGATCCCTTCGAACCCATCAACCGTCCCATATACAAATTTAACGACATCACTGATCGCTATCTGTTGCGTCCGCTTGGGCAAGGCTATAACTTTATTTTGCCGCAGCCTGTCCGTAACGGGGTAGGCAACTTCTATGACAATATCACTTACCCGGTTACTATCGTTAACGGGTTTTTACAGGGTAAATTCGAACAGGGTACCCGTGATACGGTGAGGTTCATTGCCAACTCTACTTTTGGCATCCTCGGTTTTTTTGATGTCGCCAGCAGGGGAGATCTTGAGCGTCATGATGAAGACTTAGGTCAAACCTTTGCCAGGTGGGGCATACCCCCAGGGACCCTATATCGTCATTCCACTACTGGGCCCCAGTACTGTGCGTGATGGTATAGGCATCTTTGGCAATGTCCAAGTAAACCCACTCATTCAGATGAGCAATACCAGCGTACGAGATAAACTGCTTATCCTCTGGTACATCGAATCCAGAGCTGCATTGATCGGACCAGATGAGGTTATCCGGGATGCTTTCGACCCCTATCTGTTTATCCGTGATGCTTACCTGCAGAACCGGCAATTCCTGATCAATGACAGCACTACACCCGTTGATGATTTTTTTGAGGATGATTTCGAGGATGAATTTGGAGAGGAGTTCGACGAAGAATTCTAGCTTCACACCCGGTTCAGCGACTCTCTGGAGAGCAATTACCTGGTTTAAGTTGGCTGAGCGGGCTGCACTTTCTGCTTCGGCCAACGCGGCTTCCAGCTCCAGGCGTTTAATTACCGCTTCAATACCCAGTGCGGTTATTTCTGCATTGAACTGACTGCGATAGTTTTGGATATAAGACACACCTTCAATTCGCACATCATATATTTTCCAATGGCCTTTAGTCTGGCGCACCGAATAGTTGACCTGAATATTATCCCCACCATCGATAATGAGCTCTGTACGAACCATCGCCTTCCTCCCGTCCTTGGAAAAACTTGGCTCCGGCAAAATAACCAGGTGTTCCTGATCAAATTCCAAAATACCCTTCGCATAGGTTTTGATCAAAAAACTGTAGAATGCATCTATAAATCGTGTGCGCTGTTCCTCTGTTGCAGCCATCCAGTGTGATTTCCCCAACACTAGCTTGCCAGCATACTTAATATCAAAATTTGGCAGTAGCACTTCATCGACCAGCGCGTATAACTCATCCGTATTTGCCGCATAGTATTTTTGTCGGCCAGCCAGTTTTTTCTGCAAATTACTGGCTGTACTCTCCACGACCGCGACCGGCGTTGTACTTGCCCCCTGTTCTGCGCCACTAACCGAAAGCGCAACCACGGCCCATATCGCTACAAACGATAGTGTTTTTATTAATAATTTATGCATACAGCTTTTCTTGCTCCATATTCTCAGGCCTCCAAAACATCCCGGAGTTCCCTGCAACAACCCATATCAACATCGCGCGGATTATGCACTGACGCACCGCAGCATCGCTGCGCTGGAAAACACCTATTCCGTCGCTCGCATAAGCATAACAAACTCACCTTATCCCCATAGCCCCTTGCTTCCACATGATATTGGACTAAAATGGTCCTATATTGAATCTACGGCATTAATATTATGTTAAGAATTAGCAAATTAACGGATTACGGCACGGTGATACTCGTTCATCTGGCCAATTATGAGCGCGATCAACTCTGCCCGGCCACAGATGTTGCTGCTGCTACCCATCTGGCCCTGCCGACAGTGCAAAAAGTATTGAAAACGCTCGCTCACAGCAAACTGGTCGTGTCAGCACGCGGGACTGATGGTGGTTATCGGCTGGCACGGATACCGGAACAGATTACTGCTGCCGAAATACTCGACGCCCTGGAAGGCCCGGTTGCGATCACCGAGTGCAGCGAGGATGACAGCCACTGCGAACTGGAAGGCGACTGCCAGGTTGGCAGCGCCTGGCAAAAAATAAGTAGGGCAATCCGAGGTGCTATGCACGATATTCGGCTGAGTGATTTACGTAATCCACCAACTGAGTTCCCGCTGCGCTACACAATTCTCAGCAAAAGTGGCCATAGCTCACGGCTAACTAAATAATCAGGTTTATATTCTAATGGCTTCTAAACAACAAGACGTAAAAGATCTGGTAGACCGGAAATATGAGCACGGTTTTATTACCGAGATCGAAACAGATACCGTTCCACCGGGTCTGGATGAGGATGTCATCCGGTTCATTTCCCAGAAAAAGGGCGAGCCGCAGTTTATGCTGGACTGGCGTCTGAAGGCATTCAGATACTGGCAAACGATGGTTGAGCCGAACTGGGCCAAACTCAACCTTAATCCTATCGACTACCAGGCTATCTCCTACTACTCAGCACCAAAGAGTAAGGATGACGGACCCAAAAGCCTCGATGAAGTCGATCCGAAGCTGCTCGAAACCTACGAGAAATTGGGCATCCCCCTGCATGAAAGAGCCCGCCTCGCGGGTGTCGCCGTTGACGCCGTATTTGACAGCGTTTCGGTCGCCACCACGTTCAAGGGGAAACTGGCTGATGCGGGTGTTATTTTTTGTTCTTTTTCAGAGGCGGTCAAAGATCACCCTGAACTGGTTAAGCGCTATCTGGGGACCGTTGTACCGCAACGGGACAATTTTT
>PVMK01128028.1_pt1 | contig 41436 bp, 40 predicted proteins | sample 1853481 | NCBI WGS metagenome assembly PVMK01 (sample SAMN08533507, study PRJNA380276) | Marine sediment metagenome, whole genome shotgun sequencing project.
TTAGCAGCCTGGCGGGAAAAAATTGCGGATAGCAGAAACCGGGCACGTGGTTTCGTTGTTTCCGATACAGGTCTGATGAAAATGGCCCAGTTGAAACCATCATGTCCTGATGAAATACGGGACATTGAAGATATTCATCCTGGCATGCTTAGAAGGTACCAGGATCAGCTGTTGCAACTCATCGCCAATGCCCGGTCTGATCATTCTGCCGTCGAAAGAATTGAGCAGCTTGGCAACGCACAAAAAAAGCAGCTTAATGGCATGCGCCTGACGGTACGATCCCGCGCGGAAGAGTTGGGCATTGATCCGGCTTTACTGGCTTCAAGAGGTGAACTGGAAAGACTGATCCGGGCGGTCAGCCATGAGCAACCATTGCCCGAAAGATTCCTGGGTTGGCGTAAACAGGTGATCACAGAGGATCTCCTGGAACAGTGTGCCTGATTGCACCTCGCACATGCTGAGACCGCAATCCACGAAATAAAGTGAAGGGGAACCTCAGGTCATGAATACATTGAAATACCTTTTTGACAGAAATTTGGAGTGGGCGGCTGCAATCAAGGACAAAGACCCTGAGTTTTTCACGAATTTGTCCAGGCAACAGACACCTGAATATCTTTGGATTGGCTGTTCAGACAGCCGGGTTCCGGCAAACCAGATAGTGAATTTGCCACCTGGAGAGGTTTTTGTTCATCGGAATGTTGGGAATGTAGTAAATGACACAGACCTGAATTGTCTTTCTGTCATACAGTTTGCTGTGGAAGCACTCAAGGTAAAGCACATCATTGTCTGCGGCCATTATGGATGCGGTGGGATAGAAGCAGCAATGGAGAATAAAAAGTTCGGTCTTATCGATAACTGGCTACGCTATATCAAGGATGTTAGCCGTGCGAATGCTGAAAAGTTATGTGGATTAGAGCACGAAAAGAAATTCGACTTACTGTGCGAACTAAACGTCAAAGCACAGGTAGTTAACGTTTGTAATACAGCTATCGTACAAAATGCCTGGAAAAAAGGGGCAGAGCTGTTTGTCCATGGATGGATTTATAGCATTGAAAATGGAATTCTCAAGGACTTGCACTGCTAGCAGCCTGTCGGACTTGACCGATCGTAGAGAGGGAAAGCCGATTTGAGTCAGATTTTTCGGTCTTTTGAGGCGAATAGCACCGCTATTTAACGAAAAAGAGCGGGAAATCTGGCCAAACTCGGCTTTTACGCACGACTGCAGGGATGCAGGAGGTAGAGTAACGCAGGAGCAGTTACCGAGGAAGGAGTGGCGGCGAGGACTGCGGTCCACGCCTCTCTCAGAAAGAACTACCCTTGTAAAAAGCCGACGGCACGGAAATGAGGCCAATTCAACCAGGCTATTCTCGGTAGGGGAGTCGTCCAGGAAGCTCGAACGCTTTTCGGAGAAAAGAGCAGGATGACGATATTCTGCGGGCGAGTTCAAAGCTGACCCTTAAAAATGGCCTCATTGCACGTGCTTGTCACGCTTACTGAACTGCCACCGCAATATCACAGGTGCGAATATTGATGTCATGACTGATACCAGTGTTATGGCAGCAAATACATCGTCGGGAATAATATCCGCGCTGAGTTGGCGACATTGAAAGACGATGACCATGGCAATCTCGGCGCGCGGAATCATGCTGAGGCCCAACAAAATTGCATCGGGTCGTTTCACAATTCGTAATGCAGGTCCCGCAACGCCCAAAAACTTCCCAAACACTGCGGGAATGAACAGGATAATTGCCAAGCCAAGTGATGGAATTATTGCGTCGGGAGAAACCTGCATACCGATATAGATAAAAAAGAACGGTGAAAAGAACTCCAGGAAGTAAATGAATTTTGCATCAGTATGGACCGCTTGCGGATCCCGGCTGAAAGCCAGTCCTGCCAGGAGAGCACCGATGGCGAGGGAAAAGCCAAGGTATCCGGCCACAGCAGCAATTACCAGTCCGGCGCCCAGCACTGTGATCGTTAATCCTGTCTTTGAGTTAGTCCATCGAAGATTAAACCTGGTAAAGCCGGGTTCCAGAAAGTGGGAAAACAAATAGCAACCGGTGATAAACAGGGCCAGCTTCACAAGTACTGCCAGCACTGTGGAACCAAGTGTAAACAAGGCTATTCCCTGGTGATCCTGTAGAAGCGGAATGATCACCAACAGGATCGCGAGAAGCAGAACACCCGACAGGTCATCAAGTTCAGCGACATCAACCAGCAGTTGCCCAATGGCTGTATTCAAGCGGCTCATTTCATCCCAGACCGACACGGACACGGCAACACTGGTAGCGCTAAATGCCGTAGCGATGACCAGCGATGTCTCAAGCGATAGTGCAAGTACATAACGTGAAACGGCGAACCCGAATAGGAGGTTCGTCAATACATCACCGATCCAGATAATGCTTGCATCAGGGAGCTTTGCCAGTAGTGCACGAATGTGACTTTTCAGCCCCACTCTGAACAGCAGCGCGACAATGCCCAACTGGGCCAACACGGAAATAGTGTTTTCAAAAACAGGCGTTACAAAGGACCAATGCTGACTTAAGACCTTGATAAGGAAGCCCAGAATAATATAGCCAACCAATGCTGGAACGCCGATACGGTTCGAAAGGCCTCTGATGAGCGGGTTTAGAATCAGCAGTGCGCCAAGTGTGATCAGTAGCGGGTATTCGGACTGCATTGAATTATAATGTCAGGTTTCGGCCGAGAATACGAAACTCTCGATTTTGGCTTACAACCGTCACACTCAAACTACCAGCCTTTCTTGGTATGATGACCGGGCTATCTTACCTGCTGTTTTTTTCCTACTATCTAAAACGCGGTTCCCTGGCTACAGAATCAAATCGATTTAATATTTTCAGAGAAGTCGCTCGCGCGGAATGGGATACTCTGCTGTTCTTTTTCGGTGTGATCTTTTGCATCGGGGGTCTCGGTTACATCGGGTATCTTGAACTGGTTTCAGAAACAACGTACGGCGCACTCGGCCCCTCTCAGGCAAACATTATTTGATTAGCATCGCACCCTGAGCAGCAGAGAATTTTGTTGGATATATTCACAGCCCAGTTGATATAATTCCACCTCGCCCTCGTAGCTCAGCTGGATAGAGCAATCGCCTCCTGTAATAGATGGGCAGCCTGATGGGAAACCTCGTGGCTGAATCTACTCAAATTCGGGGAACGCTAACGCCAATACCTATTGGCCAGGTCAATCCCGAGCCAAGCCTCACTATGAGGAAGGTGTAGAGACTTGACGGGTAGCACCTAAAGACCAGGCGTCTATGGTGAAGAGAAAGTCCAGACCACAAACAGCATTACGCTGGTGGCGAAAGTCATGGTGGTAAGAAGCGATAGGTCACACGTTCGAATCGTGTCGAGGGCGCCATTTTTCTTTTGGTACATTATGCGGGCTAGCAGCTTGTCGGACTTGACCGATCGTAGCGAGGGAAAGCCGACAGGCTGCTAGTGCTCTTCAAAGTAAAAAAGACTGATACCCGACGTAATCTGCTCCGAAGCGGCGTTTTTATCTTCATATTTACTGAAAATTTTTCGCGCTTTCTTATCGGTTTCAGCCAACAGTTGCCTGAGACTATTTCTGATTTGTTGCTGGTTGCATGGTGACAGCCGATAGGTCCAGGCGCCCTGTTGGTAAAGCCTTTCGGCACCTGTATCCAACGACTCTACATTATGAATCACGGTGTCGAGCATATTCCCAATTGCTGAAAAGCCCATTTGGATTGATCCTTGTTGATCGCTGGAACTGGATGGAAGATAAGTTCTCTTCAATAATTTCACCGTCCCCTGTTCATGGTCTATTTTTACGGCGCCACTTTCGGCGAGACGCTGAAGTAATGACCTGGCGGTAACCCCCCGTCCTCTGATACAGCCTGAGAACAGGGCTTCAAAACTGTTATCTTCGCCACTGATTTTCAGTATTTTTGGTTCGCCGGATTGGGGATCGACAAAGGGCCGCTTACTGCTCCAATAATCAAGAATTGCTGCACCAGGTGTAAATTCCCTCAAAAATTTACTTTCCCGATAAAGTGGCTGCCGATAACCTTCGCTATTACGTACCTTGGTCAGTGTCCGTGTATCAATCCCGGATAGAAGCGCAAGTTTTGTAAGAGAAATATTTTTCCTGGGACTTTCCTTCTTCAGCTTATTTTCAGCTTCCTCGATGAAAATATAGCGAATCATCTCCTGCAATTTCACCAGCGAAATTCTTCCCAGCAGGAACCTGATCAGTTTTCTGAACAGATTTTCAACGGCACGGGTGAGGATGGCCGCATCCTGAAGATGTTCGTTATGGACCGATGGCATTTTGCTCTCCTTTTCTCAGGGCCTGTAAACACTCGCCAGGCCCCAGGAGCTTCCCGCCCCTGGGCGATATTTATTGATTCTCAATTAGTTTTCATCCCTTCTTCAAAGTAGAACATGCTGATTCCTGCTGTTAACTGATCTTCACAGGAAGCTTTTTCTTCATAAGGCAGCATGAATTCCCTTGCCTCATCATCTGATTCTTCAAGAAAATCCCGCATGATCTTCCGAAATTTCCGCCTCTTGTCGAAATTCAATCGATGTGTCCAGCAACCGCGTTGGTAAAAAGGTACACCGCCATCTCTAACCGCCTGAAAATTATGAAAAACGGTATCAAGCAGGCTGCACGCATGAAGTAAACCTACTTCCAGCGCTCCCCACTCATTGCCGGATTTGAACGGGGCCTGGATTTTTTCCAACAAATTCACAGTTTGAGAAACTTCATCCAGCTCCACTGCTTTATCTGCGACAAGGCTTGCCAGGATTGACTGACTGGTAACCCCTCGTGAAGTGACCGCCTCTTTAAGCAGTTGCTCAAAGGAAGCACCTGCCCCCGACAGTGGAATTTGCCTGGGCTTACCTGTATCAGGGTCGACAAATTTGGAATTGCTGGTCCAGATATCCAGCACACAACTCTCGGGAGTCATCGCTTTGATGAAGCGATTTTCCTTATACAGGGGCTTACGATATCGGTCGCTGTTGCGCACTTTGGCCAGAGTCCTGGTATCGAGACCGGTCAATAAAGCTAACCTCGTCAAAGGAATGTCTCGATGCGGTTTTTCCCTGCGAAGTTTGCCCTCCGCCTCTTCGACGTAAATATAGCGAATCATCTCCTGCAATTTCACCAGCGAAAGCCGTCCTACCAGAAATCTGATCAATTTTCTGAACAGGTTCTCAACAGCACGGGTGAGGATGGCTGCATCCTGAAGTTGTTCTTTCTGGACCGGTGGCATCTTGCTCTCCTTTTCTCAGCCGGGAAACCAATGGCGGATCTGATAGTTTCAGGCTCGAAAAAGCAGGATCCAGGCCGCTTGCTGACCTGGATCCTGCTACACCTACCTGCAGAAAGGTTCTGTCCGCACATGCCGGCGAGATTCCCTTCCCTTCATTGAATCGCCGGCAATCAGAATTCCCTTCTGTCGGTTCCGATGTTCCCCTTGAATTGACATTATTGGCAATATTTGCCATATATGTCAATATATATTTTCAATTAGTGACCCATTTCTGTTGAATTACGTGAAAATCGGGGAAAATTCCTACAAATCTGCTGACCAGGACCAGCAATATGCGGGTTCAGCCAATCAGGCGGAGTTTCCAGCCCGGAACAATTGCTTGAACAGCTGGAGAAACAGCCACAGGAAAGCAATGGGCAGAATGCCGGTCTGGAGAATAAACACGACGCAAAGCTGGATCAGGTGTTCAATCAGATCTGAAGCACGCTCCTGGATGTATTCGAGCCGCTGCCTGATGTCCAGTGTCTCCAGCGTATTATCCAGCACACGGTCCAGCATCTCGAACAGTCCGGTCTGGTCATCTGTTTCTTCGATGACGGGCCGGGCGCCCACTTTCTCTATATCCGTGCCGGCCGCCTGGATTTGCTGCGTGCTTTCCAGGTACCTGGATTCGAGAAACAGGTCGTACAGAGCTTCGTTGGCGATAAGCGCCAGGGGAACAGCAAAACGAATATAAAGAGCGATAATGAATACACGCAACAGAACCTGTTCCGTGCGTCCTGCTGTTGTGTGAAGCTGCCGGGACCGGCCCACCCGCGCCCACAGCCACATCAGGCCGAGGACGGCCACCAGAGCCCTCAAGGCCCACCACTGGCCTACGTCCAGCAGCACTTGCTGGATGCCCAGTGAAACGGTCGCACCGAGCATGATCCAGGAAAAGCGCTCGACCAGGTCGTTAACAGGATCCAGTATTTGCCCCGGCGTCAGCGTGACACCAACGCCTGCAGGCTGTAAAGCCAGTTCTGTACCCTGCACAACCGAAATCACGCCGTTCAGGGTCCGCGCCAGAGCGAATGTAACAAAGGCCCGCTGAAAAAGGCTCTCGTACCGGTCCTCTGCAAGGCGATCAACCGTGGTGAGCGAGGAAAGGACAACCACGAACAGAAGCAGCATCGCCAGGAACCACTGCCGAACTGTCCGCGCTTCCCCACCAATATCTGCTGTCTCGCCGGAATTCATTTATGAAGTTTGCATCAAAGCCCCCAATCAAACCAGTCATCAAACCAGTTATCAAACCAACAGCATGACAGCCACGCCCACCATCGTCAGCATGAGCCCCGTTAACTTGCGCATAGTGAGAGCCTCGCTCAGGATTAGCCAGGCAAGAAGCACAATCCATGCATTTGCGCTTTCATTGAGAATGGAAGCCACGGAAGCGGGGATCAGTTTATAACCGGCCAGCCACAACAGCATCGACAGGTAGCTACCGAGAAAACTGCCGATGATAATCGGTACCCACGGCAGGGAGCCTGAAAAATTCCGGGTAATATTTTTGTAATTTCCGTGCAGCAACATGTATCCCACCATACCCAACAGGCCACCGAGTAAGCGCAACTGTACGGTCCAGATAAACGGCCTCGTCTCCAGTATATCCTTGACCATTACCACGCCTACGGCCATCAGGAATACGGATCCGATTCCAAGAAACACACCTTTGCGTATTTGATCCCGCTCAATTTCCTGCCGTGACTGGCGCCAGGTTACCAGCAGAATGCCGCTCATCACGAGCGCAAAACCGATAATCTGCCAACCTCGTAGTGACTCCCCCAGAAACAAAATGGAAAGGATGATCACGAACGGGCTGAGCAGGCTGGAAACAATGCCTGTTCGGCTGGCACCCATCAGGTTCAGGGCCCCCAAAAACCAGGTATCCGCCAGCGCAATACCGATAAAGCCTGACAACAGTATGATTCCAAAATCGCTTGTACTGTAGTCAGGCCAGGACCATCCTTCCAGCAGAATGACTGTAGGAATCAACAGTACGAACGACAGCACGATTCTGAACAGATTGAGTTCAAATGCTGGCAGAACAAAGCTCGGCCGGCGCAGAAGTATGACCGAAAGGGCCCAGAAAAACGAGCTGGCCAAGGCGAAAAACTCTCCCAAACCCATCAGTTGGCTAGGGCCTCTGTTAACACTTCCCAGATCGCCGGGCTTATGATCAGTGAGGTTCTTCCAAAACAGTGGCCGCTATCAGGGTAATGGTCTTCAGTGGAACATCAGAGGCATCAAGACCCTCGTTATAGCCTGTCTCAACTTCCGAGATGGCCGTCGCCACATCCTCACCAGACACCACTTGAGCAAATACCGTGTAGCCCCAGTTTTTGGCGTTGGGGTCAAGTGAACTGTTGACGGACAGGTTGATGAAAAACTGGCTGGTAGCGGAATGCGGATCATCGAAACGCGCCATGGCAACGGTCATTGGCATGTTTTTCAATCCGTTGCCGGACTCGTTGAGAACAGGCGGGTGCAGGTCGCGATCTTCCAGGCTTTCGGTATAGCCCCCACTCTGAATAACGAATTCCGGTATCACCCGGTGAAAAATCGTTCCGTTGTACTGGCCCTCGGTGACATAGCGCAGAAAATTGTTCGAGGTGGCCGGAGCGCGCAGGCGATTCAACTCAATGACGATATCACCCATGCTTGTCTCGAGACGCACACTGGGAAACATATTGTCTGGCATGATATCTTCGGGAAAGCAGTCTGCCTGGGCTTTTGCGCCCAGCAAAAACAGGCCCAAAAGAGTTAGGGACAGGTTTCTAATTGAACTATTTTTCATTGCTCTCATCCGGTCCTCCAGGGCAGTTCATCAGGAAAAGCTATGATAACTGCATTATCATCAATTCTGGCTGTTCGTGCCGAACAGAAAGTATGGAGCTAGCACATTGAACAAAACGTATACACTTCCGATAGACGCCTTGAGATGGCGCGTCGATGAAGACACGCTGGACTTCGACTCCACCGCAGAAGTGGACCCCGCAAAAGGCATAATCGGTCAGCCTGTGGCCATGGAAGCCATGCGATTCGGTGTGGAGAGCGTTGCGCCGGGCCAGAATATTTATGTCAGGGGCAGCAGTGGAACGGGTCGCACCAGCCTGGTGGTATCCCTGTTGGCTGAATTGAACCCCCAGGCCAGATACCGGCTGGATCGTTGTTACGTTCACAATTTCATGCAACCGGACCGACCCAAGCTGATCACATTACAAGCAGGCCAGGGGCCGATTCTTCGCAAGCAAGTCAAGGAGCTTGCTGATTTCATCGAGAATCGTCTGCTGGAATCCCTCGACAGCGAACCCACCAAGGCGCGCAGGGATGCGATCGGAAAAAGCACGCAGGATGAGATTGAGGGCATCACCTCACCGTTGGAAAATGAACTCAAGACCAATGACCTTGCGTTGGTTCGTCTGCAATCAGGACCGGTTTCGCGAACGGTCATATTTCCCCAGGTGGATGGCCACCCGGTTCCACCGGAAGAATTGGCGCAACTGTTGAAAGCCGGCAAAATAACTGAAGCGGACCTGGAGGCTTTCGAAAAGAAAATCAAACAATTCGCACCGCGCCTTCGGAAAGTGTCCCACGCAGCCAACAAGGCCTGGCAGCAAGGCATGCGAAACATGCGCGAATTCATTGAAAATGAAGCCCGCTCCACCCTGCAAGACTTCACGGCTGCACTTCTGGGGGAATTGCCCCAGCCGGAAGTTGTGGAATTCATCTCGGAAGTCATCAACGATGTGATAGAAAACCGCCTCGATGCAGAGGCTGTACAAAACCAGCCACCACCACAAATCCTGTATAGCGTGAACGTGATCTGCACTCACGATGGAGACTCATCCCCGGTGGTGACTGAATACACGCCTTCGGTAATGAATCTGCTGGGTACCGTGGAGCCGGAGTTCATCGGCAGTGGCCAGATGGTCACCAATTACCGCGGCATCAGGGCCGGGGCACTGGTCCGCGCCGACGGCGGTTACCTGATTCTCAATGCCCGGGATGTCCTGAGTGAACCCGGCGCCTGGCGCATGATGATGCGGGCATTGCGGACAGGCAAATTGGAAATCGTCCCCAGTGAAGTAGGCTGGCTCATGCCCATGCAGTCGTTGAAACCCCAGGCCATTGATATATCGGTGCGCATCATCCTGATCGGCAGCAGTTATCTTTACTACCAACTTGACCAGGTGGACCAGGATTTCACCAACCTGTTCAAGGTCCTGGCGGACTTCAACTCCGAAATTGAACGATCTGAAATCGGCGTCAGCCAGTACGCGGGTGTGGTGGCCCGTATTTGCCAGGAGGAAGAGCTGGCCCATTTTGACGCTTCCGGTATTGCGGCCCTGGCCGAACACGGCGCACGGATCGCATCGCGCAAGGGGAAAATCACTGCACGATTCGGGCGCATCGCGGATATTGTTCGCGAAGCTTCATTTCTCGCCAGAAAGGCCGGTGCTGAGCTGGTAAACCGGGATCAGGTCGAGGAAACCATCAGGCGAACCAGGTACCGCGCCAGCCTGCCTTCAAGCCGCTTCCAGGAGCTGATCAGCGACGGCACCATCATGGTCCAGACCAGTGGCGCCGTTGTTGGCCAGATAAACGGCCTGGCTGTGATCAATGCCGGCCAGCTGACTTACGGGTTCCCGGCCAGAATCACAGCCACTATTGGCGCCGGGCGCGCCGGCGTGATCGATATCGAAGGCGCCGCATCCATGTCCGGCTCAATTCATACCAAGGGTTTTCATATTCTCGGCGGATTGCTGCGCCACCTGCTGCAGACTGACCATCCGCTGACCTTCAGTGCTTCTATCGCATTTGAACAAAGTTACGGCGGAATAGACGGCGATTCCGCCTCCGGGGCCGAGATTTGCTGCCTGATCAGCGCCCTGACCGGGGTACCCATCCGGCAGGGCCTGGCCATGACCGGCGCCATTGATCAGCATGGCCACATCCAGGCCATCGGGGGCGTGAATGAAAAAATCGAAGGGTTTTTCGATGTTTGCCTGCCCCTGGGACTCAATGGGGAGCACGGTGTCATCATCCCCTCGGCAAACGCCGGCGACCTGATGCTGCGCAAGGATGTAATCGCTGCCTGCAGCGACGGCCGCTTTCATATCCATGCCGTTAAGACCGTCAACGAAGCCCTGGAGGTGCTGACCGGGAGAATAGCGGGGCAGCCCGATGAGCAGGGTCATTTTCCTGAGGATTCACTGCTCGGACTTGCCCGGTCAAAGGCCACCGAGTATTGGAACAAGACCATGAACCTTCCCTTCAGCGACGATGATGAAAAATCAGATAAGGCGGATTCCTGAGCGTGTTTCGCTCTTTCTTCATCTCAGGCTTCACCGCTTATGTGGTTCTCGCACTGGTTTACGCGGTGGTGCAGTTGATTCGCGGCATGGACCCGCTGTTCTCGTGGCTGGGCCTGGCGCTCGCCGCCGGGGCCCCGGCCGCTTTCCTGGCCTGGCTGTACATCGCCGGCCGGGCCCGTACGTCGGAGCACCCGGTAGCAGTAAGCGTGGCGTGCGGCCTTGGAACTGCGATCACCATGGCGGCAAACTGGCGCTATGAAGCAGCCAGCGGGACCATACACGTCTGGGCCGGCCTTTGCCTGCTGGCCTGGTTTATTTATCTCAGGTGGTATTCGGTATTTGCCAAACGAAACAGCACAGCCCTGGCGCCGGGAGCTGTGCTTCCGGAATTTGAACTGCAGTCATCGCAAGGCGAAACGGTGTCATCCACCCGGTTCCGGGGCAAGAACCATGTCTTTGTTTTCTATCGTGGAAACTGGTGTCCTTTGTGCTCCGCTCAAATTGCTGAGTTGGCTGAGCAGTACCGGGAGTTGCAAGCCCTGGGGGCTGAAGTCATTCTGGTCAGCTCCCAGCCGCAAAGTCACAGTCTTCGCCTGGCAAAAAGATTTGATGCGCCCATGCAGTTCTTTCGCGATGTAAACAATTCCGCGGCTGAAAAGCTGGGCATTCTGGCTTCATTTGGCACACCCCTGGGATTTCAGTTGCTCGGCTACAGCACTGATACGGCCATGCCCACTGTGATCATCACGGACGAGGGCGGAAAAATACTTTATTCAGATGCAACAGACAATTACCGAGTGCGGCCCGAGCCCGAACTGTTTCTCAATGTCCTGCGAGAGCAAGCGTCGGCCAAGTTGTGAATCCCGGGAGCGGCGCATGCCTTCCCAGATGTCATCGTTGATTCGCAGTAAAAACGCATTTTTCGTGGCTCAAAAGAGCAGATTTTTTCGTAGCTTGCTTTATAATGTCCGCGGCACCCACAAGGAGAAGCAAAATGCGCCGACTTATTTTTATCCTGTTAATTCTTGTACCCATGGCAGCGAGTGCACAGGAATCCAGCTCCGGCGGCCCCCTGTTCATGAAAGACATGCTGGGAGACCGTGAATTTTTCGATCCGTGGGGAGTCGGGATTGATATCTTCAGCATGCAGCAGGACTACGGGATCGTCAGCCTGGATTTCCAATTGCCCGGTGTGGAAATTGGCGATGCCAGCCTGATCGGCGTGACCAACGACCTTCAGAGTTATGACCTGAAGTTTGACGCCTGGATCACACCCTTCCTGAATGTATTTGCGCTGGTTGGAAGACTCAAAGCCGAAACCTTCGTTGATTTCAGCAATTTACCTATCCAGGGATTACCCTTTCCCCTGACTGCTGTGCAGGTGTCTTATGACGGCACGGTTTACGGCGCCGGTTTCAACCTGATTTACGGAACGGACAAGTGGTTCGTGGCGCTCAACAACACCTGGACTGACGCGAGCCTGAGTGGAGATTTCGACTCATCCGTCTCTGCGTACACAGCGCAACCACGAATCGGCCTGATAAGGGACAAGTGGACATTTTATGCCGGCGGCATGTATCTCGATACGCAGGAGAAACACAGCGGGACCATCCAACTGCCGATTCCAGGCTTTCCGCCCGTTCCATTCAAGGTGGAACTGGAAAGCGCCGAGAATTGGAATTACGCCGTGGGCGTTATGCATGTGTTCAGCCCCAAGGCACAATTGCTGCTGGAATACGGCTTCGGTGATCGCACACACACCCTGCTCAACTTCACCTACAGGTTCTGAGTGCAAGGCAGGTTTATCAATTTGGCATTGTTGAGCCTGGCACTTTTCGCAGCGCCGCAGTTTTGTGGCGCCTATGAAACTGACCAATTCAGCAACCGCCTCGAGCCGATCGAGGATTCCACTGAACCGCTGGATGGAAGGGTCAACCTTTCGATTCAGACCGCCGCGGCCGATTGGAAAGGCCCCCGCAATGACTGGAAATTCGTCACGGCCATTTACCATGATCTCGGCGGCCATCACTGGGTAGACAAGATAGAGCGCTGGGTGATGGATTCGGATGAGGTGGAACACCTGCAACCGTCGCGCCGGGAATCCATCTACCAGGGGCATCCAATCTGGGCAACCCGGGTGGCGGCCGCATTTGGTGTTGGACCAACCATCAAGGTCAACGGTCAATTGATCGGCTCAGACAAGCTGGGACATTTTTTTTCCCAGGGAAGGAAATTCTATCGTCGTTATTTGAGGTCCCTGGACGAGTCCGTGGCTGCCGAGCATTCGGCCTATACGGAGCGGGCCTTGTTTGGTCAGATGACCACCGGTGTTTATTCCAATGCAGACCTTGTCGCCAATTATGAAGGATTCCTGTTCTATCTGAGCCTGTTCGATGACGACATCGTAGCCGGCAAGAAGGCAATCCTGGCCTGGCAGGACGATCACTGGGTCATTCAGCGCTCCTTTACCTGGGCCGATCACGTGAACGAATACTGGGACGAAGCCCTGAACATCAATCACTATGACAAGATCCTGCACCCCTACATGAAAGAGCGCTTGCAGACATTTTGCGGTGACTTTTTCCGTGCGCCGGAGATGTACACCATCGAGGATGAAGATCTCCTCAAAGAGCGTTATACGCATCTTCAGCTAAGAGACACCTCGGACCTGCGCCTCGACCGGTTATGCCCGGTGCATCCGGAATACTCAATCAGCGGAGCGGCTGGAGAGTCGCAGTGAAGCTGGCCTGATCCAGGGTGTTCTCCAGGATCGTAACAAGTGGAAACGATTCCCCCATATACGCCTTTACTTCGTCCATCTCCCCCGGTGGAATGTGCACTGCAATCTTGTGCGGCGCAGCCAGAAACCTGTTGACCAACTGGTTCCCCGGCCCCGGCTGAAAATACCAAAACGGTATCAGGGCGACGTCAATATCAATATTATCCAGCCCGGCCTTGATGTAATCCGCAGGGTCCATCGCCGCATCGCCCACGTGGAGCACCTTCATATCCCCTATTTCGAGCAGGTGCCCGTAGTTTTCCAGGCGGGCGTATTTTCCGGTTCCATGACTCAATGGAAAAATAGTGATCCGGGCGTTTTCCTGTTCGATGACATGCGGCTCCCCGTACTGGGGATCAATCTCTCGAACCCTGGGGCTGGTAGTCAGGAACTGCCTGCATTTCTCCCGCATCAGCCCGAGGACCTGGGACGATGAGACAAGTTCGGTCGCAAGGCTGTCCTGCATGAACTGGCAAGCGAAACGGGGCTGGTTATGGTCGTGATGGCGGTGACTGACAAGCATCAGGTCTATTCCGGAAAACGGACCGGAAAGCTGCTCAAACAGGGGCAGCACTTCGTCAGGAAGACCGCCGTATATTGAATAAGGCTCTACCACCATCGCGTCTATCAGTATCCGGGTCTTGCCATCTGTAATCATCACCCCTTCGTTGGCCAGTTGCGTAATGGAAACGTCGGCAAATGGCGAACCACCCACCCAGGCAAGCAGGAAAGCAGCCGTCACGGCTTGCTGCATAAACAGCCGGGATCGACAGATGTATGCTTCAGCGTTGATCAGGTCTTTGAACTGCATATCGCACGACTCCATGTTCTGATCCGGGACCAGTCAAGGTGAACCCGTTTTTTTCCATAACACGTATGGATTTCTGTAAATGCGGCAGGGTTTCAGCACAGACTTCAGTCACATTCTGGTGGCTGAAAGCCCACCTGACCAGTCGTGTCACGGCTTCCGTGGCATAACCGTTGACGCAGAACTGGCTTAAGACAGAATAGCTAATTTCCACCAGGCCCGCCTCATCCGGCCTGCCCTTGAATCCACAAATACCCATTAATTCAGGATCTTCCAACAATTTGCTCAGTAAATACCAGAAGGACCAACCCTGCTCTGCCGGATCTTGCAAAACCTGCAGGGCGAACTGCATCGCCTGGCGCCCATACAAATCCGGCGGCCAGTTGTCCGGCACCGTTGCGTTCAGGAGTTCAGCCAGTTTTTGGCGATCCTCCAGATCAGCTTCGACAAGTTCCAATGTGGCCGCAACCAGCGTGATCCGATTGCTTTCAAGTGCCCTCAAAATCACACTACTGCCTCCGGTTGCTCTCGATAACCCTCCAGCAGACAGGACCAGCAACTCTCCAACTGATCTTTCTTGCTCCCGGGCCAGAGTTTATCCAGAGAGCGCCGCAAACGCCTGAGATTGGCTTCAAAAGAGCGATGCGCCCCTTTGCTGATCCTCGCCCGGTCAAAATCTATCAGGTACACAGCAGCAGAATCCCGGACCATGATATTGCGCGCATTGAGATCTGCGTGCACAACTCCCTGTTGATGAAAACGCCGGATACATGCCCCTGTTGCGCGCCATAGTTCACAGCCGGCCTCAACGCTCCCCAGCAAATCAGCCAATGGAACCACGTCCGGGATGCGCTTGGTCATCAGGCTCCCCGTGTAGAAAATTCCATTACGCATGCATTGCGCGGCCAGTGGATGAGGCACCGGCAGATCCTGTGCCCGCAGCATGGCCAGCAGCCTGAATTCCGCCAGCGGACGGGAGCGCTCGAAACCGGTGAATAAATAACGATCACGGCTGAAGCGCGCTGCCCAGCCACCTCTCAGGTAGCGGCGTAAAACAGCGGGCCCAAAGGCAGTCTCCAGCAACAGGGCGCTGCCACGGCCCTCGGCCAGGCCGACCAGGCCGCCGCTTTGTTCCCATGAATCAGCATCAAACAGCTGTGTATCAAGCTGCTTTATGCTGTCGGCATCATATACAATGACCTGGGAGTCCTGTTTGTGGGTACGAGGTTTCACTCGCCGGTATTGTGCTTTCGCCTCTTGCCCGCGTCAATCCGGAGAAGCCTTGCTGCCACTTCAAAACCAGCCCGAACAGATCTGTATTCTGAGACTTTCCGCGCTCGGAGATGCTACCCACGTGGTGCCTGTCGTCAGGGCCTTCCAGGACCATTGGCCGGATTCGCAGATCAGCTGGATCATCGGAAAATTGGAGCATCGACTGCTTTCAGGCCTGGAAAACGTAGAGTTTATTGAATTTGACAAGCGTGGTGGCTGGGCTGCGATAGGGGAATTGCGCAAACAAATCCGGAAGCGCAGATTCGACGTCCTGCTGCAGATGCAGGTAGCGGCCCGCGCAAACCTGTTGAGTACTCTGGTACGCTCCTCCATGCGCCTGGGTTGGGACCGGGCCAGGTCGCGGGACCTGCATCATTATTTTGTTCGCCAAAGCGTGGCGCCAGTACCTTTCCAGCACCAGGTCCAGGGTTTCCTCGAGTTTCCCAGGGCCCTTGGCATCGAAGTTGGCGCGCCCCGTTGGGATATCCCCATTGACTCTGCAGCGATGCAGTGGGCTGAAGCCCGCTTGGGTGCAGGCAAAAAGACCTTGCTGATCAGCCCATGCTCCAGTCACGTCCTGCGTAACTGGCGTGCAGAAAAATACGCGGCTGTGGCCGACTACGCACAAACTCAGTTCGGTTTGCAGGTAGCGCTGTCCGGTGGGCCGAGCAAACTGGAGCAGGAAATGGGCGCTGCCATCGAGGCCCGAATGCAAGGCGCTTGTCTGAACCTGGTGGGCAAAGACACGTTGGAACAATCAAAAGCCTTACTCAAAAAAGCAACCATTCTGATCGCGCCGGATTCAGGCCCGGCGCATATCGCCTCTGCCCTTGGCACGCCTGTTATCGGCCTTTACGCTGCCACCTGGTCGAAGCGATCAGGACCCTACAACAGCCTCGATTTATGTGTTGACCGCTTCGCGCAGGCCGCCAGGCAATTTCGAAACAAAAGCCCGCAAGATCTGCGTTGGGGAACCCGAATCGAAGAACCTGGCGTGATGGACCTGGTAAGCGCTGAAGACGTTATGGCCAAACTGGATTCCTGGCAGCAACAAACCCTCAGCAGCCAGTTGTGAATTCACAGCTAGCCCGCTGCTCACGCTACACTTCGCACGCGTCGCGCCTTTCTGCCCTGCAATACCGCTTGGAAGCCGTTCTCCAGATCAGCCTGCAGATCGTCGATGTGCTCGATGCCTACTGAAAGCCTGAGCAGGCGGCTACTGATGCCTGCCTTGGCCTGGTCTTCTTCAGACATGGCAGCATGGGTCATGCTCGCCGGATGGGCGACCAGACTCTCCACACCACCCAGTGATTCCGCCAGGGTGAAAAGATTCAGGCTACCCAGGAACAGCGGAATCTCCTCTTCACTCGCCTCAATTTCAAAACTGATCATCGCGCCAAAGCCTTCCTGCTGCTGTGCTGCCAGTTCATGGCCATTGTGACTGGCCAGTCCCGGGTAGTAAACTTTGCCCACCAGTTCATTTTCTTCCAGCGCTGCAGCAATTACACCGGCACTTCGCTGGTGTTGCTGGAATCTGACGCTCAGGGTTCTCAATCCACGTAAGGTCTGAAAGCTGTCGAAAGGCGAACCTGTCAAGCCCAGGCAATTGGCCCACCAGCTCAATTCCTCCACCAGGCCCTCATCTTTTGCGATGACGACGCCTCCAACCACATCTGAATGCCCGTTGATGTACTTGGTGGTGGAATGCAGCACGATATCCGCACCGAGGCTAAATGGCTTCTGACCGGCAGGTGACAGGAAGGTGTTGTCCACCACGACCAGCGCACCCGCTTGGTGGGCAGCGCGGGCGATGGCGCGGATGTCTGTGATTCGCAACAGGGGGTTACTGGGCGTTTCGATCCACACAATACGCGGCCGTAACTCCAGGATCTGCTGCACGGAAGCCTCAGTCTCCCACAGAGGCAGCCATTGCAATTCAAACTGTCCCTTCCCGGAAGCGGCTGTGAACAAGCGATGACAACCGCCATAACAATCATGGGGCGCCACGATCAGGTCACCCGGCTTCAGGAGTTGGGTCACCAGGTGCACCGCGGACATGCCCGAGGCGGTGATGACGCCACCCGCGCCGCCTTCGAGGGCAGCCAGGGCACCGGCCAGCTGGTCACGGTTGGGATTACCGGAACGCGTGTAGTCATACTCCCCTTTCTCGCCGAATCGCGGGAATGCGAATGTCGAACTCATGTACAGGGGCGGGATCACTGCGCCATGATTTTCATCGCAATTCACGCCATAACGGGCGGCCAGTGTTTCCTGGTGCTGCTGTGTGTCGGGTAATATGCTCATGCCGTTTGTCCTTTGCTGATTCCGGTTTCAAAATCTCATCCGGAAATCCCGCAAAGCAGGCTGAGTAAGACCAGTTCCATCAGATTCGCTAACTGGCCACTCATTTCCCGAAAACCCCTGTGATTTCGTGGGGTCCTCGCAAGAATTGGCACCTTTTCGAAGTGGTTAGCTTCGCTGGTTGCCCCGGCGTCAAAGGGCTCGTCCCTCGACCGGTCTGAATGAGTAAGGCTCGATTGTAGGCGAATCCCCCGAGCAGAAGCAAGTTTATTTTTTAGCTGTAGTCCTGGTAGGATTTTTCTTCGATAATCCGGGAACCCAGGTGCAGGTTGAGTTCTTTTTTGATTTGAGACCGCTTGTCATTGGTGAAGTAGACCTGGCGGGCGAGTTCAATGAAGCGCTCATCAAATTCCTTCAGGCGCTCTTTATCACGGATATCATCCTCTATTTCCCACAGGGCTTCGTTAATTTGCTTCAGTTGATCGTGCAGATCGTCAATGACTTGATTCACGGCTACGGCATTTGCCCAGGTTTCCTGCAACAGGGCCAGTTCGATCCGGACATTCGCCACTTTCTCCGGATCGCTCATGCGCTCGGATTTGATTTCGAGAATGGTGATCTTATCGAGCACCTCGCCCGGTGAAACGGGTACGTGAATGTTATCCATGCTTATACCTTGAAGCTGTAGTCTTTGTCGGGATCGCGCTCAATATCCGGCGGATAGTTTCTGCGTTTATCCGCATAGTACTGCTCACGGGAATCGCCCTGCGATGACTTATTGTAGGTGATGTAAAGCACCCGCCGCGCTTTGTTTGTATGGTTTGGATGCGACCGATGTGGAGCGTAGGAGTCAAAAAATACCGCATCGCCCGGCTGGCAATGAACGGCAACATATGGGATGTGGTCCGTATCGTCATCCGTCAACGGCGCCCACATCGAACCCAGAACGCCCTGCTTATGCATTCCGGCGATCATTTCCAGGCTGCCATTTTCCGCGTTCGTTTCATCGATCGAGATCATGGCGGTGATGTGCAGATCGGCGTAATCATCCCAACCGGCCTGCACGTCCTGGTGCTCCTTGAACCCATCGCCACCGGGCAGTTTGAAATTGATCTTGTCCTTGAACAGAACGGCGGACTCACCGAAAAGTTTGGACACAGCCAACTGCATGCGCCGTTTCGTAATCAGCTTGGAAAAACCGTCGTGAAAAGGCACGAAATTTTCGATCCGGCACAGGATGCGTGAACCATCGTCCTGGCTTTCCTCAAAATACATCATGTATTTTCCCGGCGTCTCCGGATAGGCGGTGACATCGTCCGTCCATTGGCTGATAGCTTCGACTTCCTGTGGCGAATACATGCCCCGTACCACGAGGAAGCCATCACGATGAAACTGTGCGACCTGTTCGTCGCTGAGTATTTTCTCTGTCGTCATCTCAGGATTCATCCTTGTTCAGAAATTAGCTGGAATTGTATCGGCGCGCCCACAGGCTCTTGCTGACCGAAATCAGGTTATTGGTGGTCCAGTAAAGCACCATGCCGGCTGGGAAGGTATAAAACAGCGCGAAGAAGCCAACGCCAAGCAACAGCATGTTTCGCACCTGTTTCCTGCGCAATTCGGCATTGAGCGCAGGCGGATTGTGCAAGGCTGAAGCCACCACGGACAGGCCGGTCATCAGGACCGGCAGGAGGTTCAGTTCCGCGCCAAAAAATGGCAGGCTGAACGGGAAGTTGAATATTGCATCAGGTCTCGAGAGGTCAGTGATCCACAGGAACGACGCGTTCATCAAATGGATGTTTTCAGCCAGCATGTCGAATGCGCCGATAAAGATTGGAATCACAACCGACACGCCCACCATGCTCTTCAAACTGTAAAGCGGATGCACCCTTTCGGTCTTGTACAGGGCCAGTATTTTAGCCGCCTGTTCCTCACCCTTGAACCCCTTCTTGATCCGCTGCAGTTCAGGCGCCAGCCGGGCCTCCGTGGCATGGACCTGTTGTTGGAGCCGGTCTGCAATACGGCTCAGCGGCAGCATCAGGACATGCACGACCAGGGACATGACCATCACTGATAGCCCCCAGGAAGGAATGACCAGGTTGATCCAGGACAGGATGAAGAACAGTGCAAAACAGATCCAGCGCAGCCAGAACCAGAGTCCGGCGTAAAGGATATTACTGAGATCTGAGTCTGCTGCGCTTAGTTCGCTCGGTTCCACCGGGCCCATGTAGATCGAAAAAACCGTTTCCTGGCCTGGATTCAGCGCCAGCTCAATGCTCGCATCGAGTTGGGTCTCACCGGTCTCGACCCGGGCCGCAAGCGGCTCTCCATGACCCGCAAGCAGTGCCCAGAAGCGGTTGCGATATCCAATCCAGTCATCAGCAGCCAGGCTGCTTTGCTCCTCTTCGTCCAGTCCCAACTGGGCGACATCAGTTCCGGAAACCCCGATATATCTTGTTTGTTCCAGCCAGCCGCCAAATCCCGCCGCATCACGGGGCCTGAATTCAGCGCCTGAGCTCAAGCTGGCCTGGTTCAGGCCTTCCGCCCGGAATTCAATCAGGTAGCCTGTCAACGGAATTTTCCAGGTCAAAGAGGCGCCGGACAGACTCTGGAAGTGCAGTTCGAAGTATGAATCGGAGTGTCTGGGGGTTTCCTTCCAACTCCCGCCACCACCCTGGTGGCCGATGACTTCAGCACCTCCGTAATGCCCACAGCTGGCATTCTTGCTGCTGCGCGAGGGATAACAGGCGATAGCCGAAGCGAGGCTGCCATCGTACGCGAACTGCAGATCAAGCGTTTCGGTGACAATCCGGGAATCCGCCCTGGCCTCCTGACACCCGGCCAGTACAAAGAGCGTGACGAAAACCAGCGCGAACGAACCCTTCCAGCGGACCGGGCGATGATGGCGGGCAGATTCAGCCATTTCCCCGCCCGCCCTGTTCTCTTTCCTGCCCGGCCGGCCGACATTCATCGGCCAGGCGGGCGATTTCTGCCGCACCATCGGGGATACTGCGGCCCAGACGAAACACGCTGTTTTCCCGGTAATCTCTCACCCGGTCACGAAAGCGATCAGGAGTCGCCAACAGACGCTCGATCACGGCCGGGGCCTGCTCCAGTGATGAAGTGGCAAGGATCACACCCACCTGATCCCTGATTGACGACTCAACGGGCTCGATTCCAATTTCCTGCCAGTTCGGATTGCGAATCCGTCTCGGTACGTCGATAAACAACACCGGCTTTTCCAGGCCCAATGCGTATTCCATCGCCATCGCGGACCAGTCACTTACCAGGATGTCGGAGCGCAGGATCGAATCGGTCTCACCCATCCAGTCAATGTACTCGAAACGCTCTTGCCCCAGGAAACTGTCACGCACGGAGGCAATGACAGCAGGTGTTAGCCGGAGGCTCTGGTAATGCGGCCGCATGATGACCCGGTACCCCGCCTTCAACAGAATATCGATCAGCACCCTGCCGCAGGTGTTGAAGATCGAGCTGTCTCCCCAGGTGGGTGCGATCAGAACGGTGACCGGATCACCGGACTGTTTCTGCGGCCGGTATGCCCTGCCCTGTTCGATCACTTCTTCCAGCCGCGGGTGGCCATATTCGAAAAGATGTTTGGCCGGGAGGCCTTTCAATTCCTCGCGCCGGCGGATCTCCGCCACCTGGTGAGGGCCGGTGCAAAACAGGCTGTCGTAATGATCAAAGGAGTTCTCATGATCCACCATGTGGGTGCTTCCCATGCTGTGGAACAGGTACAGGTAATGAACCGCTTGAAGCGATCGCTTCAGTTGCAGGTTGTCCAGATCCATCATGGTGAGAACGAACAGGTCGGACTGGTTCACCTGGAAAAATATGGTCAGATACAGTCCTTCCGGGATGAATATTGCGCGGTAATTTTCATGCTGGCGGGAAAGGCCCGGATCAGCAGGGTCTGAAGTGACGTAACAGGTCTTGCGCTGTAATTTTTCGTTCAGCTCCGAGATCAGGCCCGAAAACTGGTGCCAGTCCTGGCCTGTTTCCGAAAAGAACACGATATGGCGCCATTCCCGGGGCAGTTTTTTGAACCGCCGCCAGCCCCGCCAGCCAGAAATCAAAGACATGACAGCGGTCCCGGACTCTCAGTCTGTAGAGTCTTGCGGTGAGGTGTCCTGCTTGTTGTCCCGCTTGAATAAGCCCTTGATCTTGTACCAATAGGTCTTTAATGCCAGCGCGATCGAGGCGATAATTCCCACGATAGCGGACACCACCATGCTGCCGGTGCTCGGATCGAGATAAGCAAAAACTGCCGGTGAAGCCAGCAACAGCATGATTGCCATGCCGCAAATAAAGAACGTTTTGGGTTGCCTGCCTTTTCTCATCGAGTTCAAATCCGGGTTCGTGACAGGGCGGATTTTAGCACTGATCAAGGGGCAAATACCGCATACAAGGCTGCCAGCAGACGCTCCATGTCGTAGTGGGTGATATCGCCCATGGTTGAAATGCGAAACATTTCCGCCGCCAGCTTGTCCTGGCCGGCATAAATAACGAAGCCGCGCTGCTTGAGCCCGTCGTGAATGGTCTCGTAACTGCAGTTCGCTGGCAGCCGGTAAGAATACAAAACACAGGAAAATTCAGCCGGGTCCAGCATGGTCTCCACACCGTATCGCTGCAGGGCCCCGGCCACGCGATTGGCCAGCTTGCGGTAGCGGGCATGGCGGGCCTGCCAGCCACCCTGCTCCGCCAACTCCTTCATGGCCTGGTCAAGGGCTTGCAAACCGTTTACTGCGGGTGTGAAGGGCGTGGACGCCTGGTCCTGTTTTTCAGACCACAGCGGTAAATGCATGTAGAGGCTGCGCGGCGGCTCTGCTGCCTGTTCAATAGCTGATTTACGGCAAATCACCATGCACAAACCGGGAATCCCGTGCAGACACTTGTTGGCGGTTGCCGCGCCGGCGATGAATGCAGGTGAATCGAAAGGGATCGCTTCCGCGCCAAAACTGGACACCGTGTCGAGCAACAGTCCGGCCCCATGCTCGACGCACAGTTCGGCCAGCCGGCTCACATCGTTCAGGCGACCGGTAGTGGTTTCATGATGCACCGCCGCGACGTGTGTAAATTGGCCTGTTGCCAGTAATGCGGCGACACGATCGAAATCAATAGCATCCATCCACTGGTGTTCGACGGCCTGGAATTCGATGCCGTGTATATCCGCAATCCGGCTGATGCGCTCACCGTAAACACCGTTTTCGACGACCAGGAGCCGGGCGTCACGGGGCAGCAATGAAGACAACATCGCCTCCAGTGCGGTCGTGCCTGAACCACCGAGCAGCACCGAAGTCCATTCAGCACGATCACAGGCATAGATATCCAGCAGGCCGGCGCGAACACGGTCCTGCAGGGCAAAAAATTCAGGCTCCCGGTGACACAAGTCGGAGTTCACCGCGGCTTTGCGAACCGCCTCACTCAGGCTAACCGGACCGGGATTCAGCAGGATGGGTCTCATGGCAAGAAAGTTTTTTCTCCGGATTATTCAGGGATGTATGGCTTCAAACAGAAGCCCGGTACCACAGCAGCAGCGCGCAACCAGCCATGTAAATCGTGTAAATCAACTCGCCATTGCGAATCAGTGACTGGCGTGGATTCCACTCAGCCTCAGCGTTTGACTGCCATTTCAAACGGGTCGGGAACATGGCCGGTATGTTGCCGCTCCAGGCCCTCCAGTCATCGCCGAATATGTTTTCGAGTTTGTAATCCTCGTAACGAATGGCCGCGGGGTAGTAAAAAAGCAAAAAGAAAGCCACCAGCGCCACCACCATCCAATTGCCGCAGGCCAGTGTAAACCCGGCAAGAATGAGGAAATTCCCGAGGTACAGTGGATGGCGCACCAATGAATATGCCCCGGTTGTTGCCAGTTGCTTGTTTTTGTAGATCACGCCGGCGGCATAAATCCGCCAGGCCTGACCCATAGCTGCAAGTACAAAGCCTGCAATAACACGACTTTCACCCGGCACTGTGCAAAAAGCGCAGACCAGCACCAGTATGAAACCAAAACCCTGCCGCGAGGCTTCGTGGAACCGCAGGCGGTCGATCAGGCCCGCGAAGCCTGTCCGATTCCCCATTTTCTCGGAACGGTGATTTCCCATGATTTTTCTCCTCACCACAGGCCTTCATCGGGGAAAGCCTATCGCATGTCCGTGACTAGTGCCAGACCAGATGAAATCTGCTGCAACGATGGTTCCGGCTGTACAAATTCCACATTACAAATGGGCCCAGGGAACATCAGCCTCAAGGTGGCGCATCAGTCGCCGTTTCACTTCCACCGGGCTGACATCCGGCCGTGGCAAATTTTCGGGCACGCCTGCCCTCAGCTTCAATTGCAGCAGAGACGGGCCTTCGCCTGCCTGCAGGAAATGCTGCAGGGAAGCCATATCGACACCTTCCGAGGCATGCCTGTAGCCACAGGCGCTTGCCACTCCGGCAAGACTGACTGCACTGCTCACCGTGGCCTGGCCTCCGGTAGACTCATGCATCTCATTATCCAGCACCAGGTGGCGGAAATTCCTGCCCCCGTATGAACCCACCGTTGCCAGGTTGCCCATACGCATCAACGCCGCGCCATCACCGTCTGCGACCAGGACCCGGTGATCGGGCAGCGCCAGTGACAGGCCCAGCCCGAATGAAGAAGCGCAGCCCATCGAACCCACCATGTACAAATGGTTCGGCCTGTCTGCAATGGCGAACAACTCTCTGCCGGTAAACCCGGTGGTTCCGACCACGATACTTTCATTTTCAGGCGTGCCATCAATCACCGCAGCCAGGGCCTGCTGGCGCGTCAGTTGTGGTTCGTCATGAACCGGCACTTCGAATGGAGCGGGTCGTGATGACGCCTGCCAGCGACTTTCCAGGCTGGCCGGGGCCACGGATCCCTTGCGCATGACCAGCGCGTAGGGAAGGCCGGTTTTGTCCATTTGCCAGGTAGCAACGGTGAACGCTCCTTCAACTGAAGCGGCGTCGCGCGGGAACCAGTCCCAGGGAATCTGTAGTTCGTCCAGGATTCGCCCGGTAATCTGCCCCATCAATTCGTGCTGTGGCTCGTCTGGAAGACCGGGTTCACCGCGCAGCGTGATAATCAACAACACCGGAATGCGGAACACCCAGTTCAGCGAGCTCAGCGGACTGACTGCGTTGCCCAGCCCGGAATTTTGCATCATTGCGACGGTGCGCTGGCCGGCCAGTGCCGCACCGGCTGCAGTGGCCACGGCATCCCCCTCGTTGGCGGAGGAGATATAAGTCATTTCCGGATCATTAATGACACTATTGATAAAAGGGGTCAGGAATGAACAGGGCACACCCGCCCAGGTATTAAATCCGTACGCCTTTGCCGGCTGGATAAATTCGCTTGCCTGTATCATTTCATGTCGTACTCAGGAACCCTGACTGCGGGCGAAATCTCCTGCTCTTTGCAGGTCTTCCAGGTTGTTGATGTCCATCCAGTGGCCGGAAATGTATTGCACCTGGGGCGAATGTCCGTTTTCCACCAGCCGATTGATCAACTCGGGCACGCCGAAACGGGTGAAACCTTCTTCATTCCGCAATTGCCCCAGTGCTTCGAGCAATTGGTCCCTGCCCGCTGCTCTGGCCCTGAGCATACCGATCCAGCGCCCGTCGGCAGCGCGGCCTCCCCAGCCACCCTGGCTTCTGATTTGCTCGACACTGACTCTCTGCTGGTACATGGCGCGATCATCCGGCGCGGAACACCAGGCAAGGTCATTGCTGTTTCCCTGAGCATGCTCGAGCGGAGATGAATCGACCACCACCAACAGGTCGGCATCCCAGTCCATCAGGTTGTTCAGGATGTAAGTGCGGAACAAGAGGTCACCGTAGATCAGCACCGTATCATCGGAAATGGCATCCAGTGCACAGCCAAGCGAGGCCAGCTCATCACTGCTTTGCCAGTCCTCATTGACCACCACCGCGGTGCCCTGTTCATTGATAGCCTCACTGCGGTAGCCGGCCACAACCGTGATGTTGTTGATGCCCTGGGCTTTGAACTTGTCCACCTGGCGGCGCAAAACCGTTTTGCCCGCAACCGGAATCATGACCTTGGGCCGGTCACGGGTCAGCTCGTCCATGCCCTGGCCGCGACTGGCGGCAAGAATGATCGCAGAGGCGTCAGGGCGGGCGCTGCGTGCGTAAATTTTTTCCGCCTCCAGCAGTTCGTCGGCGCCCTGCAGGCGGAAAATTTCCGAGACTGTGGCTACCTGGCCCTCGACATCAAGCAGGGATTCCGAATCATGGATTGCCCTGGCCGTCTTCTGCATCGCCGTGATGTTGGAACGGATCATGTGGTTGGCCCAGATTACCAGGCTGACATCATGGTCACGGAACACCTCGGTGGGTGTGGAATAATATTTGGTCGGGACGATGACCAGTGGGCAGCGATTGTCCCATTCACGTGAGAATTCAAGCACTTCATCCGGCCGGCTCAGCTTGCTGTGAATCAGGATCGCATCAGCGCCTGCGCGACGATAAGCTTCACCACGCCGGAGTGCTTCTTCCAGCCCCCAACCCGCTATGAAGGCTTCCACGCGGGCCACAATACAGAAATCATCGTGCTGTTGGGCGTCCTTGCCGGCCTGGATCTTGCCGCAAAAGGTATCGATGTCCTCCAGTTCCTGCTGTTCACCCTGGATGAAGCTGTTGGTTTTGGGAAACAGCTTGTCCTCGATACAGACACCGGCGATATCGCGCTGCTCCAGCTTGCAGACCAGACGGCGCATATTGTTGAAATCCCCATAACCAGTGTCACCATCGAGCAGAATGGGAATCGAGGTCGCATCGGACATGAATTCCAGAGCCTCAACGACCTGGGTCCAGCTGAGTTCGTTGTTGTCACGCACGGCATGCTGGGCCGATAGCGCGAGCCCGGAACCCCAGATGCCCTTGAAACCGGCTTCCTCGACGATTTTCGCGGAAAGACCATTATGGGCCTCGAGAATGAACTCCGTCTCTCCGCAGAGGAGCAGATTTTTCAATTGAGTCGTCTTTTTCATTGCTGATCAGAAATCCGGGTGAGCGACACGGATTGCCTCCAGTATTTCACCGCCGGCGCGCACTACATCTTCAGGGAAGTCAATTTCAATCCAGGGCAATCCCGTCACATCCTCGAAGCCAAATGAATCCGGTTCTGACAGCAGTAAGTTTCTCAGCGCCTCTTCGTGTGGCGCATCCCCCAATCCCTCGGCATCGAAGCTCGCACATTCCCTGGCAATTTTAGCCGCACAGTCCGGACCGAAACGGAAAAACCCAACCGACTCCCCGATGGTGTCGTACTCGAGTCCTTCAGCCAACTGCTTGCGAAAATCCACCATAACACCGTTATGGATGGCAATCTTGACCGGCTCGTCACCCGGTGCAAAGTCCCTGTCCAACAGGTAGCAGTTTTCGACCTCTGTCTCTACCAGTTTTTGCAGAATTCCCGGGTGATAGAGAACGTCCGCATCCATCACCAGCACCGGTTTTCCTGAATCGAGTGTTTCAAAGGCCGCCCACAGGCTGAGTACGCTGCCCAGCTCATAGCGAGGATTGAAATGGAAGGCCACATCAGGACGTGATGAAAGCGTGCCGATATGGTCAATAATGCGGTCCGCTTCATAACCCACCACGAGATCCGCCCGGCGGATGCCCAGGCGATACAGGAGATCCAGGTGGCGTGCCAGGAGGCTGCGCCCGCCAAACTCCATCAAGCACTTTGGATGACCATCCGGATTGTGCTTCGCCAATCGGCTTCCGCGTCCCGCGGCGAGAATAATTGCGTGCATTGTTGAGACCCTGCTGATTGCTGCTATTGTAGCCTGAACTGATCTCTCAATCTCTCAGAATCAGGGCCTGCTCGTCCTCGCGCAGCTTAAGCCAGGATGCCGGTAGAATGAAAGCGCAACAGAGTTACCTCAAATGATATGCTGAACTGATATGAGTCATAGGCTCCACACCATCACCTGCTTATGCTTTGAAATTGCTGACATCAGCTGCCACCGTGGTAGCGCCCACTCACTGCCCGCAATTTACGAACAAGACCCCGGTGCCGTTACTGGCCAGCGGGAAGGATACTGAAATCATGAGCCGCACCTCACCAGATGCCAAATTTATTCCACTGCGCGTTGCGGTGGTCACCATTTCGGACTCACGCACCGAAGAAAACGACAGCTCAGGAGACTACCTGGCGGAATCCCTGCTGGAAGCTGGTCACCTGCTGGCGCGCAGGAAAATCGTGATCGACAACAAATACGCACTGCGCGCAGAAATCTCGGCGCTGATAGCCGATGAGGAAGTGGACATCGTCCTGACCACCGGCAGCACCGGACTGACCGGCCGCGACCTGGCGCCGGAATCACTCGAGCCCTTGTTCGACAAGTCCATCGAGGGCTTTGGCGAGTTGTTCCGCGCGGCGTCCATCAAGGACATCGGGGCGGCTACCATCCAATCCCGCGCCTTTGCCGGCCTGGCCAACGGAACGGTCATTTTCTGCATGCCGGGTTCGCCCAATGCCTGCCGAACCGGCTGGGAAGACGTCATCAAGCCACAGCTCGATGCGCGCACCCGGCCCTGCAACCTGGCCAACCTGATGCCGCGTTTCATGGAATGGTAAAACCCTGATGCTGAAAAAGCAGCCCAATTCCGAAATGTGTTTCGTGTGCGGCCGCAAAAATCCCATTGGGCTATACATGGCTTTCCACGATGACGGTGAGAATGAAGTCATGAGCGAAATCTCTGTACCGGAGCGTTACCAGGGCTACCCCGGAATTGTTCATGGCGGCGTGCTGGCGGCCATGCTGGATGAGGTAGTTGCACGTGTTTCCATGATTGGCGATCCCCATCATTTCATGATGTCCGTGAAGCTGGCCATCCTGTATCGCCACCCGGTTCCGGTGGAAACCCCACTCAGAATCGTTGGAAAGATCATTCGTCTGCGCGGCCGGCTGGGCAAAGCGAAGGGCAAGATCTATCTCCCTGATGGAACCATTGCCTGCGAGTCGGCAATGACCCTGGCCGACATTCCCGAAGAACTGCTTTCCAGCACGAATCTTGCTTTACTCAACTGGAAAGTTGACTGATATCGATCGGCTGGAGATCCTGAATATGCCAATGCACGCCACTGACACACTTCGAGCGCTCATTCCAATCGTCACGATTTTTCTTTTTCTGAACCCGGCGTTCGGTGACTCCACCGGCTTCACATCGGCTTCAAGCGTGGACGAAGTCAGGTTGCAGCTGGAAAGACTGCCCAGGGACAATATCTGGTGGACCGTCAATGGCAAGGATATGGCCTGGAACAACAAGAACCTTCACCGGATGTTTCCAACGGTCAATGTCTATCGCGCCGGCCCGGTGCGTGAACTGCCCTATCGGCCGATGCCGGAAATCAGCTCGTTTTCAGTAACCACCCCGCAAGGCGAAATGGCCTTCGCGGATTTCCTGAACAGCGATCAGTCGACCACCATGGGCATCGTCATCGTTCATAAGGGCAACATCGTTTTCGAAAGCTATCCCCGGCAGCAAGCCTACGAAAAACCCATCTACTGGTCGGTGGCCAAGGCTTTTGTTTCCACCCTGGTGGCGATCCTGGAAGACCGCGGACTGGTGGATGTGAGCAAGCCCATTGAAACCTACATCCCGGAACTGGCGGAGTCGTCGTTTGCCGGTGTGACCGTGCGAAACTTCCTTGACATGGCGACCGGCGTGGATTGTCCGGAGGAATACGAGGCTCACGATTCCTGCTACTACCAGTATTCGATGACCATCGGCGACGGCTACTGGACGGATAAGTCGCCCGACAATCCCTACACTTTCCTGGCGACTGTAAAAGCCGGTCGCTGGGCTGAACAGGGTACCTCCTTCAGTTACTCGGGCGCGAACACCTTCATCCTCGGGTGGCTGGTTGAAAAAATTACCGGCATGCCCTTCCAGGATGTGCTCAGCCGCGAAATATGGACCCGCATCGGCGCCGAGAGCGACGCCTCCTTCCTGGCGCCGCGTTACGGCGTGCCGATCACGCATGGCGGCCTGCTGGCCCGGGTGCGCGACGTCGCCCGCTTCGGCCTTCTATTCACGCCCAGCTACCGCGTCGTTTCCGACGAGAAAATCATTTCCGAAAGATACCTGGAAATGATCCTCAACGGCGGCAATCCGGAACTACTCAAGAACGCCCGCTTCGGCGCCCCGAAAGATCCCACGATCAAGCACAATGTCTACCAGTGGGACACGGTGTGGACCAACAACGATTTCATCAAGGGCGGCTGGGCCGGCCAGGGCCTTCTGATCAACCCGGAGCGCGACCTGGTCGCGGTATGGACCGGCTATTTCAAAGATGACAACAACAGCGAAGTGGAGCTCCTGCCCATCCTGCGAACCGTGCTCGAAGGTGTCTTCGGCACCAAACCAGCCGACTAACCGTCCTCACCACCAAGCGATATAGAGTCCGGCCAGCATCAAAATAATCACCAGCGAGGCCCAGTTGAAGCCGCCAGACGTGCTGGTGTCGATCTCGCTGTATTCAATTGCGTCGGGGAGTTCTTCGCCATGCCCCCATCTGGAAATCAGCATGCCGATGACCATGCAAAGGATGAACACGATTCCTACCCGGTCGATAAACGGCAGCGTCGGCCACAGCAGCTTGAAACCAAGGGAAAGTACCGCCGAGCCGATGGCGGCCCCCAGTGCGCCGTTTGCCGTAGTCTTCTTCCAGAAAAAGCCCAGCAGGAAGATGGCCACGATACCCGGCGTGAAGAAGCCGGTGAATTCCTGGATGTACTGGAAGGCCTGATCGAAATTACCCAGTAACGGCCGCGCCACGATCATCGCGATCAGCATGGCCGAAAAAGCCACAGTACGCCCAATCGTCACCAGGTGTTTCTGGGACTTCTGTTCCGGCTTGAAATGCGCGTACATATCCATTGTGAAGATGGTCGAGATGCTGTTGGTCATGGATGCCAGCGAAGAAACGATGGCTGCGATCAGGGCTGCAAATACAAGTCCTTTGAGGCCGACAGGCAGCAGTTTCATCACTTCCGGATAGGCCTTGTCCGGCAAGTCCAGATCCGGAACCAGGATCACTGCTGCAATTCCAGGCACAACCACCAGCACCGGTACCAGCATTTTCAGAAATGCCGCGAACACGATGCCTTTTTGGGCTTCCCGCGTGTCCTTGGCCGCCAGAGCACGCTGGATGATGTACTGATTGAAGCCCCAGTAGGACAGGTTCATGATCCACATGCCGCCGATCAGCACCGAGATGCCCGGCAGCTTGTCATAATGCGGAAGGTCGCTGGAAAAGATCATGTCGAATTTTTCCGGCAGCACTTCCATTGTCCTGACCAAACCGGCAATTGCGCCTTGCCCGCCGGAGATCTCATTCATGGAAATCCAGGCGATCAACAGGCCGCCCAGCACCAGCAGAACAACCTGGATAATGTCGGTCAGGGCAACGGCTTTCAAACCACCGTAAAGCGAATAGGAAACGGCGAACAGGCCGAGAATCACGAGGCCCCAGGTCTGGTCGAGTCCGGTGACCGAATTGATGGTCAGGGACCCCAGCCACAAAATCGACGTCAGGTTGACGAAGACATACACCCCCAGCCAGAACGTTGCCATGACCATTCGCACACGGTGGTCGTAACGCTGCTCAAGAAATTGCGGCATGGTATATATCCTGTTCTCCAGGAACACGGGAAGCAGGTACTTGCCGACGATGATCAGGGTCAGGGCTGACATCCATTCATAAGAAGCAATGGCAAAACCCAGTACATAGGCAGAACCCGACATGCCGATGATTTGCTCGGCCGAAATGTTCGCGGCGATCAGCGATGCACCAATAGCCCACCAGGGCAGCGACCTTCCGGCCAGGAAATAATCCTGGGTGTTTTTCTCGTGACCGGCCTTTTCACGCGAAACCCACTGCGCCAGTATCAGCAAAAAAACCCCATAGACAATGACGACGGTGTAGTCCAGGCTTTGCAAATGCATATTCGTATCCTTTTGTTCTGATTAGTAGTTCAATGTCGAGCCCGCATATTTCACCGTATCCTGGCCCTGGCTTGTCCATATACGACTCGACTTGAACTTCCTTCAGACCATAGCTATTGCTATGGTCTTCAGTCCAGCCCGGCGTCCAGTCGCATCTGTCCGGCGCCATCATCCGGGATACTGGTGAAATATGCGGGCTAGGGACTGTTCCGTTCCGTCGTGGGCTTTTCAAGCGGATCAAACAGCTTGACGGTAAAGCCATAGCTGTAGTTTTTCCGATTCAGTGAATATTTCTGCAGAGTGCGCTTGCCCCAGGAATCATCGCCGCCAACACCCATTTGCCCATAGTCGATATTCAGAGACACCAGGTCCCTGGGCACAATATCGTTGACGTGGATATTGACGCGTTCCTCGTTGTCGCGTGCTCCCGGCCCATCCTCGCTGGTGATGGCAATCTTCACTGGCGGCACAAAATCCTCCAGCCGGTTGTGGTGCACGCTGAAGCTCACAAGATCATCCGCCCGCACCTGGATGCCGGCAGACCGGCCATCGTGCAGGCGCAGCCAGCGCACATCGGTTTTATAACCATTCTCCTGCGGTCGCATGTACGGCACATAGTGATTCTTCACACGGTTTTCGTACAGGCCGACATTGGCTGCCAGTTTGCGGTCAGAGTAATTCTCGAATGGCCCACGGCCGAACCAGGCCACTCGATCCAGGCTGCGGATCAATTCGACATTCATGCCGACACGCGGCAACTCGGGCATTCCTGCCTCTTTTTCAAAGCCATTGGCAAGGTGAATTTCACCGGATGCATTTATCGTGAAAATGGACTCCCAGCGCGCCACGGGCTGGCCGTCGTTGTTGCTGAAAGCGTAATTCGCGGTGATGACTACCCTGCCATTTTCCTCGCTTGTCGCTTGCAGGGATTGCAGGCGCCGGTTGAAGGAAGCTTCACGCCAGTCAGAGGCCCAGTCCTGCATGTAATTGCCGAAATCATTATCGGTGGGGGCGCGCCAGAAATTGGGCGTCAACGGCGTGAGCATCAATTCCTGTCCATCCAGCACCAGTGAGGACAACAGTCCTGATGCCTGGCTGAAGGCAACTGAAAAGCCCTCGCCACTCACACTAAGTTCCGATTCGCTCTCCTTCAGCGACAATTCTCCCTCAAGGCTGGCTGGCTGGTCCTCCTGCTGCGGGGTATTCTCGAGGGCAAATTGCGTCATGGCGTAGACATGGTTCGCCGGCAGCAGGCCCCTGGGCTCGGGTGAAACCAGACTGACGGTGAGAAAATATTCGGCGCCTGCCCGTTTCACCGGCGCGCTCCCCCACAGGTGGAATGTACCACTCTCGCCTGCCGCAAGAGCAGGATGGTTGATCGTGCCAAATGCTGTTTCGTGGCCGTCCTCAGTCAGCTCCCACTGCAGCTCAAAACCATCCAGAGACTGGAAATCATAATGATTGGTAATTTCAAGTTCTCCCGAATTTTCATTGAGCAGATCGAAATCGACATACTGATAGACGCGTTTCACCTCCCAGTAGGCCGGCTGCACCCGGCGGTCAGGGAATACAATGCCATTGAAGTTGAAATTGCCGCTGGAGGGGACATCGGCCGGCCCATAATCACCGCCGTAGGTCCAGTAGGGCGCGCCGTCTTCATCATGCTCCAGCAGTCCCTGGTCCACCCAGTCCCAGATGAAACCGCCTGCCAGGATGTCGTAGCGATTAATGACATCCCAGTAGTCACTCAGATTTCCGGTGCTGTTGCCCATGGAGTGAGCGTATTCGATCAGGATGAATGGGCGGTCGTTGTGAGTCTGTGCGTATTTCTCCAGATCCCAGTAACGCCAGTACATGCTGGAATGAAAATCAGAATGCCGTTCACCGACTTGCTCGATGTCGCCCTCGGTTTCGTACTGCACCGGCCGCGAAAGGTCGCGTGACTTGATCCAATGGTAGGTCGCACCGAGGTTCACGCCGTCACCGGCCTCGTTGCCCAGCGACCAGATCACCACCGACGGGAAATTCTTGCTGCGCTCCAGCATACGCTGAGTGCGGTCCAGGTGATGCGGTTTCCAGTGCGGTTTGTTGCCCAGGGTCTTGTCGTGGTCGTAGCCGTAGCCATGGCTCTCGATATTCGCTTCGTCAACCATGTACAGGCCGTGCTCGCTGGTCAATTCATACCAGCGGGCCTGCTGCGGGTAATGGGAATTACGCACCGCATTCAGATTTGCCGCCTTCATCAGCCGGATGTCTTCCAGCATGGTTGCTTCATCAACCACGTGACCATTAAGGTCGTGATGTTCGTGCAGATTGACGCCTTTCAACTTGACCGGGCGACCATTGACGAGAAACCGGCCATTAACGATTTCCACGGTGCGGAACCCGATGCGCTGTGCAATGGTCTCCTGCGTCAGGCCATCAGCATCGGCCAATTGCAGCACCAGGCTGTACTGATGGGGCATTTCCGCCGACCAGGGCCTTACATCCTTGATTATTCCGGAAAACGAGGTTTCAGTGATACCGCGCGCCAGGGCCAATTTACGTTCTTCGGAGAAGACAGCCGACTCACCGTCCAGCAGCTGCACTGACATCACAAGGTCCCTGGTTTTCCGGGCCGAATTCACCAGTTCGACATCCAGGCCGAATTCCCCGTCTTGAAAATCGTTGCTCAGGCCTGAGTGGACGAAAAAATCGCGCACCCGTTGCTGCGGCCTGGCAAACAGGCTGACATCCCGTTGTATACCGCTCAGGGACCAGAAATCCTGGTCTTCGAGATAGCTGCCTGTGCTCCAGCGATAAACTTCAACCGCCACGGTGTTGCGCCCGGTCCTGACGAAATCCGTCAGGTCAAACTCGGACGGCGTTTTGCTGCCCTCGCTGTAACCGGCGTATTCGCCGTTGATCCACAGATAGAAAGCCGAACTGACCGCGCCAAACTGCAGGAAAATATCCCGCCCCTTCCAGTTCGCCGGCACCATGAACTCACGCCGGTAGGAACCGACCGGGTTTTTCTCCGTCGGAACATTGGGTTCATCAATCTCGAAAGGATACGGGACATTAACGTATATCGGGTACCCGAAACCATGCCGCTCCCAGTTCGAAGGCACCGGAATATCCGCCCAGTTGCCTGTATCGAATTTCGGCCGGTAGAACTTTTCCGGCCGCCCGGCCGGCGTATCGGAATAATTGAATTTCCACAGTCCGTTCAGCGACTGAAAATACTCGTTAGCGTCGATATTCCGGGCCAGCGCATCATCCCGGCGGGAATAGGCTGTAAACCAGGCCCGCGGCGCTTCCACGTTCTCCCGTATGACCTCTATATCGTTCCAGTAAGGACGTGTTTTTGCCATTATGTCAGAACTTGTGGCGATCAATAAGAACCATAGCGGCAGGGAAAGATGTGCCGCCAGTGATTTAAATAATGGACCGGGGATTATGCTCACAGGAGCTCCTTTTGAGTGCTGGCCTCTCGCAGCCTTTGCGCCGCGGCTTCAGGTGTCAGGTCCCGTTGCGGCATTCCCAGCATTTCGAAGCCGACCAGGTGCTTGCGAATACTGGCGGAACGCAACAGGGGGGGGTAAATATGCGCATGAAACTGCCATTCCGGATGCGCACCGCCATCCGAAGGCCGGGGGTGAAACCCCATGGAGTAAGGTACCGCCGTATGGAACAGTGCTTCAAGCGCGCAAACGGTTTCACGCAGTATCAGGGCAAAGCCCTCGATCTCCGCCTGGCTCATTTCATCCGGGCCAGCCATCGGACGGCGCGGAAGCAGCAAGGTTTCAAAAGGCCACACGGCCCAGTAGGGCACAACGGCCACGAAGCGCTCGTTCTCACAGACCGTGCGCCTGCCATCCGCCAACTCCGCAGCCAGGTAATCCATCAGCAGGGAACGGCCGTGCTGTGCGATGTACTCGGCCTGGCAGCTGAGCTCTTTGGCCGCCTCGGCCGGCACAGCGCTGGTTGCCCAGATCTGGGCGTGCGGATGAGGGTTGCTGCAGCCCATCATTTGCCCGCGGTTCTCAAAAACCTGCACATAGCCAATGTCCGCACGCTGATCCAGCACGGTGAACTCATCCACCAGGAATTTCATGGCCCTGAAAATTGTATGATCATCCATGCTCGCCAGGCGCAAATTGTGCCGTTCTGAAAAACACACTACCCGGCAGCAGCCCTGTTCCGCTTCCGCGACCAGCAAAGGGCTTGCCGCCTGTTCAATTTCGGATGCCGGCGAGAGCGCGGGAAAATCATTGTCAAAAGCAAAGGGCCCGGAATAATGCGGGTTCTCCGGCCATTGGCCCGGCCGTTACCGGGACAGAGGTAGCAATCCTCCTCATAGGCCTTTCCCTGCCCTGCTTCCGGCTCATCGATCTGCCCCTGCCAGGGTCGCTGGGTACGGTGCGGTGAAACCAACACCCACTCGCCGGTCAATATATTTTTTCGCTTATGTGAATGCGTCTGAAGGCTCATATCAGCTTGCTGCGACTGCGCCTGTGGATGTCCCGACGTCTTTGCCGACGTCTTTGCCGACGTCCTTGATTCTGCTGACCGCATCAGCCGGGCCAACGACATGAATCCAGGGCTCGTGCCCGGTCTTTCGGCCATATTGCTTTCGAATTGTCTCAGCTGCGTCTTCTGCCCTGTCGCTGTCCACCAGGCTGATTGTGCAGCCCCCGAAGCCTCCACCCATCATACGTGACCCCCACAGGCCTTCGCATTCAGCGGCGATCCCGACCAGGAAATCGAGTTCCGGGCAACTGACTTCGTAGTCATCCCGCAGGCTCAGGTGAGAAGCAATCATCAGTTGGCCAAGCCGGCGAGCATTTCCTTCCTCAAGGGCTTCACGCGCCTTTCCGACACGAGCGTTTTCAGTCACGACATGCCTGCACCGCCGATACAAATCATCGCTCAGCAAAGCCCGGTGATCCTCCAGCTGATCCCGGCCGAGGTCACGAAGTGACTCCAGCCCGGCAATACAGAACCCAGGATTTCAACCGCCTCACGGCATTCATCTCTTCTCGCATTAAAGGAACCGGCGGACAACTGATGCCGGACACCACTATGAACCAGCAGTAATGCAGCCTTTGCCGGCAATTCGACCAGTTCGAAATCCTGTGAACGGCAGTCCAGCATGAGAGCTTGATTACGCGAACCGCAGGCAATCGTGAACTGATCCATGATGCCACACTGCACGCCGACAAACTCCGCTTCGGCGCGCTGACAGGCAAGCGCAATTTTTCTTCGCTCCATCCCGATGCCCGAGCATTCCAGCAAAGCAAACGCAAGCAGGACCTCCAGGGATGCGGACGAACTCAGGCCGCCACCCAGTGGAATATTGCCCGCGATAACCGCGTCAGCGCCTCGCAGGCGCAGGTCCTGGCTAGCCAGTGACCACGCGACGCCTTTGACGTACTCCGGCCAGTCGCCGCTCTTGCCTTGTGCTATCCGGTCAAGATCAATCGAGACAGTGCGGTCATCGATGCAGGCATGCACCCGAAGTATCCGGTCATCCCGGGGCGATATGGCCGCCCAGGTGAACAGGTCAACTGTGGCCGGCAAGACGAAACCATCATTGTAGTCCGTGTGTTCGCCGATGAGATTGATCCGTCCCGGCGCCCGGTACAAACGGGGCCGCACGCCGGCCTGGCCGGTGTATTGGCCAGCAAATCGCGTGGCGAATTCAGAGAGGACAGATTCCGGACTTGATTCGTAGTCCATGAAGGGGACTCCTGGAAATTCTTACCAGCATAAATAACTATCATCCTCTGTGGAAACGGACTTTGCCACAATGAAATGGACAATCTTACGGTAAATTCAGAAAAATCGATGCCCGCAACGCCTCGCAACGCCACTTTCTTGTTTGGTCGTTGTTGATCCAGGGTTCCAGATAGCAAATATATTTACCTTGACGCACGTCGGAGTGGTCTACCGTGTCGACCCAAAGAAGGTCGCCGAATTGCTTGGCGACGGACCAACGGCGAACAGTATGACGACCCTGGGTTTGGCGGAATTGAGTCCAAGCCTGATCTTCCGCACTGATGGGATGCGCTCGATTCTTCCAGAAGGAAAAGACCTCGGCTTCGTCACTTCAGATCAAAAACAAGCCATGCACGCCGGCAACAGTGCCGAACACTGTGATCAGGCTTAAAATCAAAAGGACCTTGTGCCCTCGATGAAGCAGTGTAAATGCACGATCACTGTTTTCATTGGCCAGCATCCTGAAGCGACGGTGCAGGACCAGCGGTTCGAGAACAAACAAGACCAAAGTGAAAATTACCCAGATCAGCGTCATCAAGTGGATCCACCAGAACTGTAATTGCTGGTAGCGTTCCCAGGCATTCATGTATTCCATCATGTAGAAACCGGACAGGCCCGTAACCAGAGTGACGATCCGGGCCTGGAAAGCGAACTTGCCCTCCAGTTGCTCGAAAAGCGTCAAGCGATTATCCGTATCTGCCATTTTTCTAAGAGAAGGGATCAGCGTGGTTGTAACGAAAGCCACGCCACCGATCCAAAGCACGACACCCACAACATGAAGAGCGCGGGCCAATCCAAAGTAAACGAAATTTTCCATTACCTTTCCGACTTATGAGTCAAAATTCGATCCGAAACCCAAGTCCACTATAAAGCGCCTGGTCCCAGACTTCATTGAAAGAAAGATAATTTAAGGTTCTGTGCCACCTGACAGGTTTCCAAAACCAAACCAGACCAGGTCAGCTTTCATCCCGCTCTCCAGGGTGACATGCCGGGAGATAGATGTAGTGGGAAAATTGCCACCAAAACCACAGGTTTTCAATTCGAAATCAGGGGATACGCAATATTTTCCTGGTGCAAGTCCTGAAAACTTGAATTCACCTTTTTCGTCGGTTTGATGAATTTGTACCATATTCTCACCACACGCTCCGAAATAAAGGCGAACGCACATGTCGGCAATGCCGGTTTCGTTATCTTCACATACTCCATTTTTATCACAATCAAAATAGATGCCACCTGTAATTGAAGCTGTGTGCGGTTCTGCAACAGGAGTACAAGCTGCAAGACACAGCGGCAGGATAATCAGAACCCGGGCCCAGGTTCTTTGCGAAGAATTCATTGCACGCTCCTGTTGTTATTTAGTTCACAGTAAATCAGCGTCCAGTGACGCAGCTTAAAAATAGCATGGGCTGGCTTAATGAGAGCTTAAAAAACTGGTAATTAAAGGGCCGGATTACATTATTCGTATCCGGTCCCTGCCTTTGACGGTGATCTGTATGTGGTCAATGATTGGCTGCATGAATCCCCCGCATCTCGCGCTATATTGATTGTCTGCTCCTTTGCAGTGGTGTCCGAGCTTGTTATATATTTTTGGATAACCTGATTTTTGAAACATTGGAATTCATTAGCTTTCTTACCACATGTTTATAAAGAATTACTTTTACCCCACTTAAGTTGGAACCATGTTCCTTATAGAAAGAATCCGGATCTTCAAACACTCCAAAATCATTATTTATTCCGTCTTTTTGAATATAAGTATCAGCACCAATCCAGTCTATTTTTGGATTTCTAAAATCCGAGGTAGCAACACCATACCCACAAAAAGAGCCTGTAATATCCGGGAAATTACATTGGAGTTTACTCAGGTATTTTTTATCCAGAATAAAACCTTCCAGGTTCAGCCACTTCTCTTGATAATAAACTTCTACCCAACTATGAATAATATTTTTTGGTGCCAGTAAATAAGGTAGCCCTGTAATCGCACCTTTTTGTAATTTTTTGTCTATGGTAAACCCATGGAATCGACAAGGAATACCAGCACACCTGAGCAAAGCCATAAGTAAGCTGCCTTTTGTATTACACTGGCCATAACCATTTTTCAGGACCGCCGAAGCTGGTATTTCATCAGATTCGTTGTAACCAAAAATGATGTCATTTTGGACAAAATGATATATGGAACCTATTTTTTCGTATTCGGATAAATCTTTCCAATTACGATTTTGAAATAACTCTCTAATATCAGGGTGGCTAAAATCAAGAAGTTTGGTTTCTCTTAAATATTTCTCCATTGTTTCTCCTTTATAGGCTATTGCATAGGGTGACGTTCCGGTTGAATCCATACCTACAAAGCGGCCATGCGATTGGCGCAAATTCCAGCGTCGCCTATGGCAGGAGCCCTAACCGGCCATTAACCTACGTAGCCGTCTTCACTCCCTTACGGCCCAAAGCCGCCCTGGATTGATTGTCGTAATTCGTTCCACTCATCACGAGTAATCCGGTAAATCGGACTGTCTTTGCCGTAACACCGCGTTCGACCACGATCGAGCAGACCGGATTTTTCGAGTACTTTCTTCGACGCGAAGTTATCCTCGTCGACTGATGCAACGACTTCATTCAGCGAGACTTCCTGAAACGCAAACTGAAGTAGGCGCTTGCATGCTTCTGTTGCATATCCTCGCCCCCATGCCGATCGTTTAAGGAAGAACCCAATTTCTATTTCGGCGTCCGGCATTTGCCCCATAACTACAAGGCTGAAGTCTGTGTCGTCCTCATCGATCGGCACGGGCAAAAGGTACGTACTTCCGAGTTTTTCACGGGTCTTTCGATCCGCGATACACCAGATTCCGATGCCCCCATTGCCTCCTCTTCTGGTCGAATCCGGCATTTCCTGACGTATCTCTGCCTCGGTCATTACATCGCAAACGTATTCGACAACCTCAGGATCAGTCCACAACTCCAAGGCGAGATCAAGATCAGTCGGTGCAAGCGGAGTCAGCAGTAGGCGTTCGGTATGCAATTCCAGCTTCATAGCTGAATCATTATCGAAACACGATCCAATTTCCAGTTAGGAGTGGCAGCTTCACGCCCTGAGGTAGTCCGTCAAGTTTTTACATAGTCTCACTTAACTGTTTGAGTAGGGGCGAACCACGACGCCTCAGCGCCTCCAGGTATTTTGATTCGTCATAGGGTGTACGTGTCTGCCAACAGCGGTAAAGAATACGCACCCATTTGAACGCCAGGGCCCGCACGGCAGCTTGGTGAGAAGAGCCTTTCCCCCTTTGCTGGCGATAATAAGCGCCAGCCCAGAAGGACTTGTTAATCGTCTGTCCCGCCCATTCGACCAAGGTCTGGCGCAGGAAGGTGGGACCTTGCCAGCGCCAGTGCACCCAGGTCTTATTGCCACTGCGTTCGGTTACCGGGGCGACGGCAAAATACTTCTGGCATTCATCTGCGCCAGCGAAGCGATCACGCTGCTCACCGAAGGCGGCCAGCAGCCGCGGCGCTAGTACCGGGCCGGCACCAGGCAGTGGTTTAAACAACAGGGCGTAATCGGGCAGCTTGGCGGCGGTAGCGGAGATCTCCTGGTCAAAGCGATCGATGGCTTTGAGCGTCACCCGAAGTTGCTCAACCAGCACTTGTGCCTGTAACTTATATGCCGTAATCACTGCCCCATCCTGGGTCAGTGGTGCCGCGGCCTTGATGGCACAGATACGCTTTTCGATGAGCTTGGGGAAGCGCATGTTGTGGGCCCTGAAGAAGGCCACCAGGCTGGTCTTGCGGGCGCGTTTGACCTGCATGAGCGTCGGCCAGCGTAGGATAAAATCGCAAAACAACACCGTGTCTCGATCCGCGAACCAATCCAGCGCTTGCGGATAGTATTGTTTCAGTGCATTGC
>PVMK01189107.1_pt2 | contig 41433 bp, 34 predicted proteins | sample 1853481 | NCBI WGS metagenome assembly PVMK01 (sample SAMN08533507, study PRJNA380276) | Marine sediment metagenome, whole genome shotgun sequencing project.
GGCGGCGCTAATCAAGAGCTTGCCGCCGGAGCTTGCCTCGATTTAGACAGAAAGGATCCTATCGTGATTTGCGCCCTGGATACCGATGGTACCGATGGACCGACATCGTTAGCAGGGGCGATTACGGATGGATCAACGAAGATAAGGGCAGCAGAAAAGGGATATGACCTCTATCAGATGTTGATGGAACACGATATCGCCACGACCCTAAAGGCCACCGGTGATGCTGTTATCACCGGACCGACAGGAACAAATGTAAATGATCTGGTTGTGTGTGTTGTCTTATAAAAGAAGGTTTCAGGTGTCAGGTGTCAGGAATAAGTACAGATATCGTTGATTGGTTGATTAGTTGATTGGTTAAGTGGTTGTAACTATGGATTTGTCCCATATTTGCAAAATAATTGGACACTTCAGGTTTCAAAAGAAAGGACAAGTTTTTAAGCAATCGGAACATTCTGAAATTATGACTATAATTTACCTAATCAACCATTCAACCAGTAAACTATTCAACGAGGTCTGTAAAACCAAGAAACTTAATAATTCAACAAAAAATGGGAGACTCTATGCCCCCGGTATTCTCCAGGCAAAAGCGTGCGACGTTAGCGGATCAGGCCTTAAAAGCAATTAGAGATGCCATTCGAAGCGGCAAGCTAAAACCGGGTGAACGCTTGGTTGAGATGCAACTGGCGGAAGAGATGCAAATAAGCCGGTTTCCCATCCGGGAGGCATTGCGATATTTGGAGAAAGAAGGACTCGTCGAAACAAAACCATTCAAGGGAACACACGTCGCTCAGTTAACCGAAAAGGACATGGAGGAACTTTATTCCTTGCGAAGTTCCCTGGAAGAGCTGGCCGTAAGAATTCTGATTGAGAATCTGGATGAAAAGAAAATAAAAAAACTGGAAACGATTATCCAAGCCATGCAGAAGGCTTCACAAGCCGGAAATTTAGACCAAATGATTTCCGAAGACCTAAGATTTCATCAAACCATCTGCGAATTGTCCGGTCACCGGAAACTACTCGAGGTCTGGCGGACCCTGGAAAGCCAATTGCAGGTCTTTTTAACTATAGAAAAAGATTTTTTTGAAACGGCTTACCAGTATGTTTCCACCCACGACCCGATAATGGAAGCGATTAAAGATCGGAATATAAAAAGAGCTGAAAAAGTGATCCGAGCACATCTTGAGTTAGCCATGCGAATTATCCATGAAGATTATTGGAAAAAGTCTTCCTAAATTCAGGTTTCAACCCTGCCACTGGCCTGAAAAGCGGCCAGTTTAAAGAAACTTTGTCCTTGGATAGTCTCATATGACGGGTTAACTAAAAAATGAACATCGAACATCGAACATTGAACGTCCAACATCGAATAATGTATTCTGTCTATTTTATAAAAAAGACTGGGCAAAGCGAAACCACCCTTCGACATTCTGCGGTTCGATATTCGATATTCTGCGGTTCATTTTTCCAACTATGTGTAGTTTCATACGAACGGCGCCGCTGGCCTGAAAAGCAGCCAGTCTGATCGGAAAAGAAACTATGCCATTTTGGCGTAGTTTCATACCAGAATTTAACACCTTTGATGCCTGACACCTGAAACCTTCATTATCTTACAACATGTTGTCAGATAAAATCCGATAAAGGCCTAAGCTTTTTCCAAGACCGTGCCCAGAAAAAGTGGCCCCTTCGGGGCAGCATGCACGCTGATTATAGGTTTCAGGTGTCAGGTTTCGGGTGTCAGGGAGTTGAGGTACTAAATCCTGAAACCTGAACACTGACACCTGACACCTTCAGTCTTTTACAACATGTTGACAAAAAAAAATGGAATAAGGGCCTAAATATGGAATACCCCCATATGATTCGGGTTCGACAAACTTTCGACGATACTACTTTGGACGATATTGCTGAAGAAATTGATACGCAACTGGCGAACTTGAAGCTGAAAACCTCTATCAAACCCGGGCAGACGGCTGCGGTAGCCTGCAGCAGTCGCGGGATTGCCAATTACGGTGCGATTGTAAAAGCGGTCATTTCTTATCTGAAGCAATTAAAACTGGAGCCATTTATCGTTCCGGCCATGGGAAGTCATGGCGCGGCTACGGCTGCCGGCCAAAAACGCGTGTTGGAGCATCTGGGAATTGTTGAAGAAGGCGTCGGGGCTCCCATCCGGTCATCCCTTGAAGTTGTTCCGATTGGAGAAACGGAGGATCACCTGGCCGTTTATCTGGATAAATTAGCATCAGAAGCCGATCATATTGTACTGATTAATCGCATCAAGAAACACACGGAATTTGAACACGAATTTGAAAGCGGCTTACTTAAAATGATGGCCATCGGTTTGGGCAAGCAGGAAGGTGCCGCCGCCTATCACAAGGCCATGTTGACATTTGGCTATCCGAGAGTAATACAGACCGTGGCGCGGAAGATTATGCAATCCGCAAATGTTTTATTCGGCGTGGGAGTTGTTGAGAATGGATACGGCCAAACCGCCCAAATTGGCATCTGCCGATCCGATGACATTCAGGAGATGGAAAAAAGGCTGTTCAAAAATGCCAAGCAATTCGCTCCGGGATTGCCTTTTGACGAGGCCGACATCATTATCATTGATGAAATGGGAAAGGATATCAGCGGCACCGGTTTCGACACCAAAGTCGTCGGTAGAATCGGTTTACCGCTGGTCGCGGCAGAGCCGGAGAGCCCCAGAATCAAACGCATCGTGGTTTGTGATCTTACGGAAGGATCCGAGGGTAATGCCGTGGGAGTCGGGATTGTAGATATTATTACCCGGCGATTGTTAGACAAAATTGACATGGACGCACTCAACATCAACTCGATTACCGGAGTCTGTCCGGAAATGGGCAAAATTCCGTTGACAATGAAAAATGATCGTGAAGCCGTTGAGATTGCGATAAAATGCGTGGGCTTGATTCCCAAAGACAAATTGAAAATCATGCGAATTAAAAATACGGCGCTGTTAAGTGAAGTTGACGTTTCGGAAGCCTACGAAGAAGAACTTGCAAAGCGCAGTGATCTCGAGGTCGTTATTGGAAAAAGGACGATGGGGTTTGACGCTGATGGCAATCTGCTGCCATTTTCTGTATAGCGGCTTAAACTTCAGACCTCGTTGAATAGTTTACTGGTTGAATGGTTGATTAGGTGCTTAGAAATTATTTTTGTGCATTTTGTGGCAAAATATTTTTTACCAGCAACGCGGCTTGTTCAGAAAATTGCCTAAAATTCAAAATGCCTAAAGTGCCTAAAATTGAGGTGTTCTATCGATTTTATTTGAACTTCGCATGTTAAGTTATTTTTGACTCAACTGATCGTATACCTACCAGGTTCCAAAATGCGTGCGTGCTTATAAAACTGGGGTCGGACCAAGGTAGAACGCTGCCAACTAAGGCATGAGCTTAAAAGCAAGACCGTTTTTAGGCCTTAGAATGCCCATTTCACTGTCAAAAAGATGCATTTAAGGGAAAATCCAGCTCGGCGCAAGTCCAGTAGTTGGCTTTTTCTTAAACCACCGTTTTTTGTGTCAAAAACATCACTTTAAGCCCCAAAAACGGTACGATTTTTAACATACATCCTTAATTGTCAAGCGTTCACCGTGGTCCGACCCCATTTCACCCCATTTCCCATTTCCATGAAAATCCCTACGCCCACTATCCGCCGTAGGCGGACCGGTTTCACCCGACTTGTCGGCGGCTTACCGCAGGCGGAGTCCTGCGGAGACGCTGGGATCTCAAGTCTTTCCTCCGTTATCTGTCACCGCATGTGGTATATCCCGGTTTTTATCGGGGCCGATGGCCTTACCCCGGGTTCCTGCCAGGTGCTTATGCCCTTTGCTTCCCTGATAGCGCTGGCCTTCTCCCTGAATAGAGAGGATCGGCGCGTATCCCTGCTTTGCAGGGTTTATCCCCTCAATCGGACTCTCCCAGCTATTGCCGTCCGATCAAATCTTACGAGGCTGCACCATTCGCTTAACGCTACGACCTGGCATTCGACCCAGAGGCTGTCGACGGGCGGTTTTGGCCGGCACCCCTGACTGGGTAAAACCCGCATATTCTGGGAGCCGTCTCGGTACCGTGTCGGGGCAAGTTCAGCCCGTGTGTTACTACACGAACCCGCCCTCTGCCTACATATCTAAAAGGGCAACTGATATGATAACCTCCTTGCAGGTTAATAGATAACGGTCTCACGACCTCGTACCTATTCAAGGTTTGACACCATATTCGCATTCTCTGTGATAAAAGAGGACCTAAACGTTCGTGCAAGACCCGAAACCGTTCCTTGTCATAGAGTATGAGGAAAATTATAAGCGGTTATGTTAGATTCCTTATTTTTTCTGTGATAAGAGAGGGGGATGATTTTGCAGATAGGTGATATCGGAAAGCAGGCGAAATGAAAAACCCCGCAGAAGTTGATTATCGGCGTAAATGGCATGCCATGGCTGCCGTCGGCGCGGGTGTGTTTTTGGCAACCGTGGACGGCAGTATTATCAATGTGTCCCTGCCGACCCTGGTTCGTTCTCTGGATACCGAGTTTGCCGTGGTGCAGTGGGTGGTTCTGGGGTATCTTCTGACCATCACCACCTCCATGCTCAGTATCGGCCGGGTGGCCGATATTGTCGGAAAAAAATCCATTTATATGCTGGGTTTTATAGTTTTTACCGTCGGCTCGGCATTGTGCGGTCTGGCTTTGTCGGTTTACTGGCTCATCGCCTTTCGCGTCGTGCAGGCCGTCGGAGCTGCCATGGTCATGGCGCTGGGCGCGGCCATCCTGACCGAAGCTTTTCCGCCCGAAGAACGGGGAAAGGCCATGGGGATGATCGGAGCGATTGTATCTGTGGGCATCGTGGTCGGACCCGCCCTGGGCGGTGTGATCATCGGAGCCCTGTCCTGGCGCTGGATTTTCTACGTCAATCTGCCCGTCGGTGTCCTGGGGACGATACTGGCGGCCCGCAATGTGCCCGATTTTAAACCCACTGGACATCAGCGCTTTGATTACTGGGGCGCCCTGACACTGTGCCTCAGCCTCCTGTCTTTGCTGCTGGGCCTGACCTTCGGTCAACAGCAGGGATTTTTTAAGCCTGTTGTCGGGTTGATGATCGGCCTGTGGCTGCTGCTTCTGATCGTCTTCATCCGGATCGAAAAAAAAGTGTCGCAGCCGATGATCGATCTGCAATTGTTCGGCAATATGCTCTTCAGCATCAATCTGGCCACCGGCTTTATCTGTTTTGTGGGATTGGCCGGGGTCATGATACTGATGCCTTTTTATCTTGAAAACATCCTCGGGTTTAAAATTACCCAGGTGGGGCTGCTGATGGGGATTGTTCCGGTCATGCTGGGGATTTCGGCACCGTTTGCCGGGGCCCTGTCCGACCGTGCGGGAACCCGGCGCATTACGGTAATGGGTTTAGCGATCATGCTTGCGGGCTATCTGGCGGCCGGCACCCTTAACGGGGATACATCCGCCTGGGGCTACTTGATCCGAATGTTCGTTCTGGGTCTGGGGATTGGAACGTTTATATCGCCGAACAATAGCGCCATCATGGGAAGCGCTTCGCGCCGGCAGCTGGGAATCGTTTCCGGTTTCATGGCCATCACCCGCACTTTGGGACAGACCGTGGGTGTAGCGGCCATGGGCGCGGTCTGGGCGGGGCGCACCGCTTTTTACGCCGGCGGCCGCATGCAGAGTGGGGCCACCCTGGCGCCGTCGGAAGCCCAGGTGGCGGCGCTGCAGGACACCTTCCACGCGTCGGCCGTGTTGTTGGCCGCTGCGCTGTTGCTGGGCATTTGGGCCTATGTGCACGAATACCACGGTAAAAACGCCGCCGCGAAATCTGGCCTTTAAGTCGATTGTGTGTCAGGAAAATTCTGGTAAAAATTTGAGATTTGATGGTCAAGTTTGAGGGTAAAGTCTATCCATTTTGGGCCTTGAAAGTTTTTTCAGCATCCTTGATCAACAACATAAGTTTAAGGGGGTCAACCGGAGACGGTTCGAAATCGAATCGTTCATAAAATCGTCGCGCCTTTTCATCCTTTGCGTTGACGAAAATTGCCCGAATACCGGCAAACTTCGCAGCTTGCAAAGTCCTTAAGACAGCATCCTTCAATAACCCTCTGCCAATACCGCGGCCTTGACCGCGAAGATCTACTGCAAGGCGGGCAAGCACCATGATGGGTATCGGATGGCGAGCCAGACCCTTTTTGATGCGTGCCGGCACAACCTCATGATCGACCGCACCAACGGCAAGGCTGTAATAACCAACAACACGATTCTGTCTGCAAACAACAAAGGTCATTGCCGCATTCGACTGCTGGTTTTGCAGGGCATAGCGACATAACCAACGATTTAGAACGGGGTACCCACAGTCGAAATCATCAATGATGTGATCTGCTGTGAGTTTTGCGGGGGCTGAAAGATCGGATGCAGAGAAGGTTTCTATTTTTCCCACGGTGCACGATGCCTCATCAGTTCACCTAACCGTGGCTTAATTTTTGCCGACCTTTCCATGGCATCAACAAAAGCCTGCCAACTCTCATCGTCAGCAAAAAACAGTTTTTGATCTAAAAGTGCATTCTCTGCTGCCGAACAGGCACTATTGAGAACAAACTCCGTTACGCTTTTTCGGGTTGCCTCAGCAGCACGACGAATAAGTACCTCCTGCCGGCGTGTCACACGGAAACCAAACCGTGCTGTTCGCATCGCTTCATTTTCCCTTTTGACTACATTTTCCATAAAACACCGCCGATCCTTTAATTCACACGCATCTGTTTGTACAAAGTACAAACATTTTCCGGAATTGTCAAGAATAAGTTGACTTCTCACTCATATCCAGTATCGCTAAAATTCTAAAATGTTCGAGATCGTTTTTCGCAAAATTTCGAAAAATAAAGACAAAAGGGTCTTCATTCTTGACATAAATTGAAGAATGAAGGCCCCTTTATTTTCCGCTGTTTTCAGAGCCACCGTCACACTGCTTTCAAATTGACTGGGATATGCCGTATTTTTTTAATTTCCGAACCACACTGGGTTGGCTTATGCCCAGATATTTTGCTATTTCACGGGTTGATTTGCACTGCATACAAGCGGTTTTCAGCATTCTTGATTCGGTTTCATTCAGCTTGACGGTCAATTTGGATGACGCACCTGTGCGGTTTGCGGCAGTTTGAATTTCCTCTGAGGTTTCGTGTCCCAGGCTTATTTGAATAAATTCGTCCAGATTTCGGTCTTCACTTAAAACCACTGCCTTCTTAATAAGATTTCTTAGCTCTCGAACATTTCCCGGAAACGGGTAGGTTTGCAAAATTTCGATGGCTGAATAGGAAAGCTGTTTGTCGGATTTATAGGTTTTGTTGTATTTCCGCAAAAAATAGTTGGCTAAATCAAAGGTGTCATCCGGGCGCTCCCTTAGCGAGGGGACTTTAATACTGAAGGTATTGAGGCGATAAAATAGATCTTCTCTGAATTTTTTTTCTTTTACCAGGGCTGCCAGGTCTTTATTGTCGGCGACGATGACGATACAATTTATTTGTATTGGTTTCAATCCGCCCAAATGCATAATTTCGTGATCCTCGAGACATTTCAACAGCTTTGCCTGAACCACATAGGGGATATCTCCAATTTCATCTAAAAAAAAGGTCCCGCCATGGGCCAATTCGAATAGGCCTGCTTTTCCTTTCTGGTGGGCCCCGGTAAAGGCACCTTTTTCGTAACCGAAGAGTTCAGCTTCAAGCAGATTCTCGGGGATGGCAGCGCAATTGATCTGTATAAAAGGTTTGTCATGCCGGGGGCTGTTGCGGTGGATAAATTTTGCTATAAGCCCCTTTCCGGTACCGGATTCTCCCTGGATTAGAATGTTGGATGCTTCCATTTGAGCAAGTTTTAGACAAATCCTCAAAACTTGTCGCATTTCCTGACTCTCAGCAACAATTTCCTGCTTTTTGAGCTCCAGCATACTCAGTTCTGTTAGCTTATCTTTGTATTTATTTGAAACCAGGCGGGTCTGATTCAGCTGTTCCAAAAGCTTGTTCAATCGCGTCATGTCCCGTTCATTGACCACCACCAAAACGACGTTTCCGTTCTCATCAAAGGCAGGCGTTCCAGTCGACAAAATATATTTACCCGTTTTTTCGATATACTTAAGCATGTTCACCTGGCGTTTGCTCGCCAACACGTCCGGTGTTAAGGTTTGATCGATGATTCCGCTTTCGACCAAATTGACGACATTTTTATTAATCACGTCGGCCGCTTTGATATTGCTGAATTTTTCCGCTGCCTGATTGACGGCAATAACCATTCCGGTTCCGTCCACCACCCAGATTCCGTCTGAAGAAGAATTAAAAATCGTTTCGAACTGCTTGTTTAGACGTTGATAGGATTCCAATTTGCGTGCGGTTTGCTCGAATTCATACATTTTTTCGAAGCAACAAACCGCACCCAGGACATATCCGTTTTCTTTAACAGGTGTGATGTTTGCAATTAGTTTCATCCGTTTTCCACGAATATGACGCCCGATCTGGGGTTTCCCGGTTTGCAGACATTTATGCACCAGTTGCGCGGTTATCTTCAGATGTTCGGAGATATTCGTTCCGACGATCTTTTGTTTGTCAATTCCGATGATTTCAGATGCCTGTTGGTTGATAGCGGCGATGTTGCCGAATTGGTCCGTAGAAACGATACCGATGCTTGCTGAATTAAACGCCTGGTCCAAAGTGGGCTTCAATTCCATGGTTCGCTCCTGAAGTCCTTTGATAGGGTTGAGGGTTTTGGAATACCCGAACTTAAAGCAGAAAAGGTCTGCCCAATCCACGGCTTATTGTATCCTAAACTGATCGGTTCCAGGTTCAGGGTTCAAGGTTCAAAGGCTACTACCGATGGATACTGCTCCCAATATTAATCAGAACCTGGAATACCCGTCATACCCCATTGAGTGAAACGGATTTATAGCCAGATGAAGACACCATCCCCTTAATACAGATATCGTTTATTGGGTGATTAGTTGATTGGTTAAGTGGTTATAAATATGGATTTATCCCACATTTGCAAAATAATTGGACACTGTCACTTAGGTTTCAGGTGTCGGGTGTCAGGTGTCAGTAGTAAAAAAGTGAGAGCCGGCCTGAAACCTGGTCCGCCTCCGGCGGAACACCTGAAACCTATTCTCCGAAAAGGCTTCACTACACCCGAAAATGTCCAAAAAAACGAGCTATTTTCATAGTAAATTAGGAGGTCTGTAATAAGAGCTGTCTGGGTTTTTTCAACCCAGAACCTTTCAACCTATGACAGGATGTTCAGTGTGCTGATGTTTTTTTTGTTTCTTTTTTGCCTCGGGTGCTGCTTGTTTTTCCGGGGGATGGTTTTGATTTTTCAGATGTCTCATTATCAGATGTCTCATTATTGGCGGGAACCTCAGGTTCCGGGCCAAAGCCGAAAAGGGCACCGGGAAAGTGAGAGGGCCTCGGCTTCTGCTTTGGTTTACGAGGATCCCGTCGCTTGTTTTGAACACTTCGTGTTCGTTTCTTGGTGGAACTTTTCAACCGGGTTTTTCTTTTTGGCGCCATCGGGCCGGATTGATCTTCGACATACCAGTCTTCCTCGGGCCAGACCACCGGAAGTTTATAACCCAGCATCTCTTCGACGGATTCGAGATAAAAAACGTACCGCTCACAGGCCAGTGAAAGCGCCCGGCCGGATTTTCCCGCCCGGGCGGTTCGCCCGATCCGGTGTATATAGTTCTCCGAATCCTGGGGCAGGTCATAGTTGATGACATGGCTGATATCTTCAACATGGATGCCCCTTGAAGCCACATCGGTGGCCACCAGAATTTTGAGTTGTCCTTTCTTAAATTGCTCCATCAGCCGGAAGCGCTGGCGCTGGGGAAGGTCACCGGTAATTCCTTCCGCCGGCCATCCGTTGCCTTTCAACCGGTGGGTGAGTCTGTCCACTCCGACCTTGGTGTTGACAAAAATGAGCGCTCGACTCCAATCTTCCCGTTTTAACAAGCCCAGAAGGAGGGAAACCTTTTTGTCACTGCCGACATGATATAATTCCTGTTCAATACCTTCCACGATCACTGTTTCGGGGGTGACGGCAATAAATTCGGGCAGGTTCATGTATTCGTAAGTCAGCTCCATGACCCGATAGGAGAGGGTGGCTGAAAACAGCATGGATTGCCTTTTTTCATAGGAAGGGAGCTTGCGCAGGAGAAAGCGCATGTCTTTGGCAAATCCAAGGTCCAGCAGACGATCCGCTTCATCAATGACCAGCGCTTTGATGCCCTCAGTTTTGAAAATTCCCTGTTTGTAATAATCAATAATACGGCCGGGGGTGCAGATAATAATGTCAACTCCACGACGAAGAATCTCGGCCTGCTTGAGATAGTCGACGCCGCCCACGACCTGAGCCAGGGACAGTCCGGTATGGCGGGCTAGAATCCCGGCTTCTTCATAGATCTGGCGGGACAATTCCCGGGTGGGTGCGATGATAATGGCAGAGGGCAGACCGCTGCTTTTTTCAGGCATCGACAACAATCGGGTTAAGACGGTAACCAGAAATGCGGCTGTTTTACCGGTACCGGTTTGGGCCTGACCGGCGACATCGCGCCCCTTCAATAACACCGGCAGGGTTTGAGCCTGAATGGGGGTGCAGTAAGTAAACCCGGCTTCGTTCAGGCCGGAAAGAACCGCGGCCGGCAAGTTGAACTCTTCAAACTTTGTGTGGGTCAGAAACTCAGGCTTTAGTGCCCGTTGGATTTCCAGCGATGATTGGGGTTCTTCCGACATGGTTGTCCTTTTTAGTATCTATTTATTGAAATCACATCACGTTTTTGAGTGGATTATACTCTCATTTCTAATTATTGCAATATGTAACCCATATTGGATATAATTGGGGATTTGAGAGTTCAGACCTCGTTGAATAATTTTCTGGTTGAATGGTGATCAGGAAAATTATTCTAATCTGAGATCAGTTAGACTCGACTTTGATGCTGCTCCGCGGTGGCTGTTACAGCGCTTGACAACACCGGTTCACTGGCCCATATTGGAAACGCCATCTTTCTTTTATTGTAGGCGTTCACGGGTTCAAAAGTTCAAGGGTTTAGAGGTTCAGGGTTCTGGGTTCAAAGTTAAGAACAGATAAAGGTGTCAGGAATTCGGCCCCCGGCTCGTAGCCTACCTTCCACCCTGTATGCCCTACGAGCTGGAAGCGGCCTTGGAGAGTGCGACGTGATGTGGCTATGAAATTGCTTTGACATTCAATAGGCTTGGCTTTCCATCACCACATCTTGACATGCCAGGTCGGGCCAGGGGTTGCATTCTCGTCCCTGGACTGCATTTGGAATGCGTATTTACGAGAAAAGCGTCAGCTTCGTCAGGCCTAATACAAAATTTTGAGCCAAATTGGCTATTACAGATATCGTTTATTGGGTGATTAGTTGATTGGTTAAGTAGGTTATAAATATGGATTTATCCCATATTTGCAAAATAATTGGACATTTCATGTTTCAACAATCATAACATTCTGAAATTATAACTATAATTTACATAGTCAACCATTCAACCAGTAAACTATTCAACGAGGACTTCGGATCTCTAATGCCGTCCTTGTCCTTAACCCGGAACGTTGAACCCTGAACCGCTCAACCTATATTTCAGATACATCGGAAAATATGATGAAAGAATTTTTCAAGGTTAAAACCATCGACCAGGCACTTGAATTTACCGTGCAGTTTCCACGCATGGCACCTGAGAAAGTCTCATTAACGGATTCGGTGGGAAGAATTCTTGCAGAAGATATCCAATCCGACATCGATCTGCCGGATTTTTCGCGCTCGATAATGGATGGTTTTGCGGTCAGGGGCTCATCCACCTTTGGTGCCGGTGAGGGAAATCCGGCCTATCTTAATGTAAAGGGCACGGTTTCCATGGGGAATAAACCGGACTTTTCCGTAGGCCCGGGGGAGGCCGTTCGGATTTCGACCGGCGGAATGCTGCCGACTGATGCCGACAGCGTTGTCATGATCGAGCACACCGAAGCAATTGATGATACCACCATCGAAGTGTATCGCAGCGTCGCGCCTGGACAAAATATGGTGGAGGTGGGTGAAGATATTAAAAAAGGTGAAGTTATTCTGAGGTGTGGTGGAAAAATCAGGCCCCAGGAAGCCGGATTGCTGGCTGCTTTGGGAAAACAGACCGTCACGGTATACAAAAGGCCGCTAATCGGCATCATCTCCACCGGAGATGAGGTTGTTGCCGTTCACGAATCTCCCGGTCCGGGTCAGATTCGGGATGTCAACACTTACACACTTTTAGGCCTGATTCAGGAGATCGGTGCCAGGGCACTACCTTTTGAAATCGTGCGCGATGATTATGAAGCACTTCTGGCAAAAAGCTCTCAGGCTCTGGCCCAATGTGACATTGTTCTGGTGTCCGGAGGCAGCTCTGTGGGCACGCGGGATTTTACCATTGATGTTATCACCGCCCTGGAAGACTCCGAAGTCCTGTTTCACGGTATTTCGATTAGTCCGGGAAAACCTACCATTCTGGCCAGGGTCGGAAACAAGGCCTTTTGGGGATTGCCCGGGCATGTAGTTTCCGCCATGGTTGTGTTTTCCAGGATCGTAAAACCATTTATAGAGCATGTCAGCGGTCGTGCCGATGTTCATAGAAAGAATATACGGCTGACGGCAAAGTTGAGCAGGAACCTGGCTTCGGCTCAGGGTCGGGTCGATTTTATCCGTATCCGGCTAAAGCAAAAAGAAGGTGTCCTTTGGGCTGAGCCGATACTGGGAAAATCAGGTTTAATCAGCACGATGGTAAAAGCAGACGGATTGATTGAAATCGGCATGAATACCGAAGGGTTGGATGAAGGGACGGAAGTGGAAGTTATTTTGGTGTAAAAGAAAGTATTCCGGTTTGGGAGCTAAATATGGAATCGAAGCGTAATGTCTACCTTAAAATGAAAACCCTGGAAGAGACCCAAAAAATTATCCATGAGACTTTTACGGTGTCCGATGTTCTTGCAATCGAAACAATTCCGGTGCCGGAAGCCGTCGGCCGGGTCCTGGCCCACCCCATACAGGCAAAAATATCTTCGCCCCATTTTAATGCAGCGGCCATGGACGGTTTGGCCGTTAAAGCCGAAATCACGTTCGGTGCCAGCCAAACAGCGCCTAAAACACTTAATGTCGACCGGGATGTATTTTACGTAAATACCGGCCATGTCATGCCGGCAGACACCGACGCGGTCATCATGATCGAACATGTCCTTGTCCTCGATGACACGCGTATCGAAATCGATAAACCGGTTTTTCCCTGGCAGAACGTACGCAAGGTCGGAGAAGACATCGTGGCAACGGAACTTCTTTTTCCCCAAAACCACTTAATCACTTCTTACTGTGTCGGTGCTTTGCTGACAGGCGGCGTCTTTGCGGTACCGGTCAAGAAGAAACCAAAAATCCTGATTATCCCTACCGGTTCAGAGCTCGTCGATTGGCGCCGTTTTTCTATGGACAATTTCAAACCGGGCCAGGTGCTTGAAACCAACTCTTTTGTACTGGGCAGCCTGATCGAAAACTGCGGTGGGGTTTACAGCCGCCACAACATGCTGATGGACGATTCGGCCAAGATCAAACAGGTAGTTCAAGAGGCCGCAAAAGAAAATTATCAAATGATTCTCATACTGGGGGGGTCGTCTGCCGGTTCCGAAGATTTTGCCAAACGGGTCATTCTCGACCTTGGGCAGGTATTTGTCCATGGTGTGACCATCATGCCCGGCAAACCGGTGGTAATCGGCACGGTTGAGGAAAAGCCGGTATTCGGCATTCCGGGATATCCGGTGTCTGCAATCATTGCTTTTGAACAATTTGTCCAGCCTTTGATCCATCGCATGCTGGGACAACCCGATGACTCCGGGGAGACGATACAGGTGGAGCCGACGCGAAAGATAGCCTCAAAGCTCGGCGTTGAAGAATTCTTGCGGGTAAAATTAGGGCAAGTCGGTGATCGGATTGTCGCAACCCCCCTGCCTAGAGGTGCCGGCAGTATTACATCAATTACGGAAGCCGACGGTATGATCCGGATTCCAACTCATATCGAGGGTATCAATGACCGTGAAAAAGTTTCCGCCCAACTTTTGCGACCCCTGCCGTCGGTTCTCAGAACCATTGTCATCGTTGGAAGCCATGACAACACCCTGGATGTTCTGGCAGATCAAATCAAGGCCAGGCACAGTCGATTAACCCTTTCATCAAGCCATGTAGGCAGCATGGGGGGACTGATGGCCATCAAAAAAGGCGTCTGCCATCTGGCCGGGTCCCACTTGCTGGACCCCCAGGATGGTTCTTACAATGTGTCTTATATTAAGAAATTTTTAGCGCAGGTGGAGGTAAAACTGGTCAACCTGGTCTTGCGGGACCAGGGCCTGATCGTCCAGCGGGGAAATCCCAAAAGCATCAAGGGAATCGAGGACTTGGCTCAAAGCGACATTTCCTTTATCAACCGGCAGGCAGGTTCCGGAACAAGAATTCTGCTGGACTTCCGATTAAATCAAATCGGAATCGATCCGGCGGATATCAACGGCTATCATCATGAGGAATTCACTCATATGGCCGTTGCCGTGGCGGTGCTCAGCGGCACGGCAGACACCGGTCTCGGAATTCATGCCGCCGCCGCCGCACTGGATCTGGATTTTATCCCCGTCGTTACCGAGCAATACGATTTGATCATTGCCGCGGAGCATTTTGATTCGGAAAATATTCAACTGTTGCTTGAAGCCGTCAACAGCCGGGAGTTTAAGGACCGGGTGGATGCGCTGGGTGGGTACAGCACAGAAAAAACGGGGGAAATTATCCTGTAATATCATCTGCGGACTCCCGGAAAAAGCACACACTTTAGAACTCCAGGCCTCGCAATCCATTGCTGAAAAATGGCGTTTACTCCTTAAATATAAAGCGATTCCCCGAAAATTGGACAAACAGGATCTTGGTCGATTACTGGTGCAGCGTTTTTCTCTAAATAATATGGCCCAGTTGTAAACGAAAGGACGAGATCTGAACTCAGGCTGAATGAACAAACTGAACAAAAAAATATTCGGCACCCTGTTCTTTTCCATATTTGCGGCTGTAACCGGAGTCGGGATCGTTGTCCCGCTGCTGCCGATCTATGCCCACGATCTGGGGGCTTCAGGTTTCTACATCGGACTCATATTCGGATCCTTTTCCCTTTCGCGAACATTTTTTCTACCTTATTTCGGACGGCTTTCCGACCTTAAAGGGCGTAAGCCGCTTATTGTCCCGGGTTTTTTTGCCTATGCCGTGATTTCCCTGGCCTTCGTCTATTCAAATTCCGTCGATACACTGATTGTCATCCGGTTTTTTCACGGAATCGCCTCCGCCATGCTGATGCCGGTGATCCAGGCCTATATCGGAGATATCACCCCAAAGGGTCGCGAAGGAATCACCATGGGCCTATTTAACATGTCCCTGTTTCTGGGGTTAAGCTTCGGACCGGTAATCGGTGGGACCCTCAAAGACCATTACAGTCTCCAGGCCGCCTTTATCTGCATGGGACTGCTGGCCCTCATCGGATTTTTATTAAGCCTTTTTCTGCTTCCGCCAACGACTTCCGAACGGGCAGTCAGCCATGGCAAAAACCCCTTTTCATGGAAAATGTTTTTTAACGATCGACATGTGGTAGGACTTTTTCTTTTCAGGTTCGCTTATGTGGTCTGTGTGGGCATCATCTGGGGGTTTATTCCCTTGCTGGCGGACATGGAATTTGCAGCCTCCAGTTCTTTAATCGGAATTTTGGTCATGCTAGGTGTATTTGTCAGTGGTTTAATCCATGTGCCGATGGGATACCTGGCCGACAGGATAAGTAAGACACTCATGGTGGCGGCCGGCGGGCTGATGATCAGTTATGCCGTCTTATCATTTGAATGGGCCGGCCGGATAGAAGATCTGGTGATTGCCACTGTTATATTCGGTCTCGGCGGGGGGATTTCCATGCCGCCCTTGATGGCGATGGCCGTATTAAAAGGAAGCAGGATCAATGCCATGGGCAGTATAATGGCGCTGATGACAGTGGCCCACAGTCTGGGGATGCTATGCGGTGCGCTGGTAGGAGGACTGATGATGGATTTTTTCCAACTGCGCTGGGCCTTTCCCGTGGGTGCGGTTGTTATGATGATTTGTACCGGATTTTTTCTGGCGAGCACGTATCCCCAAAAACAACGAATCAATAAAAATTGACAACTATTATTCTTGCATTATTTTAGTGACAACCCCCAACCCGAACAAGCCTGAATTGAATATTGACGATTGAATATTGAAGCCACACAAAACTCTATATTTCCATTTAGTTATATAACTTTCGAGACGAAAATCAAAGCGGTAGTATAAATGAGTACCAAACGGGATTATTACGAAATTCTAGGCCTTGGCCGTAACGCAACCAATGATGAACTAAAAGCAACCTACCGAAAACTTGCCTTTAAAATACCACCCGGATCGAAATCCAGGCGATAAGGAAGCTGAAGAAAAATTCAAAGAAGCGGCTGAAGCATATGAAGTCCTGAGGGATTCTGAAAAACGGGCCCTATACGACCAATATGGTCATGCGGGACTTGAAGGGTCCGGATTTTCGGGTTTTGGCGGCTTCGAAGATATTTTTTCAAGCTTTGGCGATATTTTTGAAGATTTTTTTGGATTCGGCACTCGAAGGCGCTCCAGAACCAGAGCACAGCGGGGTGCCGACCTGCGCTACGATCTCACCCTTAGTTTTACGGAAGCCGCCTTTGGGACCGAAACACAGATCACCGTGGAAAAGATGGAAATCTGTCCGGAGTGCAAGGGCAATCGGCGCGAGGCTGGAACAAGTCCTGAGACGTGCCAGCAGTGCGGCGGCGTGGGACAGGTCTCACGGAATCAGGGCTTTTTTACCGTTCGAACGACCTGCCCTGTCTGTCGGGGTGAAGGTCAGGCCATCCCCCATCCCTGTCACAGATGCCGGGGAGCAGGCCAGGAGGTGGTTCGCAAAAAAGTATCCGTTAAAATTCCCGCCGGGGTTGACAATGGATCAAGACTGCGTCTGACCGGTGAAGGAGAACCCGGCAGTTACGGGGGCCCTTCCGGTGATCTCTACGTTTTTGTTTATGTTGAATCCCATGAGTTTTTCGAACGACGCGATACCGATATTGTCTGTTTGATGCCAATTTCATTTATCCAGGCCGCCCTGGGTGACAAAATTACGGTACCAACCTTAAATGGTGATAAAAAGCTGACGATTCCAAAAGGTACCCAACCCGGAGATCTGTTATACTTTCACGGAGCCGGCATAGCATCTTTGAGAACCGGAAAACGTGGTGATCAGATCATTCAGGTGGATATAAAAACACCCACCCATCTAAGCAAAAAGCAGGAAGCACTGTTGAAGGAATTTGCAAAACTCGAAGCCGGCAAACTTTCCAGCAAGTTAAAGAATATCCTCAAAGGCGGAGTGTCCCAAGCAACCGGATAGTGCGTTGTCTCGAGTTTCGAGATTAGTGCTTCGAGCTTTAAACCAGCTTGCATTCGCTATAGTTTGGTCTTCAGGAATAAATTAATTCTGCATCACATACCCATTAAGGGATATCAAAGGCATGTACGAGTTAAAAGTCGTGACCCGATTTGCTGCCGCCCATCAACTCACTATGGTGGGTACGAAATGCGAGAACATGCATGGGCACAACTGGAAAATTGAAGTCTATGTCATCGGAGAAAATCTGGATAAGGCGGGTGTTCTGGTGGATTTCGGCGTGATCAAAAAACACGTTGCAGACATCATGACCCTGTTCGACCACAAATATCTCAATGAGCTTGCCTTCTTTGAGCACAAACAGCCTTCTTCGGAAAACATTGCCTATATAATCGCCACCGAGCTGCAACAAAGAATTGATGATTCGGCTGTAAGTGTCAGCCGGGTCATCGCCTGGGAATCGGATGATGCCGCGGCAACCTATATCGTCCGTAATCCGTAGTTCGCCGTTTGTTGTGTTCCTTTTACCATTGATAACTCGTTTGAAACATCATTTATTACAAAAATGTAGTTTTTTCTGATTAAACTGACCGCTTTTCAGGCCAGAGGCGCCGCTCGTATGAAACTACAAATATCGTTGATTGGGTGATTGGTTGATTGGTTGGTTAGTTGAGTGGTTTAGTGGTCATAAATATGGATTTATCTCATATTTGCAAAATAATTGGACATTGGCACTCAGGTTTCAGGTGTCAGTAGTAAAAAAGTGAGAGCCGGCCTGAAACCTGGTCCGCCTCCGGCGGAACACCTGAAACCTATTCTCCGAAAAGGCTTCAATACGCCCGATAATGTCCAAAAAAAGAGCTATTTTCATAGCAAATTACGAGGTCTGAACTACGCTAAAATGGCATAGTTTCTTTTCCGATCGGACTGGCTGTTTTTCAGGCCAGCGGCTCCGCTCGTGTGAAACTTCATGAAATCCAATGTCATTTTCGTGAAGTTCCACACGCGGTTACAGAGTACAGACTTCGTCCTCGTCGTCGTCCTCGTCCCTCGTCCCTATATAATTCTTATTTCGAGGACGAGTACGTAAAGAATAAGATTAAATCGCATGCATACACACTGCGCCCATAACCTTATACGATATCTGGATTCAATAGACAGAGCGAAGCGATTCTACCTCTTCGTCCTTCGTCATTCCGTTGAGTTCCTGCCAGCGCGCCATCAATCCATCACGAGTGACAATACGGCTGACATCCGCCACATGCTGTTGAATATTATCAAGCCCTCCTTCCTGGCGATCTACCAGGATAACCGACTTTACCACCTCAAGGCCTTCCGAGCGCGCCCGTTCAATTGCTTTGATGGTGGATCCGCCGGTGGTGGCTACATCATCAATTATCGCCACACGTTGACCCGGCTGAATATCTCCTTCTATCCACCGAACAATGCCGTGATCTTTTTTTGTTTTACGAATTGAAAACGCGTTGATCGGCTGTGCGTTAATCTCGGATGCAAACGCCGCGGCCACTGCCAGGGGATCGGCCCCGAAGGTGAGCCCACCGACCGCAGATACCTCACTGTCTTTAATTTCATCAAATATCAAGTGGCCGGCTAAATACATACCGCGTGCGCTTAATATCGTCGGTTTGCAGTTGACATAAAACCGACTCAATCTACCGGAAACCAGTTTAAAGCTCGGTTCTTTGCTGAATTTAAATGATTTGCGGCACAGGATATCAATCAATTCTTGTTTCATTGTATTGTGTCTCGAAGTTTTTTCCCGCTGTGGCGGAAAAGGTTAAACTTTTTAGCTGTTGATTTCAAAAAGGTACTTCGATATAAAAAAGCCTCCACTTAATGGAAGAAGCCTGTTCAATGGGATTCAGTGGAGGCTTTGAGCAAGGAAAACCGGAAACGGCACTCCCTGAACTCAGAATACCCATATCAATAATTATAGAGAGGGTCAATTGACAATATTCAATTTTCAATCTTATCCGAGTTCAGACCTCGGCATTCAGCTTGAAAAAATAGCTGTGACTCCTTAACTTTCGGGGGATTGCATGAAAATTGGACATGGTCTAATTCAGGGATTGAGGAATTTGGGGATTGGAGGAATTCCATCTATTTTAATTTATAGATTTTATCCTTTAATCCCTCAATTCCTCAATGCCTAAATCCTTCAATTTGGCGCTAATAGGCATACATAATGTCCAAAAAAAAAGACCTGGTTTTTTTGCATTTTACGAAATCTGCAATTGAGAGGCTGGAATATACTATGATACGAATACCTTTGCGGAACCTGCTTTTTTCCATTGCCATTGGACTCATTTTATTATATCCGTCTTTTAATTTTGCTCAAGAGGCTGCCGGCAATCTCACCCTTAAACAAACCATCGAGGCTGCCATCAAAGCCAACCTGCGTCTTCAACAATCCCAGGACGAAGTAGAAGCTGCCCAGGCAAACAAAAAGGCGCGTACCACCGAGTTTTTCCCAACCCTGAATGCAAGATATAGTTACCTCAAGCGTGACAACCCGACCACCACTGTTTTTGGTACGCCACAAACGGGGACTGGTTGATGTACTTGTTAACCCGGAAGATGAATACAACTTTGTAACCTCTTTCAACCAGCCTATTTTTACAGGATTTGCGCTGTTCAATCAGTATAAAATTGCCAGCCTGGGATTGGATGTCGCTGAATTTTTAGAAAAGATCACGCGTCAGAATGTCATTTTAGATGCCAAGAATGCCTATTATTCAATATTAAAGACTCAAAAGCTGGTGGATGTGGCCCGCGATACGGTCAGACAAATTGCTGCACAAAAAGATGTTGCTGAAAACATGTATCAGGTCGGCATGAGCCCCTTAAACGATTTGCTGCAAAGCCAGGTGCAATTGGCCAATGCCAAGCAGAGGCTGATTACCGCTCAAAACACGATGGAAATCGCCAAATCCCAGTTCAATACCCTGCTGCGCAAGCCGGTGAATGCCCCGGTCGTCATCGCGGATATCCTTGATTATACCTCCTTTGAATACGATATAGACTATTGCTTGACTCGGGCTGAAGCAAATCGATTGGAAATTCAGGTGGCTGACCTGGAAGTTCAAATTGCGGGAAAAGACTATAAATTGTCTCAAAGAGATTATTACCCGGCGGTCAACCTCACCGGCACCTGGACCCGCCGCGGAACTGACTGGGATGTTGATGGCGGTAAGGGGATCGGTGATAAGGATTTCTGGGATATCCGGGCTACAGCGACCTGGAATTTCTGGGAATGGGGGCGAACCAGGTACGGTGTCAAGGAAAAGCTGAGCCGTCTTTCCCAGGCCAAATCCCGTAAGGAAGAAATCCATGACAATATCGATCTGGAGGTGAAAGAGGCGTATCTCAGAACGATTGAATCGGAGAAGAATATCACCACCATTGAAAAAGCCACCGAACAGGCCAAAGAAAACCTGAGAATAACGGAAGAACGCTACAAAGAACAGGTATCGACCACCACCGATGTGCTGGTGGCCCAAACCCTGCTCACCGATACCATGACAAATTATTACAATGCCCTATATGATTTTAAAATTGCCAAAGCCGTCCTCTATCGGGCGATTGGCCAGGAAATGCTGGAATGATTGACGCCGGTGAGAAAAGCTTCATCATTCGGATGTTCCACGTTCACCATAATTTTGGTCCCAAAAAAGCCCTCATCGACATTACCCTCGACATCGCAAAAAATGAATTCGTTTTTATCGGCGGCCCCAGTGGAGCCGGTAAAACAACCCTGCTAAAGCTTCTTTATCTGGGGGAGCCGGTATCCGAGGGTCAGGTGTTGATTGACGGTATAAATCTTGGCCGAATTCCCCGCAAAAAAATACCTTACCTGCGGCGCAAATTCGGCGTCATCTTTCAAGATTATAAGCTGATTCCCACCAAAAGCGTCTATGATAATGTAGCGCTTGTCCTTGAAGCCGCCGGTACCAAAAGACGCGTCATTCAAAAAAAGGTAAAACGTATCCTCCGGTTAGTGGGAATGGAAGACAGACTGAAATCATTTCCCCCCAGTCTGTCCGGCGGTGAGCAGCAGCGGATTGCCGTGGCCAGGGCGATCATCGGCGACCCCAAAATAATTCTTGCGGACGAACCTACCGGGAGTCTGGATGACGAGTCTGCCGAAGTGATCCTCAATCTTCTCAGAAGTGTTCATATCCGGGGGGCAACCGTTATTATTGCCACCCATGACAAGGCACTGATGCGCAAAACAGGAGGGCATGTTCTGACCCTTCAACAGGGGCGACTTGACACATCAACGTTCCTGGAAAAACAGTATGATGATGCTATTCTTTAAACGGGCGATAGATGACATTTTCCAAAACAGATTTTTGAATTTTGTCACTATCATTACCATATCACTGACAATTTTAATTGCCAGCGCATTCATTCTTTTTTTTGTCAACACCGGTGAAATTATCAATTCATGGAAGCGGGGCCTGCGCATCATGGCCTATCTTAAACCGGGCATCCATAATGCCGATCTGACCAATTTAAAACGCACCATTCAGTCCCTGGACGGGGTGCACACCTTGCGGTTTATCTCAAAGCAGGAAGCGATAGACCGACTTAAAGCCCAGATGCAACATCAATCCTCTCTTTTTGAAAATCTCACCGAAAATCCCCTGCCGGACAGTTTTGAGATCCGCATGACAGCCTCCTCCGGCAGCTGGCAAAAAATTGAATCCCTGGCCGCTCAAATCGGATCCCTGACGCTGATTGAAGAGGTGGAATACGGCCGACGATGGATTGGGCGCTTTGTTCGCATTATTTCACTGTTCCGACTGGCCGGATATGCCATGGGTGCGCTCTTTTTCATGGCTACCGTATTTATCATTGCCAATACGATCCGTCTTGTCATTTATTCAAGACGCGAAGAGGTTGAGATTATGCGCCTTGTAGGAGCAACCGACAGCTTCATTAAAATGCCCTTTTATATCGAAGGACTCATCCAGGGCGCTGTGGGTGCCGCTATGGGACTGGTGATGCTGTTTATTTCATTTTTTTTTATCTCTTCAAACATCGAGCAGGGATTTTCCCCGGGTCTATTTCGCCTTCGATTTCTTTCTCCCACAACTATCGGCGGGATTTTGCTGGGCAGCATGCTGGTCGGATGGCTGGGGTGCTACATTTCGTTGAAACAATTTTTGAAGTCCTGAAGCGGACAAGCAGGAGTTGCCTATTGAAGATTGAAGATTTGTGGTATCGCTTCAGGCTTCGCCTGCGGCTACGACCCGACAGGTCGCTCTGTCTTTTCTATTAAAACCGATCGTTCGACCCAGTCGCTAGACCCCGAGGCTCCCGAAGGGAGGCTCTCGACGGGTAGAATTGCTTGTAAGCGTTCACAGGTTCAAAGGTTCAGGGGCTCAAGGTTGCATTCACGTCCCTGGACTGAATTTGGGATGCTTATTTACAAGAAAAGCGTCAGCTTCGTCAGGCTAAACTAAAATTTGGAAACAAATTGGCAATTATTTGAGGACATGAGCATTTTTAGCAAGAACTTCGGGTCTTTAATGCCCCTTCTTTGTCCTTAACCCTGAACGTTGAACCCTGCTTGTGGGGTCGAAGCCCGAACCGAAGGGCGGAGCCCCAAACCTGTGAACGGTTACTTAAAATGTTTACCCACTGGGAAAACTCTTTCAAAAAAATACTGTTCATGCTCACTTCGTTGCTCCTGCTTTTAGGAGCGATAGACGCCCGGGGTGCCGATCACCACCCGATCGGCATTGTGTCCGTAGCCGAAATTGATGGTCTATACAAACGCAAAAAACATATCAGTCGTGAAATTGAGAAAGGGCGGCAGGATGTTGCAGCGTTTACCCGCCGGGAAAGCGACATCATTAAGCGTTTAAATCGGGTTGAGTTGGCGCTGAATACCAGCAGAAAACGCGCGGCTGATTTAAAAGGGGAGATAGAAGAACTCGGCCACATGATCGACGAAGCATCAATGGCGTCGGAAGAATTGAGAAAGCGGATTCATGCCAATGAAGAATATGTGTCCAGGCGCCTGGTGGCTCTTTATAAGATGAACCGGCTGGGAAAATTTCATCTGTCGGCGTCTGCGGAATCCATGAATGAATTTATTCAACGCAAATCCGCTTTGGAGCGAATCCTGGCCTATGATGAAAAAATCCGGCGGGACCTGGTAAAAAATCAGGCTGAACTCAAAAAAATGCTCAAGCGGCTGGACGCTCATAAAGCCCTTAAAAGCGCTCGCGCAGCCGAGTATCAAAAACAAACCGGATTGATGTCCCAGGAACGATCAACGCGCACCCAATTACTTGCAGACATTCGCAAACAGAAGGCCCTGGAACTGGCCGCCATTGATGCACTGAGCCAGGCGGCTGACGATCTTGAGCGCAGGATAAAATTGCTGACTACTGAAAAAAGTGAGCCCGTCCTGGATAAAAATGCTTCGCAATTATCATTTTCCGCTCATAAAGGCTTGCTTATCATGCCGGTTAACGGTAAGATAATAAATTTATTCGGACCTTATAAAAACCCGAAATATCATATTACCAACTTTCGTAGCGGCATTGATATCAAAACGGACCATGGAGAGCCTATTCGATCCGTTTTTAAAGGAAAGGTTATTTATTCAAACTGGTTTAAAGGGCTATGGAAACATGATCATTATTGATCATGGCAGTAGCTATTATACGGTTTATGCCCATATGGAAGAAACCTTTAAATCCAAAGGCGACGAGGTTGATGCCGGAGAAGTCATCGCCACTGTGGGAGACACCGGATCAATGACGGGAGCCAAGCTTTATTTTGAAGTGCGTCATCACGGCAAGCCCATGAACCCGCTGAAATGGTTAAAAAAAGGATAAGAAGGAGCGCCTTAATGATTAGCAAAAAAACACGGCACGTAAAACTGTGGTTATTGATGGTAATCGCCGTTGTTTTCTGGACAATCGGCACAGGTTTCTATCGTGATCTGTCGGCCAAGAGCGAAGATGCATACGAGGAATTAAAAGTATTTTCAGATGTCATCGAATTGATTGAAAGGGAATACGTCGATGAAGTGGATACCAAGGAGTTGATTCAAAAGGCGATTCAGGGAATGGTTCACAGCCTGGATCCTCATTCTTCGTTGCTTCCGCAAGAGGCCTTTGAAGATTTGCAGATAGACACCAAGGGAAAGTTTACCGGCATTGGCATCCATATCACCATGCAGGACGGCTTTGTAACGGTGATTTCGCCTATCGAGGACACCCCCGCATACAAGGCAGGAATAAAAGCCCGTGACAGAATCATTAAAGTCGACGGTAAACCCACAAAGGACCTGCGAGAAGCGGTAAACATGATGCGGGGACCCAAAGGCACGCCGGTAGAAGTAACTATCCTGCGCGATGGTGTCAAACAACCGCTTGAATTCGAACTGATTAGAGATGTCATCCCCATTCAAAGCGTAAAATCCATTGTTTTGAAACCCGGTTATGGTTTTATCCGCTTGTCGAATTTTACCGGAACCACCACCGACGAGATGGAAAAGGCCCTGAGAAAAATGGAGAGCTCGAAGGACCCATTGAAAGGGACTGGTACTGGACCTGCGCAACAATGGTGGCGGGCTGTTGAATCAATCCCTCAAAGTTACCGACCTCTTTATAGACAAAGGTAAAATTCTTTCAATTAAAGGACGTAATCCAAAAAATACCAAGGTGTTCAACGCATCTGCTTCGAGTGTAACGCGCAACTATCCACTGGTGGTATTGATCAACGGTGGAAGTGCCAGCGCATCTGAAATCGTTGCCGGTGCCTTGCAGGACCACAAACGTGCACTGATACTGGGAACCACTTCTTTCGGCAAAGGCTCGGTGCAGACTGTGGAGACTTTGCGGGACGGCTCCGGTCTCAAATTAACCATCGCCCGCTACTACACCCCCAGCGGTCGATCGATCCAGGCCAAGGGTATTGAACCGGATATTTTTCTAAAACACCGGCTGCTGGATCCCGCGGAAAGCCAGGGGAAAGAAGATGGGCTGTTAAAAGAAAAAGATCTGGCAAATCATCTTGAGGCTGAGCCGAACGGAATTCAGGACGATCAAGATGAAGGTGATGAGGAAGACCCAAAGAAATCCAGAATGCGGGAAGTCGATTTCAGGGTCGGCCCATTGACACCGGAAACGCTTCAATCCGACAACCAGGTTATGCGGGCCCTCGAGCTTCTGAAGGGTTATGAAATTTTTAAAAATTAATTTGTTTATACATGGCAAAACGAATAGCTACCCGCAAAAAGAAAATCCTCAGAAAGTCCCGCAAAAACAGACTATTCCAAAGTTCTCCGGCGAAGGTTTTCACCGGATTGTCAATACTGGTACTGCTGGTGGCCATCGCTGGGCTGTTGACTCATTTTCTGATTAGCCCTGAAAAGCCGCCAAAGCCTGTTGTCCCTGCTAAATCGGTTCCGGCCGCCAAGCAGACCATTGCCAAAAGCCCCACTTTTGAGATTTATCCCCCAAAAGAGATCCCGGCGGTGAAAAAGCCGGTAAAATCTCCGACTGCCGAAAAGCAACTGCCTCTGGTTGCCATTATTATCGATGATCTGGGTTATGATAAAAATATAGCGAAAAAATTTAGCAGTCTCAATGCGATGCTTACCTTTTCGATTCTGCCCCACAGTCCTCATCAGAAGAGCATTGCCCGCCTGTCACGAGATAAAGGGTTTGGTATCATGCTTCATCTGCCGATGGAACCCGTCGAATATCCGGATGTCAATCCCGGGCCGGGAACCCTGCTGACCTCCATGACACCGGATCAGCTGACTCGCCAGCTTGAAAAAGATCTGGATGCAGTCCCCTTTATCAGGGGGGTTAACAATCATATGGGCTCGAAGATGACGGCTGAATCCAGTCAAATGTATCAGATTTTCTCGATTCTGAAAAAAAGAGGCCTATATTTCGTAGACAGCCGCACAACCGCGGAGACACTCTGCAAACCTTCGGCCCGCCTGTTTCAGATCCCTTTTGCCCAGCGGGATGTTTTTTTAGATCATCTGGTAGAGGTCGAATTTATCCGCAAGCAGCTAAAAGAGTTGGTTCGAATTGCTCAGCGCAACGGATATGCCGTCGGAATCGGTCATCCGCATTCACTAACATATCAAGTTCTTCGCGAGATGCTACCTGATTTACAAAAAAAGATCCGACTGGTTCCGGCATCAGAGATTGTTCATCCGGTGGGATAAGTACAAATAATTTGAAATACATCCTGTATTTGACATAAGAATACGCGTTCTTTATAACTTTTGTACTATTCCACCAATTGTTACCCGAACCTTCTATTAATTTTCTTTGAGTCGATAATCGGAACGAGTTTACGCAAAAACAAGAAGACATAAAATCTAATCATCGTGAAATCCCCTCCACGAAAGAGAAAAAATGAGCGATTCGGCGCCTCTTTATAATAGTCGCATAGCCAAAATTTACATCCAGTATCTGCAAAAAAATCATTCAGATATTGATATTGATTCAATTCTGGAAGAAGCGGGTATTGCCAATTATGAGATAGAGGATCCAGCCCATTGGTTTACCCAGAACCAGCAGGATCGGCTGCATGACATTCTGATTACCCGCACAGGTAACCCAAATATCGCCAGAGATGCAGGTCGGTATGCAACATCATCCGAAGGTATGGGCGCAACAAAACAATATGCGGCGAGTTTAATGGGACCCACGGCCGCTTACCTCTTGATTGAAAAAATTCATGCTCTGATGAGCCGTGGAGCAAAGATTAACGTCAAGAAAATCGGATCTAACCAGGTGGAAATCACCGCCACTCCTGTCCCCGGCGTCAATGAAAAGCCTTACCAGTGTGAAAATAGAAGCGGTCAGTTCGAATCCGTCGCACGATTGTTTACGGACAAATTAGCCCAAATTGATCATCCCTCCTGTGTGCACAAAGGAGATGATTGCTGTCGCTACATCATCACTTGGACGAAAGCCCCAAAGATCCATTTCAAGCTGATTCGTAATTATGTTCTGTTAGGGAGCATTTTTAGCCTGCTCATATTACTTTTTATTTTGCCGCTTTTAACCTGGGGAATTGTGGCGCTGGTCTGTACTTTTATCACCCTGCTGTTGTCTTATTATACTGAGAGAATAGAAAAAAGGGCATTGATCAGAACGGTAGAAACCCAGAGTATAGCAGCCCAGGACAATATCGTTGAAAGTAACCTCCGATACAACAATGCTCTGCTGGTTCAGGAAATCGGCCAGGCAACCTCGAATATATTTGATATCAATCAGCTGTTGAGAACGGTAGCCGGGGTTATGGAAAAACGGCTGGATTTTGACCGCGGAATGATCATGCTGACCGACAAGAAAGAAACCAAATTGCGGTATTTTACCGGTTATGGTCAGAGTCCGGACGAAGAAAAAATATTAAAAAACGCGACATTTCATCTCGACAATCCCGAATCCAAAGGTGTGTTTGTGCTGTCCGTGAAAGAGCAACGACCGTTCCTGATCAACAATATCAGTGAAATCCAAGACTCCTTATCCCGCAAAAGTTTAGCGGTTGCAAAGCGGCTGGGGAGTCAGTCGCTGATCTGTGTTCCTATTGTTTATGAAAAAAAACCGTTAGGAATTTTAGCGGTTGACAACAGTAAATCCAGCCGGCCGTTGAGACAAAGCGACATGAGTCTATTGATGGGTGTGGCATCCCAGCTGGCGATCTGTATTGCCAACGCCCTGGCTTTTGAAAAACTGCAAAGCAGCGAGAAGAAATATCGCGAATTGGTGCAAAACGCCAACAGCATCATTTTGCGAATCGATACAGGCGGAAAGATTATCTTTTTCAACGAATTCGCCCAACGATTTTTTGGCTATACGGAAAAGGAACTCATCGGGAAAAATGCCGGATCCTTCATTCTTCCTGTATCAGGCTCAAAACGGCTTAGCTTTGAAAAGCTCACCAAATTCCTGCAAAAGGATCCGGAACGACCGGTGGTCAACGAAAATGAAACCGTAAAAAAATCCGGCATTAAGGTGTGGATTGCCTGGACCTATAAACCCATTTTCAGCGAGAATGACGATTTTATCGGAATTCTTTGTATTGGAAACGACATTACCGAGCTCAAACGGGCCAGTCAGGAAAAAGAAGAGTTGCATGCACAGTTGCAGCGGGCACAGAAAATGGAAGCCATCGGGACCCTGGCCGGTGGCGTGGCCCATGATCTCAACAATATTCTTTCCGGTATTGTCAGCTATCCTGAATTGTTATTAATGGATCTAAAAGAAGACAGTCCTCTAAAAAAACCGATATTAACCATTCAAAAGTCGGGGGAAAAAGCGGCAGCCATTGTTCAGGATCTATTGACCCTCGCTCGGAGGGGGGTTGAAGTCACAGAGGTGGTTAACTTGAACGAAAGTGTATCAGATTATCTGCAGAGCCCCGAACATGCTAAATTAGAACTAAACCATAGCAACGTAACAGTGGAAAAATGTCTGGATGAGAATTTATTAAACATTTTGGGTTCACCTGTGCATTTATCAAAAACGGTCATGAATTTGGTAACCAATTCCGCCGAGGCCATGCCCGGAGGGGGCAAAATTATTATCACCACCGAAAACCGACATATTGATACCATCAAAATTGGCTATGACGATATAGATAAAGGTGATTACGCCTCTTTGACTGTGATCGACAGCGGTATCGGAATTTCACCAGAGGATATCGAACGAATTTTCGAGCCATTTTATACTAAGAAAATCATGGGAAGAAGCGGAACCGGACTCGGGATGGCGGTGGTTTGGGGTACGGTGAAAGACCATCAGGGTTACATTGACCTCACAAGCACGGAAGGCAAAGGGACTAAAATCAGCCTTTATTTTCCGGTTACCCGCAAGGTACTATCCCCCCAGGTCGAAATGACTTCCATCCAGGATATAATGGGAAACGGCGAATCCATACTGGTGGTGGATGATATCGAAGAACAGCGTCAAATTGCTTCCGAGATGCTTGAAAAATTGGGTTACACGGTCACGACCGTTTCCAGCGGTGAAGAGGCCGTTGAATATCTGCGCAAGCATACCATTGACTTGATGGTGCTGGATATGATTATGGTACCCGGCATTGACGGCCTTGAAACATACCGAAGAATTCGTAAATTTCGACCCGACCAAAAATCCATCATCGCAAGCGGGTATTCTGAATCGGTACGCGTCAAAAAAGCCCAGCACCTGGGGGCCGGAACCTATATTAAAAAACCATATCTGTTGCAAAAAATAGGCCGGGCGATCAAAGCAGAATTGGATAGGTAAGGAACTGGTTGCTGGTCTCTTGTTTCTGGCTACTGGATGCTGGATACTTGATGCTGGATATTGGTTGGCTCAGGGGAAAAAGGCTCGAGGCGCAAGGTATCAGGTGTATGGTATAAGCGCCGCCGCTGGCCTGAAAAGCGGCCAGTCTAATCGAAAAAGAAACTTTGCCATTTTGGCATAGTTTCATACGAGCGGCGCCGCTGGCCAAAAAAACGGCCAGTCTGATCAAGAAAGAAACTCTAGAAAAGCGAATATCGAATGACGAATGATATGGGTTATAAAGTCAAACCCTTAGCAGCCGAACAAGCCAATTCAGCTAAATGTAGTTTCATATAAGGCATCAAAGGTGCTACATATTGACACCTGAAACCAATAATACGCGACATTAATTTATCAGCGTGCTTGCTGTCATGCAGGGGCCACTTTTTCCGAGCGTAGTCTCGGAAATAGCATAGTGCCTTAGTGGCCGAACTATCATAGGATGGTAAAAGATGGTTGATGAAATACGCTGGGTCAAAACCCACTGCGCCCGCATGGACCACGGCGGGTGTTCGTTGAAGGTGGGTATTCAGGGAAACCGTATCGTGTCGGTGAAAGGCGACCCTGACGGATATTTGAATAAAGGCTACATTTGTTCCAAAGGATTGGCTTCTCCCGACCGGCTGACGCATCCTTTGCGCCTCAAACACCCTATGAAACGCAAAGGTTTCCGGGGAGAGGGAAAATGGCAGGAAATATCCTGGAATGAGGCCATTGCTCTGGTCAGTGAAAAACTGCAACTGGTCAAAGATCACCTGGGTGCGCGGGGTGTGGCCTTTTGCCAGGGCATGCCGAAGGGATTGGAGCACTTTGTTCTCATCCGCCTGGCGAATTTATTCGGATCTCCCAATGTGGTCGTGGTACAGGATGTTTGTCATGCCCCACGGGAAATCAGCGGACTTCACACCTGCGGATTTTATCCGGTCGCTGATTTTCATCATAAAAATGAACTGGTGTTGCTCTGGGGGAGCAACCCCACCAGCACCAATGAAGAGGGCCAGATTTGCAGCTTGCTGCTGGACCAGATCAAACAGGGAACCGAACTGATTGTGGTCGATCCCAGACGAACAGAATTGGCGGCAAAAGCTAAATACTGGCTGCAGATCCGACCAGGGACCGACAGTGCTTTGGCTCTGGCATTTTTAAATGTTATTATCACTGAAAGGTTGTTTGATGAACATTTTGTAAAAAACTGGACCTCTGGTTTCGATGATCTGTCCGCCCATGTGAAATCCTTTTCCCCGGAAAAGATGTCACCGATCGTATGGATTCCTGCCGGTCTGATCAGAGAAAGTGCCAGAGCCTATGCCCGGTCCCATCCGGCCGCGATTGCCTGGGGCAATCCCATTGAACAAAACATTCACGCGTTTGATTCCGCCCGGGCACTGATCTGTTTGATGGCGGTCTGTGGCAATCTGGATATCCCCGGCGGCAATATTCAGGCAAACGAACCCGGGATTTTAAGCCTGGGCAAGTTTGTACGTGCCGATAAGATCCCGTCCAAACCCAAAGAAATGATCCATGCCCATCATCACACGATTCCCAAATTGATGACGGTACCGCCGGCGTTTTTCAGAAAGGCGGTGCTGGAAGGCAGCCCTTATCCGGTCAAAGCCGCCTATGTTCAGTGCGCTAATCCCGTGCTCGCCTACGCCGACAGCCGACAGACCTATGACGCCTTGATGAAACTCGACTTTCTGGCCGTTTCCGATATTTTCATGACGCCCACTGCCGCATTGGCCGATGTGGTATTGCCGGCGGCCACCCATTTTGAATTTAACGATATCGGCCACTATGGACTGGGGCACGGGTTTATCCTGGCGCGACCAAAGGTGGTGGATCCACCCGATCAATGCTGGCCGGATATCAAGATTTTAAATGAACTGGGTAAAGTGCTAACCCCTAGAAAATACTGGTATGATGAATATAATGAACTTTTAGATATCCTGCTGGCACCAGCCGGATTGGATTTCAGCCTGTTTGCCGAACGTGGTTTACTGAGAGGTACGGATCGGTTTAAAAAATACGAAAAATCCGGGTTCAGAACGCCAAGCGGCAAAGTGGAACTGTCTTTGAGCCAATCCTCAAAATTAATGGTGTCGGCCCTTCCTGAATTTGATGGGTATCCGGAGCCTGAAGACGGGGCGTATCCTCTGGTGCTCACCAGCGCAAAAAGCCGCCATTATCTGCATTCATCCTACCGTTGGCTTGAAAAACTCAGAAAGCATCACCCCCACCCCCGAACGCTGATTCATCCGAAGACGGCGGCCGAACATGGAATTGATGAAGGTGACGACGTCACCATTGAAACTGCTCAGGGGCAGATCACCCAGGTGGCGCACTTGTCCGACCACATTCACCCGCAAGTGATCTACGCGGATTACGGCTGGTGGTTTCCGGAGGATAAAATTGAAGCGCTTTTCGGCTGGAATCGATCCAATTTTAACATGCTGACGTCTACTGAAAGATTGGGACGGCAGTTTGGCACGCCTAATCTAAAAGGCATTAATTGTAGAATCCGGCGCAAATAAAAGGTACTGAAGTATTTCAAACAGATTTGATTGACTGCGTCCACTTGCCTTTATATGATAAGGCCTTAACATTAGGGGTGCAAAAAAACAAGTAAGCGGCTTCGCCCAATTGGCCTCCGGCCCGTAGGGTAGCACATACGCCCCGGAGGGAATGTTGGAATTGTGGCTTCCAAACGTGGATGGCCACAAAAAAATACTATATTTCCAATAGGTTGTAGAAATTCCGAGGCCCTTACTTTCGGGTATTTAAAATCAGGAACCATCGCAAATGCGACTGCTGCTTAACATAATTCTCATCACTATAACCGTCCTGGCGTGCTATATTGATGATATTTACCTCTATTTTTGGCCGCCCTTGCCGGATAAAGCGATTAACCTGACTATTCGGTCCCGCCAGCCCTTTAGTTTCGACCAGCAGACAGCACTGGATGTCAAACGCAAAAAAGCGTTATCACAATATGTTCCCGTGTACCGCTATACGCCACCGGAAGTTGACGCTTCCAAACAGAAGTTCGAGGAGTTTGTTCGGCAGATTTCCGCCTTTAAAGAAAAAAGGCTAAAAGGGGTTGAGAATCTCAGAAAGCAACTGCAAAAGGAATTAAGTGTACAGCTTTCTGTGGACAATATCATCCGCATTATTCAGTACCGCGACCTGAACAACCTGCTTGAAGGCATTCTCACCATTGAAGAATCCATACAGCAAAACAATATTCTACACAATCCCCAGGGCCTCATGGGGAAGAAATCCATTGAAATCCAGATGCCGAATTCCAACGGCGTCGTTACGCATCCCGTTGATGGCCTTATAACTCTGGAAAAAGCCCGATTTCTCCTGGAAGAAAAAATTCGACAACTCTTCTGGCAGGTGGATAAACGCGTGCTGGATCCGGTTGTCCGGGTTTCCCTCGCCACATTACAGCCGAATCTCAAGTACGATCAAAAAGAAAATGAGCGCCGTTTAGATAAGATCAACCGGGAATTTCCCTCCGGAGTCGTTTCTTATAATCAGGGAGATGTGCTGGTAGCGTTTCGAAAAATTTTGAGTGAAAAGGATGTACTGCTGCTGGATGCCTACCAAAAGCATAAAATCGCTGAAATTTATCGGGATGTTCCCTGGACTTTTTTTACCATTCTTTTTATGGTGGTGTTTTATAATCTATTTCTATCAAAAATTCTGGCGGATGGATCCCGCAATAAACCGCCCTACCGTTTTTTATTAACGGTGCTGATCACAACTGTTTTCATCCTCAATGGATACCTTGCTTTACTTCCGTTTCCTGTCTATGGTGTACCCATTTGTCTTCTTCCCATGCTCATCATTTTTTTAAACCACGGAAAAATTATCGCTACCGCCACTACGGTGGTAGGAGCCATGCTGGTTAGCCTATTTGCCGGGCCAAACTATGAGATCCTGCTCTTTTTTACATTTGGGGGGCTTGTGGCTGTGCTGGTTTCTTCGGGACTGCAAAAACGATTGCAAATCCTGGTGCCTTCATTGATGGTGGGGTTTATCAACGCACTCAGTATCATCGTCTTCACCATGGACTGGCAAGCTATTTCATCACAAATTATTTCACCGCAAACCATAAACATAGAAAAACTGGTGCCCATCGTTGATACGGCCTTGACATCGGATATCGCCTGGGCAGTTGTCGGAGGCCTGGCCGCGGGACCCTTGGCCCTTTTGCTATTACCGGTGCTGGAACTCGGCTGGGATACTGCTTCGACTTTCAAGCTCAACCGGTATATGGATCTTAATCGACCGCTCATGAAAGAACTTCTTTCCAAAGCGCCGGGAACTTACCAGCATTGTATGGCAGTTGCCCACCTTGCCCAATCTGTGGGTGAGGCCATCGGCGCCGATACCCGGTTATTGAGGATTGGTGCCTATTATCACGACGTCGGCAAAATGATAAATCCAAAATTTTTCATCGAAAACCAGTTTAGTGGCGAAAATCCTCATGATGTTCTGGAACCCCGTGAGAGCTGCAAAATTATCTTGAATCACGTCAGACGCGGCATGAAAATCGGCATGGAAGCGGGATTGCCGAAGGTTGTTGTGGATCTGATTTTGCAGCACCACGGAACCCAGTTAATGGATTATTTTTACAATATTGCCGCCAAAACTTATCCGAACAGCACGATTCGTGAGGAGGAATTCCGCTATCCGGGCCCGAAACCCCAGAGTGTTAATGCCGCCCTGTTAATGATCTGTGATGCAGTAGAGGCCGCTTCCCGATCGTTGCTGGACCCGAATCGCAAAGAATTTAGAAAAATGGTTCGTCTTATCCTGGTTAAACGCATGGTCGACGGTCAGTTTTCCGAATGCGACCTGTCCTCACGGGACTTTTCAAAGATTGTCATGGCGCTGGTCGATGCCCTTGAAGCCTCGTTCCATTCCCGCATCCAGTACCCGTGGCAGGAAAAAAAGAAACCACCCCCAACAAAGGCAAACTGGACGGTAGGCAACAGCGGTAGAGGTGATCAGAAGGATAGCGCCTTTCGTCTTTAAAGACGCCTATGTTAAACCAAAGATAAAAACGATTTGCGGCTGAATTTGTGCAGGACCGGTGTTCCCATACCATGCCGAACTGCTTTTAAGGTTTTTTCTTTATCGATCGGCACGGTACCCGCGAGCATATGTACCGGTAAATGTTCAAATGCTTTTCCCGCCATGGGGGTGCTTGGACCAAGCATCACTGTTTTTACTTTTTCGCTGACATTTGCCAGGATTTCTTCGGTGCTTTGGTTTAATATCGAGGTGGATGTCAACAACAATACCTCTGCCCAATTCCCCAGTTTATGATAAAAATCCTTCTTGTGACCCAGGCCCCGGGATTCATCTAGAATCTCCAAGGGAACCTTTTTCTCCTTAAAATTTCTTGCCAAAGGGCCAAAGAAGCCGACCATGGCTATTTTGGAGTCGGTACCGATTTTAAACTTATCATACATGATGTTATTATCATTATCCTCGGGCAGTGCCAAAGCAGCGTCATAGTTGAGTGCGTTGATTAGTGCCAGCGCCATGCTTCTTTCAACGCTGTTGTCGCTTTTTATTTTTTCCAGCAGCAGGGACGCCGGTTTTGCTTCGTAATCGATGTGTTCATTTAAAACCATACAGGATTTTTTGCCACCAAAGTAGGTATATGACAGTCCGATTCCACCGTCTGATGTCGTCACGGCGGTATAACCGAGTCCGAGGTTTAATACTTCAATGTTTACCTGCTGCGCTTTATCAGCAAATAGCTGATATAATGTTTGATTTAGTGTCATCATCGTCGATATCCTTTCTTCCGGAGCCAATCGAACAGTTACCATAGATTCAGGCGTCATTTGAGTGTAAATCACGGCCGTTGGTAAATGGCAATCATTCATTCCTTATCACCTGGATTTGAAAATCAGGTTTCAGGTGTCGGGTGTCAGGTTTCAGGAGCGAGGAACGTAAGAGCGGAAACCCAAAATCTTATATGAAACTAGGCCAAAATGGCACGGTTTTTCGATGATTAAACTGACCGCTTTGATGGCCGGGCCTGGATTAAACAGCAAACAGATTGAACGTCGAACATCGAACGTCCAACATCGAACGTCGAATATTGATGACGCTACGCTTTATCTAATTTTAAACAAGCGAACCGCAGCTTGTAACGAGCCCTTCGGCAAGCTCAGGGCTTGAGACTGTCGAAAGCAGCCGAATCGAATTTCGAAGGGTAGCTTCGCTCGTGCAGCGCTTCCAGCCCGTAGGCTTCTATCCCGTGTGCTTACAGGCCGGAGGCGCAGGCGCTTGCGCCGGGTGTTGCTCAGTTCTTTTAATAAAATTGACGGAATTCATTATTCGATGTTGGACGTTCAATGTTCGATGTTCGACGTTCATCAGTTTCTTTTCCGATCAGACTGGCCGTTTTTTTGGTCAGAGGCGGCGCTCGTATGAAACTACGCCAAAATGGCACGGTTTCCTGATGATTAAACTGACCGTTTTTCAGGCCAGCTCTCACTTTTTTACTACTGACACCTGAAACCCGACACCTGAAACCTGAATGTCAGTGTCCAATTATTTTGCAAATATGGGATAAATCCATATTTACGACCACTTAACTAACCAACTAATCAACCAATCAACGATATCTGGATTTACACCCAAATCATTTTTTTCCGAGGCCCTTACGGCACAAGCGGCCAAAAAATCGGCAATACCACCATCAAAACCACCAGGGTCACCAGGGTCAACAATCCGCCGACTTTTAAATAATCGGTAAAGCGGTAACCACCCGGCCCCATCACCAGGATGTTGGCAGGATGCGATATGGGTGTGGTAAAACTGGCGGAGGCCGCTATGGCGACAGCCATCAGCAAAGCGTAAGGCGACAGTCCCATATCGGCGGCAGTATTCAAGGCAATCGGCGCCATGAGGACCACCAGTGCGGCTGTCGGTACAAAACAGGTCGCAATAAAGGTCAAGGCGACCAGGCCGAACATCACTGCTTTGGGCCCAAACGGACCTACCAGAGCGACAACCCCTTCGGCAATCAGCCTGGCAGCGCCGGTTTGATCCAGAGCGGCGCCCAATGGGAGCATTCCCGCAATCAGGAATACCGCCTTCCATTCAATCTGCCGATAGGCTTCTTCCATGGTGAGACAGCCGAAAAGTACCATCAGAGCGGCACCCACGACGGCAGCAATATATATCGGTACCCACCCCAATATGACCGGCAGCAAGACAGCAACCATAATCAGGATGGAAAATTTCATCTTTTCTATGCGCAGTTCCTCCTGGGCGGTCTCCGTCAGGACAATGATATCCGGCTCACGGCCCAGCAACTGCAACTTGGCCCTTGGGCCGAGCAGCAGCAGCGCATCGCCGAAGCGCAGTTCCATATCTCTCAGGTTGGATCGGTGGGCCCGTCCCTTGCGCCACAGGGCCAGCACATTCAAACCAAATTTTTCCCGGAAATTAATCTGGCGCAGTGTTTTCCCTTCCAGGGTCGTTTGCGGTGAAAGAATGGCTTCCACCAGTCCGGCATCACCGGAAACCAGTTTTTGCACATCGGTGTCAGTCCGGCGCTCGATCTCCAGTTCCTCAAGTCCGCGTAGATTATCAAAATCCCGCTGACGCCCTTCGACCACGAGACGGTCTTCGGCCTGCAAGATCTCATGCGGCTCGGGCATAATAATGGGGTTTTCGTCACGTAAGATTCCAAGAACACGACTTCCCAGAGCATCCCCCAGGCGGCTTTCTTTCAACGATTTTTCGACCAGGGCTGAGTCCGGCGGCACCCGCATGACCATCAGCCGTTCATGCAGATGATAAACATCGGTGAGCTCTGATCGTTCAACATAGCGAAATTGATCAAAGCCCGTCGTCTTTTCTAATTCTGCCAGATGTTCCTCAGTGCCTGCCACGAGAAGCATGTCACCACGCTGCAGTTTCTCATCCTGCAGGTTGGTGCGCCTGACCTGATTATTTCTGCGAATAGCCAGCACGTTGAGGCCGAAACGGCCTCGAAAGCCAAGTGAATTGAGCGTGCTGCCGACATAGCGGGAATTGCCGGGCAGTAAGACTTCACCGATTTTGATTTTATCCGAGTAAGGTTTCTGCAGGTCGATTCCATCCTCTTCGACAACGAGCTGGTGCCAGTTTTTCAACTCGTTTAGCGTTTCAATCCGACCTTCAACCGTTAAACGGTCACCCGGCCAGCAAGATGTCGGTCGGTCCGGGAGCCAGAGTGGTTCGGTCACCACGGGTAATGCCGATCACATTCCAGCCCAGGACCGAACCCATTCTGACCTGGTCCAGGGTTTTGTTGGTCAGGATCGATCCCGAAGGGTATGCGAATGTGAAACAGCCGCTCCTGAAGATCGTACTGGGTTTGCCAGTCGACCTTTGTGTCGGCCGATGATTCCTTGGCAACGTCACGTTGGGGCAGCAGGTGGCGGCCGATGAAGGTCATAAACGCAATACCGGTAAACATAACGATCAGACCAACCGGTGTAAAATCAAAAAAGGTAAATGATTTGAGCCCGGCATCACGCAGGGCGTCGCTGACCAGGATATTGGGAGGGGTGCCGATCTGGGTCGTTAAGCCGCCCAGCAAAGAGCCGTATGCCAGCGGCATCAGCAATCTTGAAGGAGGCCTTGCCGTATGGCGGGCGATATCCATGACCACCGGAAGCATCAGGGCTGCGACGGCGACATTGTTCATGATGGCCGACATCACGCCGGCAGTGGTCATGATAACAACGATCATCCTCGATTCGCTATTGCCGGCCAGTCTCAACACAAAATGACCGATGGCATTGGCAACGCCCGTGCGGGTCAACCCCCCGCTGAGAATGAATACGGCCCACACCGTGACGACTGCCGGATTGCTGAAACCCGACAACGCTTCCACAGGGCTGACCAGACCGATCAAGGCAACCGCTCCCAGCGACAGCAGGGCGGTGACTTCCATAGGAATCCACTCAGTGACCAGAAACACGACGGCTACAGCAAGAAGAGATAGTACGATAGCAATATCCAGGGTCAAGAAATTTATCCTCCAGAATTTAAGTCAGACCGGGGAATTTGATTCACGGGTACCAGCAACTGTATATTTATGATCTCTCCGCCGGATAAATTTTGACGGTCTTCCGGAATCACTATCAACGCTTCTTTTGCGGCCATGGATTGCAGACTGCTTTTTAATCGGGCCGGATAAACCCACAGCTGATTTTGGCGATACTCGAGGCGGGCATGAACAAAATCGGTCCAGCCATTTTTCCCTTTGACTGTTTCAGATAGGCGGGCTGCGGCAACAGGAAAGAAAACCGGATGATCCCCCTTCATTTTCAGCAAAGCGGGTATGGCGAGCTGAAGAAAGGCCATTTCATTGGAAGGGGGGCCGCCGGGCAAACAGAAAAAGGGCTTTTTGTCCAGCAGACCGAAGCCTACCGGTTTTCCCGGCCCCATGCGAACCCGGTGGTAAATACCCTGCCAGTTCAAAGATTCCGCAACTTCTAAGATCAAATCCCGCTCGCTACCCCAGGCACCGCCGCTGGTTAATAAAATATCCACATCCGTTAAATTTTTTGTAATGGCATGTTTCAGGTCTTTTTTGCGATCAGAGACCCTCTCCGCTGTATAATCCAAACCCATGAGACAAAGCCAGGAGCACAGCTCCACCATGTTGCTTGCATACAGCTTACCTTTACTTAAAGGTTCTCCGGGAAGCACAACTTCGTCTCCGGTGGCAATCACTGCCACTCTGGGAGATTTATAAACCAGTGCCCCATCCAGACCGGCCGCTGCCAGAAGGCCGATCAGCGCCGGTGTCAGCTTCCTGTTTTTTTCGGCGACGATCTCTGCCGGCCGGATATCCCTTCCGCGGGCAAGGATGTTACGTCCTGCTTCGGCCGTACCATGAGCTATTATTGTATTTTCTTCCCGCCGACAAAACTCTTCCGAGAGGACGGCGTCGGCACCGTCCGGTAAAGGAGCACCGGTAGTTATGCGAACAGCTTGTCCACGCTTGATCTTAAGCTCGCGGGAGGTACCCGCCACAAGATTGCCGACGACCTTCAATATTACAGGGGCCCGACTGCAGGCTTCTGATATATCCGAGGATACAACTGCATAACCATCTTTGCGGGAGCTGCTGATTGACGGGCAATCTACCCTGGCAGCAATATCTTCGGCAAGGATTCTACCCGTTAACTTTCTCAGGGGGAAAAATTCCGTTTTGCCGACTGATACGTTTGACAGGGTTAGGTCAAGGGCATCTTTGAAACCGATAAATGTTTGCATAGGGACGTTAAGATCGTTTTGATCGTTAAGATCGTTTAGATGGTTTCGATCGTTAGGATCGTTTGTACAAATCGGAACTTAGGGTTCACGAAAGAATATACAGATAAGAACAATCGTGTTGGTGTTGTTTCAGTTCGCTTCGCTGACAGATGAAATAACGGAATATAGGGGTTTGGGTCAGCTCCAAGTCTGTCTATGTTGAGTACACATTGCCGGTGCCGGAACCGCCCTGTCAGATTTTCGCAATTATGTGGATCTGATCGCCGCACCGAATTTTACCCTCTTCCAAAACCCGCGCGAAGACCCCCTCGCGCGGCATAATGCAGTCTCCAGCCTTGTAATAAATGGCGCATTTATGGTGGCACTCTTTACCGATTTGGGTGATTTCGACTAAAACGGACTCTCCCAGTCGAACCCGGGTTCCCAAAGCCAGCGTTTTCCAGTCAATTCCGGTGGAGGCAATGTTTTCAGCGAAATCACCAAAGGTTACATCAAGTCCCTGTGCTTTTGCACCCTCGATACTTTCCGACGATAAAAAGCTCACCTGTCGATGCCATTTTCCGGCATGGGCGTCTCCTTCAAGACCGTGGTCCCGGGATATAAATGCTTCGTCCACCGGCGTCTTACGGGTTCCCTTTTTCTTACTTATTGCGATTGATACGATTTTCATTATCTGGCTTCCTTTTCCACAAGGGAGTAGTTTAAATTCCAAATTCCAATATTTAATGACCAAAACAAAACCGTTTGGATCATTGGAAATTGCAATTTGGATATTGTTTGTTATTTGTTATTTGATGCTTGGTATTTTCTCAATTCAAGGATTCAATTGTACTTGGATTTCCCACATAACTTTTCTAATTTATTCGTGGAGGACATCATCAGGTGCCATTTCCGATTAAAAAAATCCCATAGGTCGCCCGTAAATTGGGCAAGACGGCAATTATTTTCCCGAATCTGTTTTCCGAATGGGTATTTATAGCAACGCCTTTTAAAATATTAAAACCGACTTCATGGATTAACTTTCTAAAATCCTTGATGGTAATGACGCGAATGTTCGGCGTGTTATACCACTCATAGGGCAATTGTTTGGTTACGGGAGCATAACCGGATAACAACAGCTGCAGTCTGCACCCCCAGTAGCTGAAATTGGGAAAGCTGACAATCCCTTTCTTGCCGATACGCAACATGGATCGAATCAAGGTGTCGGGTTCGTAGACCTGCTGCAGAGTTTGACTCAAAATGACATAGTCGAAGCTGTTTTCAGG
>PVMK01133818.1_pt1 | contig 41419 bp, 42 predicted proteins | sample 1853481 | NCBI WGS metagenome assembly PVMK01 (sample SAMN08533507, study PRJNA380276) | Marine sediment metagenome, whole genome shotgun sequencing project.
TCTTTTATTCATATTCGGCTGTTGAGGTGGCCGGCCTTCCTTCAGTACATAAGTATGGCTGCTGATAATCAGACCGACCCCACCTTTTGCCAAGCTGGCCATCAGATCAATGAGTTTGGTTGTGCAGCTTCCGTCATCAGCCGCCATGCCTTCCCAGGTGGCTGAACGCACAAATCGATTGGACAATGTCATTCCGTTTATTTCGCTGGGTTCAAATAGTTTCGCCATGTACTCCTCCTCCTCTTATAATTTCAAAACTTACTCATTGTATGTTTTACGAAGTACTTTTAATCTTTAACCACATTTCTGGGTTGACGGTTGAAGGAAACCTACATCAATTTCAGCGAGAAATGGAATTAGAAGTAAAGGGGCTGTTCAACAGCCGAATATGAATAAAAGAATGAATTGACAATGAGAACGACGCTTGAATGTGAGCTTCAACTATTGCCCTGCACACTATTAGCGTTTCAATACTCCGGAATAGATTAAAATGTCAAGAAAGATTCATTTGCGAGGCTGCCATCTGGGGTTCAAAAAATTGCAGATCTCTTAACAAGATCAAAGAATTATCGAAAGTGCATATATATGAGAAACTACCAACTATCACACCAAATGAAATTATTGTAGATACCAAATGGATATCACAAGAATTTTGGTCATTTGATATTTGTACTTTGTTGGAGATATATCTGGATTGGTACCTTTAGTTATTTTAACAGAAAATAGATAATAATAGAGATTGAGAAAAAAGTGAAAAGTTAAATATATGTAACTGAGATACTCATGAGGATTAAATTTGAGATATAGCTCGAGCCTTATAGAAGGTTGGCACAAGAAGCTGTTAACTGTGTTCTTGCCATGCTCGAAGCAAATAAAGGATGAAAATAAATACCATTATTGCCGATAATCCAATTATTGAATAAATTCCGAATTCCAGCCAATCTATACTTTTAATTTCACGCCAAAGAGGATCCAGGATGTAAAGGAATCTCGGATCATCTGGTACTGGTTTCATTTTTCCTCCTTAACCTTTATATGGCTAATTCTGAAAATAATACCCATGTCGGACAATATCATATACCACATTGTGATATGTCGACATCATATCCGTCATTGACTTAAGTCAAATTTTAAATTTTCGGTTGAATGAAAGGATCACAGTTGCGGTTACATGCTTTTCACAGTATTAAGGCTAATTGCAAGAGGTTATTATTCCACTGAGAAAAGTATCATAGTGTGCCACTTCATCTTAGAGTGAGGTCAGTTGTGATATATTGAGAGACTGTCGAAAAAGTTAAATAATGGCGATTTTAGCAATTTCGCATGCAATAAAATCAACAACTTACAAACATCAAATTTACGGATTTAGGGTTTTTCGACAGTCTCTGAGAGTATCAAAGAAATGTCATAACCTGTGATATCATCATCATTTTTGACGATATCACAACATTTTTATGGCTTTAAAAACCTTTGATAAGTTGGAGGTATCTGCACAAAAGAAGGGACTGAGATAGTTGGTTTTTATAGCAGATATCGGTAATCAAGTGATTAATGCTTCAACCCCAAGATATAGTGCAAGGGATATTTTTTCCATTAGAGTGAAGCCAGTTCTTTTTCATATTTATCCACCCATCCATCAGCACCGCATTCTTTGAAGATTTCTATGGCTTTGCTCAGATTTTCTCTGGCTTTTGGTTGTTCACCTTTTCGTTTAAGCAATTCTGCATATAGAGCATAATCTCCGGCTAGATACCACATCATGCCGTGCCTTTTATTAGTTTCGATGGCTCTCTTGATCCAATCTTCAGCTTCGGATATGTGCCGATCATTAACATTTAAAAGGATCTTACCAATGCAACTCAGTATCCATCCTTCATAAACCTTGATTTTGTTATCATCATAGCATTTAAATATAGCATTTATATTTATATCTTTTTCACTGTTCATCACTTTTGCCAAGGCTAAAGCAATTTTATAGAAATTGACCAAAGATGGATACAGACTACCATGTCGAAGTAGAGAAATTGCTCTTTCATAATGCTTCTGAGATATTTTATATTCTTCCATATCAAAGCAGGCAACCGCTAAACCACAATGTGCAAGCGCAGCCCAATATAATTGATTTATCCGTTCGGAGAAATCGGCACCCTTCAGGAGATGTTCTTTTGCTTCTTTCAAATATCCTTTATGATAATAAGACCAACCATGGGCAGTATATGCATGGGCCTTTGAAAATACATCACCACTTTCATTGGCGATCCGCAATGCCTCATCGCTAGTCGAATAGCCAAGATCAATCTTTCCCTGGAGACGATAAACAATCCATGCTATCCAAGCTTTCAAAGCTGATATACCCCAAAGCACATTTGCTCTCAAATTAATTTCCAATGCTTTTTTTAAACAATGAAATGCTTTGACAAATTCACATTCTTGAACTAGTGCTGCGCCCATGTACGTGTTTGCAAGCACTAAAGAAACGAAGTCATTTAACTCAGTTCCAATTTTTATTGCATCCTGTAGATGTTCGAAAGCCTTGGTAAAATCCTCCTCAACATAAATCTTATATTGTCCTATTATGCAATTAATCTGACAGACCCTCCTGTTGTAGTTCCGTTTTGTTGCCAGATCAGCTATGGGCTCTGTAATTGCTTTTGCCTTAACAGGCTGAGCTAGTTGTGAATAATAAAGACCGAGTTTCGTCCTGGCATCTATGAGACTCTTCTCTACTTCATCTGTCTGTGGCAATTTCTCAAGACAGGCAACTTGTTTGTCACCGTAGGCAGTTGCATCATTAATTGATCCTGCTTTCTCAGCTTTATGCTGTGCCAATTTGCAATATTCAGCGCCTTTCCTAAAATTCTCACTACTAATAAAATGTTCGGCTAAAACACCACAATACTCATCGATATTTTCTTTGAATAGTTCTTCAATGGTATGACCAATTTTGTCATGAAGCTTCTTCTTTCTACTAGTGAGTATAGAATGATAGACCACTTCTTGAGTCAGGGCATGCTTGAAAATATAGGTCGCCTGGGGATATATTCCTCTTTCATAAAGAAGTTCTGAGTCCTTTAGCACTGAAAGCCATGATAGAAGTTTCTTTTCCGATAATTCTGATACATGTTTAACCAAGTCGTAATTAAATTCTCTTTCAATAACAGACCCTGTTTGAAGCAATTCTTTAGCACCTTCAGGAAGAGTGTCCACCCGTGCCATGATTACATCTTGAATCGTGGATGGAATGGTTACAGCCTGTATATCCTTTGCCAGATGATAGGTTTTGTTCTTTTTTCCGATTATCTTTAAATCTTTGAGAGATTTTATAAATTCTTCAATGAAAAAAGGAATCCCTTCAGTTTTCTCAAGAATCAAATCTTCAAGATCACTGTCGATATCTTCTGTGCCCAAAAGGTGAGTCACCATTGCAAGACTTTCCCGGTTGGACAGTCGGTTCAGGTTCACCTGACTGTGATACGATTTTGCGCCCCAAGTCTGCACAAACTCAGGTCGGTATGTGAATATCAAAAATACCCTTGCTCCTGATACACTATCAAGCAGGGCCTTTAGATAGTCCTCAGAACTCTTGTCAATCCAGTGAAGGTCTTCAAAGGCTATAATCAGAGGCCTGATCTGCGAAGCTTTAATGGTGATTCGTTTTGAAGCCTCGATAATCCGATCTTTCCTCGCCTCAGGACTCAAGGTTTTCGTGTCTATACCACTGTCTATAACCGATAAAAGTTCCAAAAGATAAGGCAGGGTCGAGGTCTCATCAGCCTTTAAAATTTTCAGGCCTCGTTTAAGCTTTTCCCTGATCTCAAAATCGCCATCGCCCTCCTTGATATCAAAGTTGGATTTCACAATATCTATGACTGAGTGATAGGCCACACTTCGGCTGTAAGAGAGACATTTGCCTTCCTGAAAAGTGACATCTTCGTTGGACACTGCCTTTCTGAATTCATACAAAAGCCTTGATTTACCAACCCCTGCTTCTGCCACAATAGAAAATGCCTGACCTCTGCCTGCTTTAGAACGCTCAAAACCATCCAATAGCAGCTCAAGTTCTCGCTCCCTTCCCACAAACGGAGTCAAGCCTCTTTCGGCACTGACATCAAACCGGGTTCTTGAAGTACTGGGAGCAATTACCCGATATGCCTTGACAGTTTTTGCTTTACCTTTGACAGCATACTCACCCAAAGCCTCATACCGAAAAAGCCCTTCAGTGAGTTTAAAGGTCTGCTCAGAAACATATGTGCTTCTCGGTATTGCTAACCCTTCCATACGTGAGGCCAGGTTGACTGTATCCCCCACTGCCTTGAACTCAACCCTTAGATCATTTCCCAAGGCACCAACAACCACAGGGCCTGTGTGAATGCCGATCCGCATTTTAATTAGAGGTATTTTTTCTTTCTCTTGTCTCTGTTTGTCACTGAACTTTGTCATCTCCCGATGAATGGCATAGGCAGATCGAATTGCCCGCTGAGGAGCATCTTCCAGTGCGATAGGTGCTCCAAAAAGGGCCATAATCCCGTCACCGGTAAACTCATTGACTGTGCCCTCATAGTCGTGAACTTTGTGAATCAGAATCTCGTAAACCTGGTCCATGACGGTGTATGCTTCCTCAGGGCCGAGTTTTTCAGAAAGCTGGGTAAACCCTTCCATGTCACAGAACATCACTGTGACTTGCTTGCGTTCTCCTTCGATTCGATCCCTTTGAGACAGGATCTTTTCGGTAAGGCCCTTGGGAAGGTAACGTTGAATTTTGTTTAACTTTTCATCAAACGAGAGGTCTTTGGGCGGGGCTTCTTCGGGTTTTTTTAAGTCTTGGCCACATTCACCGCAGAATTTATCACTTGGAAGAATTTCTGCTGCACACTGAGGGCAAGCAAATAGCAACTTTGCACCACATTCACGGCAAAACTTTTTGTCGTCAGGATTTTCAAACTGGCATTTTGGGCATTCCATTTATATGCCCTCCATCAATTTAAGTAACAGTTTGAATTATAAGGCAGGAATTTCGAACGATTAAACAGGAAATATCTTAATCTGGGTTCAATGTCAATTATATGGATACCCAATATATTGTGGTTAGACCTTGAGAATGAAAAGTTGGGTTACAAAAACTTTTATGACATTCGAGACTGCCCGAGAAAGTGCTGACAGACCCGGAACCGTTAAAGAAGCATTGTGCAAGCCTGACGCTTGGTCAAGTGATTTTTCTGAATTGAAAAATAGACATCAACGCACAGGCTTGCATTTTTACCCTATGATTGTGATGAGCGGAGACACTTCAAATTTTACACGCTACGTGCAGGTGCGCCTTTTTCAAAGTAAATACCTCTATTCCGGTGAATCTTCCATGGTCAGCGTATGATTGATATCGATGCAACCGATCACGCTTTGCGCCCCCGGACACAAGTTGAGATAGTTGTTCAACGCTTCCTCGGCTTCCTGCCGCTTATCCTTTGGAAGCTTTAGCCAATAGTCAACATTAATACGCGTGATTTTGAGCACGCCATTAACATCTTCAATATCACCGAAAACTGTTGCCTTGTAGCGGTCTTGAAAGGTTCGAATCTTTTTTCCGGCCAGCACCGCGGCCAGTGTGCCCATCATTCAGCCGCCAACCGCACCGACGATATGATCCAAGGTGGCTGCGTGCTCCTCCTCGGGCTCAACTTTATAAAAGTCCTTGATACCCCCGTGGACACCATAAAAAACAGGCTCACTAAAACCCTCTATTTCAGCTTTACGTGTAGGACCCTTCTCTCTTGTAATGGTGATGTGTGATCTGTGAACTACTTTTGACATGGTTTCCTCCTTGGCAGCCAAATTAAATAAATTGAAAATGATACGGCGGGATCTATAGCAGATCCTGCCGGTCTTTATGCTATTTTGGCATGTATTTCGCCATGAAATCCATTGCTTCCTGCTCATCAAACCAGCGTTCTATTTCATAAGTGAAGCCTGGCACGTCATAAAAGGCGGCAACGCGGCTGTGCAGATAGTCAAGGGCTTCCTCGTACTTCGAACTATCAAACTCATATATGTCAAAACATTTAGTCCCTACTCCCTACCTCAAATCAGGAGGTTAGAGGCCAATAAATGAAAAATACGACATTGTGGTATGCATAATACGATGAATATGGTCCTGTCAATGGTTCTTTTCATTAAAGCGGTAGACACTACATATTGCGGTTGCTCCTCATACCGCAAAATTTCATATTTGCCAGAAAACCAAATATCACTGAACTGGTGATTTATTGAGAATATATGCAAAACCGTAAAATTTCATATATGTTATGGTTATCTCAGGTTTTTGAAAACTTCAATACCACTGATATGTTGGAGAAATCTGTAAAAAGTGAAGGCCTAAGATAGTTGGTTTTTATCTTAGGTATCGGTACTTTTAGTTTTTCCACCTCCAAATCGTAGAAAAAACCAGAGCCATAAGATATTTGAATCGGCCAGCAACACCATACATAGAGTTTAAAACAAAAGCGCATTAATTCTGGCAATTGATAAGTTAAGAAGCACGCCTGTCACCAGTCATAATGCGCTTTTCATCTCTGGGCTATAATTCCTTTTTAATCTGCTCGATAGTCTGATCGGTTGTTTTAACTGAATTTGCAATCATTCTAACATTCACCATTGCTGATGCATATCCATCCAAGCCGGGTAATTGAGCCGCTGCGACCGCATCAGAAACAACCAGCACTTCAAAACCTTGCTCCATAAATTCTCTCATGTGTGATTCTGTGCATAGGTTTGCTGACATTCCTGCAAGAATTATCTGATCAATGCCTCTTTTGCGTAGCTGCAATACCGTGTCATTTGAATCTGGTCCATAAAGCTTATGAGGACTTGAAACATAAGTCTTACCATTATTGATGTACTTCTTGTATTGGGGCATCCAATCTGATCCAGAGCCGTCAAAACCCGTAAGATCTAGTTGGCCTGCTCGTTCAAACATATGCAGGCTGTGCATAGCCGCTTCAAGTGCGCCACCATGATGCCAATCAAGGTCAGTCGGAAAGTAGTAATGCGGAGAAATAAATAGAGGAATGTCCATTTCACCCGCAATTTTCATTAAACGCTCTATATTTTCGACGGTGTTATTTTCTGTAACGTTCTTGCCAACTAAATGCCATGTAACTCCTTTTGGGCTAAGGAAATCAACTTGTGGATCGGTAATGACAATTGCAGTATGCCCCTTAACGAACTTGACACCCGGATCAGGAAGTCCGCCGGAAACAGCAGTATATGGAGCGATTAGCGCCCAAATCAACACGGCCACTAAATAATTTATTTTTTTCATGACAAATCTCCTGTTAAAATTTATTGTATTGGGAAGACAATGAATAGTTCAACATTGGAAAAACTAAACTTCCAAAGAAATTTAATCCCATTATTTGAACTGTCAAGCATCAATAACCACTGAGCCACACAAATATATGATCAGCGAAGTAATGAGAATACTTCATCACTATTTTGCAAGTGCCCAAATTGTGGATGTCCTGATGGTGAAATTTAGAGAGACCAAAAATTTGATGAATGTGCTGACGCAGTATGAAATTTTGAGATTTTGTAGATTAGGTGTAAATCGGCTGAAATTTTACCGTACCAAAACTTGGGATATCATGACAGAAAGCCAAATATCACTGAACTTTTGATTTATTGAGAATACATGTAAAATTGAAAAAGTACAGATATCGTAATCTGATATCACAAGTTTTGAGGGACGGTCAATTCTGCATAGATGTTGGAGATAAATGCAACGTCAAGCATTACCGGCGAGCGGTAGCACGTCCACTTAATCCCTCATCACTCTGATCCAATTCAAAACATCGTCAATTTCTGGTATCTTGCCCATGATCATGACCTGACTATCCACAATCACGGCAGGAGTCATCAGCACCCCAGCCTTCGCAATCTCCACCCTGTCTGATACTTTGATAACCTGGGCGTCAACGCCACTTTTTGCTACGGCTTCCTTAACAACGGCCTCAGCGGTATTGCAAGTGGTACAGCCGGTTCCTAAAACTTCGATCTTCATAATCACCCCAATATATAGCATTATCAGTGAAGTAACGTAATTTCTACTCCATATCTTTTCAAAAATTGAAATCAGGTCCGGGGCCAATACATAATAATGCAGACACCGATAAGCGCCATCAGTCCTCCTATCATATCGAACTTGTCCGGCGGTATCTTGTCTATCCGCCAACCCCACAGCATCGCCATAACGATGAAAATCCCGCCATATGCAGCATAAACTCTTCCAAAGTGCGCCGGTTGGAATGTTGGGACAATGCCGTAAAAAATAAGCACAATGGCCCCAACAACAGCAAACCACAAACTTTTATTTTCTCGCAACCAGAGCCACACTAAATATCCACCGCCTATCTCGCATAATCCGGCCAGTACAAAATAAAATAGAGACTTAGCGATAACCATTTTTCAAGTTCCTGTTATTTAGGTTTTTGTCATTAGCACAAAATCATCAAAAATAAAGATACATTGAGAATACATGCATTTTGACGATTTTATAGATATGAAACGGATATCACAAGCTATTTCAAAAGATAGTTCAGTATGAAGCCGATACTGGTATTTTGCTTTGAAAATTCATGCTTCGATGGTAGCTGATGCTTTTTGTAGATAGCATAATGACAAATATACAAAATATTCGCCTCACAAAAATTGTGTCTTCCGTGCCCTATGTTGCGAGTCGGTCTATCCTATTGAAAAAATTGAATTTTGCAGGAAGGCTTTGGGAAGTTCGTATCTTTATTAATTATAATAGGTTAGAAGATAAGTTACATTATTGTAATAAATCTCGCGACATAATTATGATCGTGGGGTTCCACCTCTTCTGTTCGCTTAATGTCTCCTTGAGGCCGGTAATGCCAAATTTAAGTCCGTTTTTTCATCACTTGAATTCCGTTTTCTTTTTGGGACTCTGAGGGCATGTATATCACCTCTGCTTTTCTCCTGTAACGCTCTCTATAAAGTTTTCTGGGAGAATAATAAGCTAGTTTACTTCTTCTTCACTTTAGATTTAATATAAAGTACAAGTAAAACCCCCGGGAGTCAAGGAATTAAAAGGATCTAGAAGAATTATATATATTTTTTCTTTTCTTCTTGGAATAATATAAGAAGAATAAAATACAAGGATCTAAATTCCCACGACATAACTAAACTGGGCACATAACGTGCCTGATGGTGGAATTTGGAGGGACTGAAAATTTGTTGGATGTGCTGACGCAATATGAAATTTTGAGATTTTGTAGATTGGGTTTAAATCAAATGAAATTTTACCGAACCAAAACGTGGGATATCTTGACAGAAAACCAAATATCAGCTGGTTGCAGATCTATTGAGAATGCCACCGGTCGCAGCAAATCTGTTTTTTATATAGCTATCAAAGGCACCCTATTTTCTGCCAAAAATAAAGGGAAATGCACTCAGGCCCACCCCGATCAAAATAATATATACTGTGCCGTCCACTAAATAGGAATATCCCATGAGAGCTATGCCGCAGATAAGCATTAAAAGTTGTTGGCTCTTTTTTCCATAAGCAAAATAGCCTAGTCCAATGACACTGAAAATGACCATAGCAATAATACTGCCCTTTGTGTAACCACTGGTAAGGTCGTTCATAATTCCGACATCACCGGATAATTCTTTTGCCGTTGTCATGAGATCATTTTCGTTGGTTCTTTGGGCAAGATCACTTGAACGCTCAACGCTTGTGGATTTTTCGCCGGGTTTGTCTTGATAAAAAATAAGTAAATAAGAGGCAAGCAAAGCCCCTGCTACAACCAGAATAATGGCAAACCACACAGTCCGTTTAGGGTGGACAACCTTTGAGGCCGGGGTTGATTCCCTGAACTCTTCAAAAACAAGTCCGCAATACTCGCATTGTGGTGATTCTTCTTGTTCGAGGTTACATCTCGGGCATTTTGTCATTGCACTAAACGTCGATTACTTCCAGTAAATTTCGAACGCTTTCCATAATTGCATCCGGGTTTTCTTTTTCCAGTATCGCGTGATCATCAAAACCGGTCAGAACACCAATCGTTCTCATTCCTGCTGCTTTACCGGCCTTGATGTCGGTCGCGGTATCGCCGACATAAACACAGTTGCCCGGTTTCATATCGAGCTGTTGCGCGCAAGTGATGAGCGGATCGGGGGCCGGTTTTCTTTTCAAGACATCATCGGTTGTGATGATAACTTCAAATAATTCTTCAACTCCCGCCTGTTTCAACTGCTGCATTTTAATTTCCAGATATTGCTTCTGGCTAGAGGTGACCAGACCAATCTTTAATCCGTTTGAAGACAAATTTTCTACAATCGTATCAGCCCCCTGAATTAATTCCATATGGTCCTCAAACATCCGGGGGGCTATCTCATTGATCACCTCCCAGGCCTTATCAATAATTTTATCCTTCCGGCTCAGCGCCTCCTGCGGTAGAATAAGTTCCCAGTTGAAATCTTCACTTTCCGCGGCCGCCAGGATTCTATTGCGGGAAACCGGTGGTAGCTTAAGCCTTTCCAGTGCCTTTTCGACAATCATGAAATAAATGTCGATCGAATCGATCAGGGTTCCATCCAGATCAAAAATCACCGCTCCTACTTTTAACTTCTTCCGTTTATCAGACATAATTCACCCTTCTACCCTAATTGATCTTAAACAAAATGAAATCACCATCTTTAACATTAAGAGACGCTTTTATATTCATGGGGGCAATAATTTCGATAATATTTTTGGGGTGAACCCTTACTTTTTCCTCGGGCAAGATGATCGCGCCGATAATGTCTCCCAGTGACACTGGAAAAACCCTGGCATTACAAAAATTGGGGTCGGGTGAAATCAATTCGATCCTTATTTTTTGATCCAGAGATTCCACAATTGAAAGGTATTCTTCGGAAATTTCCAGGTTAAGGGTCCCCGGATAGGGTTTAAAGCCTAATTTTTCGTCGCACTGCTGCTGCACCCAGTCGATCTGCGTAAAATAGGCGCCCTCGCCTGCCCCGCTGATAATTTTTCCCGCTATGATCCAAGATCGCTTCATATCTGCGTAATCTGTGTTTATCTGTGTCCCATAAACCATTTCTCTTTTTGAAAATCATCAGGAGAATCAGGCAATTCACCTTTAATCATTTTCTTCAACTTGTTGATAACGTCATGCTCCTGACCAAGCTGAAGAATAAGGGATTTTAACGCTCTTCCCAAGGTGTGGTCGCAAGCAGATTGAAATTCGCCAAGAATGTCCGTTGGCAGATGATTATAAGCATCAAGCAAATTATCCACCCAGTTTGACAATGTTTTGGTATCAATTTCAGTTTTGGGTTTGTTGTAAACATATCCTTCAAAAGCACCGGCGGAGGCGGCAAATTCATAGATTTTTTGGTAAATGTGCATAACTTATAGCTCCATCAAAGAATAAGATATACAAATTCTAATTCCCATCTGGGTGATAAAAATGTGGCAGGCACACGGCTCCCCCGCAGAATGCGGGATTTCACATCTTGATTAAAATATTAATGTATTCACACGGCCCAGGGCGCAGGGTATTTTGTTTGATTCTTACCAAAGAATTTTGACTTTCCCCCATCTCCTTGCGCCTTGTGCCTTACGCCTTTTTCAATTTAATTCTTAATTCATTTTCAAACTCCTCGACCCAATGATTTTTGAAATCCGTTTCTCGGATAAAGGCAATGGCCTGCTCACGTGTATAGGTTTTGATGGGTTTATGCAAACCGGATAATTGAAACATCCGGAGGAAAAATCTTTCCCGCAGATTAAGAGATGCTTTCCATTTCTTGCGATCAACCGCAGACGTCACTTTGGCCGGATCGAAAATCCAGGCTTCCCGGCCCGCTTTCAACACCCGGTAAATTTCCTGCAAAACATTGACCGGTTCCTTGAGTGAATGCAGCATGCCGGTGCTAATGACCAGGTCAAACGATGCATCATCAAACTCCAGCCGGCCGGCATTTCCGCGTTGAAAATCCAAGCGATCGGCGAAACCGGCTTTGGCTGCATTTGAGCGCGCCATTTGAATCAATTTGCGACTTAAATCAACTCCGATGATATGAATATCTGAAGACCTTTTCGCTATTTCGATCGGCAAATACCCGGGTCCCGTACCCAGGTCCAAAATGGTACCGTTTGCCAAATGGGCAACGATTTCTTCGGCTACGCGACGGTAATAGCTGCCGATCACCAGGCGGGTGGCTTTCTCGTAAGCGGAAGCCAGTACCCCGGGTATTCTCTCAATTTTAATCCAATTTTTCATAAAAAAGATTGCTGCGCTTTTCTGAAAGAAATTAAAGCAATGATACCTTGTTAAGTCAAACAATTTGCGGTTTACAGTTTCATCTTTATTATATAAGTGAATCATAGAACAACAAGGAACCGTCGACAAAGCACAAAGGGAGGTTTTCTATCATGAGCAAAGAAAACAATGTATTCTACTGGCTGCCGTGCTCGGTGGTGTTCGTCAGCACGGCTCATGAGGATAAAAGAGACATCATGACAGCGACTGCCATGTTTGTGTCTGAAAAAGAACCCCTGCTGCTTATCAGTGTGGCGAAAGATCACCTGACCGAAAAGTTAATTTCGCTCTCCGGTAAATTCACCCTGGTGATTGCCGGAGAAGACCATAAACAATTGGCCATGCAGGTGGGCAGCCTGAAGGGTGTTGATACCGACAAGTTTGAACACTTTTCCATCAAAGCCCTTCCCGCTGATTACGGCCAGGCCCTGATTCCGGAGGGGGCGGCCGCCTGGATGGAGTGTGAGGTCGAGAGTTCAAGTAAAATAAAAGGATACCGCCTTTTCATCGGTCGGGTGGTCCGGCAGAGCGATACGGGCAAGCCACCTTTGGTCTGGCATAAAGATGGGTTCTTCAGTCTAAAAAAAATTTAGATGAAACGTTATTGGTTTTTGGAGTGTCTTGATAATGACGATGAAAGAGTCTGTTTTTCATAAAATTGCCGCCATGGATCACGTTGGCGATGCAAACTCATTGGCGGGCACGGTGTCCCGCCCTACGAACTAAAATTCATGTGATTCTTGACGTAGGGTCGGCCACCGTGCCGACCACCCATAACAGAAAAACAACAAAGGTATTAATTAAAATGGGAAAAGAACCCGTCATTGCTATTGTCGGCACCTTCGATTCCAAGGCCGAAGAGCATATCTTCCTTAAAGATCGCATTGAGCAACGCGGCTTACGGGCCTTAACCATTAATGTCGGCACCAGAGCCCCATCTCCTGTCGCGGTTGATCTGGACTTATACAAATTGGTTATTGAAAACAACCCGGCTGTGCAAGAGACCAGAGATAAGGCGATTGCGGCCATGATCGATGAGGCCAGAGCCCGGATCAAGAAACTCAATGAAGATAATGAAATTGCAGGAATGATCTCGGCCGGCGGCGGCACCGGTACCCATATCGGAACGAGTATCATGCATGAACTGCCACTGGGTGTTCCCAAAGTTATGGTTTCCACCGTGGCATCCCGTAACATGGCCAAAACAGTCGGCACCAAAGATATTACCATGATACACAGTGTCGCCGACCTGCTGGGTGTAAACAGCGTGTCAGGCCGCATACTGGATAACGCCGCAGGCGGCATCTGCGGCATGGTCGAAAGCAGTTGGAAACCTGATGAAAAGAAAAAACGAATCGCCCTGCCCTTCTTCGGCTTTATTACACCGGGAGCTGAGGCAACCCGGCACGCCCTGGAGAAACTGGGTTACGAGGTGATTGCATTCCATGCCAACGGCACCGGCGGCATGGCCATGGAGGAACTGGCGGCAGAAGGTTATTTTGACGGCATCCTCGATCTGGCCACCCATGAGTTGGCCGATCACCTGCTGGATGGGTATTGCGGCGATATCGGGCCGCAGAGATTTGAACCGGTCCCCGGACAATCCATTCCCCCGGCTGGTAGTTCCCGGCGGACTGGATTGTGCGGTTTTAGAATTCACCCGGAATAATATACCCGAGCAATATAAAGATCGTAAGATCTTTTTTTATGATTTCCGCTCTGCCATTCGCCTAAACGAAGACGAAACTCGAACGCTGGCCGATCAGCTGAGCACAAAATTGAACAAAGACGCAACAAACATCAAGATATTGATTCCTTTGCGGGGCTGGTCTGAGGCGGATCGCAAAGACGGCCCTTTGTATGATCCACCGCTGAATCAATTCTTCACACAGCGACTTAAAGAAAAACTCGACCCACAAATTCAAATCGAAGAAGTCAATCATCACATTAATGATCAAGCATTTGCCGTAATTGCTGCTCAGAAGATGGATCAGATGATACAAAAGCAAACTTAGAGGAAAACAGAATTATGTTAATCAAGCCAGATTGTATCTCTTGCATATTACGGATGACGATTTCTTCTATTAATAAACTTGCTTTAGATGAGAGTTCAGTTAAAGAATTATATTCTGAAATATTGGAAATCCCCGTCCCTGCGAGGTCTAAATTGGGAATACCACCAGCGCGGAAGTCATCGAAGATGTATGGAAAAAAATTGTAAAAAAGGTCAACTCCCCAGATCCGTTTTATAGGGAAAAATCAAATCAAAATGAAAAGATTATGGAGCTGTACCCTGTCTTGGAAAATATGGTACATGAAGCCACTGACCCGCTTCATATAGCAGTTAAGCTGTCCATACTGGGAAATTCTATGGATCTTATGGTGGCCGATACCTCCTTAACAATCGAGAAGTCGATAGCAGACAAGACAAAATTACCGCTTTCAGATGAGAATTATTCGAAGTTCAGACAGCAGTTACAGACAACCCAACATCTTTTGATTTTCGGGAGACAACGCCGGAGAAATTGTGTTCGACAGGTTGCTGATCGAAACCCTAAAAAAAATACATGAAATTGAGGTTGCCTTTGTGGTTAGAAGTGTGCCCGACTCTTAATGACGCGACATTAAGTGAAGCAAAATCAGTTGGCCTGGATAAGATCGCAACCGTTATTGAAAACGGCATCGATGGGCCCTTGCCGGGTACCCTGTTGAGCAGATGCTCAAGTGAAGTGAAAGAACTCGTTCGCCAGTCAGATCTGATCATTTCAAAAGGGGGTGGCAATTTTGATACCCTTGATGAGGAAAGAAAACACCTGCGAAAGAACATTTCTTTTATGCTCCTTTCGAAATGTGAACCTTATTACAAGCATTTCGGCGTGAAAATATATGACCCTATACTGGCCAATTATTACTATAGCGGTTGTCAATAATTTGTTCCGATAATCTGTCATTGCGAGGAGCCTAGCGACGAAGCAATCTTTTGGAAAACCTGAGAGATTGCTTCGCTTCGCTCGCAATGACTTTTGAAAGATTCGCTAAGTCAATCGGAACATATTTTTGGCAATTACTATAAAAGCTATCTTAAAATTGAAGCATTCTATGGTTTTCTGCAAAAATGATTGGCAATTATCGAAATGGATAGGAGAGCAGACTCGGTGGCGGCTATGAATCCGATTACTTTGCCGCCACCGGGAAGATCAGCTTATGGGCTTAAGGGGTTTGCCCTTGATTATACCGGTGCCGATGCTGGTATTGATGCTGTTGTTGTTCAAGCTTGAGATTGATCTTGATGTTGATGCTGATGTTGGTTTTGATGCGCGACAGTCGCATTGGGACCTGGACCATGACTGTTACCATTTCCGGGTCCGGAACCACCTGCGGGAACCGGTTTCCATCACAGTCGCCAGAACCGCCACCGTTTCCAGCCGCCCCCACCGTTTCCGCTGCCGCCCCCCGCGCGAGAACAACTTGATCTTTCAATGCTTCAATCGGCAACAGGCCGCTGCCATCGCCAGTTTCGCAAATTAAATTCGGTCGGACCTTCGGGTGCCCAGTTTCCCGGTGCCGACGCCCATGCCGGTGCCAATAAAAGACAGATTGCCAATAAGGGGAATAAAAAATTAACAAATCGCTTCATCATAAAACCTCCTTCTACTGTTCGTTGGAATGTAGAGCGTTTGTCAGAATAACGTTCCGATAGCGGTAGTTTGTTATGTCTTCTCAGGGTTGTCGATAACGTCCAATATGGCCTGATCCAAACGCTCTAATAATTTTTCTTCATTTTTACAAACAGGGTTATTGAACCAGCGTGCTTTCATCGCCAGCCAGATGCGCTCTATGGGGTTGAGATCGGGCGAATAGGGCGGCAAATACATTGGATCTGATACTGATCACTGATGTAGCCATGAAAGGCTTTGGCGGTCCAAAAACTTCGCTGCGCTTGTTGGGGCTGATCGAACAGCTCCGCTAATTCCGGGGCTTGCTGATCATTGATAATGGTCATTCTACCTGGCCGCTTTTTGACAATAAAAAAAATAATATAGCGGTTGTCATGTTTGTAATAATTTTAAGCTGTTACACATTACATTTTCCCTTGTTAGCGAATCTGGCAAACGGAACATATTTATGACAACCGCTATAAACAAAGACAAATTTCTTTTTGCTCTGAATCTATATATTGCCGAAACCGTCCAGTCCCATCCGAGTTTTACCCTTTAAACGAATCAGGAAGAAAAAGGTTACAGAAAATTTAAATTTAATGATTTCCACCTGGACCGCCAGATCCCCCTGGCCCACCTGGACCACCGCCCCCCCCCCGGCCCACCCGGACCACCGGGGCCTTCATGTCCGCCAGATCCCCCAGATCCGCCTGTCGTGCCCATCTGGTCGCTGCTCGATCCCCCACCAAAGCCTTTTCCCCGCTGAATATTCATAGTGTAGCTTTTGGCCAGCCTTGTAACAGCAGTTTTCCGGGAATCGTTTATAAACGAAGTCCGCATATTTTGCATCTGCACAGCGTTGAATTGATGCTGAAGGGCGGTGCTGACCACGGATACGGTTTGTGAGGAGGAGACGCCCAGGCGTGCCATATCCCGGGCCGTTTTGAAGGTTTCCATGGCAAGCGTAATTTTTTGATCGGTTTTCATTGCCCGGGAACGGCTCTGAAGGGCGAGCACAATTTTTTCAACCCCGCCTTTGTTCATGCCGGCGGACATACCAGAGGCGATAATATGACCCATTTGATTCATCTGGTTTTTTTGGCCGGAGAGCTTCTGAGACTGCTGGAGGGCAAAGGCATAGCGGGTCTTAACCTTTTCCATGGCATTGACGATCCTGCCCGCCTGAACATGCTTAGACATTCCCTCAATCGCCTTGCTGATGATGGATTCCAGCGGGACCCCCTGTTGATGGGCACTCATCAAAACCGTATGGGCCTTGAGTATCTGTCGGTTGTTAAAGCTGTTTTGAAGCATGGCACGGGTTAGGTCGAGGGCACTTGTGCGGTTTATGCCGGATTGAATCAATTGTCGGGTACTGCTCATAACCTCTTGCGATGCCATACCGGAGAGCGTTTGGCCGACCTCATCGCCAGATGCAATGGAGGCGGTAAGAATAATAATCAAAAATACGGTTAGCCAGATCTTTTTCATCATGCTTTTTTATCCAGATCCACTATTCGTGGATGGGCACTAATTATATAACGATCGGTGACGCCAAAGGTTACGGTCTTGGTGCAAAGATGCAATTTTGGCCACCGAAATCATCCGTTTCCTTGAACTCACACGTGGGGACATACATGTCGCCATCGACCACATAATAATAGCTGAATTCAAATTCGGAAGGCGCAACAAATTCCCATATGCCGAGTTTATTTTTTTTGACCTTGTGAAGTCTATATCGATCAATGGAATACGCAAAATAAACATCCTGTGCTTGCGGTAGTGAAAGATAAAACGTTACCGTATTGTCCTGTACTCTGTAATAATACTTTACACACCCCACAATCCATAAGGACAACACGACGGCTAGCATGAACCCGGCTTTCATACCTTTAGATTTATATCTAAAATCGAATTTTGGCCACCAAAATCGTCTTTTTCGCGCGTCATGACGGTCGGGTCGGGGTATTTGCTCGTCGCTTTCCAGAATGTAACTGTAACGATGCTCGCCTTGCTGAAGATCCAGAGTGATTTCCCAGTAACCGGTTGTTCCCATCTTTTTCATGGGTAGCGTGTTCCAACCGGTAAAACTTCCGGTGATCTCGACCTGCTCAACCTCGGGTTGATAGATGACGAACCGATAGGGAACGGAGGAGATTTGCTGTTCGGGCAGCGCAAAAAACAGAATAACCAGAGCCAGCGCCAGCCCCGAGGCAAATACAGTCACCGGGCGCAGGAACGCAAAACTCAGTTTCGGCCGGGTTTTAACCTCTACGACCGGGACACGTCTGACCACCGGTGAACCAATCCGCATTTCCTGCCGGAGAAGGCTAATGGTCTCGTTTTTGACCACCGCATCAGCGTGCACGCTCTCAACAAATTCTATTTTTTCAGCGAGATCCAACTCGTCATCGATAAACATGCTGATCATATAATCCTTCATTCCTCATCCCCTTGATCAAGAATAGTTCTGAGTTTTACCCGGGACTCTGTGAACCCTGACTTTGATGTTCTGTTCACTGGTGTCGGTTATTTCAGCAATATCCCGGTAGGACATATCACTGCTAACCACCAGAGAAAGGACATCTCTTTCTGCTTCAGCCAGATGCTGCATGGCCGACAGCACCCGCCGGTATTCGTCCCTCACCAGCAGCTGGTGCTCCGGATTTCCGCCGGTAGGTTCGTCGTCTTCCGTAAGTGGTGTGATGCGATTGGTCTTGCGCTGATCATCCAGCAGGGCGTTGCGTGCTATCTTGAAAAGCAGCGGCGCGCTGTGCATCCGTTCGCCGTAACGGTCAAGATAGCGGGTGAAGCTCTCCTGCATGATGTCACCGGAAAGATAATAATCACCGGTGCGCCGCATGAGGTATGCAAAGAGCATGTCCCTGTATTTGCTGTAAAATGATTTAAATTTCACCTTATATACATATATAACGCAAAACATTTAGAAAAGTTACAAATAATTCTAATCCAAGATCATTCTTTTGATATCAAACTGAATGGGCTTGGGGTGCAGTTCGAATTACAGTGGATTTGGTTCGCCAATCTAAATTAAAGGCCGCATACCAAATGTTGTATACGGCCGTTTAATTAGATATTGTGAACTAAAAGCAATCTAGCTTTTTCAATCTTGATTTACTCGTAAAAAGTCTGCCAAGCTGTCATTGCGAGCGCAGCGAAGCAATCTCTATCAATCCAAGTCTCTGAAATCATGGGATTGCTTCGTCACTTCGTTCCTCGCAATGACCGGCGGTAGGACTTTTTACGGAACCATCAATCTTATGTTTTAAAGATACACTAATCACGTTGGCATAGGAATTCCCTTACACCATTTCGATAAAGGAAGGACTTGACCGAAGAAAATACTGACAGCATGTTTGTTAGGGCTCTATTGCTACGGTAATACCAGGGTAGACTCAGGTGATTCTGAGGGCGAAAGCTTAGCCGATAGCTATCATGTATTACAAAGGAATTTATTTGGGTTGGTGCTGAATGCTCTTCAAAGCTAATGACTATCATCATGCCCTTTGGTTTTAGCAAGGTATGGCAAAGTTTCACCAATCTGACTGCTTCACTGTCATTTAAATGATCAATAAAATCCCACAGATTGATTCCATGAAAACCATGAGGTGCATAATCTAAATGTTCCCACACCTTTTCAGGAGGCAGGCTTTCACGACGGCACCGGTTCATTCGCAAAAACATATCACAGACATAAAACCGTTTCACGCATTGTGCGAAAAACATGATGTTTTCTTCACAAATGGGTCCGACATCAAGCAGCTGGGCCATCGAAGATTGCTCAAGGGTTTCGAGGTACATTTGAAGAACCATGCTGGTATAATCAGCGACGGAGGGCCCAGTATTTGAATAACCATGAGCCGGTTCAGTTGATGCAGCCAAAAATCAATTCTCCTTATCGGCTTCTATGGCCGTTGGGGTCTTCGGCTCATTAATCGGCTGGGAAGTTGCAATGGCTGTCGATTTTCCCGTCAATGCTGCCTTTCTATGAGGCTCGCGATCAAGTTCGATTGACCCCTTAAAATAAGCACCATCTTCCACCGAGATACTTTTTGCCTTTATATCACCCATAAAATCGGCCTCTTTGGTGATTTCGACCTTGCCTTTAGTCCTGATATTTCCAATCATTTGGCCGCTGACCCTTACACTCTGTGCATTGATTTCGCCTTCAACCCGCCCCTTTGAACCCACCATAAAATTATGCTTTTCAATCTCAATGTTGCCTTTCATTGAACCCTCTATGACAAGATTTTCATCTCCACGAATATTGCCTTCAATGGAGATATTTTCGCCAATGACCGTTTTTTCTGCCGTGTTTCCAGGGCTCGGAGCTGCTGTAAACGAATTTTGTTCTGAGATCGTTTCAAAAGCGGACTCTTTGACATCATCAGGTTTTTTACTTTTTTTTAGCATGTTGCCTCCTTTCGTTATAGAAAATAATAATTATGATTTTGTTCAATATAACAAATATTTACGTTTTGAAAAATATCTTGCCACAAAATGCACAAAAATAACAACTAAGAGACTAATATACAATCTGTAATAAGAATAAAGCTGATGGATTATATACAATATTTTGGGTAAACAAGTTCGGAAAGATATTCTCGGCCGGGGTATTCTCAAGACCTGACACAGTTCACGAATATACCTGTTATTCCTCCGCCTCTTTTTCGAGCTCATCCAGTCTGTCAGGCTCCGAAACAGCAATGTCCACAAGGCACTTGGGGATGGAACTCTGCTCGCACATAACTCTGATTTCTTTCTCCTGATCGCTGAATTCCATGATTTCGCGAATGGCCTCGATGTGTTCGAGCATCTCATCCGGCGGAATTTCTTCCAGCGAAGGTCCTGCAGCCTTTTCCTTTTTCCGTGCGGCCGCCTCTTCTTCCAGCCTTTGTTTTTCCTTTAGCTCCGCTTCCATTGCCTGTTTGACACCATTGATCGCGTCCTGGTCAACTTTCGCCATCTCGATTATCAATTTTTCGGAGACGTTATTCACAAAAAGGTGCTTCACCTTTTCTTCGTTGGACTTGCCCTCTACCGCCTCGAGCAGCGTTGCTACTCTTGCCCTCTCTGCGCGTTCTTCTTCCATCTCGGTGTTCACCTGTTCCAACTTCTCCCCGGTAATGTCCAAGGCGTTGGTGATCACTTCGGGAGCCACTTGTTCCTCAATGAGTAATCGGATACCTTCATCGTCGGGCAGGCCTTTTGCCTTGGTAATGAGCAGATCGAGTTTTGTCTTCTCGACAATCCGTATCACATCCGGTCTGCGCTCGGATCTTTTGAGTTTTGGCCACGTCTCTCCGATATCGCGGATGAGCTTATTCGTTACAAAATAAGGGTCAGCCACGTCCTCCAGTGTAAGTGCTGCGATCGCAGTGTTGAAATCCTTCATAAGGGGCCTTCCGACTTTGCGCGTTTCATTCATTGCCCATCTCAATTGAAGCATATTGCCCCCATGATGCGAAACATTGTAACCCGCATTGTCAAGTTCACCCGCAATCCGTTGAATCGATGCTTCCAGGTTTTCCCCTGAGAGGTCCTGCGAATCGAGCTCAAGGATATTCTCCTCGATTAACAACCAGAGAGGCTTTTTTTCTGTTGCGTCGCTTGTCGTCATTTTCCAATCTCCTTTTTAATGATTTATACCGCTTTCCATAATAATGTTCTGAATTAAGGAATAGGGGTATAAGTGGTTGTAGAAAAAAACGTTTGAATAACGAAACGTTTTTTTGACAACCACTATATACCGATAATAAATGCGCCGACCGAATCCCTCCGAAACACCGATATACATGTATATCGCTCTATATTTCAGTATTAAATACGAAATAAAGATGCAAAGGTCAATAAATTGCATTCGCGGACCCTGATTGCACATTACATAAGCTAATCGAGCAATTTTTGGCTTGCCTAAGAGTGTAACTTATCGTACCTGAACCGAATCATTGAAGGTGTGCAAAAAAGTTGGGATTAGACCTTACAGTCAAATAACAGGAATTTGCTTTTTACGCATTTTGGTGTACCATTCAATACAAAATACAAGATAAACTAAATGGCTAATCAACGATGGAGGAATAAATGAAACTACTAGACGATGCAATTCAGCAAGGGCGGACCACACTTTCAGAGTACGAGTCCAAACAGGTCCTGGCGTCTTACCGCATACCGGTTACCCGTGAAGAATTGGTGGACAATGTAGAGGATCTTTTCAAGGCCGCCGCTAAAATCGGTTACCCTGTCGTTATTAAAGGATGCTCTGCGGATATCTCTCACAAAACCGAAAAAGGCTTGATCCGGGTGGATGTCAGAAACGATGAAGAAGCCTCATCAGCTTTTAAAAAGATTACAGCCGCAATGGATGGCGCCGACACGTCGGTACTGGTCCAGCAGATGGTCAAAGGACAGCGCGAGCTGGTGGTGGGGCTGACCCGTGATCCCCAGTTCGGCCCTTGTGTGATGTTCGGGCTGGGGGGAGTATTTACCGAGGTGCTGAAAGATACCGCATTTCGCGTCGCCCCCCTGGAAAAGCGGGACGCTCTGGAAATGATGCAGGAAATCAAGGCCCATGAGATCCTGGAAGCCGTGCGTGGTATGGCGCCGGCAGATAAGGATATGCTGGCTGAAATTCTGATCACCGTCGGACAGATCGGAATTGAGAATGAGGTGATCAAGGATATTGACATCAACCCGGTAATTATTTCCGACGGCAAACCGGTGGCGGTGGATGCGTTGGTGGTATTGGAAGGAAACTGAAAATGGAGAACACAAATCATTTTTTGGAACGGTTTTTCAGCCCGAATTCGGTCGCCATTGTCGGTGCCACCGGCAATCCGTTAAAAATGAATTTTCGCCTACTGGAAAACCTTGTCGCGTTAAAGTACGGCGGCAAAATTTATCCTGTAAACCCCCATACAAAAGAGATCCTGGGGCTAAAAGCCTTTGCGCGCTTGCAGGATATCCCCGATAAGGTAGACCTGGTTGTCAGTGCTGTACCGGCCAAAAAAACCATGGATATTCTAAGGCAGAGCAATGACATCGGGGTGAAGCATCTGGTCATCATCAGCGGTGGGTTTTCAGAAAGTGATGATGCCGGCAAACAACTTCACCTGGATATGGCTGACTTCACGAAAGCCAACAACATTAGAATCTTAGGCCCCAACACCCTCAGCCCCGTTAACACTGTCAACAATTTTGCGATCAGCTTTAACCCGATCAATAAGCTCAATCGGGGCGGTCTATCATTTGCCTTCCAATCGGGATTTTACGAACCCATGATCAATTGGTTGTTTTCGCACCTGGGCATTAACAAGATGCTGGATATGGGCAACAAACTCGACATCAACGAAGTGGATGCCTTAGAATACTTTGCCCGGGACAGCCAAACCAGGGTCATTGCAATGCATATCGAAAGCCTGAAAGGCGATGGCCGCAGATTTTATAGTCTTCTCAAGTCCGTATCCAGCATAAAACCGGTCATCATTTTAAAAACAGGACGAACTCCCAGCGGGTCTAAAGCCGCCGCCTCCCATACCGGATCGCTGGCAGGAGAAAATGATGTGATCTTTGACGGCATGCTCAGGCAGGCAGGCGCCGTTCGTGCCCGGAATCTCGAGGAGTTTTTTGATTTTGCCAAGGCCTTCCAGTTTCTTGAAGCGCCGCGGGGAAATCGTATGGCTATCATAACCCTGTCCGGAGGCGAAGGTGTTATGGCCACCGATGCAGGTGACATTCATGGTCTGAAATTAGCCCGACTGAGCGATCATACATACGGGAAGCTTAAAAAGATCTTTCCCCCGTGGGAAATTCCGCCCAATCCCTTTGATGCCGGAATCTGCATGCAATTTCACCTGGCCGACATGATGACTTTTTTTGAAACCCTGCTGGCGATTCCGACCGACGAAAATGTGGATTGCGCCATTATGCAAATGATTCCGTGGACATTTAATACTGATTCGAAAAATACTGACTCTTCGGAAGAAATCACGGAATCCATGCAAAAACTGTATGTCCAGTGGCTTTTGGGTATTAATAATAGCGGCAAGCCATTTGCGCTCTGGTGTTCGGCCTCGGGTTTGCCGGAATTTGAAATCATCAAGAGAATCGAAACTCATCGGATACCGGTATTTCCATCATCTGAGAGAGCCATCAAGGCGTTGGCGACGATGAATCAGTACAGATCACGGAGCTCATTCCAGAATGCTGCAAACAGAAAAACCGCTGTCGGCACCTAATAGAGGTGTAATTTTAAAAAAGAGGTTCAGCTAAATTACTATCAGACAGGGGGGTTGAACTTGCCAGGATAGTTAAAGCCGGGCAGCAGACTCTTTACAAAGAAGGAGTTAAATAGATATGCACGTTGCAGTGTTTGCCGATATCGAAGGCAGCTTCGGCATTTGGCGTATGCGTCAATGTCACACGGGAACCGCCGAATGGCAATACGGAAGAGCATGTTTAACTGAAGACGTTAACTACGTGGTAAAAGGGGCTTTTGACGGAGGAGCAACCCAAGTAACCGTCAAGGACACCCATGACACCGGTTTTAACTGTCTGGTCCCAAAGCTTGATAAAAGAGCCGCATACATCGGCGGACATTTTACGAAGCCGACTTTTTTCGGCAACGTTTCGGACTATGACTTGATTCTATATGTAGCAATCCATGCGGCATCGGGCACGCCGGACTCTTTCTTCCCCCATACTCATCTGGGGATTTTCTCAGAAGTCAGGATAAATGGAAAAATTGTTTGCGAAATGGACATATACGGCGCCTATCTGGGTGAATTCGGAGTACCGGTGGCGTTTGTCTCAGGCGAGGAGATTGCTGTCAAACAAGCTTTACAAGCGCTACCGTGGGCCAAATGGGTGGTGGTTGATAAACATAAGGACACGTATGTAGCGGGAAAAGAAAGTATAAAGTATCTCGAGAAAGGGAGAAACAATCAGCGTGAAATGGCAGCCGACGCCGTAAAGCATGCCTCAACCATGAAACCTTTGGTATTGTCCGGTCCGTTCAAATTCGAGGCAACTTTCCGCAACGAAAAGCTGACAAAAAAATACAATACCTGGGGATTCAAACGATCCGGAAAAACGGTCGAGTGGCAAACAGCCAATATGATAGAAGGGTTTAATGAATTAAACAAGCTTACTTTTTTCCCAAAGCGTTACTTTGCATTGCGCGGCGTGATGCTTTTTTTCTTTCGAAACTACTTTCGGATAAAGCATGGCTATTTCGCTCCGGCGCCAAATTCTGAAGGAGCTATTTTAGAGAGATACAAAGATGAATGAGATCCATATGTATAAAATAAATAGAAATCCTTACCTCGAGCTGTCCGCCGTCCAAGACTATGGAATCCGGGCATTCAACATTCAAGATTCGACATTCGTTATTCATCCTGCTATAAGCGGAATTGACAGAAAGAACAAAGAAGTCACCATTAAGGAGGTAGACGCCTAGCCTTCGAGCTGGGGTTGGAGTCAAAGGCGAGTGCATATAAACCTGCAACGGTGCAGGGAGAAGGAAAGGGATATAAATACTATGGAAGCAGAAATAAAGAAAGCCACAGCGGCTAAGAGTATGGAGACCGCCAGGGAGGCCGGATATTTTGGCAAAAAACTGATGAAGAATGCCCATAAGGCTCATTTGGAAGGTCGTCCGGTGGGATGGTCCATGGTGACGTGGTATGAGGGTGAACTGATCTCCGAAGCCATGGGACTTGAACTGGTTTTTCCCGAAAATTATGGGGCCTTCTGTGGGGCCTCTCGTCAGGCGGAACCCTATCTGGAACGTAGCGACAGCGATGGATTTCCGACCACACTTTGCGGATACGCCCGCAACAGCCTCGGTTATACCAGTTTTATGGCCGAAAACGATATGGAGATTCCGTCGGATGCTCCCGCGGGCGGGATGCCTAAGCCGGTGGTGCTCATTGGTTCAGGGGCGGCTTGTGACGCGCGGTTTAAGTGGTTTCAGGGATTGAAACGCTATTTAGACGTGCCCCAGTGGACACTCGAACTCCCATTCCCGGGACTTATGGAATTTTTCTTGCCCGAAAATAAGGCAAAGAACATTCAATTTATGATAGCTCATTTGAAAAAGTTCGTATCTTTTCTCGAAGGTCTTTTAGGCAAGAAAATGGATTGGGACCGGCTGGAAGAAATCGTTGATATCGCCTTTAAGACCTTGGGCTTAGCCCATGAGGTCGACCTGTTGCGGCGAGCTGTCCCTTCTCCTATGGTTTCGCAGGATTTTTGGGCGATCATGCTGGCCCATTTTTACCTGCCCTATGACCCCGAAGCCTATGAATTTTATCAACGAGTGTATAATGAAGTTAAAAGCAGGGTGGATAATCGAATAGGTGCGATTCCCAATGAAAAATATCGCATGATGTTTGCCGAACTTCCTCCCTGGCACAGCCTGGGCTTTTTCGATAAATTAGCAGAAAACTACGGCATTGCCATGGTTTATGAAAGCTTTAGCTATCATGCGCCTTTCCCGATTCCGGAGGAGGAACTGCAGGGGATTAACGATCCTTTGGAACGTATTGCCCGCCTAACCTATCAAAAATTCACTGATACGAACGAATTCGCGCAGGAACATGACATCGTAACGGGCACTTTTGTGGCTCCATATATTAAGGCGGCCCATGATTATCGAGTCGATGGAATATTTTGCCATCCGCTGATGTCATGTCGCTCAGCTTCCTATCCATTACTCCACCTTAAAGATCTGCTGGAAAACCGTCTCAAGGTTCCGGCGCTGTTCGTTAGCGGCGACATCGTTGATTTACGCCTATTTGATGAGGAAGAGGCGCTTTCCAAGGCCGAAGCGTTTGTGGAGACGATGGACCACTTTCGAGGGGAGCGTGAGAAGGCAGGTATGGCCTGGTAAGCCAACGTTTCAGGAAATTCTGCGACCTATTGTATCAAATTGTTATTAACGATTCAGCCTTCCAACATTCCATTATTTTTCCGCTGTAAGAGAGATGAGCGAAGCGAACTAAGTCCGATAGAGGAGGTTAGATATGGCAGAGACACTAAAAGAATTAACCCGGGCGCAGGAGATCTATAATTACCGCAGCCGGCAGGCACGGGAGATCAAACAAGCGGGCCGGAAAATGCTGGGGTATTTTTGTTGTTATCCGCCCCTGGAGATCATGAGCGCATTGGATTCTTCACCGGTGCGGATACTTGGCGATATTGTGCCTTCCTTGCTTTTTCTGTCAATCCCATTGGCACGGGAAGAATATCGAATGATAGATAATATCTGCAAAAGAAAGGAGGAGTTATGGTCGGAATATGTTCGTATGGCGGTTACATCCCGCGATACCGGTTAAATCGGACAGCGGTTTATCAAGCGGTGGGCTGGATGAACCCGAGGAATATAGCCAATGCCACAGGTGAAAAAGCGGTTGCCAATTTCGATGAAGACAGTATTACGATGGCCGTGGCTGCGGGGCTCGAGGCCCTCGGCGGAATGGATCATTCAATGGTTGAGGGAATATATTTCGCTTCCACCACTATGCCTTACAAAGAAAGACTCAATGCCGGTATCGTATCCGCTGCGCTTGGTTTAAATGATCATATACGAGCCGCAGATTTTTCAGGCGGCCTAAAAGCCGGCACTAGTGCCTTGCTGTCTGCCCTGGAGGGGATTGAGGCTAAAAGATTAAATAACATCGTTGTTGCGGTATCCGAATGCCGACTGGGAAAACCGTCATCGCCCCAGGAGCTGATTTTCGGTGATGCCGCCGCAGCCCTCGTTGTCGGGGATCAAGATGTGATCGCCGAATTCAAGGGGTCTTATTCCGTTACTTATGATTTTGCCGACCACTACCGGGGGCAGTCCGCTAAATATGATCGTCAATGGGAAGATCGGTGGATCCGGGATTTTGGATTTGATCAGTTTATTCCGGAAGTCGTTAGTGGTCTGCTGAGCAAATTCAGTTTGAAAATTGAAGATTTCACCAAAATCATTTACGACTGCCATTACCCAGCGGCTCGCAAAAAGCTCAACAAAATCCTGAGGATCGTACCGGAGGCGGATCAGAGTAATTTTCAAGCAGAAATCGGACAAAGCGGGACCGCTCAATCCCTGGTGATGCTGGTCAATGCGCTGGAAGAGGCAAAAGCGGGAGACAAAGTGCTGGTGATCAGCTTCGGCAGCGGGTGCGATGCTCTTTATTTCGAAGTCACCGAACATATTAACAATAAAGCGAAAAACAAAGGTATCTCAGAATACCTGGCCAACAAGGCGGAGCTGGATAATTACACCAAATATCTTGTTTGGCGCAATATTTTGCCAGCCGATGCCGGGTTGCGGGCCGAAGAAGACGTCTGGACTCGTTGGTCGGCACTGTGGCGTTCACGGAAAACGGTGTTAGGTCTTTGGGGCACAAAATGCAAAAAATGCGGCACCGTTCAAATTCCCCCCCAGAAGGTTTGTGTCAACGCCGAGTGCGGTGCAATAGGTGATATGGAAGACTACTGTTTTTCGGATAAAGTCGGGCATATTGCCAGCTTCACAGGTGATATGCTGGCGGCATCCTTAAATCCGCCCGCCATTTATGGCCAGATCGAGTTTGAAGGCGGCGGCAAGATGATGTTCGACTTAACCGATTGTGACTTGGATGAACTGGCCACCGGCATGGCGGTATCGATGAGCTTTCGCCGAAAATACTATGATGAAAAAAGGGACATTTCCGGCTATTTCTGGAAGGCGGTCCCTATGAAGGAGGTGAAATAAATGGCTACGGGAATTAAAGATAAAGTTGCCATAATAGGCATGGGATGCACACGTTTTGGTGAACGGTGGGAATCGTACGCTGAAGATCTGGCTGCCGAAGCCTTTGTAGAATGCCTGGAGGATGCCGGTATTGAGAAAAAGGAAATTCAGGCGGCCTATATCGGCACCCATATTGATGAGATAAATGTGGGCAAAGCGGCTGTCCCTTTAGGTGTGGCCTTAAAATTACCCTATATACCGGTGACGCGTGTAGAAAACTATTGCGCCACGGCCACGGAAGCATTTAGGGCTGCCTGCTATTCAGTGGCGGCCGGTGTTTACGACATTGTCCTGGCACTAGGAGTGGAAAAATTAAAGGACACCGGTTACGGGGGATTGCCCGCCAGCGTGGGGATGGGTGTTCAGCAATTTATGATGAGTGCCAACATGACCGCTCCGGGCATGTTCGCGCAACTGGCCACGGCATACAGCGCCAAATGGGGCATTTCAATGGAAAAAATTAAAGATGGCATGGCTCATGTTTCGGCCAAAAGTCATGCCAATGGTGCGTTGAACCCCAAGGCCCATTTGCGCAAGGCGGTTACCGAGGAGCAGATTAAAGCCGCGCCCATGATCGCCTATCCTTTGGGGCTTTTTGACTGTTGTGGGGTGAGTGACGGCGCGGCCTGTGCCATTATCACCACACCGGAGATTGCCAAAGATCTGAAAAAGAATCAGAACATCGTTAAAGTCAAGGCCTTGGCAGTATCGGTCAGCTCCGGTGAAGAGGCCATCGGCACCAGCTGGGACGGCGCCCATTTTGTCACTACTCGAATAGCGGCGACCAAAGCATACGAGGAAGCTGGAATTAAAGATCCGAGGGAAGAGCTGAGTATGTGCGAAGTCCATGATTGCTTTTCCATCACCGAAATGGTCACCATGGAGGATCTGCATATTTCCCCCAAAGGCGGTGCTTACGAAGATGTCATGGGCGGGTTTTATGATCTAAACGGGCAGGTTCCCTGCCAGGTGGACGGGGGCTTGAAATGTTTCGGTCATCCCATCGGGGCCTCGGGGCTGCGGATGATGTATGCCATGTATGAACAGTGTCTGGAAAGGGTGCCGGAAGATAGAAAAGTAAAGAACCCGCGGTTGGGACTGATCCATAATTTGGGAGGTATGCCGCATCAAAATGTGGCTGCGATAGCGGTTCTTGGAATCGATTAGAGGTTTGTTAACGAGCTAAATCTCCAGTTGGGCGAGGGAGAAAAGCAAGAATGATGCTACAGTTGACTGAACTTGTCAAACCTTACAAAACAACTGATTTAAGCTGGCTCCATGAAAAGATGGAATGTTGGGAAAGAAGTCATGCTACTTTGTATAAGAAATGAATGCAATATGGCAATGCCGGCCGGGCCATTCTTCATTCTGTCTGCGGAAGTGACCCTGCTCGGTTTAAGTCGTTTGCCGCTCGATTCATGGACATTGTATTTCCGGGTGATACGTTGATCACTGAAGGATGGAAGCTGGAAAACGGCAGATTCATTGTCCAGGTAAAAACCACGGAAGGCAAGATCGTGCTGGGGAATGCCGTGCAGCAGAGGTCGATTAGACGTGGTTTAATTTGACACAGAAAGCATGGTCCCCGGGGCAGGATTCCACTTAAATGATTCAGTCTCAGTCTACAGTATTGGGGTTAAGGCGACGAGGAGAGGCATAGAGGAGGAAAAAAGCTATGGATTTTCGATTTACTCCCGAACAGAACGCATTCCGCGAAGAATTTGTCGCATGGTTGGAGAAAACGCTTCCCGATGATTGGGATCCGGACAATCCCCCCCAATTTGAAAATAGCGAAAAGGAGCGACAAGCCTATCAAGATTTTCAGCAAAAGCTTTCCGAAGCGGGATATGCCGCCAGGCACTACCCCAAAGAATACGGCGGACAGGGAAGAGATGTGATTGAAGGGATTATCGTTTCCCAGGTAATCGCAACGACGTGTCAAGTCCTAAACGCACCGGGTCTGGTTACCCAGGCGATTGCCATGCCGACGATCCTGGCATGCGGATCCGAGGCACAGAAAAAAAGGCTTCTCCCCAAAACCATTGATGGTACCTATATCTGGTGCCAGGGCTTCAGTGAGCCGGATGCCGGCTCCGACGTGGCCAATATTCAAACCTTAGCCATTAACCAGGGCGATCACTATGTAGTCAACGGCCAGAAAGTTTGGACTAGTTACGGGCATATGGCTGATTACTGTATGCTGTTAGTTCGCACCGATCCGGATTCTCGCAAAAATCGGGGACTGAGCTACCTGTTGGTGGACATGAGATCATCCGGCATCGATGTGCGGCCCATGAAACAGATTACCGGTGAAGCTGAATTCAATGAAGTCTTTTTTGATGACGTGGAGGTTCCGGTTGCGAATATAGTCGGACAAGAAGGGGATGGCTGGAAAATTGCCATTACTACCCTGATGTTCGAGCGCACCCTGGGGGATGCTGTGCTAGGTGCGCTGTACGAAAAGAATATTCAGAGAATGGTCGATATGGCGAGACACACCAAACGTTCAGGACGCCCTGTAATTGAAGATCCTATCGCTCGGCAGAAGCTGGGTCAGGCTTATATCGAGGTCATGGTACTTAAACACCATGGACTACGCAACCTCAGTGCCCAGCTCCAGGGAGGAATACCGGGTCCGGAGGGATCCATCGGTAAGCTTTTGTGGAGCGAAACCAACCAGAGGATCACCGAATCCGCATTAGGTATGCAGGGGCCCAGCGGACTGATTAGCGGTGATTCGCAATGGTCGGTCCATAGGGGATTTTGGCAATATGCTTTCTTGAGATCCAAGGGGAACACGATTGAAGCCGGTACTTCGGAAATTCAACGAAATATCATTGGCGAGCGCGTTCTCGGCTTACCCAAGGATATGTCCCGCATTAAAAAGAAGGAGATGTAATCCATGGATATCAGTCTGAGTAAAGCGCAAAAGGATATTGCGAAAGAGGCGCGCCGGTTTTTAAAAAAAGAATGCACTATCGATTTTGTTCATGAAATGTATGAAGATGAATCCGGTTTCACCAATGACCTCTGGGACAAAATGGCCGCTATGGATTGGATGGCGATGCGCATTCCGGAAACCTACGGTGGCATTGAAATGGAGCAGATCGATCTCAATCTGGTTTTGGAAGAAATGGGACGCGCAGCGGTTCCCGGGCCGTTTTTCTCGACGGTCATGCTGGCTGCCGAAGCTATTCTGCAGGCTGGGAACGAAGCTCAAAAAGAGAGATACCTTGCCAGCATCGCTGATGGAAAATTGAAAGGGACGTTGGCACTTTATGAACCCGACAGCGGCTCCGACCCGGGATACATTTATATGGAAGCCCGGGCGGATGGCAATGACATTGTTTTAAACGGCACCAAATTATGTGTGCCCGATGCCCATCTAGTGGACATCATGGTATGTTCGGCCCGCACCGACGATGGGATTACTCTTTTTCTGGTGGATACCGCTGCAGACGGCTTAAAAATTACACCGTTACCGAGCATGGACGCCACCCGCAGATTGAGCACTGTGGAATTTGGTAACGTTCGTCTGGGACCAGATTCAATCCTGGGAGAGCGCAATCAAGGATGGGAGCCCTTGCAACGCGTGCTCCAGCGCGCGCAGGTAGGGCTTGCCGCGGAATGTCTGGGCGGTGCCCAGTATGCCATGGAAACTGCCACTGATTATGCTAAGGTCCGTGTTCAGTATGACCAACCCATTGGGGGGTTTCAGGCGATTAAACATCGCTGTGCGGATATGTTAGTGGCGGTGGAAAGCTCTCGCTCGATTTTATACTGGGCGGCTTGGGCCCAGGATCACGCGGGCGAAAAGGAGGCTGCCCTTGCTGCATCCGCCGCAAAGGCATTTTGTACGGAAGCCTTTACCAAGGTCGCCGGCGGAGCTATTCAAGTACTGGGTGGAACCGGCTTTACCTGGGAAAACGGTATGCACGTATATCTTAAAAGAGCCAAAGCCAACGAAGCCGCCTTTGGAGATCCTGAATTCCATCGCGAACGAGTGGTTCAGTTACTAACAGGATAATCAGGTTCCGGGTGGTGTCCGTAGTCAATTGTCAGCATATGACCCGAACCCGGCGATTCCGGGTATGTCATGGAATTAACTCCAGAGCTAAATTTTCAGATAGCCAGATGATCTGCATTTTTGAGGTTTTATGGATTGGTTTCTGATCGGAGGGACTTGTACGTAAATTAAGAATTTGGACTTCTTAAAATCAGTTCGTCCAAATTCAACCAATTATACAAAAATACACCCTTTACCCCGCTGGGTTTAAAAGCCGGCTGAGATGCCCCATGACCTGCCTGTCCGGCGTAGCTTTAGCGAAGACGGGTCGTTTTCAGCCATGAGTCGTCCTCCTGGAGCCATGAGTCGTCGTTTTCCGACATGCCCGCCCAGTTGAATGCCCGTTATACGGAACTCACCGGTGGTGAGATTCAACCGGGGAGCTGGCAAGGGCTTCTTTTCTATCCAATCTGCCCCTGATTCATCAAGACAACGCCACATATCGCCGGCATGGGAAAACAACAATTTTCCCAAATTAAGAACCTATAAGAAAAACTTATATATTTTATAAAATCATATAAGTTGACTTCAGCAGGCAATCCATCCATAAAATTGAGTATATCAAGCTAAGCTTAAACAATAAGCCCTGGAGGTGATAAAATGACCAAAGAAATCAAGCATTCCATCTGTTTTCGATGCAAACCGCGCTGCCGTCTCGAGCTCGAGGTGGAAGACAATCAGATTGTCAAAGTCAGCACCTCACCCATCAAAAAATGTCCCCGCAAATGGGCCCCGGATTTAGACCGATTTTACCACCCGGACCGCCTCAATTATCCGCTCAAAAGGGTCGGTGAAAAAGGCGAAAACAAGTGGCAGCAGATCACCTGGGATGAAGCCCTGGATGAGATTGCCGCCAAATTGCAAGTGCTCAAAGATAAATATGGCGCCGAAACCCTGGGCGTTACCGCCGGCACCAGCCGCACTTATGAAGAATTTAACTCGCGTTTTCTGAACCTTTTCGGCAGTCCCAACCAGTGTGGCCAGGCCCAGATCTGCCATGGCAATTCAGCGGTGGTGGCCACAACCCTTTTTGGTTGGTGGCCGTATTGGATGCACATTGAAAAACTTGCAAATACGCGCTGCGTGATGCTCATCGGGCGCAACCCGCCGCACTCCCACCAGACCATCTGGGAAGGTATCGAAAAAGCTCAGAAAAATGGCACCAAACTGATTGTCATTGATCCCCGCCGTTCGGAATCCGCCGAGGCGGCGGATTTATGGCTCCAGCTCCGTCCGGGTACGGACTGCGCCCTGTTGTTGGGCATGATCAATGTCATTATCGAAGAAGATCTCCACGATAAAGAATTCGTTTCTAAATGGTGCCATGGCTTTGACGAGCTGGCACAACGCGCAAAGGAATATCCATTGGATAAAGTTGCTGAGATCACGTGGGTGCCGGCAAATCAAATCCAGGCGGCGGCTCGTATGTTTGCCACCGAAACGCCTTCCTGTGCCATGGAGGGCATGGGTGTTGCCCATCAACCCAATTCCTATGGTGCCATAGCGGCACGCCACATCATCTCGGCCATTGTGGGCAATGTCGATGTGAAGGGCGGAGAGGAGCTGTTGGGTCCGGCGCCTTTCATCACCGAACATGAGATTGAAATGCCGCAGGCGCTGCCTTTAGAACAGCGCGAAAAGATTCTGGGAAATCAATTCAAGCTTTATTCCTGGCCCGGTTACGAAATGGTCCAGGGCAATGTGGAACGTGTGTGGGGCAAACGCTGTGACATGTTCGGCTATACCTGTATGGCCCCCGCACCCTCGCTTTACAAGGCGATCGCTTACAGTGATCCTTATCCCGTGCGCGCGCTGATCACGCTATCATCAAACCCCATGGTCACCATACCCAATACCAAACTTGTCCATAAAGCTTTGAAGAGCCTGGATCTTTATGTCGTGGTGGATTATTTTATGACACCCAGTGCCCAGCTCGCGGACTATGTATTGCCAAGTGCCATGTGGCAAGAGCGCGACTTTTTATGGAATTTTCACAACACCACTCCGGTTATTGTCGCCGGTGAGGCAGCGGTGCCCCCTACTATTCCGGGAAAACATGACCGGCGTACTGACTTTGACTTCTGGCGCGGGTTGGGCATTCGGCTGGATCAGGAAGAATACTGGCCGTGGGACACCCTGGAAGCCTATTATGATTATCGGCTGGAACCTATGGGGTTGACTTTTAAGGAACTGCTCAAGAAGGGCACAGTGGGTCCCGAGAAATGGGAATACAAAAAATATGAAAAAACAGGTTTCGGCACTCCTACGGGAAAAATTGAGCTCTATTCCACTGTCATGGAAAAACTGGGCTACGATCCGCTCCCTTACTATCAAGAGCCTCCGGAAAGTCCTGACCGAACCCCGGAGTTGGCTGAGAAGTATCCGCAGATCCTGATCACCGGCGGTCGCTTCCATCCTTTCTTCCACTCCGAGCACCGTCAGATCGAAAAACTGCGCAAGCGATATCCCTGGGCCACTATGCAGATCCATCCCGACACGGCAAAGGAACTGGGACTTGCCGATGGTGATTGGGCCTGGATCGAGACGCAGCATGGTCGGGTAATGCAAAAAGTTCAAATCTTCGAGGGCATTGATCCCCGCGTGGTGCACGGCCAGCATGGATGGTGGTATCCTGAGATGCCGGGCGAAGAACCCTGGCTGCACGGCGTCTGGGTGTCCAATATCAACGTCTGCACCTCAAGTGCAGAGGAGGAATGCGACGAAGCCCTGGGTTCCTGGCCGCTGCGAACATTTCAATGCAAGGTATATAAGGTCAAACGTTACGGCGACGAACACCCGGTGGCAGGATAGCTGTCTGGAGCCCCCTCTTCTTGCCTCAACGGCATGAAGAGGGGTGTTCTCAAATTAAACGTATAAGAAATATAAAACGCAAGGCGCGTCTATAGTGGTTGTCAAAAAAACGTTCCGGTATTCAAATGTTTTTTTCTACAACAACTTAGACCCCAATTCCGTAATTCGGAACATTATTATGGAAAGCGGTATAAAACATCAGAGGACAGATATCATAACTTCTCGGAGGGGTTCAAAACTGAATATATGTTGGAGGAATATTCAATTCAGGGGTTTGAAAATATTGAAGGTTCCAGAAGATATATGCAATAATTTGTGGTTGTCTCTTCATAGCCGTAATTTTTAATATAACAATATTGAATATTGCATTACAATGTACGTCTCTTGGAAAAGATTAGAATTGACATTTATTGAGTCGACGTTATATCTTCCATGGCACGGCTCAGTATCGCATTTCCTCCAAATAAATTTTATTCAAGAAACCAAGACGGCCCACAATGATTTGGGAATATGCTCCCATGTCTGTATTCGGTTTGGGCTTATCATTCCTGATTATCTTCTGCCAACGCCGGAGGTTGTATCGCCTCCGGGGTATAAACTGTTTTGGTTTATTCATTCAGGTAAAGATTCTCCAGATATCAGTGCTTGTTTTCAGCTCAGGGGGGTTGCCTCATGACCGAGTATGTGACTTCTGCACTGTTTGTTCACACGGAAGATACAACACATCTTATCAAACCGTTGCAAAACAATTCTTCGGGCACCCGCATCACCCCTGTTGCATTTGATGCCTTGATGCAAACTCCGCAAGAAAAGCTTGAGGGGGTTGCTCACGTAGTGGTTGCAGGACCCCTTGATGTCATCAAGGAGATTTTGCGTTTGGCCATGAAACACCAGTTCAGCATTGGTATCATCCCAACAAAAAAACAAAAGCATCTAATCAAGTTTTATGACCTTCCCAAAAATCCGTCCGCTGCCGTCGAGCTGGCGTTGCGTAAGGATGGCCAGACCATGGATCTAATATTGTGCAATGGAAAGATCATGTTGTTTAAGGCAGCCATAGGTCGCATCCCGTTTTTAGATACCCCGGCTAAGGCGAGTTGGATTCAGATATTGCTTAACGCGTTGAGAAAATTTGTCAGTTTTAGACTTTATACTTTTAAATTCGGCACAGCCGGCAAGAAAGAGATAGATACCGCCGCGAGCGGATGCATGATCCTGCAGCATTTCAGGGGAAGTTTTGCTTCCAGATTAATTTCCCATGATCATTCTTTGACGGATGGGATGGCATCATTGGTTATTTCTGCTCCCATCTCGATTATTGAGTATGTTAAGTTACTGCAACAAGCCCTCAGATCTTCTAAAAGATATAAAAAACTTCCCAGCTCCATTGGCTATATCAAAAGCCCTCAGATCGATATCGAGTCAGAAACCCGGCTGGAGGTATTTATCGATGACCAACATGCCACACATACGCCGCTGCATTGCGAAGCCATCGCCAAAGCGGTGCATGTTAATGTTGGAAATAATTTACGAGTAGAAAGCAGTAGCACCAACGCTTCCAAAGAAAAAATTGACATCAACAACCTGCCCAGAAAAAAAGAACTATTCAAGGCTAAAAAGCAAAAGAGAATCCCCTTTTTCTCCTACGCCTCAGATGAGCGCTTCCACGACCTGTTCCCGGCGCTGCGCGAAGATGCACGACTTAACAGTATCTATCTGGTTCTAATGGTGCTCAGCACCATGCTGGCTGCTATCGGTCTTTATTTAAACAGCGCCTCTGTGATCATCGGCGCCATGTTATTGGCGCCCCTGATGACACCCATCGTTTCCCTGTCCATGGGCATACTTCGCGGCAATATCGAGCTCTTTAAAGACTCGATCGGGAAAATCGTTCTTGGCATTTTAATCGCCCTGCTTTCATCAGCACTGATTACGTTTTGTTTCCCCATAAACCGATTACGGATGAAATGCTGGCCCGGATGAATCCGACTTTGCTGGATCTTGGCGTGGCCATCATTTCCGGCATAGCCGCAGCCTACTCCAAGTCATTCAAGGAAATTATCCAGAGCCTGGCCGGGGTTGCAATTGCCGTAGCATTGGTACCACCGCTGACAGTTGCCGGAATCGGCATTGGACGATGGGATTTCTATATCTTTTACCAGGCCTTTTTGCTCTTCTCGACCAATCTGGTCGGCATTATTATCGCTGCCACATATACCTTCAGGATACTGGGGTATTCTGCGGCAGTGCGAAGCAGGGGTAGTATTGGGGTCGTATTTATCTTTTTAGTACTGATTTCGATTCCCCTCTATCTTAGCTACTTCCGCATCGTTGAAGATCGGGTTTTTGAACAAAGCTGGCAGAAAGAACGGTTTTTAGTGAATGAAAAATATCTCATCATTCGAAAAGCATCAATATTCTGGCGCGGAGATAAGCGCATAATCCTAATGGAGATATTGGCCCGGGAACCACTGACCCGCGAGGACCTAACTGCGTTTAAAAAGAAAATTCAAGCCAATTTTAATAAGAAACTGATCATTCGAATCAAGACGTTTTACATCCCGTAAGGTTGCCATGAAAAATTTAGTCCATCTTTCAATCCTCATTATCTTTGTCTTCTGGCTGGGCGGATGCGATCAGAAACTTGCAATTGAGCCTTCCGGCAAAACAATAAAAGTTGGAATCATTGCACCATTTAGCGGCTCCGATCATGCCAAAGGAGAGGAAGGTCTAAAAGGGATGGAAACCATTATGCAATTGCAGCCTTATCTTCAAAATGGCGATCGCATCGAGTTGGTTGCGGAAAATGATAAAGACGATCCAGCTTTGACTGTCAAGTTGCTAAAGAAATTGGTCAAGGAGGTTAAGGTATCAGCAATAATCACGTTTTCAAGCACCAGCCCGGTTTTGGCAATGGCAAAAGTTGCCGATGAATATAGAACACCCATTCTGGCGGCCCTCGCCACTCATCCGGATACCACCAAGCACAATGGCTTTATCAGTCAGCTTTGTTTTGACGATGATTTTCAGGGGACCGTTGCGGCTGTGTTTGTCAGGGACGAGCTGCTAATCGACAAAGTTGCCGTATTCAGCAACCCGGGCAGCGTTTATTCCAGCCATCTGGCTGCTAAATTTGAAAGTAAGTTCAAATCCATCGGCGGTGAGATTACAGATACGGTTTCTTTAACTGAAGAAACCGGCGACTTATCTAAAGTTATTAAAAACGTGCACGATCATACCCCGGAGCTGCTTTATCTTCCCATAAGCGCTAAAGATTTGGTCCGCATTGTCAGAGAAGTCCGGAAACTGGACTGGAAGCCCAAAATGATGGGAAGCGATGGATTAATATCGACGATGCTCGCACAACATAACAACGAAATAGACCTTGTAGATGGCATGCTGGCTACTGATTTTTTTGCGCACGGTATGCCGTTAACCCCTTTCGGGAAGCGGGCAAGAGATAAGTATAGGGAGAAGTATAAGAGCACGGGAACGGCTTTATGCGGCCCTTGGCGTTGAAGGATATGCTATTTTGCTCAACGCAATGAATCGCTGCAGCGATCCCGCAGACCGGGAATGCATCAACAATCAGATCCGTTCAACTACCAATTTTACAGGTATTATCGGTAACATTACCATCGGGCCAAACGGCAAGGCTCAGCGCCCGCTTATTATTAACTCCATTCAGGGCGGCCGATCGAAATTTATCGTCAAAGTCTATTAGTCCTCATGACAAACAATTCTGTCAATAGCCTGAAAGGCATACCATCAGCAGACAACTAAGAAGGTCAGTTTACCAATGATAAATCGATACATCGCTTTTTAATTTTGGGTCCTGCTGTTTTTGATCTTGATCAGCCATTGTATGATTTTGCCCAATGATTATGAGCGGCCCATGTCCTATGTCCACACCGAAATGGAAGATACCCATATGGATTAACCTCGCCTCGAAGAAACTCTTGTTCATCTGTGATAATTTTGATTATGGTTAAATTCTCATCGCCTGCAGACAGATCATTATCTTTCCTCAGCAAGCATTTTCGCCATCAAGGCACCCATTCCCTGAAAACGCATTTTCTTTGTCCCTAAATTTTTCAAACTCCTGAGAAAAGCCTGGGCGGGCGGTGAAAGGGGTTGATTCTTTTTGAACGTGGGTCACATTTTCGGCCAGATAGAAAAAGCTTAAAATCCTCAGCCGGCTCCCGTTTTAAAACCGCCCAATCTTGAATCATCGTGCAGATTCCCTTTCATGTTTTGGATCCCTTATAGATTTTAGACTTGCGCATTTTGGGTGGCTTGCCTTTGATCTTCCTTGCGCTGGGCAAGCATTTTGGCCATCATCAGGCCGATTCCCATGGGGTGCAGATCCTCTGATTTCAAGCCGATTAATGTATCCACAAACGCATTAGCGGGAGGCGAAAGCACCTGGTCCTTCAGATAGGCAATGCTGACATCCAGATAAATCTTAGGTCCTTTCAGGGAGAACCGAAGCCAGCTTTTTTTCTTTCAGTTCGGCAGCAACAGCTTCTCTGACAACAAATGAAACCCCTTCCCCCCGCTGCACCAGCTGTTTGATAAATTCGGTATTGCTGGTTTCCATCAGAGTATTCGGCGTGCATTTTTCGGCTTCAAATAATTCTTCCACCAGCTTGCGAGTCCCGGAGCCCGTTTTCTTTCATAATAAATGGTAAGGTTGCCAGGTCTGCAAAGGAGACGGCTTTCTTTCTTGCCAGGGGATGCTTCAGAGACACAATCACGGCCATCTCTTCCTGACTAAAGGGCAAGAAATTTGACCTCAGGATTATCTTCAGTTTTAGCGATAACCGCTACTTCAATTTTAAAACTCAGCAAACTGTGGATCATGTCCAGCGAACTGCCCTCATTTAGTTGTATTTTAATATTCGGATAGTTTTTGTGAAAAGTAGTGATCATCAGGGGCATAAAATAACGCGCATAAGCCTTGGTGGTTCCCAGACTGAGAATTCCTCGCTTGAGCTCACGCATATCATCGATGACGTTCTCGATTTCTTTTTCGTATTTAAAAATTTTAGCCGCACAGGCATAAAGGGATTTACCCTCATCTGTCAGGTAGACCTTGCGACCCTCTTTTCTTAAACAGCTTCAGATTGCAAAATTCCTCGAACGATTTGATCTGAGCAGTGACAGCCGGTTGGGTAATAAACAGCTCGCCGGCGGCAGCCGTGAAATTCAAGTTTTTGGCGGCATAATAGAATACTCTGAGTTGGTTAAAATTTAGCATGCGCTCAGTGACCTTCCAGCGGTTTTTATGATTAATTTTGATTATTTCGTAAAAAATCCTATCGCCGGTCATTGCGAGGAACGAAGTGACGAAGCAATCCAATGATTTCAGAGACCTATATTGATAAAGATTGCTTCGCTACGCTCGCAATGACAGCTTGGCATACTTTTTACGAGTTCATCAATTTTATGTAGCTTGTGAACACTAATTTTTATTTATGGATCAAATTCATCCATAAATAAAACTTATGTGTACCATAAATTAAATTAGTTTGACAGATTTATTTGATTCCTTCATAAAAAATAAATCCTATTTAATTTCAGGCTTCTGTACGCACACCTCAACTGGTTCTAAAGCTCATTTCGAGTACCAGTTCTTCCGACCTAAAGCCTTTGTCTTTTGTTATGAATCAAATTGGATGCTTACCAAGCATGTTTTAAACCCCACCACCGAAAGGAGGAAGAAAATGGCCGAACAATC
>PVMK01118016.1_pt1 | contig 41398 bp, 45 predicted proteins | sample 1853481 | NCBI WGS metagenome assembly PVMK01 (sample SAMN08533507, study PRJNA380276) | Marine sediment metagenome, whole genome shotgun sequencing project.
CGGCGCAGATAATGGGAAATCGAATTCCCAACAACTCGGTAATCCGTGTATTCACTGGAATCCAATCCCCCGCATAAAAATGAGCATTTCTTTCAGGTACTTTCCTTGGTCGAGATGCACAACGTGATTGCCGGGGAACCAATGAATCCGGCAGCGTTCCCAATGATCCCAGAGCAGGCGCGCATGCTTCGGTGGAGCAAGGCGATCACCTGCGCCACCGATAATCATCAATCGCTCTTTGGGGAGCACCGGCCGATAGGTCAGCGGGCAATGGACGGCCACCTGGTGTCGGGCTTCCCGAATCGTCATGCCATTGAAACGCATCAGGGCCTGGGCTACCCAACTCGCGGGTGCCCACTGCAGCAATAAGTCCACGATACTGACGACTGGAACATTGGGGATCGCGAATGCCAGGCGTTCTTCCACGGCAGCCAGTATCGCAGAGGTATAACCACCAAGGCTGATACCGGTCACGCCATACTGTTCCACGCCTTGTGAGTCCAGGTAATCGAGGAAAATACGGAAATCATGGACAGAGTGTGCCACGGTCTCATTCAGGTGACATAAGCCGCCGGAAAAATAGCCGTGCCCACTGAAGGGTGAAAGACGATCCTGTCGTTTGCCATGAAATGGCAGCGTATAGAGCAAAATGTCGTAGCCCTGCTGGTAAAACCAACGCAATTCAAAAAACTTGCTGTTTACCCAGTAGGGGTCTGCCATGAAACCGTGGATGACGCAAAGCGTGGGTCGGGCCCCGCTATTGTGTCGCCAGTATTGGGCGCGAGCCACGCGGTTTCGCGAGTGACGCAAATAGCGCTGCCCCATATTTTTATTGACGGGCTGAAATGGGCTGTCAAACGCCAGGCCCCTGCATTCTCCGTCCTCAGGTTTGAAGTGATACCAACTTGGCCTGGTTTCGCGAACCGTCACGCCACTGGGGGGGCGCTTGAAGAACCGACTGGCATCGGCGGATTCGGCCATCTCCTGGTATATGCAGATCTCTTCCTGATCCCTGAATTTTCTCATGGGATTGAACATTAAGGGCATGCAGAGAGTCGCCAGCAGGCTGGCAACCACGGTGCGTATGCCCACATCTACGTAGGCTGTCGATTCCACCAGCAGCTTGGTGCGCAGATCCAGCTCAAAGTCGTCGGGAAACTTGTGAAAGTTGCTTTCAAGATTATCCCACCAGGGCTGATCCGGCATGACATAGCGGGAATGGCCGTAGTCTGCGTTCACCACACGGGAAACAATATCTGAAATATCTTCCATGTTATCTCGCCAATCCCCTCTGGAGTGCTGGAAAAGTATCTTATTGAAGTTGTAGTGAAGCGTTCAGATCATCACGGCCTTCCCAGATCACCAGTGGTTTTTTGGGCGAAGCACCAGCAGAAAAGGCAGCTTCTGAATGTGAAAAGTAGCGTTGTTCCAGGGCACTGCGCTTGATTTTCAGAGTGTGGGTCACCAGGCCGTTCGCAGATGTCCACTCACCCTCAGATACGATCACACAAGCAACTCTTGCGTGACTGTCCAGATCGTCATTCACTAGTAGAGCTTGTCGACTTAAGTCTTCGGTCAGGGTGTCAGTATCCGCCGCCAAGCCATGGGCCGACAGTTGCACCAGCAATGTGGTTTGAGGCTGACCACTTCCCATCAAGCATGCCTGTTCCAGGTTTGCATTGGAGATGAACATACTCTCTATGGGCAGCGGGGCGACGTACTTGCCCTTGGCGGTTTTGAAAATCTCCTTGACCCGCCCGGTGACTTTTAGAAATCCATCATCGTCGATTTCACCCTTGTCGCCGGTGTGGATCCAGCCGTCGATCAAGGTTTCGGCGGTTTTCTGCGGTTCATGCAAATACCTGCTCATGACTGCATCGGGCTTTTTGGATTCCCAGTGATAGAACATATCCAGGGGAGACTCAGACTGTGTAAAATGGGGCATGCTATTGATCCCTTGTTAATTTGATTGCTAAGCGATCACCTTGAGGGCAATTTCCTGTATTTTCTCGGGTGGCAGCGGGTACAGTACGGCCACCGGATCCGAAGACACCGCCAAAATGATCTGCTCCATGTCCTCGGCTTTGACGTTCCAGCGTTTGAAGTCGGTTGCGCAACCTATCTGTTCCTGCAAGTCGCGTATTTTCGCGATCACATCGTGCAGCAGGTCAGCACCGCACTTGCCGTTGGTGGACATATTCAGTGCCTGGGCCAGACGCTCGGCATTGGGTGTATAGAAGTCGACAAGACTCTCCATCACGATTGGCAGCAACGCGGCATTGGCGTCGCCGTGGGGGATGTGGTACTTGGCGCCGAAGGCGTGGGCGAAGTTATGAACCGGCGTGGCATTGAATGCGGCCAGGTAGCCATTTACCGCCATGCAGGCCGCCGCCAGCATCTGGCTGCGGGCTTCCTGGTCCTGGCCATTGGCGACTGCCCGTGGCAGGTAGCGCTCGATAGCCTGCGCCGATGTCATGCAGTGAGCATCGGAAAACAGGTTGGCCACGGGGGAGGCGATGCCTTCCAGCGCGTGCGTCATTGCGTCCATGCCGGTTGCCGCCGTCAGGCCCGCCGGTAGGCCGACAGTCAGTTGGGCGTCCAGGACGCACATGTCGGCATCCAGGTAGGGGGCCACGATGCCCCCCTTGACGCCCGTCTCATCGTTGTGAATAACCGCGCCGTTACTGCCTTCCGCACCAGTGCCCGCTGTGGTTGGCACGGTAATGTGGGGAATGCCCATGTGCTGTGCCTTCGGCCAGGCCTCCAGCTTTAGTCCGGCATGCAAGGCATCGCCGATTTTCAGGATCTGGTGATGCAGTGCGTATTTTACCGCCTTGGACGCATCGATAACGCTGCCGCCTCCGACTGCCAAAATGGCGTCCGCGGCGACATGGCGTGCATATTCGGTGCATTTGTCGATCGACTCGCTGCCCGCATCCGGCTCGATATCGGTGTAAATGCCCGCGAGTACAGGCATGGTTCCCGAATGCATCGTGTCAAATGTGGCGGCGACCTTGTCGACAATACCCACGCTTTTCAGGCCGGTGTCGCTGATCAGTAGTACGCGCCGCGCGCCCAGGCCCTGCAGCAGCGCGGGGACACGAATGACCCCACCCCAGGCGCTGTGTACAACGGTGCGCATGTTGTATTGAAAGTATCCGGTGCTCGACATATCTATTTCTCCTTAAGCTGTGTCTGGGGCTGTCACGCCATCTGGGTGTGGACGATGCGGTGCAGGCTCTTCTTGCCCGGTGATGTTTCGAAAGCCATGGATACTGCCTTGGTCTCCACATAGCTGTCGATGCTGTATTTGCCGAATTCGCGTCCATGACCGCTCTGGCGAAAGCCGCCGAAGGGTGCGTCAGTGCGCATCATGTGCCAGTCGTTGATCCACACGGAGCCCGCGTTCAAGTCAGCTGCAATTTGCTGTGCCGTGACCAGGTCCCGTGTCCACACGCCCGCCGACAGACCGTAGTCAGTGTCATTGGCCAGTGCGATGGCTTCCTCCTGAGTGGAAAACTTGATGACCGCAAGCACCGGCCCAAAGATCTCCTCCCGGGCCGCCTTCATCTGGTTGCTCATATCGGCCAGCACGGTGGGTTGCACGAAGAAGCCGCCCTCGCAGCCCTCGACTTTGGCCTGCCCCCCGCCGCAAACCACGCGCGCGCCCTCGCCGATAGCGGAATCGATATATTCCAACACCTTGTTGAAGTGTGCTTCTGAAGACATGGGCCCCATGCCCGTGGCGGGGTCCGCCGGGTCCCCGACAATCACATCGGCGGAGCGATCGGCGAGTTTCTCCAGCAGGCTATCGTACACATCTTCGTGCACCAGCAGGCGCGTACCCGATTCGCAGGCCTGGCCGGCGTTCATGTAGACGCCAAACAGCGCGCCCTGAGCCACCATGTCGAGATCGGCATCGGGCAGGACGATGGCCGGGCCCTTGCCGCCCAATTCGAGCGTGCAGCGCTTCACACTGGCCGCGCAGTTGGCCTGTACGCGCTTACCGACAGCCGTGGATCCCGTGAAGGACACCTTGTCGATACCCGGATGCAGACTCATAGGGCTCTCCCACTGACGGGCCATCGCCATTGACAACATTGAGCACGCCCCGCGGCAGGATTTCCTGCAAAATTTCGACCAGTCGAATCGTGGACGTGGGTGTGGATTCCGACGGCTTGACTACAATGGTATTTCCCGCCGCCAGGGCCGGGGCGGCCTTCAGGACGAACAGCAACAGCGGGAAGTTCCAGGCGGTAATCAGGCCGCAGACGCCTATCGGCTGTTTCCATACCTGGGTGTGACACATCTCGGGTAAAATCCGCGGCGGTAAATTCTCAACAAAAGGGATAATCTTTCACCTCTTCCGCCAGTACCATGAAAAGATCGCACATGGCGGGAATATCCAGGCTGCTGATGCGGGTGGTGGTGCCGCCCGAGGCGCTCACCTCAAGCGCTATCAATTCCTGCGCATTAGCCATAATCAGCTGGGCACAGCGGTACAATAATATGGAGCGCTCTGCCGGCGGCATCCTGCGCCATTGGCGATTGTTAAACGCCGCGCGCGCAGCGTCGACAGCGTCGTCAAGGTCAGCGTTGCCACCCATCGCGGCACGCGCGATGACCTGGCCGGAAGCTGGGTTCACGACGTCCATATATTCGCCGTCATGCGGTTCGCATCGCTCACCATTGATAATGAGTGGGTATTGGGGGATGTTGTCTGTATCGGTCATAGTATTACCCTCGAATTGATAGCAAGTGGCTTGCTTTTCCTGCGCTGCCCCTTGGTCTGGGGGTGAGCGGCCTTATTTAAAACTCTGAATCCAGGTAGAATTGTGTCGCAAACAGTGTGAGCGAAGAATGATCAAAACCATTATTGCGCTTATCCAATACATTCGCGGGTTTTGATCAGGCCCTGGTTGAGGTTGGTTACAGGCCGGTTTATACGGATTTAGTAACCGTCTCACGCAACGCCTTTTTATCCAGCTTGCCGACCGCGGTAAGCGGGATCTGGTCGATAATACGTATAAGCTTGGGTATCTTGTACGGCGCCATGTTTTCGCGGCAAAATGCGAGGATTTCTGCAGTCACTGCGTCGGGCTCAAGCTTGCTCGCTTCAGGTGTCAGTTCTACATAGAGATTGACAATATCGTTGCCGGGACGCTTTTTGTCGGCAGTACCAATCACTGCTGAATTGGCGATACAGTCCAAAGTCTGCAATTTATCCTCGACCTCCACCGAGAACACTTTGTAGCCGCTCACTATGAGCATGTCCTTGGCGCGATCACAGAGATAGATGTAACCCTCCTTGTCCATGTAGCCGACATCGCCCGTATACATCCAGGTCTTGCCCTGCCACTGGCGCATGGCTTTTGCTGATTCCTCGGGAAGGTTCAGGTAGCCCTTCATCACCTGGGGGCCGCTGGTGATGATCTCGCCAGGCTCGCCCACGGGCATTTCCTTGGTGCCAGTTTCCAGGTCAACGATCCGCGTATCGGCACCGGGCACCGGGATGCCTACCGACGTGGGCTGGGCGCGCATCGGGGGGTTGCAAACATGCACTGGCCCGGTTTCAGTCATGCCGAACATATCGCTCATCTTGTTTTCGCCGATAACCGCTTCGATCTTTCTGCGGTCTTCTCCAGCGAGGGGCGCGGCACCACTGTGTGCGATCTTCAGTGAGCTGAAATCTACGCCGGTGATATCCGGGCAAGCTATCAACATCTGGTAGAGTGAGGGGACCGCGGCCAGCCTGGTCGGAGGAAACCGTTGCATCAGGTGGCAGAAATGTTCCACGTCACGGGGATCCGGGATAAGGAACAGCCTGGCGCCAAAGCGAAGGCTGGCGATTGTAAACGCAAGCCCGGCGCCATGGAACATAGGGAAAGCGGTCGCCACTACTTCGCTACCTGTTTCCCAGGGCGAGTAGGCGGCGTATTGCAGCGGGTTATACATCAGGGAGCGCACTGTGAGCTCCGCACCCTTGGGCCGGCCTGTGGTACCGCCGGTATACTGAACCATCATGGTATCGTCGGCCGCTACAGATTGCTGTGAATACTCGACGGGGGCATTATCCAGCATGGCAAGGAAATGATGGGATGCAACACCCGCAATATCGAATTCGCCCGGCTTGGTTGGAGAGATGTAATCGGCTGCACTGGCTACAATGACGTGTTTTAGACAGCCGGGAATTTCCCTGATGTTGACTACCGAGGATTCGACCAGCGTATCCAGGCTCAGCAGCACGCTGATGCCCGCGTCCCCGACCTGGTGAGCAATTTCACTCGGGGCCATCAAGGGGGATACACCGGAACCGGCACAGCCAATCTTGGCGCAGGCCACCAGGGCAATAACGTACTGGGGGATATTCGGCAGGTGTATACCTACCACATCGTCTCGGGTGACTCCCAGAGAGAGCAGTCCATTGGCGAATCGGTTGGCCAACTCGTTCAACTCCCGGTAGCTGATTTCCCGGTCAAAGTACTGGAGGGCAACTGAGTCGGGCCGGGCAGTTGCGTGCTCCTCGACAAAGTGGCCCAGGGGCCGGTCGTCAATTTCCGGCACCTCTACACCCAACTCATCATAGATTGCTTGCCAGGGGGGCGTTGTGAACTTAGTCATCGGATTTACCTTTCAATAGAATGCTCGAAATTGTGTAACGGAGATTCCTGTAATGGCCCTAACACCTGACAGGTCCCCTATAGACGAATTATATGTAGCCTGATTACGGTATAGAATGATGAAAAGCTCCGAATCGCTTGATCAAATCTATTGCTGAAATATCCCTCAGTGCCGGTGGCTCTATTTGCTTATGACCGGCGCCCGGCTCGGCCATGGCAACAGCCTCGATACATTCACCCGATACCATGTTTGGCAGATAATGTTGCTTTTGTTCTTCCGACCCATTGTTGAGTATGTAGTGGCAGACAATATCGGAATGCACCATCATTGGGCCGCCCACCGCGCCACAATTAGCTCGGCTAGACTCTTCTGCAATAACCATGGAAAACAGGAAATTGGTGCCGAAACCACCATAGGCTTCCGGAAGGTCTACGGCCAACAATCCCTGCTCACCTAATTAATTCCACAGTGCGCGCGGGAAAATCTCGTCTTTCTCCCACCGCTCATAGTACGGCGTGACTTCCGCGGTAATAAAACGTTTGACGTTTTCCCGAAACAGTTCCAGTTCTTCCTTCATGTGACTATCCTCAATTCTCTACAGGGCGACCAGTGCTTCGCCCACCAGGGTCTGTTCACCGCTTTGCTTAACAGCCTGTATTTCACAACGGGCCAGGGTTTCACCATTACGTTCCAACAGTTCTACAACCTGACCATTACAGCTGATTGCATCCTGCAGATGAGTAATGGCAGCGAACTTGTTACCAAACTTGCGAAGCTTAGCCTGTGGCTGCCAGTTTGTCAGCATGCGCCCCAGATAGGCCATGGACAACATGCCGTGGGCGAAGGCGTCCGGCATACCCGCTTCCTTGGCGAAATCCGAGTCGATGTGAATCGGGTTGTGGTCACCGGAAGCGCCTGCGTAGAGTGCCAGGGTATAGCGGCTGACGGGGGGCAGTGCCAGTTGCGGGATTACGGTGCCTACTTGAATATCAGTCATTAGATTTCTCCTGTTAGCCGTTACGGACAACCAGCGTGCTGGTCGCCTTGGCCACTAGCTGGTCATTTTGATTGGTGTAGGTGTTTTCCGACACCACAAATTCCACCGCGCCACTCTGTACCGCCTGCCTGGCCAAAAATATCGCACTGGAGCCGGAGGAACAGTTGTTGTTGACATTGACCAGGGGGATCCCGGTCATAAATGCATCGTAGAGCGCATACTGACCACAGGTCGAGTCGCCGTAGACATAGCCGGCGAATGCCTGCTCGATCAAGCTGTGATCGATCCCGGCTTCGGCCACCGCGCCCCGTATCGCCCTGGACGCCATCATGCGGTATGGCTCGGATTGACCGGGTTTTGCAAATTTCACCATATTCACACCGGCGACTTGTACCTTGTTCATAATATTTCTCCGAATTACATTTCTATGCCGAGATTACCGAATACCGGTGCGAAGGTATCCTGGATGGTGCGGGGATGCTGCGCATCGCTGAAATCACCAATCGTATCCCAGGCGGCAGCAATCGCTTCCGCAGTGAGTTCGGTATTGGGATCGAAAAATGCGCCACGGCTACGCTCCCAGCGCAATTTTGACACCCATCCAGCACCTACTTCAAACAGCGAGCCGTTCTCCTCGTTCTCCTCGGAGCAAAGCTTCACCACCAACGGGGTCACGAATTCCGGCTTGAGGGCCGCAGTGACTTCCTTGGGCAAAATCGTTTCCGTCAGTCGGGAACCGGCTACCGGCGCGATGACATTAGCCTTGATGCCCTTTTTGGCGCCTTCGATGGCCAGGGTGTTGGTGAAGCCGATCAATCCGCGCTTGGCAAAAGCATAGTTCGCCTGGCCAAAATTGCCATAGATACCGGCGGCCGACGCGGTGTTGACGATGCGGCCGTAGCCCTGTTCCAGCATGATCGGCCAGGCGGCCTTGGTCACCTTGTAGGTGCCCAGGGCGTGTACCCGGTAGATCAAATCCCAGTCTTCATCGGTCATTTTGACAAAACTGCTATCGCGCAAAATGCCGGCGTTATTCACCAGCACATCCACCCGGTCAAAATTGTCCAGCGCCGTCTGGATGATGGAATCACCCTGTTCCACGGAATCGTAGTTGGCAACGGCTTCACCGCCAAAGCCCTCAATTTATGCTACGACAAGGTCGGCAGCAGCACTGCCTTTGCCTTCACCGTGAGAGCCACCACCCAAATCGTTTACCACAACTTTGGCGCCGCGGCGGGCGAAATCCAGTGCGTGTGAGCGTCCCAGACCCGCCCCGGCACCGGTTACTATAACGACCTTGTCATCAAATCTCAGTGTATCTGTCATAACTGTGTATCCTGTGAGTAGAATGGTTAGTATGGCGTTTACTATGCGTTATCTTCGCTGTTCAGCACATGACCAAACCGCTTTTTATGCTTAACCAATTCTATTGAACGCCGCATCCAGGTATTCACGCATAGGCGATTGCAACTTCCGTGTCGATTCGCCCGCATTCCCACCAGGGCTAACAGGGGGCTGGTATGTTCTCGTACAGAGAGCGAAGTTTGAAACTGGTCAGTTCGGTCTCCTCCATGGACTGCAGGGTCTGGTTGGTCGCGACGATGGCCTGCAAGCGGCCGATTGGGTATTCGATATCGGTATTGAGCAGAATTTGCCTGATCGCTATACGGTTACCGGCCAGTACGTGAGCGCTGGCATTCAGCTTCTCAATCCCGCCTGATAGGCAAGATCAACGATCGGGCCAACCGCATGATCGGATTCCGCCAATGTTTTTGATCATGTCTTTTGAGAGCATTGATCATGGAGCTCAATACATAAGTATCGTATGTTAGCTACCACGTTATTGGTTGGTCTCAGGTATCAAATTGTTTGACTTTACGAGGTGGTGTTAATGAAAGCAGTCGTTGTTACAGGCATGAACGAGTACGGTGTAGAGGATATTGAACAGGCACCTCCTCAAGCGCAGGAAATTCGAGTGCAAATGAAAGCTGTCGGACTATGTCATTCCGACTTGTCTTTGATCAACCGCACCATTGCTTCTCCCTTGCCGATGGTTCTGGGTCACGAAGGTGCCGGCATCGTCACCGAGGTCGGCGAAAATGTCTCCCAGTTCAGCGTCGGTGATCATGTGGTGCTTAGCGGGGTACCTGTCTGTGGCAATTGCTACAACTGCATGCGGGGTGATTTTATTAACTGCGAGTCTCAGACTGTGGAAAAGATCATCGCCGGTACCATGCCCGATGGCACAACCCGTAACACGCGCTCCACTGGCGAAGCGTTGCCTGCCTATCTGGGCCTGGGCTGCCTTGCTGAAGCGGCTGTGGTGCATGAAAACTATGCGGTAAAGATCGGTGAGCAGTATCCGCTGGACCGTGCCTGTATCACTGGCTGTGGCGTCATCACCGGTGCTGGCGGCGCAATTTTTGGCGGCGATATCCAGGCCGGCGACACCGTTGTCGTACTGGGTTGTGGCGGCGTCGGATTATCCGCGGTACAGGGCGCACGTATCGCTGGCGCCAAAATTATCATCGGCGTCGATATCGCTGACAATAAGCTGGAGATGGCCAGACAAATGGGGGCTACCGATACTATCAACGGCAGTAACGAAGATGCCGTCGAGCGTGTGCATGCCATTATTGGTCGCGGGGCGGACGTGACACTGGAATGTGCAGGTGTAGCGGCGCTCACGCAACAGGCTTTCGATATGCTTCGCTACGGAGGTACCCTGGTTCAGATTGGTGTGCCCCCAATGGAGACCACCTTACCCATTTCAATTGCCGAATTGTCCTTTACCGGAAAAATAATCAAGGCGGGCAAGTACGGCAATAATAACCCGCAACTGGATATTCCCATGCTGCTCGAGTTTTACCAGCAGGGCCGCCTGGATCTGGATAGCATGATTTCCAAAACCTACAGTATCGACCAGGTGCATGAGGCCTTTGCTGACATGGAAAGCAATGTTAACGCCAAAGGCGTGATTTTGCTCTAAAAATAGTTGATAACGTAATAATGACAAAGAGGTCAATTTCAATGAGCCGATTCTGCAGTAATCCAGCGGCCTTTATTCCCAGGATGTTAATTCTGGTGGTGATCGTGTTTTTTACTTCCGCTTGTGAAGAGATCAGCGATACCACGAGTAAGAGCCTTTCAGAGCATGCCGCCACACATGCCGAAGAGATATTTCACGAATTTGAACGCGGCTACCCCAGCGCAAATACCGCTTCAAATATCTACGATGCCTCGGATCTTCGCCGCGCCATAGTGGCTTACAAGGCTTTTGTGCCGACACTCGCAACCGAAGCCGTCATCCAGCAAATGATAAGCCACGGCGCCAGACCCAACGAGGTAGGAATGGTGATGGCTACCTCGCCGCGGCAACAGTTTCAGGCCGCGAATTCTGATACGCCCTACGCTTTACTCACTCTGGACCTTGAATCTGCCGGCCCGATGGTTATCGAAATGCCGGCCAACCCGTTGTTGTTGGGGATCGTAAATGACCACAATATGAAATGGGTGGTGGATTTAGGGGGGATCGGCCCCGAGAAAGGAGAAGGCGGCAAACACCTGATTCTTCCACAAGATTATGAAGGTGATATACCCGAAGGCTATTACGTTAGCAAAAGCCCCACCGGGAAGTTGGTGGTGCTGATCAGGACCGTCCCGCTGGACGGAGATGTCAGTAAAGCCATCGAAGCTGCACGTAAGGTGAAGGTCTACCCCTTATCCAATACAAGTGAGACAAGCGGACACTACTTTATCGACGTCAGCGACCAAAGGGTACCCTTGCCTTTATTGGACTGGGAGGGCGAGTTTGAATTCTGGCGTCAATTACATGCCGTTATCGATGCTGAAACGGCTCTGCCGGAGTATCGCCACCTGCTGGGAATGCTTGCCGAACTGGGCATAGAAAAAGGCAAGTCGTTTAATCCGGATCCCCGTACAAAGCGCATTCTGGTGGAGGCGGCTGCAACGGCCCATGCTGAAATGTCAGTATCATCCTATGCCAATCGACGTCCCGAGCGTGTTGCCTGGGAAGATCGTCAGTGGGAGTGGATTCCACTGGGCCAGCTTAACGCGGCCACCGGGGATTTCGGCACGGCCGGCGTCAATGATATTGATGCGAGCAACCATTACTTTTTCCTGGGCTGGGGAACTTCCACGGCGATTGGTCGCAGAGAAGTGGGCAGGGGCGCGCTGTACTACACGGGCTACAAGGATCAGGGTGGTGAGTATTTTGATGGTGGCAAGAACTATAAGCTGACGATCCCAAGTCCGATTCCTGCGCAGCTGTTTTGGTCAGTTACGCTCTATGATACGCAGACGCGCTGCCTGATTGAGAGCGACCTTGGACGATCAGCCGTACGTTCGCACCTCGACGGCCCTCAGGCCAATTCAGACGGCTCATATGACCTCTACTTCGGCCCCAAAGCACCTGAGGGCAAAGAGAATAATTGGGTGCAAACCAATTCTGGTAGCGGGTGGTTTGTTGTGACCCGTTTATACAGCCCGCAACAACCGGTTTTTGACGGCAGTTGGAAGCTTAATGACATCGTTGAGATCGATTAACTTTGTGATTAGTTTCTGGTGTGCGCAGTGCCGGGGCCCTTTATAGGGCCATACCATGTCCTTTACGGTATGCAAATCAACACAAGCGTAAACTAACACAAAGACAGGAGACCACAGCATGATCGGATACGTAACTATCGGCGTCCAGGATATGGGCAGGGCGAAGCAATTTTATTGTGATTTACTGACAGACTTGGGAGCTACGGTGTTAATGGATATGGACCGTATCGCGATGATTGGCAAATCCATGCAGGAGCCGATGCTGGCCGTGTGTATACCCTATGATGAGAAGGAACCCCACCCCGGCAATGGGAATATGTTCGGAATTCCCGCGGGGTCCAAGGAGGCGGTCGACAAGTTCTATCACAAGGCGATCGCCCTGGGGGCAACCTGCGAGGGCGAACCGGGTCAGCGTATTCCGGATTTTTTCTATGGCGCCTATGTGCGCGACCTCGACGGCAATAAACTGGCATTCTACGAATTTGGCTAAACGCACCGAAAGTGCCAGGCCAGACTCTATTAATTTCGCTGACACTTTCGTGACTATTGGAATTAGACGCGGTAAGCCTTGTAGTAGGAGTCAAGTAATGGTTGTAACCGAATTGATCGATCACACCGCCCTTCAATACCCGCGGCGGCTGGCTTTTAGCGGCAGTGGTGGCGAATTCACCTACAGTCAACTCACCCGGCTCAGCAACCAGGTTGGCAACAAGCTGGTTAACAGTGGTTATATGAAAGGCGATAAGTTCGCCATCTTTACCCCCAACTGCGGTATTGCGGTGATTGCACAGCTTGGCGCCATAAAAGCTGGTTTGGCCTGGTGCAACGTCAACCTGAAAAATGTTGTCGCCGACAATATTGATATTTTGGGCCGCGGGGAATGTGATGTCCTTTTCTATCACAGTAGTGTGGGTGATACCGCACGTGAAATTCAGATCGGCGCCCCTTCCATTCAATTAATGGTCTGCCTGGATAAACCCGATGACGATGCGCCTTACCTTATAGATTGGCTGGCGGATGCCAGTGACGAGAGCCCGGGTATTGAGTTGAGCAGCGCTGATGATATCGGCCTGCAGGGCGCTACCGGCGGTACCACCGGATTGCCCAAACTGACCCAGAGCCCGCAAGCCATGCTGGGTATGGGAGTCTACTATCTCGGCACCTTGATGGCGGTTGAAAATATTCCTCTGGTTAATCTGTGTGTGGCGCCCATCACCCATGCCTCGGGCCTGGTTTGTCTCGGCACGCTGGTCGCCGGAGGCACGAATATCATGATGGCCAGCGCCAACATCGAGGGCATTATCGATCATCTGCAAAATGACCATGTCACTAACCTGTTCCTGCCGCCAACCCTGGTTTATGTGCTGTTAAAACATCGCCGGATTCGCGACAGCAAGTACCCTGATTTACGGTACCTGCTGACCGCAGGCGCACCGATTGCGGCGCAGAAGATCGCTGAGGCCATCTCGGTGTTCGGACCGGTAATGTGCCAGGTATTTGCACAATCCGAGGCGGGAATGCCGGTAACTTTTATCAGCCCGGATGAAACAGCCACAGCCAGTGCCGACCCGGCCAAACGTCATCTGCTGCAATCTTGTGGTAAGAAGACCGGCATGATTGATGAAATAGGAATTATGGATGCAGCCGGTAATTTGTTGCCCCCTGGGAAGTCTGGTGAGATTGTATTGCGCGGTCCCACCATTATGAAAGGCTACCTGAATGACCCGGAGGCCACTGCCCAGGTGCAAGCCTTCGGCTGGCACCACTCTGGTGATGTCGGCTATCTCGATGAAGACGGCTATCTGTTTATCAATGATCGCATGCGCAACATGATTATCTCCGGCGGCTTCAATATTTTCCCCCTGGAAATTGAACAGGTGCTGTTTACCCACCCGTGCGTGCAGGAATGTGCTGTTGTCGGTGTGGTCGATGACAAGTGGGGTGAAGCGGTAACCGGCGTTATCGTACTGGCGCCAGGCGCAAGCTTTGATGAGCAGGAACTTATCACCTTCTGCAAGGACGCGCTGGGAAGCATGAAAGCGCCCAAGTCGATTGTGCTGATAGACAGCATGCCGCGCAGCGCGGTAGGCAAGGTATTGAAGCGCAAGATTCGCGATGGTCTTAATGCACAAGCCGATTCAGCCTGATACACCGACTGAAGCAGCAATTTAAACCCTGTGGGGCGAAAGGAATATTTATGAAAGCGGTGATGTGCGACGAATATGGGCCGGTGGACAAACTGCGGTTTAAGGAAGTCGATGACCCAACAGTTGACGAGGGGCAATTACTCATTAATGTAAAAGCGGCGGGGTGCAATTTCCCCGATGCATTGGTCATACAGGGGAAATACCAGATAAGGGTGACACCTCCGTTTTCTCCCGGCGGCGAAGGCTCCGGTATCGTGGCGGCTACAGGCGAAAATGTCACCGGCTATGCCGTTGGCGACCGGGTGCTGTTCTACTCGCTCGCCGGTGCATTTGCGGAAAAGATAGTCATCCCCGCAACGAACGCGGTCATCATTCCCGCCCAGATGTCCTACACGGTGGCGGCGTGTTTTTTAGCCGCCTACGGTACTGGTTACTATGCGTTTAACCAGTGCGCCGGGCTTCAACCCGGGGAGCATGTACTGGTTATGGGGGCTTCTGGCGGTCTGGGTTCCGCCGCTATTCAACTGGCCAAGGCAATGGGGGCCAGGGTTATTGCCTGCGCCTCGACCGACTCCAAACTGCAAGCCTGTAGGGAACTGGGTGCTGATTGGCTGATAGATTACACCCGGGAAGATTTGAAAACGGCTATCCTGGAGAAAACGGGGCGCAAGAATGTCGATGTGGTCTACGACCCCGTGGGCGGTGACTTCAGTGAAAAAGCATTCCGTTGTATGGCACCGGAAGGGCGGCATCTCGTGATCGGATTTACTGCTGGCAATATCCCGGATATTCCGCTGAACCTTCCCCTGCTCAAGGAAGCCTCTATCGTTGGGGTGTTCTGGAATTCCTGGATTATGCGACGCCCGGACGAACACCGCAAAAATATGGCCGACCTGTTCAGGCTCTATAGTGATGGCCAGATAAAGCCGCTGATCAGCGAGCAATACGCGCTTGAGGACTACGAGAAAGCTTTTCACTGCCTTGCTGAACGCCGGGCACTTGGCAGGATAATATTGACCGTGTGAGTTGCCTTCTAGCCCTGGGGGCGGGCATCGAAAGGATTTTCTGTCAGAGTGAACTGACCATATGCCCACCATCGACAGGTAGTGCCACCCCATTAATAAAAGAGCCCGCATCGCTGGCCATCATCAGTAGTGGAGCATTGAGTTCATCCAACCGCCCTAAACGCCGAGCAGGTGTATTGTTAATAAAGGCCTGGCCCCGTTCAGTCTCAAAGTATCCGGCGTTGATTTCGGTTCTGAAATAGCCGGGGCACAGGGCGTTAACGCGAATGCCCTTATGGCCTAACTCCAGTGCCATGGCCTTGGTCATTTGCACAAGGCCAGCTTTGGCGGTAGCGTAGGTACTTTCCCCAACGCTGACTCTCAAGCCAAGGATCGAGGCAATATTGACAATACTACCCGCGCCGCCACGGGCGAGTATTCGCTTTGACACCGCATGTGCGACGCGCCAGGCACCTTTGAGATTGGTCTCAATAACGTAATCCCAGCTGTCTTCATCGACATTGACAAAGCGTTTTGAATCGGCCACACCGGCATTATTAACCAATACCTCTACAGGGCCCAGTTCGGCCTCGCAGTTATCCAGAGCCCGATTGACGCTGTCGGTATCCGTTACATCCATGGAGACAGCAATGGCCACGTGGCCCTGAGACTTCAACTCTGCCACTAAGTTGTCGAGTTTGTCGATGCGACGTGCAGCGACCACAAGCTTGGCGCCGGCGTTTGCCAGGACATGTGCAAAGTGTGCTCCCAAACCGCTGGACGCTCCAGTTACCAGAACCAATTTTCCGTGCATGGACAGTAATGAATCAGACATGTTTTCCCCTCGATTTTCGTTGTAATCAGTCTATCAGCTCGAGGCCCTCGCCGCCGGGTGTATTACAAATTCAATCGCTGAGAAGCATGATAAATGTTGTGCAGGAGAATGACGGTTTTAGTAATTCCCTTTTTCCTCGCCAGGCCACACTCTAAGAACTTCGGCCATTTTCTGATTGCAGCTAGATTGTAAGAATAGGCGTGTCTATTATTTGAACAAACATCGGAGAAATCCAAATGAGCAAAAAGACGAGAAGCATGGCGCTATCGATATTGGTCCTGGTGTTCGCTAACCTGGCTCAGGCACAGAATAGGCCGAATATCCTGATTATCTGGGGCGATGACATCGGGCCCTATAATATCAGCGCCTACAACATGGGCCGCATGGGCTACCAGACGCCAAATATAGACCGAATTGCTAGGGGGCGTTCTCAATTGAGCCATATGATCGTTGCCACCAGGCTTAACATCGCCTATCGACTGCGCGTGCCGGCTAATGTACCGGTCAAGCAATTCTGGCAGAAGCGAGCGACAAAACCCAATCCCATCGCGAGAAAGCTATAGTGCTGGAGACGAAAATCCGGGAGCTGAAGGGGCAGAACGGCAAACTGGAGTCAGATCTTGCCGAGACGACGGCCCGATGTTCTAAGCTGTCGACTGCCCTGGAAGACCAGAAAGCGCAGGCGTCATCGATACAGAATAAATTCGAGGCCTATAAGGAAGAGTACAAGCTCAGTGGCGACCTGGGCGCTCTTCAGACAGCCGTCGCAGCGATGCAGGCAAAGCTGGAAGAGAGGCAGAATGAATAGAGACGGTGCCTACTGCACCTTTTCGGCGTGGTTAGGGCCAAAATAGTCAGTAGGGTAGGGGAGCCGCCCACAATGGGCAGTAATGAACCCCAAAACTATCTCACCACGCCTCTCAAGATAGCCAGCCAACGCCATAACTGCAACACATTGATCAGTGCACCAGTGAAGTAGGTGAGTGCGGCGGCGGTCAGGATCTTCTTAATGACGGGCTGATACTGCTCAGGAACATAGTTACCCTGAAACAGAATTGGCATGGCCTTATTAAAACTGGCATCCCATTCCATTGGTAGAATTATCAGTTGTAGCAGCGCGGAAGCCAGCATCGCGGCGACACCTGTCCTTCCCGAAAACTCATATCCAGATCTCTCATGCAGCCAGCCTCTCGTAATGATGATGTAAACCACCAACCTCTCGGAATTGTACTACCTTTCCAAGGGCTGGTGACTGCACTGATCGCGACTCAGGACTGTCCATTTCGAGGGACAGGTTCTGTCGCCCAGGGCTTTGTGGACGAGTTGGCGTGTTAAGGCAAATCCTTTGGCTGAAAATCCTGTCGTTTGTGTACGACCGCCAGGACATAGATTTGATCGCCTTTGACTTCGTACAAGATGCGATAGGAGTACATGTGCAGTTCGCGAATGTTCTCGTCGTCGATCTCCGGCACTACTTTGCCGACACGCGGCAATTCTGAGAGTTGCAGGGTTTTATCGACGATGGTCTGCGTGACCATCTTGGCGTAGTGCCTGGAATCGGTCGCGATATAGTCATGGATATGGCGTAAATCTGCCGTGGCGTGATCTGACCACGTTACCACTGCTCAATCTCATGCTGGAGGTCGTCCGCGGGGGTCAGGCGGCCCTGCTCGACATCTTCCTGTCCCTTGCGTACCTTGTCGAGAACATACAGCCGGTACATGATCTCCTCCATATCGGCGGTATCGGGCAACTGGTTGATGGTGTTCAGGGCATCCTGTTTGGCTGCTTGCATGGATTGGTTCTCCCTTAGCCGTTAACTGCTTCATCGAGGGGTACTGTCAGTTTAACTAAAGTCAGTATAATCCACTGGCATGAGAACATACAAACGACATAGATATGGCCCCTCCCCGAAAACTCATATCCAGATCTTTCATGCAGCCATCCGCTCGTAATGATGATGTAAACCACCGACCTCTTGGAATTGTACGACCTTTCCAAGGGCTGGTGACTGCACCGATCGCGACTCAGGACTGTCCATTTCAAGGGACAGATGCGTACGCCACCGATGATAATAGGTGAAATAACTCGCCAGGATTCGTTTTAAATGAGGATCATTCAAAACGACAACATGATCCAGGCAATCCCGCCGGATGCTGCCAATTATTCGCTCGACAAATGCTTTCTGCCAAGGGCTTCGCGGCGCAGTGAGCACCTCTTCAATACCCATAGTTCGGACTCGCCTCTGGAACACCCTTCCATATATAGCATCTCGATCCCGCAGCAGATATTTCGGCGCCGTTTCCCAGGGGAATGCTTCAGTGATCTGTTGGGCGGTCCACTGAGCCGTAGGGTGCTCGGTTACATTGAAGTGCACAACCCTGCGGCGGTGATGTGCAAGGACCACCAAAACGAATAGCACCTTGTTTTTCACTGTGGGCACCACGAAGAAATCGATAGAAACCAGATCACTGACATGATTGTTCAGAAAAGCCTTCCATGTCGGAGAAGGTGGTTTCGTGGACCGCACGCGGTACTTCTCCACGGTTGACTTAGCGACATCGATGCCGAGCTTGTGCAGCTCCCCGACAATCCGTGGCGAACCCCAGCTGACGTTGGCTTCCGACATCTTGCGGATCAATTCCCTGATTTCTTTTGGAACCTGCGGTCTACCGGGTTTGCCACTCTGGCTCAACTTGGCCCAATGCTCGCGAAAGCGTTTACGCTGCCAGGCGATCACGGTTCCCGTCTGAACAAAAACCAGAGCATCTCGCCACCCCGGCCAGTGGCGCGATAGCCATGACCAGAAAATACGGTCTCCGGAGCCGATCCGCGGACGTTCGGTCGTTCTCTGATACACAGCAAGTTGATGTCGCAGTGCCACAATCTCGAGCTGCAGGGAGAGTCGTGACCGAATCACGGTAGTCGTGAGTTGTAACAGCGCGTAGACAGTGGGCTTCATGGTTCTGGATCGTCTTCGGAAGCAATAATAAGCGTGGATATCAGATTGACGTCGCTCCTGAAAAAGGTCAAGAATATCAGGCACTATCTATTTTCGGGAAGGACAGGTGTTCTGGTGCGAGTCGGTAGTAGGCCATAAGGCCGCAGGCACTGGCTTGTTGGCATATTCGGCTTAGCATGGCTGTATGGAAATTGGGGAATCGCAATACAAATGCACCGCCTGGCAAGTAGAGTATGACGCGGCGATTGTCGGCGCCAGAGCCGTTTATCCACTCGGTATCGAAATCCGCTCCGGGTATCTCGACTCTTTCCCTTAGGGTATTTCGAGGGAGTGAAAGACGCCCTGCGGTGCCATCCACAAAGCCCATAACGGTACGCAGATGCTTCAGAGAGCTGATATGCCTGAAGCTATTTTTCATCCCCAGGCTGAGGGACAGGTTTACGACATCGGTTTGCCAACTTTGCATATTTATCCCATTAGGAGTCGTTGACAGCATCGCAGCACGTCAGTCTTTAGCGAATGGCTCTCGATAGGATTGCTGCAGGGTAGCCCGGAGCAGATTCAATACCCATGATAAAAATGTGCATTCCGCTTGATCGTTTTACAGTAAAAGCGCCCCGCACCAGCCGGTACAAAAAAGAGCCCCGGAGGGCTCAAGGGAATTCACATCCGGGACCCGGGCATGAAATTTTGTCTACGATTCCCTAGAACCGCAGCCGTCCGCGAATGGCGACGCTGCGTGGCGGGAAGGGTGAATACACATGGGCACCCTGACTAAACGGTGCATCCTGGCTGAAGCTGAAGGAGTCATCCTCGTCCAGCAGGTTCTTGGCGATCAGGCTGATATCCCACTGGCCGTCCTGGGGACCGAAGACCAGCGCGCCGTTGAGCCGGACGTTGGAGTCCGACAGGGCCACGGGGTCCAGATCGTCCTGGCGGTAGGCCTCATCGGTATAAATCGTATCCAGCGTGCTGCTCAGCTCATAGTCACCCCAGGGCTGCACGTGGTTGAGGCTCAGGGTGGCGGAATACTCGGGGGCGTGGGCGGACGTGCGGCCACTCATATCGTTCACACCGGCGGCGGGACAGGCAGCCGCCCCCAGGCCAGACTCCTGCAACTGGTCAAAGGTACAGGCCTGCTGGGTGAAATTGTCAAACTCGAAGTCGAGCCAGGCAAAGGAACCGGTCACGGTCAACTTGTCCGTGGCGGCCCAGCGGCCATCGATCTCTATCCCCTGGCTGGTCGCCTCGGCGGCGTTGTCTACCTTGAAAGCGGTATCGCCATTGAAGACCGCGACCTGCAGGTCATCATACTCGGTTCGAAATACCGACACATTCAATTCGGCCGCACCGTCCAGCAAACCCATCTTGGCGCCGACTTCAAAGGTGATCACCTCTTCCTCGTCGAAGTCAACGTCCTCCGGGTTGTGCATGGCGTCCGGGCCACCCGTCAGGAAAGCCACGACGTCGAATCCACCATCGCCCGTGTAGAAGTTATTGAAGCCGCCCGCCTTAAACCCGGTGGATGCCCCGGCGTAGACCATGGCATCGTCCGTGACGTCCCACTGCAGGTTGGCCGACCAGGTAAAACTCTCCTCGTCGCGTTGCAGGCCGTCATAGGCGTGGTTGTCGACAATATCCGCAGCCGCAAACAGCAGCGCGGTACCGAATGTAGACGGGTCCGTCAGGTCGGTGAAGCTGTAGTCATTGTTGGGCGCCTTGCTGCCCAGGTCAGCCGCATGGGCCGCCTGGTCCGCTTCCTTTTCTTCCTCGGTATAGCGCAGGCCCAGGGTGAAACGCAGGGTATCGGTGAGGCTGTAGGTACCCTGGCCAAATACCGCCCAGGTTTCCGTGTCCTGGTCCAGCAGCGCATAGCGGGAGCCCACCAGGCCGGCAGCCTGGGCGTTGAAGTAGGACAGCTGGTCAACCAGCAACGTCTGATCCTGGTAAAAAAGACCGACGATATACTCCAGATCCGTCCCCGTTTCTGAGGCGAACCGCACTTCCAGGCTGGTTTGCTCGAACGCCTCCTCGTCATCAAAACGCAGGGTCGGCGCCGGGGTGTGATCGGCATCCTGGGAACGCGTAAAGTCGTATTCGGAGTAGGCCAGGATGGCGGTCAGGGTGCCGCTTTCGAAATCGGATTCCGCGGTCAGCGAGCTTTCCTGGCTGTCGCCGTCAAAATCCAGATAGCTGCCGAAGTCCATGATCGGGTCGCCCACGTTACCCACATTGGTGCGTTCCCGGTCGGGCGCCAGGCCGAAGAGGTCTGTGATCGCGCTGCCCTGCTGTAAGGTAAACTGGGGACCGGTCTGGGCAAAATCCGCGTACTCGTGACGCAAGGTGAGCATCGTACTGTCGGTCACGTCCCATTCCAGGCTCAGTCTGGCGGCCTGATCGTCCGTATTGGGGCCATCCTCATCATAGGCTTCGTTGTCAATCCAGCCGTCCTTGCGCTCCCGGTCCATAAGAACCAGGCGACCGCGCAGGGAGTCGGTGAGTGGACCGGAGACATAAGCCTGCAGCTCGGTCTCGTCAAACTCCAGGTTATAGCTGGTGGTCAGTTCGGCTTCGAATTCCTCGGTGGGCTTGCGGGTGGTGATATTCAGGGCGCCGGCAACGGTGTTTTTGCCAAACAGGGTGCCCTGGGGCCCGCGCAGGACCTCGACCATGCCGACATCCAGAAAGGCATTGCGGATTTGTACGCTGCGGCCGCGGTAGACACCGTCGACGAAGGTACCGACCGACTGCTCGAAACCGGCGTTGGTGCCGGATCCAATGCCGCGGATGATAACGCGGTCTCCAATGCCTTCCTTGCTAACAGAGAAGTTTGGCACATAGCTGGCGATGTCCTCAAAGCTCTGGATACCGGCATCCGTAATTTTATCGCCACTCATCGCGGCCACGGAGATGGGCACGTCCTGCAGGCTCTCGGCGCGCTTCTGGGCGGTAACGACTACCTCCTCCAACTGCTGTGCCTGGGCCTGAAACCCGGTCAGAGACAGTAAAGCCGCACTGACTGCAGTGCCCAGTACGGTTGAAGCCTTGTGCTTGATCAATGTATTTATCATGGTTATATCCTATAAACTGTTGGAAAGTATTAACGGTACCGCCTTCATTAGGCAAATAATCCATACTAAAGTCGGGCTTTTGCAACCAGTCAAATGCTTTACACGTATGCATCAGACAACCCACCCTGCCTTCCAGAAAGTTCCAGAAAGCGCAGCAGGTCGGGTACTATTTTGACTCGGCGCCATCTTAAACATTGAGCACGACATAATCTTCGCAGTAAGCGAATCAGGGCTGGCGGACAGGGAAGTGACTCCCGATTCACCCAGTGCGTGGGTTTGCTCCTACTGATCAGCGCGACCCCTGTCCTTGGGGAATTACTCGATAACTGTCCGAGTGTATTCGCCGGTTGCAAGCCTGTGTTCGCTGTCACCGATGACAGTAGCTAGTGATCCTGGTCACAATAGAACCCTGATACTCAAACGCTAGTCTTGCTGGCGCCACGGGTTCAGTTCGGTTTTCGGCCACCCGCCAGCAGGGCAGGGTGCGTTAATGTTATGACACGTTATTATTGGAGAAATTTATGTCCGCGACAAAAACCTATATCCTCGGCGGTGCGCAATCGGATTTTACCCGCGATATGTACGGTGAAAATAAGACCCTGTTTGACCTGTTTCGTGACACCCTGAGTCAGGCCTTCAGTGATGCGAAAATCGATCCGGCCGATGTCGAAGCCTGTCATGTAGGCAATGCGTCGGGTGATATTCTGGTCAAGATGTCACAGATGGGTGGCCTGTTTGGTATGGCCGAAGAGGCCCTGGCGGGGCTTCCGGCTGGCCGTCATGAGGGCGCCTGCGCTTCCGGCTCGCTGTCGTTGATCGCCGGTCATACCGATATTGCGGCGGGTTTCTACGACCTGGTATGTGTCGGCGGTGTCGAGATTATGAACTGCGACGTCGAAGACCTGGGTCAGTTGAGTGAAGCGGACCAGGCTATCGGCACTCACGCCTGGCCTAACGAGCGCGGTCACGGTTGGGTGTGGCCGTATCTGTTTGGTGAGTTCCAAAAAGATTACATCAAACGTTACGGCATCGATTACAAGCACCTCGGTGAAATTGCCCGCATCAACCTGAGCAATGCCAGGTCCAACCCGAATGCGCGTGGTAAGAACTACCAGTTCGTAGACGCGTGTTTTACCGAAAACGATGAGGTCAATCCGCCGGCGATGAACGGTTTCCGGGCCCACGACATTTGCCGTACCGCCGATGGCGCCGCCTTTATGTTTCTGGCCAGTGAAAAATATGCCAGGCGGTATGCCGATGAGAATGGCCTGAAACTGGACGATATCCCGACGATTAAAGGCTTCGCACTAAGCACCATGCCGACCGAGCTGGAAACCAAGAAGCGCATCAACGCCAGTCAGGACAGTCCTTACTATATGCCACATGTGCACAAGGCGATTCAGAAGGCACTGAACAGTGCCGGTTTCGACACTATTCGCGATCTGGATATGATGGAGCTGCACGACTGCTTCACCATCACCGAGTACCTGTTGCTCGACCACTGTGGCTTCGAGGCGCCGGGAGAAGTGTGGAAAATTATCGAGGATGGCACCATCAAGCGTGACGGCAGCTTTCCCGTGAACCCCAGTGGCGGTTTGATTGGCGGTGGGCACCCCATCGGTTGTACCGGTATACGCATGGCACTCGATTGCTATAAGCAGGTGGCTGGCAAGGCCGGCGACTACCAGGTTGATGGTGTCAAGAATGCCATGAGCCTGAATGTCGGTGGAACGCTCACCACCGTGGCAAGCGTGATTATCGGTCGAGACTGATAAAACGGGCGAGGGCTGATTTAGTCCTGGTGGGGCAATACAAACTCACCGATTTTAAATAAGAGGACGAACACGTGTTTAATGACAAGATAGTATTCATGAACTCGGATTTGCAGAGGAAACTACTAGTCCATCGTATTTGCGGATTCAGTATTCGCGGATTCGTCCTGGTCTTGTTTGCACAAGGCTGCGACAACCGGCAGGCAATGAACGATGCGCAACCGCAGCTGTCGCCGCAGGAGGTGAAGGCAATAGCCAAAGAATCCTTTTTCTGGAACTATCATCAGGTGGCGTTTTACCACTTCCGCTATTTCACCGCCCAAATGGAGCAGTCGCCCCTTTAAGCGGGCATCAATCGCCTGTCCTGGATGCGCAAACCGATCACCGCCGAGTTTCGAGCCGCGACCCAGCCCAATGCCACTACTCAGTACGGATTTGGCTACTTTGATCTGAGTATGGGCCCTGTGATCATTGATATCCCGGCGATTAAAGACCGATACTGGAGTATTCAGATCGTCGATCAGTACTCGAACTGGTATGCCTTTATCGGTAATCAGTTTACCGGTACCGATGCACAGAAATTGCTGGTTCTCGGCCCTGACTGGAAGGGCGAATTACCCGCTGGATTCAAAGGCTCCGAAATCGTGCGGGCACCGTCCAATTACGCCCTGGTGACGCCACGACTGGCGCTGAAAAACCACACGCAACAGGAGGTGGCGAGAAACAACCAGTTAATGGATGCCATTACCGCAGTACCGCTGGCTAGGTGGGAGGCTAACGGCCGCCTGCCCATCCCCGCTATTGACCAGCCCCAAGTCGCCGCTAATTACCAGACAATTCCCGGCATGCATACAGTGCGCAATCCGGTCGAAATGCCAGCCGAGCAATACTACCAGTGGGTCAGTATGGTGATTAACGACCCCGCCATGACCAAGCGTCGCGATTCCCACAAGGAAATCCTGGCGTTGCGTGAGTTTGCCAAAATTGGCCTCGGGCAAGGCGAGATGTTCGATATTCATAATCTGAGCGAGGAGCAACAGCAGGCCTTGCGAGATGGGCATCAGGAGGCGATTGAAGAAGCCAAGGCCGCTTTCAGAGCCATACAAATTGTACGCAACGGGTGGAGTTATACCACGTCGCTGGATTATTCTGAAAACAACTGGCTACTGCGCGCCGGTAACGGTACTGGGGCAACGGCCGTGCCGATCCCGTCGCAATCCCATACTGGCGCCATGGTATTTGTCGATTCCAGGGATCGCGAGTTGGATGCCGACTACGCCTATACCTTGACCTTTGATATGCGCGACCTGCCCCCGGTGACGGAATTCTGGTCAATCCCGACGTACGATAATGATGGCTTTTTTGTCGATAACACCATTAACCGCTACACCGTGAACAGCTTCATGCTCGACAACGGCGATTTCCATATCACCGGGGATGGCAAGTTGACCTTCTATTTGCAGTCAGCAAAACCAGCAGATCCGAATAGGGCTAAAAACTGGCTGCCAACACCGAAAACCGGCGGTTTCCGTATGGCAGCCAGGTTCTATGGCGCGACCTCATCGCTAATCGATGGTAGCTACGCCATGCCTCGGTCGGTACGCAGCGACGAATAAATCCACTCGCTCCTTTTTTGGGGCGAACACTATCATGACAATATGCGAGAAAGGATTTACATGATGACTCATTCTAGAAACTATCGTCTGGAAAGGCACCTTAAGCCTTGTCACTGGTCTTCGAGCAATGCCAGAGGGAAGGACTATGTTTTAATCCCTCCCTCGCCTTCTTAGGTTTTATATTTGGCGGATTTAATCAGCTATCAGTCGACATTCACAGTCTGAATCAGTTCAGTCATGCCTACCTGGTCCAGCAGGCGTTGATCCACCTGACGAGGAGCCTCCTTCTTGCCGATACTCACCTTACAAGGCATGCCGGGCTTCAACTGTGCCTCGCCATCAACCAGAGAAAAAAGTGCAGCTGTTGGATCTTCCATAATAGTACGATTGCCGGTGGCGCAGTGGGTGCAGTAGAAGCCCAGTCCTTCGCGGTTAAAACCGACGGGATGTTTTTCGGTCGTCAGGGGCGCAAGTTCGGTGCCGTAATGGAAGCTGTCTAGGTGCATCTCGCCGCGATACAGGCGACCGCCACTGCCACAAGGGTCAAGGTGGAGGTGAACGAAATTTTCATCCTCGGTGACGCGGAAGTCGGTAATATGGTAGTTCCAGATCATTGCGGCTGTCGCCACGCGCTCTTCGGTGCTCATGGCATTCATGAGAGGAAAAAAGCTCGCGTACTTGGCATCGTAGGTTTCACGCATAAACTGGTCGTAATAATCGATACCGTATTCTTCCGTGACCCAGGCGAAGCTGTACTCTAGCCAACGTATCGAGTAATCGTGCCAGGGAGTCCATTCTTTGCGCTGGTCCTTGATCAGTTCGGCAATGTCGGTGTCCTGCATCATGATGCGCTCGAGTGCCTGGCGGGCAATCGGCTTGCTGTTAAGCCACAGCTCTTCTTTAGAGAACAGATCGCGGCCCTTGCTTTCCTGCTTGCGCAGGGTCATCCGGCAACTGCCGGGCACCGACGCTTCGGGGGTCATATCCCAGACCTGTTCACCCACTTCATCGTTAAAGGCGCTCTGCCATTTTTTGCAGGCGCGGCAGATCAGTGGCACACCGTCTTTATCGAGACCGGTACCCTCCTGATAGTAGGGCTGGTTAGCGGGGCTGCCACCGCTGCCACAGGGGGCGAGTTGGTACTGAATTTCGTTGCTGTCTTCCTTGAGGGGAATCAATTGTGCACCCAGTTGGGTGCGATAGAGGGCGATAATTTCTTCCAGCGCCTGCTTTTCGCTCTCGCGATAGAGCTTGACGTAGGGGGCCACCAGCAACTTGGCCGCGCGGCTCATCATGGTGTTAAGTGTGTCTTCGCCTTTGTCCCGATAGATGTAGTCGGCTTGTAGTAAGTGGGTATGCAGGCAGAGCAGGTCAACCGGGGCCTGGCCAACAAGCATTTTATTGAGCAGGGTGATAACGGCGTCAATATCACCGGCTTGCAGGGCTTCAATGGCCTGGTCGGGATAGGGTTTAACGAGGGCGGCGAGTTTTTCGGGGCCTAATAACATGGCGTGATCTCCGTATATATAACCGTGGTCTGTAGGCCGCAGCGCTCGACCTGCATGGCCTTGTATTACCCGCAAAGCTTATATGAAAAGTATGGATGGCGTCTTAGTAGTGAGCGCAGTAAAGATGGTAGAAAGCGAATTGTCGCGACCCCATTATTTCCTGCCGATGTTTTACGCAGCAAGGACTGTTGTATCACCTGTCCCCGAAATGCGAATGGTGAACGATAGCACGTTAGCAGTAACAGGGTGATACGTCTAAATCGCCCAATCAACCCAGGCACCGAGCTCGCGGGCTTTCAGTATAAATTCCGGATCATAGGCGACTTCGGGTGCTTCGCGTACCAGGGAGTCAAGCGTCTCGGCATCTTTACCCACCAGAATACGCCAGCGCTGGTTACGCACGCCGTCGAGAATAATGCCGGCGGCGTCGGTTGCTGTCGTGGGGGCTTGCCCAGTAAAGCTCTTGCCCGCGGCCTGCACCCATTGGTGCAGCTGCTCGTCGTTCATATCGTCAACCGGTACACCGAGGTTTCTCCAATGGCGACGGTAGTTGGCAATGGCTTCCGGGGTGTTGAGGTCACCTTGCGCAATTTGGCCGCTGTTGGTGAAAATATCGGTACCGATATAGCCCGGCATGACCACTGAGACCTTAATATGGGGCGCATTAATACGCAGGTCGTCAATCAGCGACTCTGAGAAACCCTTAACGGCAAATTTGGCCGCGGAGTAGGCGGTGACGGGTACGCCACCGGCGGTTGCCCAAAAGCCCGCTACACTGGCAGTATTGATCAGGTGGCCTTCGTCGCTGGCCATTAGCAGCGGCATAAAACCACGGCTGCAGTAATAGACGCCGTACCAGCAGATGTTAAAGCAACGTTCCCAGTCTTCCTCGGAGTCCTTGATAAAGCTGGCGCCGGCACCGATGCCGGCATTGTTGAACAGCAGGTTGATAGACTGGGTATCGTGGGCGCTTTTCACAGCGTCGGCAAAGGCCAGTACCTGGGCTTTGTCGGCTACATCGCAGATGTGGGTGGATACAGTTACCCCTTGATTGTCGGCTCCGCACTGGCGCTTGGTCTCATCCAGGTTGGCCTGTGAGACATCACACAGGGCGAGGTGACAGCCTTGGGTTGCCAGTTGTCGTGCCAGTTGACGTCCCATGCCGGCACCAGCGCCGGTGATAACTGCTAGTTTACCGTTAAAGTCTTTCATCGTTTAGTTTCTCTCTATGCGGCTCTTGGGATTTATGCAGGCGTTCTTGTGCGCTTAGGTCGAAATTTGTTGGGAAAAATCTCGAATAGATACAATGCTGTCGATTATGACATGGCTATATTTAGTCGGCGCGGTTTCTGGCGAACGTCGATTTACAATAAGCGAATGTGATGGGGTTATGTTCGCCAATTATGGCGATTTTCCATCTATTCGGTGTCGATTCACAATACAAACACTCTTGGGGATTTAGCCGATCAGGTATCATCAGCGCTCAGTTACGAATAACGGGCGGTAAGATATAGTTGCCTTCGTACATCTTATCGTCCGGTTGGTACATGCGCATTTGCAGTGAGAAACCACCGGCAGGCGTAGGCAACCAGTTCACTTCTTTGTCTTTGTCCGGTGGCTGATGCTGGATATACAGGGTGAGTGAGCCGTCGTCGTTGAGCTTCAATTTTTCGGCCATGTTGCCGATGCCGTAGCGTTTAATCGGGTTGTCAACTAAGAAACTGTCAAGGTCATACAGGGTGATACGCCAGTAGCGTGACGCCGGCAGCTGGCCCTTGGGGAAGTGTAACTGGTAGGCATGTTCGCCGGTAAAGGGCTCGCCATGCTGGTCGGTCCGTGCCATGGGGTAGAGGATTTCGCTATTGAGATCGCCCCAAACATATTTCCAACCCACCGCGCCACGGAACAGCCAATCATCCAGGCTCGTTAACCCTTTACTGACAAACCAGGTACCGCCGGGCTGGGCTGGCGCCAGCTTTCTCACCTTGTGTTCGAGAATACTCTGGCCGTCCAGCAGTGCGCGCTTAAGGCCGGCAATCGTAGCGTCGTCCAACTGGTCAAACTGGAAACCGTGTTCCTGACTGATACCGATACGCTGCAGTTGGCGGGCAAAGGCGACTTCGTCGTCCCGTAGGGTCATGTCTTTAAGTGTTTCGCCCAGCATTTCAAAGAACAGCAGTTCAGCGGGGGTGCTGGTACCAGGGCGCACGATGGGGCGAATCGCTTCACCGGCTTTGGGTGGTTTAAGGGGGAGGTTGGATTTGCCGTAATCTTGCAGGGCGATCAGCTTATACTGCTCTTGCAGTGCGTCGACATTTTTCACATCGTCGGCGCCGTAGACGGCGATGTGCGGGGCTAGCAATACCAGTCGGCTGTGTACCGGGATGCTTTTGACACCGGCAGGCAGTTCGCCTTCCCAGCCAACCGGCACCAGCGCGTAGGGGGCCGGGGCATCACCATCCTGCTTCTGGCTGATGGTGTAGGTGTCGCCGTGAACAGACCAGACGCTGGTACGGAAATAGCGGCCACCGTGATCCGGGTGTTCAACAATCACCGGGCCGTCTTTGAGATCGACAATTGCGGTTGAGTAGAGGGTTTCAGTATTGGGGGCCTCTACAAGTCGGATTTCGTGAGTCAGCATGGCCTTGGCATGGCCCCAGGTGTTGTAGGCGTGAGCCTGTGGATCAATCGCCGGCTTGGCGATGCCCGCGGGCAGCGGCTGGGCAAATTTGCGCAAGCCGGCACCGGCCTTTACAAACTGCGTGCCCCAGAGCACAGTCTGAACACCCAGGGTATAGGCTTCGGTTTCGCGCACCTCGGCGTCGCTCATGCGCTCGTAGGCGGTAGCCGCATCCAGAAACGGGCCTGTGGGGGCTTTGGCCGCTGCTGCCGGACCGGCAATCGCCAGGGATACGCACAGGGCAAGGGTTGTTTTCAGTTGGCTGATATTCATAGTGGCCTCTCGGTCAGTGTTATGTTGCAAGGTCGTTGATTCAATATAAATTTGATTTTCGCCCCCCCAGAAATTTCATGCTCTCATGGCGTCTTACGCTGCAATCCGTCTCAGTACCATCAAAACCCGGATACACGCTCAATGGTCCACAACATGGCCACAGCACCCACAACATAGGCCATGGGTTTTTCCAACCACAACCGCCAGTTGGGCGTGCTATCAGCCAGGGTGCGCCAGCCGTGGGTTAAAACCCACACCACCGCAAAGATCGCCAGCACAAACAAAACCTGGCCGACTTCCACACCCACGTTGAACGACAACAACGCCGCAGGAATCTCGGTTTGCGGCAGGCCGATTTCGCCCAGCGCCGAGGCAAAGCCAAAGCCGTGCAGCAAGCCGAACGACGATGATACCGCAATAGGATAACGCCAGGTCAGATTGTGATGATCCTTACGGGCAATTTCCCGGGCCAGGAATACGATTGACAGGGCAATGGTCGTCTCAATCGGCGGCACCGGCAGGCTCACCAGCTGCAGCGCCGCCAACGAGAGCGTGACGGAGTGGGCAAGGGTAAAGCCCGTGATGGTAATCAAAATACGTCGACCGGTACGGGCAATAAATAGCAAACAGGCGACAAATAGCAGGTGATCGGTCCCCGCCCAGATATGCTCAATGCCGAAGACTACATAGGTCTTGGCCACCTCGCCCGTGGTGGGCGTGCCTGCCACCACAAATGACGTGGCGTCCGGTGTCAGGCGAGCCACCTCAGTGGTGCCGTCGAGGCGCACGATCCGCACCAACACCTCGGTGGCGATGCCGCGCAAGCCGTCTATATCTATTTCGGCCCCGGTCAGGCCACCGGGGCGCCGAATTGTTGAGCGCTCGATAAACGCCGTACCCACATAGGTGGTTCGCACCGGCACGGTGGTTTCAATATCGGCCGGCAGCGTTACGTAGAGACTCAGCCGCTTGTCCTGCCGGGCCGGCACCTTCCATAGCATGTCGAAGACTTCAGCCTGCTTCTGCTTAAGCTCCAGATAAGCCGGACGGTATTCATCTGCCTGGGCTGATGCCATCCATGCGCCCCATGTCAGCAGCAGGGTCGCAAAAAGTGGCAACAGAGCCGTTAACCGATTCATGGCACCGCCTCCACGGGCACAGCGGGACTTAGTCCTCTTGGCGGTCCGGTCGGCAGGGTTACCTGATAGCGTGCGCGCAGTATCTCAAAGAACTTATCGTTGGCCTGTTGCCGCTGCTGGGCCGACCATTCCCGCACCACGTCAGCGCGAACTTGTTCCAGCGACGGTGCGCGTGCCTCGATACGTTCGCTCAGATAAACCAGATGCACACCAAAGCCGGAGGGCACAGGCCCCTGCCAGCTGCCCACCGTCAATTCGTCCAGTCCTGCCACAAAGCGTTCACCCAGTACCCGCGCCACATCGCTGGCACTGGCATGGGTAAAGCTATTTTTGACCATCAGTGAATCGCCAACGACCTCGTCCTCGGGCTCTTGGGCGCGCAGGGTTTCCAGCACTTCCTTGATATCTGTATCCAGTGTCGTGCGGCGCTTCCCCGCATTCAGGTAAACCTGACGAAAACTGTAACGTACCTGCAGGCGAAAGCGCTCTTCGTTTTCCCGCAGGTAGGCCTCCAACACCGCATCATCCGGCTCATCGAGGGCAATCATATCCTCAGACAGGAAGGCGATCTTCTGGGTCAGTCGACGCCGCACGATGAGGTCATCTTTTTCCAACCCCATGGCCAGCGCCTCGCGGTAGAGCACCTCCTCGCGTATATAGGACTGGACCAAGTTATCCAGTTCCTCCTGACTGGGAGGCCGCTGCCTGACCTTTCCAAAGCTCTGCATCAACGCCTGCACACGGCCTTCGCTGATAACTATTTGTGCGTTCTCATCCTCACTGCCACCGGCCACTAAATGAAAGAGCAAAAATAGCGCGCTGCCCATTAGCAGAAAATGAAATAGCGGTTCTTTATGCAGTTTGGTCATGGTTGATTCTTAAGTCGTTTAGCGGCGGGATTAAAAAATAATACCTACCACTATGGCTCGGATCGTAGGTCGGGTTTCGCTTCAGGCGCCTGCTTTGGCAGACCCCACTCGGTGCCTGAATCGAGAACTTTGTCGGGCTGCAAACCCGACCTACAAATCACTTAGCTGGGGTATACCAGATCGGCGAGGTATAGGCACGATCCTGTACGGTCATAGCCGTACCTTCTGGCATCTCGATGTCGTAGAACTTGGCATCGTAAGCGGTCCAGCGAGGCTTCGGAATTTCCAGCACACGCACATAGTAGAACGCACTCTCCTCGGGGATTAAAGTCCGGGTCTTCCCAGTAAGTGTTCAGGGCCGGCGCACCAATGGCATTGCTGTAGCTGGCCTCGGCAATGTTGACGGTGCTGCCCTACTGGCGTATCACAACGGCCTTCGCTGTTGATGGTACGGCCATCGGATACGGCGACGTCATAGATACGCTCGTGCTTGTCACCCTTGTTGTCGGTCCAGCCTTTCACCACCTGCACGCGGTCGAGGTTGGCGTTGTCCGGGTCACGCATGGCGCGGATCATAAAGCCCGGCTTTTTACCCTTGGGCGCGGCACTCAGGTCGCCGCCCATAGGGCACACCCCCTTGGCATAGCCGCGCTGGGCAAAGTCAGATTGTTCAACCTCGTCGGCACTGAAGTCCCAGCCGCCGAATACACGTACCGACAGGCGTGAGCCGGTGGTGGCGTAAACTTCTTTACGCTTCATAGCATCGAAAATGGCAGCGCGGCTATTCTCGGTTGTCCACGCCGCGGCCAGGCCTGACGCGCTGATATCGGTGCCGTAGTAGGTCATGCTGTCGTCTATCGGCGATTTAATCAGCGGCTGCGTGGCGCGGTGGTTACTGGGTTCCATATGCGCGGTCTTGGAGAAGTTGTTGTCTTCTCGTGTGGTAACCAGACCGGTATGGGCATCGGTAGAACCAATCATGCCGAATTTAAAAGGGGTTAACTCCCAGCTTTGCTTGCATTGCCAGGCCATCCTTTAAGGCTTCACGGGCGTATTCGGTTTTCAGCATCTCATTGGTTTTAGGTATGCGGCCGGTAAGATTGCCCTTGTCCCAGGTTTCAAAATCGGCGAACTGGTCATCCGGCGACAGGAACGGATGTGTTTCACCATCACCTTTCATTTGCGTGACTTCGTACAGGGGCTCCCACCTGGCCCGGTTCTCGGCATAGGCTTTGTCAAACGGCTTGCCATCAATCGTTTCCATCTGGAACATCATGCCGTTGCTCCAGTTACCGTTATGGGGAATGGCGAGGACCTGGCCACCGGTTGATTGTTCATAGGCGGCCATATTTTTCCAGAGTGCTTCGGGATCCAGATTATCTATGGAAGACAAGGGGACAATCTGGTTTACGCGGTCGGCACCATCGCGGTAAACCACGACACGATGCAGGTTGTTGCCGCTGATGATCGAACTCCATTCATAACCCAGCAGCGCGGTAAACCGGCCCGGCTCATTGTACTTATCGGCGACGGCATTGGCCGCTTCCCAGGTATTACGCTTCATTTTTGGATCCTTGATCATCTCGGTATTTGACGTACCGGCTGACGACTGGATAATCTCCAGGAAAACTTGCATGCCGCCCTGGTCAGATTCGTGGTAGGTGTTGTACCAACGCTTGCCGACGGGATCGGCCAGCAGGCCGGGGGCGCCATTGATCAGGCTGGGCACCAGGCCGTAATATTCAGCGTGATCGGCTACCACCAGAAAGTCCAGCGGCTTATTCAGTTTGACCTTCTGACCCGTGTTGGAAACCACCTCGTTACCGCGCGCAAAGCGATAGGCCTGTTCCGGCCCCAGCTTGGTGCTTAAGAAACCGGCATCCGGTGAGTTGTTGGTGTGCAGGTGGGTATCACCAAACAGCACCAGCGACGGAATCTTTTGATCCACATAGGGCGAATACACCTTACTGGTGTCTGTAGCGGCCAGGACAGTAGGGCTGATGACTATGCAGATACACAGTGCCAAGGGAGTTTTCTTCGTGAAACGTGATTTCATGAGAAATCCTTTTTTGGTAATTATTTTGATAAATTGTATGTGACGAATACAAAATTATAGCTCTGCAAGCATTTCGATGCGTGGTAAGTAGAGAACAAAATGTGGCAAAAAACGAACAGGTTAGCAGAGACCTCCGTGGTTACACATATAGTCATATCTATTGCTAATAGTACTGACCAAGTGTGGGCCTATAACTTTGACAGAGAAAATGTTCTCCCCTGTTGAGGTCGGCTGGATCAAATTACGGTGTCGGCAGCGGCGCTTTTTTGTCGATTGTTCGCTCAACCGGACGCATGACACGCCATACGCTGATCATGCAGTAGGAATGGCGTATGGCGAATGGAATTAATGAGTTGGTTTATATGTGACCAATTTTTGTGTTTTTGTTCGCGATATTGTCTTGGCAAAGTATGCCGATAGCTAAAACCGCGACGATAGATGCGTTTCTACCGGTCATTGTACACAAGAGCCTAGAAGCCGGCTTGGCTGACAGGGATGTTGGATTTGCAGAGGGTGAGGCGATGGCGCAGGCAGCACACCACTGATTATTATAAATCTCCGCAGAGTTTTAAAAGCCATACTGGCATTGCTCGAATAATAATGCCCAGCACATTACCTGTGGCAGTTATTGATCGAGGCGCTGGGGATGACAGTCATATTTTTGCCTGCCTTGGCCGGTGTAAGTCGGGCGCTATTACGCGATAGCGGATCTACAAAAAGCAGTTTGGTGTACTGTCAAGAGATAGCCGTTGATTTTTCTGGATGCAAAAAAACACACCGAATGAAAGCACGGCTTATTTGTGGGCGATAAAAAACCAGATGCTTGTCAGTCGAAGAGTTAAAAAAATAACCGCTCACTGGAAACCAGTGGGCGGTTAACTATCTTGGTGAGATTTCAGTTGCGAACAAGGCCGCTTACAGCGCCCAATCAACCCAGGCACCGACCTCGCGAGCTTTCGTGCTAAACTCAGGTGCATAGGCGACTTCAGGGGTTTTGCGTACCAGTGAGTCAAGTGTTTCAGCATCCTTACCCACGAGAATGCGCCAGCGTTCGTTGCGCACACCGTCGAGAATAATGCCGGCAGCTTCGGTGGCAGTGGTGGGGGCCTGTTCAGTAAAGCTCTTGCCTGCGGACACTAGCCATTGTTTCAGTTGCTCATTGGTCATATCGTCAACGGGCACGCCGACGTTTTTCCATTGACGGCGTAAGTTGGCAATGGCCTGTGGGGTATTAAGATCACCTTGAATAATTTGGTTGCTGTTGGTAAAAACGTCTGTACCAATATAGCCAGGCATGACCACCGAGACCTTAACATGTGGTGCGTTAATGCGCAGGTCATTAATCAGCGATTCTGAGAACCCCTTCACGGCAAATTTGGCTGTCGAGTAGGCAGTAACGGGCACGCCACCAGCACTTGCCCAGAAGCCCGCCATACTAGCTGTATTGATCAGGTGGCCTTCGTCGCTGGCTAATAGAAGCGGCATAAAAGCACGACTACAATAATAGACGCCGTACCAGCAGATGTTAAAGCAACGCTCCCAGTCTTCTACGGAATCCTTAATAAAGCTGGCACCAGCACCAATGCCAGCATTGTTGAACAGCAGGTTAATGGACTGGGTGTCGTGGGTCTTTTTAACGGCCTCGGCAAAGGCCTGCACCTGAGCTTTGTCAGATACGTCGCAAATGTGAGTGGATACAGTTACCCCTGTGTTGCCGTCCTCGCACTGGCGTTTGCTCTCATCCAAATTGGCCTGCGAAATATCACACAGAGCCAAGTGACAACCTTTGGCTGCCAGTTGTCGTGCTAATTCACGTCCCATGCCGGCGCCACCGCCAGTGATAACTGCTAATTTACCATTAAAATCTTTCATTGTTTATTCCGTTGTGTTGGTGCAACCAGCGGTCAAGGCGCCGATTTTTTGAATTTAGCTGAAGAATTTTTCGAGTCGGTTGATCATCTTGCCATAACTACTCGGGAAAAGACGCGCGATTATGTCGGTCAATTTTGCATCGAAGCCGACCAAGATACGCTTACGGCCCTTGGCTATCCCAGTCAGTATTATGTCGGCGGCTTTCTCTGCTGTCGTGCCCTCAAGCACCTTGGCTAGCTTCTTTGAGCTTTCGCTTGCGTCAGCAGTGCAAACGGCATCTTTCTGGATGTTGGTACTAACGCCACCAGGGTGAACACAGCTGACGTTGATGTTAGTATGGCGCAACTCGTTGCGTAAAGACTCGGTTAGGCCGCGCACGCCAAATTTCGACAGGGCGTAGGACGTATAGTTCTCTAGGCCTATCAGTCCGGAGACACTGGAAATGTTACACAGCCATGCCTGAGGACGCCGTTGCAGATAGGGCAGAAATTCCTTACAGCCGTAAATAACCCCCCAGACATTGATGTTCAGGGTTTTTTCATAGTCCTCATAGGTACCTTGCATCATCGAGTGCATACGGATAATGCCGGCGTTATTGATTACAATATCGACCTGCTGGTGTTCGCTGATCACGTCTTTAACAAAGGCCTGGAAGGCGCTGCGATCACCCACATCCAGCGGGTGGATAGTGGTCTTGGTGGATGCGGGGAGCAAGCTGCGGGTTTCTTCAAGGCCGGCAACATTGATGTCGGCCAATGCCAGGTTGGCACCTTCGGAGGCTAGTTGAAGGGCAAGTGCCCGCCCGATGCCCGACCCGGCACCAGTAATGACGGCAATTTTACCTTTAAATACTGATAGGCTCATATTTGTATCTCGCTACGTTATTAATCGATGGCTGAAAGGTAAGTGTATTCTAACGGGAGAGGTGCTGGCTTGGCGAATAGTGAAGGGAGAGTGGTAGCCGGGGAACAAAAAAGGTCTCTGACTATTTGACGGCCATGGGCCCTCCTACCGTCTGAGCCAGCAATTAAACCGCCAACCAGCCGTCAACACTGGCCACCGAGCACCTGCCGGCCCGTTCCTCAACTCGGCCACCGCCTACGAAAGCGCTGGTTCAACTGTACACCGCGGGATTACCTGCAGCAGCCCTTGGGCGTTTACCCACAGGCAGCTGGTAGAAAAATTCACCAGATATCACCACTTCCCTGACTGCCAAAGGCGCTGCGCGTTTTGCCAAGACCCATCCAGGTTAAAGGGCATACCATGCCCTTGTGACTTTTCAATTATCATATTCTCAAGCGAAGGGAGAAAGCCATGCAAGAATTTAGCGGCAAAGTAGCAGTCATCACCGGCGGCGCCAGTGGCATTGGTTTGGCCCTGGCAGAGCGCTGTGTAAAAGAAGGCATGAAGGTACTCATTGCCGATGTCGATACCGACGCCCTGGCGACTGCCGCCACCTCACTGCGTGAGCAGGGTGGTGAGGTAGAAACCCTGCACGTGGATGTTTCCAGGAGCAGCGATATTGAAGCCATGGCGCAAAAGGCCCTGGACAGCTTTGGCGGTATACACCTTTTGGTCAACAACGCCGGTGTCTTTGCCGGTGGCTCCGCGTGGGAAACCTCGGAAAAAGACTGGAACTGGACGACCGGCGTTAATCTCGATGGTGTCTTTAACGGTACCCGTATCATCGCGCCGATTATGATCAAGCAGGACTGTGAGTGCCATATCGTCAACACCGCCTCCGGTGCCGGCCTCCTCCCTTACCACCCCAGTATTGCCTACCAGGCCACCAAGGCGGCGGTTGTCGCTATTAGCGAAAACACCCACTACGCCATGAAGTTGCAGTGCGCGAAGGTTGGCGTATCGGTACTCTGCCCGGGTTTCGTTAGCACCAACATTATGACCAAAAACGAAAGCCGTCGCCCTCAGGCGTTACAAAATGACGCCAACGATGAGCAGATTGGCGAACTGCAGCAGGGCTTGATCGACCAGATCGCTGAGGGTTGTGCCGCATTGGCCATTACGCCAGAGCAGATGGCCGACCAGACCTTTGAAGCGATCAAGAAAAATGAGGTGTATATCAATGCACCAAGCACCCTGCCGTTACTTGAGCAGCGCATGAAAGGCATTATCAACGATAACAACCCACCCGCCGACCCCTTTGGTACAGCACTGCAGGAAGAAAACGCCTAGCCTGAAAAGATCGCGGAAAGACATCCAAGAGTGGGGAGTATATGAAATGGCAACAAAAGCGCGCTTTCTTACCGGACTGTTGATATTGGCAGGCAGCCTGCTCACCACTACGCTGCATGCAGGGGAGAGTGGCAGTTCTGACGTGAAAGCAGCGGATGGCCTTTACACCGTGTACGAAATCGCAGAGTGGGCCACACCCGTAGTGAGTTTCATGGCGCAGAAAGAAGCCAGTCTGCGTGACATGGGGGCAGGCCCAACCAGGTTCTGTTCTGGTCCGAACCGCTTGATCACAGGAATAAAATTCTCACACCCAATAATGTTTCGCTTTACCTGTCGACGCAGATCGAAACGTTTGACGGCCCGATGGTGATGGAAATTCCGGCACCGGAAAACGGCGTCAACATTTTCGATTCGTTTACCGACCCCTTTCAGATACCTCTCGAGGATGCCGGCGGAAAACCCTTAAAAGCTGACGGCATTTATGAAATCACGATACCTGCCAATGTGCCGATCAGTTCAAAGGATGACCTGGTGTTTAATGCGGATGGTTCGGTAACGCTGACCTATGGATCCGAACAGCCGGCCGGAAGACCGGCCTCCAACCATGTCCATTTAAATGGGAAGGGCTACTGGTTTGGTGAAATGCGATTTTACGGGCCGGAAAAGCCCTTGTTCGATAAGAGCTGGCAGATGACAGATATCGCGCCGCTATCGTCGCGTTTCGTTTTTAGCTATCGGCATACTTTGATGATAAACCACGGGAGAGAGCATCTATGTTTAACGATAAAGTTGTATTAGTTACCGGCGCAGCATCAGGCATCGGCGCCAAAACCAGTGAGGATTTTGTTACTCAGGGCGCCACTGTCTTTGGGCTGGATCTGAATGAAGCTGGCCTCCAGGATATGGCGAGACAACTGGGGGATAAATTTATTGCCGTATGCTGTGATATGACATCGAATGATGATTTGAAAGCGGCCGCCGAATTGATTCAGGCGCGCTCTGGTCGATTGGATGTACTGGTTAATAACGCTGGTATCGGTACCCAGATACCCCTGTCCGATATCGACAATGAAAACTTCGAACTCTTTTTCGGGATACTGCTACGCGGACCGATGTTGCTGGTTAAGCACTGTACCGAGCTGTTGCGTGCCAGTGAGGCGCCTGCTGTGATTAACATTTCATCGATCTGTGCGCAGCTTAATTGGGGCGATCACATGCTTTATTCCTGTGCCAAGGCGGGCATTGATAAGTTCACCCGCCACTTGGTGCGCGATCTGCCCTGGATTCGCTCCAATACCATCATGCCGGGTTTAATTAATACCCCGATCCTGGACCCCGCTTTAGATGAAGAGCAGAAAGAGGCCCTAATAGCCGGGCTTAATGCCGAAGTACCCTGTGGCCGTATTGGTGATTCCGCTGATATTGCCAATGCGATCCTGTTCCTGGCCTCTGACAACGCTAGCTATATCAACGGCGTATCGCTGCAGGTCGATGGTGGCTTGCGACTGGCAGCCAAGACAATGGGCTATCTCTGATTTTGTAGAAAATGACAGGGATCTGCAGGTCGGGTTTTTAACCCGACAATGCCCTCGATTCCAGAAACGCAGCCAAAGATTCGATATTTTCCCAGCAACAATATTATCATTCGGCAATTATTATTTGGATGGTGTATACCAAATCGGTGAAGTATAAGCACGATCCTGCACGACCATCGCCACTTCCTTGTCTACCTCGATATCAAAGAATTTGGCATCGTAAGCGGTCCAGCGTGGTTTGGGGATTTCAATCACGCGCACGTAGTAGAAAGCCTTCTGGGCTGGGTCAAAATCCGGATCAATCCAGTGGGCATTCAGCATTGGATCGCCGATGGTGTTGGTATAGGAAGCATCAGCAATATTGACGGTACTGCCAACCGGTGTAGTCGTGCAGCCATCTTTACCGATTTTAAGGTCATCGGAAACAGCCACATCATAAATACGCTCTTGTACCTGTCCTTTAGTATCCACCCAGCCTTTGATGACCTGAACACGGTCGAGGTTGGCATTTTCAGGGTCTCGTGCCGCCTGAATAATCAGGGTTGGGGCCTTACCTTTTGGCGCTGTGGTCAAATCGCCCCCATGTGTACACCGCCCTGATAGCCTATTTCAGCAAACTCTGCGCTTTCATCATCACCAGCCTTGAATTCCCAGCCAGCAAACACCCTGACCGTAATTCGCGAACCTGTTGTGGCTTACACCTCTTTGCGTGCCATTGAGTCCCACAGCGCCTCGCGGGTATTCTCACGGGTTCTGTCGCATTTTTCGATTTCTGCAAATTAGCTGTATTCATCAAGCGTAACTATCCTGTCAGGGCCAATGCGTAAAACTGTTCCCATGCCGGCAGAGAACTCTTGTTTTGACCTTTCTTCAACATGCGCCAGAGTTCTATTCCAGCCAATGTCGCCTGGGCGGACCGGAATGATTTGAAACCCAGCATGGGTCGGATCCGCCGTTTGATAAACCGATGATCTTGCTCGACAATATTGTTGAGATATTTACATTGGCGAATTTTGATGCGTTTGTTTTCGTCGGCATTGTACTGCTTGATACCGGCTGTATTGGCGCCGCTTTTGTCAATATTGATCAAGCTGGGTTTGCCGTTGGAGCCGATGGCTTTGTTCAAAAATCTACGCGCTGCTTTCTTATCACGCTTGGCCGTCAGTAAAAAGTCGATAGTATTGCCTTGCTTGTCGACGGCGCGATAGAGATATTTCCACTCGCCTTTGATTTTGATATACGTCTCGTCCATCCGCCAACGCATGCCAGTTTGTTTCTTGTTTTTACGAAAGACCTTCTCGATGCGAGGTGCGTAATGGACGACCCAGCGTTGAATGGTGCTATGGTCCACCGCGTAGCCTCGCTCCTGCATCAGTTCCTCCAGGTCACGATAGCTCAAGGAATAGGCAACATACCAGCGCACGCATTGTAAAATCATGTCTTGCTGGTGGTGGCGGCCTTTGAAGCTGATCATTTAACATCCGATAACTGGGAATCTTGATAATCGAGTATAGTTCCGGCACGTCGAGTCGGCCAGGTTTGCGACAGAATCACTCTTGTGAGGTGGGCAATGTGGAAGTTTAAAGGCCTGCGTCGTCACAAAATTCGAGCGTCAACATTTTTGCAAAGGATTGCATCGCAGAATTCAAATTTGTTTGCTCATTGGAAACAAATGATGGTAG